>Ga0073899_10005525_pt1 | contig 10974 bp, 8 predicted proteins | sample KloWWTmetaKNB5Ph_FD_88975 | JGI IMG/M metagenome (GOLD analysis project Ga0073899, IMG submission 88975) | Active sludge microbial communities from Klosterneuburg, Austria, studying microevolution and ecology of nitrifiers - Klosterneuburg... | ecosystem: Engineered > WWTP > Aerobic digester >...
CGAGCGCCGGCGGATGGTCGGGAACGCCATGGCGAGTATCGTAGTACGGCCCGACGAAGTACAAGCCGTCGGGGGCGAAGGTCGGCGCCGCGAGGTCGCGACGGCGCGATTCGAGCACGTCGCCGACCCAGCCCGGCGCGCGCGTCCCGCTGCCGACGGCGACCAGGCAGCCCATGATGTTGCGCACCATGTGGTGCAGGAAGGCGTCGGCGTCGAAGTCGAAGCGCCAGTAGGCGCCGCGCCGCTCGATCGCGATGGCGCGCAGCGTCTTGACGGGCGACAGCGCCTGGCATTCGGCGGCGCGGAAAGCGCTGAAGTCGTGCTCGCCGAGCAGCAGCGCGGCAGCGGCGCGCATCGCGTCGGCGTCGAGCGCGCGAAACACCCAGCCCGCCGCGCCGGCCTCGACCGACGGCCGCACCGGCGATTCGAGCAGCACGTAGGTGTAGCGCCGGCCGCGCGCGCTGGCGCGGGCATGGAAGTCGTCGCTGACGCGCAGCGCCCATTGAACGGCGATGTCGGGCGGCAGGAAGCGGTTGGTGCCGCGCACCCACGAGAACGACTCGCGGTCGAGTGCGGTGTCGAGGTGCACGACCTGGTTGAGCCCGTGCACGCCGGCGTCGGTGCGCCCGGCGCACATCGTGCGCAGCGGCTGGTCGGCGAACTGCGACAGCGCCGCCTCGAGCCGGTCCTGCACGGTGCGGCCGTCGGACTGACTCTGCCAACCGTTGTAGGCGCTGCCGCGGTAACTGACGCCGAGCGCGAGCCTCATGCCGCGCCCTGCGTCGCAGCGTCGCCCGTCAGGCGAGCTCGTCGAGCATGCCCTGCGCCTTCGACTTCAGCGGGCCGCTGGCCTTGGCGATGACCTCCTGCAGCAGGTCGCGCGCGCCTTCGGTGTCGCCGATCTGCCGGAACTCCTCGGCCAGTTCGAGCTTGCGCGACAGCGGGTCGTCGCCGCCGCCCACACCCTCGGCGCCGAGATCTTCGAGGTCGATCGACTCGAAGCTCGCTTCGGGCGGCACAGCCACCGGCGCCGGCGCGGACGAAGCCAGGCCGCTCAAGTCGAAGTCCATGCCCAGGTCGGGCATTGTCTCGGCCGCGGGCGCAGCGCGCGGCAAGTCCTCGGCGGCGTCGAACGTCGGCAGCTCCTGGCTGAAGTCGGCCGTCGGCAGCGGCTGCGAGTCGGCTGCTGACTCGTCGGCGCGCACGGCGTCGGAGGATGCCAGGTCGAGGTCGAGGTCGACCCCCGACTTGCTGCCCGAGAATGGCGTCGAGTCGAAGTTCGACGGCGACGGCAGCACCGACTGCGGCATCGTGCTGGCGCCGAGCGGCTCGACCATCGCCTGGCCCTCGTGCGCCGGGATGGCCGGCTCGCCGCCTGGCTGGTACAGCGGATTTTCGGGGTCGATCTGCAGGCCCATCTCCTGGGCCTTGGCCCAGTCCTCTCCGACGCCGTGGGTCAGGGTGTAGAGCTGCGTCGCCAGCAGTTCGTAGCCCTTGGTGTCGCGGCGCTTGGCATAGACCTCGAGCAGCTTGGTGCGCACCGCCAGCCGCTCGGGGCTCGCGCGCATCGCCTCCTTGAGGATCTCTTCGGCCTGCAGGTCGCGGCCGTAGGCGAGATAGACGTCGGCCTCGGCGACCGGATCGACGTCGCCGATCGCGTCGAGCTGGCTCAGCGAGTAGCTCATCGACGACGACGTGCCGGCCGCATCGCGCGTGTCGATACGCTGGCCGCCGCTGGCGCCGAAGAACGAGTCGGGCTGCAGCCGGCTCTCGAGGAACGATGTCTCGCCGCTGTCCTTCTTGGCCTTGCTGCGCAGACGGTAGAAGCCGAAGCCGGCGAGCAGCGCGAGCAGCAGGCCGGCGCCGGGCAGCACCAGCGGGTTGTCGAGCAGCGACTCGCCGGCATCGGGTTGTTGGGCGACCGGCGGCTTGGCCTCGGCCTCCGCCGGCGTCGGCTTGGGTTGCGCCGTGGGCGCCTGCGCGACTACGGTCGGCGCGGGTGCCGGCGTGGGCTCGGGCGCCGGTGCAGCCGCCGGTGCCGGCGTGGGAGCCGGTGGCGGAGGCGGCGCCGCAGGAGCCGGAGCCGGAACGGGCGCAGGAGCGGGCGCCGCAGCAACGGCACTCGCCGCGCCCGACAGCTTGCGCAGTTCCTCGACGTTCTTAGACAGCTCGGCGACGCGCGTCGACGTTTCCTTCTGCTCGCGCTCGCGCGAGATGCCGGCCTCAGGCGCCGACGCTGCGGCCGCGCCCTTGCTCAGCGTCAGCTTGTCGGGCGTCGGAGCCGCGGGCTTGCGGTCTTCTACGGCGGCCTGCACCTTGCCGGCGGCCTGACGCGCCCGCGTCGCGGGCGGCGCGGCCGGCACGCCACTGGCGAGCCGCTCACGGTAAGCGCCGAAGTCGGCGCTCTGCGCGCGGATGATCTGCTGCACCTCGGGCGTCGGTACCGCGCGGGCCGCGTCGGGCGTCGGCGCGTTCAGCACGCTGCCGGCCTTCAGGCGGTTCATGTTGTTGTCCATGAACGCCTGCGGATTACCGCGGTACAGCGCGACGAGCATCTGATCGAGCGAGACGCCGGGCTGCTGCAGGCGCAGCGCGATGCGGTACAGCGTGTCGCCCTGCTTGACCTCGTATTCCGACGGTGTCTGGCGCGGCGCGGCCGGTGCGCGCGGCGCCGCCGGTGCAGCGGCAACCGCAGGCGCTGGCGCCGGAGCCGGGCGTGCGACCGGCGGCGCGGCCGGTGCAGGCACGGGCGCCGCCGACATCGCGGGCGGCGTCACCGGCGCTGGCGCGGCAGCGCGGTTGGCGATCGGGTCGAACAGCAGGGTGTACTCGCGCACCAGCCGGCCCGAGGCCCAGTTCAGCTCGAGGATCACGTCGACGAACGGCTCCTGCACCGTGCGGTCGCTGGTGATGCGCAGATAGGGCCGGCCGTCGCTGCGCCGCTGCAGCGATGCCTGCGTGTTTGACAGCACGGCGTTGTAGTCGACGCCGGCGGAGCGGTAGGCCTCGGGCGGCGCGACGCGCGCGCGCAGGCTCGACGCCTCTTCGGACGACAGGCTCGTGATGTCGATCTCGGCCTGCAGCTTCTCACCCAGACCCGACTGCACCGACAACCGCCCCAGACCCAGGGCCGCCGCACTCGTCGAGAACAGGACGGCTGCCGCAGCAGCCACGCCGGTCAGAGCGAAACGCCCCGTGAGCAAGGAATGTCTTTTCAAGGCGTCTCCCAAAGACGGTCAAGCCGAATCGTTGGCGCAGGCGCGGCCTCGGCCGAATGCTGCAAATGACAATAACATCAGGCAGATACACTGACAAGTTCGCGCACTTGCTGACATTCGTCGCGGGCCGTGACGCAGGTCTCGCAGTGCCGCATTGTTGTCCGACGACAACGCGGCAGGCTCGCCATCAGGCCTCAAGCACGATGCGCAGCATGCGCCGCAATGGCTCGGCCGCACCCCACAGCAACTGATCGCCGATCGTATAGGCGCCCAGGTACTGCGGCCCCATCGCCATCTTGCGCAGGCGTCCGACCGGTATCGTCATCGTGCCGGTGACGGAAACGGGCGTGAGATCGCGCAGCGTGGCCTCGCGCGTGTTCGGCACCACCTTGACCCATTCGTTGTCGGCCGCGATCAGCGCCTCGATGTCGGCCAGCGGCACGTCCTTGCGCAGCTTGAAGGTCAGCGCCTGACTGTGGCAGCGCATCGCGCCGACACGCACGCAGAAGCCGTCGACCGGCACCGCAGCCGTGCCGAAGCCCTCGCCCTGGCCGAGGATCTTGTTCGTCTCGGCCATGCCCTTCCATTCCTCGCGGCTGACTCCACCGCCGAGATCCTTGTCGATCCACGGAATCAGCGAGCCGGCGAGCGGCACGCCGAAGTTCGCCGTCTCGGCCTCGCCCATCGCGCGCTGGCGCGCGACGACCTTGCGGTCGATCTCGAGGATCGCGCTCTTCGGATCGTCGAGCAGCGCCTTGACTTCGGCGTTGAGCGTGCCGAACTGTGTCAGCAGCTCGCGCATGTGCTGCGCACCACCGCCCGAGGCGGCCTGATAGGTCTGCGTGCTCATCCACTCGACGAGCCCGGCCTTGAAGAGCGCGCCGACACCCATCAGCATGCAGCTCACCGTACAGTTGCCGCCGATCCAGTTGCGCCCGCCCTTGGCGAGCGCGTTCTTGACGACGGGCATGTTGACCGGGTCGAGCACGATGACGGCGTCGTCCTTCATGCGCAGCGTCGATGCCGCGTCGATCCAGTGACCCTTCCAGCCGGCAGCGCGCAGTTTGGGGAACACTTCCGTCGTGTAGTCGCCGCCTTGCGCCGTGACGATGATGTCGCAACGCTTGAGCGCCTCGATGTCGTGGGCGTCCTTGAGCTTCGTCTCGCCCCGAGCGAACCTCGCAATCGCGGACGGCAGTGCGCCGCCTGCGTTGCTGGTGCTGAAGAACACCGGCTCGATGTGGTCGAAGTCGCCTTCGGCCTGCATGCGGTCCATCAGCACGGAGCCGACCATGCCGCGCCATCCGACCAGCCCTGTGAGTTTCATTTCTCGCGCCCTTTCAAAGATCCACTTCCTCTGTCTCCCCGGCTGGTTCGCCGTGCGGGAGGGGCGAGCCGAACCGGAGCGTGACTAGCTCTGCTTCGTGATCGTGGTGATTGCCGCGACCACGGCGTCGCCCATTTCGCGGGCGCCGACCTTGCGCGTGCCTTCGGACCAGATGTCCGCCGTGCGCAGGCCCGCGGCCAGCACCGAACGCACCGCCGACTCGATACGGTCGGCGGCGTCGGGCTGCTGGAGCGAGTAGCGAAGCATCATGGCGGCAGACAGGATTGTAGCGAGCGGGTTCGCAACCCCCTTGCCGGCAATGTCGGGCGCGCTGCCGTGACTGGGCTCGTACAGCCCCTTGTTGCGCGCGTCGAGCGACGCAGACGGCAGCATGCCGATCGAGCCGGTGAGCATCGCCGCCTCGTCGCTCAGGATGTCGCCGAACATGTTGCCGGTGACGACGACGTCGAAGCGCTTGGGCGCCTTGACGAGCTGCATCGCGGCGTTGTCGACGTACATGTGGTCGAGCGCGACATCGGGGTATTCGGCGTGCACTTCGGTGACGACGTCCTTCCAGAACTGGAAGGTCTCGAGCACGTTGGCCTTGTCGACGCTGGTGACGCGCCTGCTGCGCTTGCGCGCGGCCTGGAACGCCACGTGCGCGATGCGCTCGATCTCGGGCCGGGCGTAGCGCATCGTGTCGAACGCCTCGGGCTGGCCCTGGAACGCGCCGTCGGGCGCGCTGCGCCGCCCCCGCGGCTGACCGAAATAGATGTCGCCCGTCAGCTCGCGGATGATCAGGATGTCGAGGCCGGCGACAAGCTCGGGCTTCAGACTCGACGCGTGCGTCAGCTGCTCGTAGCAGATCGCGGGGCGCAGATTTGCGAACAGCTGCAGGTGCTTGCGCAGGCCGAGGATCGCCTGCTCGGGGCGCAGCGCGCGCTCGAGGGCGTCGTACTTCCAGTCGCCGACGGCGCCGAAGAGCACGGCGTCGGCGGCCTGCGCCAGCTTCAACGTCGCGTCGGGCAGCGGATGGCCGCTCGCCTCGTAGGCGGCGCCGCCGACGGGCGCCTGCTCCATCTCGAGCGGCAGCTCGAGCACCTTCAGCACCTTGACCGCCTCGGCGACGATCTCCGGGCCGATGCCGTCGCCCGGCAGGACTGCAATCTTCACTTCTTCGTTCCTCGGGTTCGGGTCACAGCCGGTGCGCGAGCCACGGCATCTTGAGCAGGCGCTCGGCCTCGAAGGCGTGGATCTTGTCGGCGTGGCGCAGCGTCAGGCCGATGTCGTCGTAGCCGTTGAGCAGGCAGTACTTGCGAAACGGCTCCACGTCGAAGGCCAACTCGGCGCCGTCGGGCTTGACGACGACCTGGCGTTCCAGGTCGACCGTCAGCGTGTAGCCGGGGAAGGCCGCCACTTCGTCGAACAGCGTCGCGACCTGTGCCTCGGGCAGCACGATCGGCAACAGGCCGTTCTTGTAGCAGTTGTTGAAAAAGATGTCGGCGTAGCTCGGCGCGATCAGCGCGCGAAAGCCGTACTGCTCCAGCGCCCACGGCGCGTGCTCGCGGCTCGAGCCGCACCCGAAGTTCTTGCGCGCCAGCAGTACGCTGGCACCCTGGTAGCGCGGCTGGTTGAGCACGAAGTCGGGGTTGGGCCGGCGCGACGCCGGGTCCTGCCCCGGCTCGCCGTGGTCGAGCCAGCGCCATTCGTCGAACAGGTTCGGCCCGAAGCCGGTGCGGTGGATCGACTTCAGGAATTGCTTAGGAATGATCGCGTCGGTATCGACGTTCTCGCGGTCGAGCGGTGCGACCAATCCGCGGTGGACGGTGAAGGCTTGCATCGGCGGCTACTTCTTCTTGGCGGCTTCTTCGATCTTGTCGCCGGCCTTCGAGATGTCCTTGCCCATGCCTTCGATCGTGTTGCAGCCGGTGAGCAGCGCAAGCACGGCGATCAGGGCCGACAGGGTGGTCTTCATGGCTTTCTTCCTCCTCCGGATCCGATGACTCTCAGGCGATGCGCCGCACGTCGACGAAGTGGCCTTCGATCGCCGCGGCGGCCGCCATCGCGGGGCTGACGAGGTGCGTGCGACCGCCCGCGCCCTGCCGCCCTTCGAAGTTGCGGTTGCTCGTCGATGCGCAGCGCTCGCCGGGCTCGAGCCGGTCGGCGTTCATCGCCAGGCACATCGAACAGCCCGGCTCGCGCCACTCGAAGCCCGCCGCCTTGAACACCGCGTCGAGCCCCTCGGCCTCGGCCTGCTGCTTGACCAGCCCCGAGCCTGGCACGACGAGCGCGAGCTTGACGTTGCCGGCGATGCGGCCGCCGAGCTTGCGCACGACGGCAGCCGCCTCGCGCAGGTCCTCGATGCGCGAGTTGGTGCACGAGCCGATGAACACCTTGTCGATACGGATGTCGGCGATCGCCTTGTTCGGCTCGAGGTTCATGTACTGCAGCGCGCGCTCCATCGCCCCGCGCTTGGCTGCGTCCTTCTCGTGCTCGGGATCGGGCACGCGGTCCTCGATCGAGACCACCATCTCGGGCGACGTGCCCCACGTCACCTGCGGGCGGATCTGCGCCGCGTCGAGCTCGACGACGGCGTCCCACTTCGCGTCGGCGTCGGAATGCAGAGTGCGCCAGTGCGCGACGGCTCGCTCCCATTCGAGACCCTTCGGCGCGAACGGCCGGCCCTGCACGTAGCGCAGCGTCGTGTCGTCGACGGCGACGAGGCCGGCGCGCGCGCCCGCCTCGATCGCCATGTTGCACACCGTCATGCGCCCTTCCATGCTGAGCGCGGCGATCGCGCTGCCGGCGAACTCGATCGTGTAGCCCGTGCCGCCGGCGGTGCCGATCCTGCCGATGATCGCCAGCACGATGTCTTTCGCGCCGACGCCGCGCGGCAGCCGGCCGTCGACGCGCACCAGCATGTTCTTGGCCTTCCTGGCCAGCAGCGTCTGAGTCGCCAGCACGTGCTCGACCTCGCTGGTGCCGATGCCGTGCGCCAGCGCGCCGAAGGCGCCATGCGTCGAAGTGTGCGAGTCGCCGCAGACCACCGTCATGCCAGGCAGCGTCGCGCCCTGCTCGGGGCCGATCACGTGCACGATGCCCTGGCGCCGGTCGTTCATCTTGAACTGCGTGATGCCGAGGCGGTCGCAGTTGGCGTCGAGCGTCTCGACCTGCAGCCGTGAGATGGGGTCGGCGATGCCCTGCGAGCGGTCCGTCGTCGGCACGTTGTGGTCGCTGACGGCGAGGTTGGCCGACAGCCGCCACACCTTGCGCCCGGCCAGATCGAGCCCCTGGAATGCCTGCGGGCTCGTCACCTCGTGCACGAGGTGGCGGTCTATGTAGAGCACGGCCGTGCCGTCGGCCTCGGTGTGGACGACGTGGTCGTCCCAGAGCTTGTCGTACAGGGTGCGTCCGGTCATGGCGGCGGTAGCGGCGGCGAAGCCGTTATTTTCCCGCACATTCGGGGCACCCGCCCCGAGCCCTGCTTTTCAGCCTCTGCCGACTGCCGCGTGCATGCCCAGCCGCGCCAGCAACGCGCGGTCGCGCTCGGCCTGCGGGTTGGCCGTCGTCAGCAGCCGCTCGCCATAGAAGATGGAATTGGCGCCGGCCAGCAGGCACAGCGCCTGCAGCGCCTCGTCCATCTGTTCGCGCCCGGCCGACAGGCGCACGCGCGCGCGCGGCATCGTGATGCGCGCCGCGGCGATGGTGCGCACGAACTCGAACGGATCGAGCGGGTCGGTGCCCGCGAGCGGCGTGCCCTCGACCTGCACCAGGTTGTTGATCGGCACCGACTCGGGGTAGGGATCGAGGTTGGCTAGCTGCGCGATCAGCCCGGCTCGGTGGCGCCGCGACTCGCCCATGCCGACGATGCCACCGCAGCACACGGCCACCCCGACGGAGCGCACGCGCGCCAGCGTGTCGAGGCGGTCCTGGTAGGTGCGCGTGCTGATGATGGCGCCGTAGAGCTCGGGCGCGGTGTCGAGGTTGTGGTTGTAGTAGTCGAGGCCGGCGTCGGCCAGCGCCCGGGCCTGCTCGTCGCTGAGCATGCCCAGCGTCATGCAGGTCTCCATGCCGAGCGCCTTCACTTCGCGCACCATTTCGACCAGCGGCTCGACGTGGCGCTCGGCGGGCTCGCGCCACGCCGCCCCCATGCAGAAGCGCGTCGCGCCGTTGGCCTGCGCGGCGCGCGCGGCCTCGACGACCTCGTCGACCGGCAGCAGCTTGCTCGCCTTGACGCCAGTGTCGAAGTGCGCCGACTGCGGGCAGTAGCCGCAGTCCTCGGAGCAGCCGCCCGTCTTGATCGACAGCAACGTGGACAGCTGCACCTCGTTGGCATCGAAGTGCTCGCGGTGCACCTGCTGCGCGCGATAGAGCAGGTCGGCGAACGGCAGCGCCAGCAGGTCTTCGATGGCGCCGACGCTCCAGCGGGCATCGGCGGGCGGCACGGCGCGCTGCGTCGGGGCGACGAAATGGAGGGTGCTGGCTTCGGACATAGCGCAAGCTTAGCCGAGCGCCGCGATCACATCGGGCGGCGCCTGCACCAGCTCGATCAGCACGCCTTCGCCGCCGATCGGGAACTCGTCGTTGCCCTTGGGGTGGATGAAGCAGATGTCGTGGCCTGTCGCGCCCTTGCGGATGCCGCCCGGCGCGAAACGCACGCCCTGCGCCGTCATCCAGGCGACGGCCTGGGCGAGATCGTCGATCCAAAGCGCGAGGTGGTTCAGCGGCGGCAGATGCACTGCCGGCTTGGCGGCGACGTCGAGCGGCTGCATCAGATCGACCTCGACGCGGTGCGCGCCGCGGCCGAGCGTGCAGATGTCCTCGTCGACGTTCTCGCGCTGCGAGACGAAGCGGCCCGTTACGGCGACGCCGAACATGTCGACCCACAGCGCGCGCAGGCGCTGCTTGTCGGTGCCGCCGATGGCGACCTGCTGGATGCCCAGCACACGGAAAGGCTTTTCGTCCACTGCTGCAACCTCAGGAAAAACGGATGATCGGTTGGTCCACTGTCAGGCTCTCGCCGCGGCCAGCCAGCAGTTCGGCGACCGTGCCGTCCTGCGCCGCGACGAGCACGTTCTCCATCTTCATCGCCTCGACGACGGCGAGCTTCTCGCCGGCGCGCACCGCTTGCCCCGGCTGCACCGCCAGGTCGACGAGCAGGCCCGGCATCGGCGACAGCAGGAACTTGCTCGTGTCGGGCGGCAGCTTGTGCGGCATCAGGCGGTGCAGCTCGGCGGCGCGGGTGCTGAGCACCAGCGCATCGATGCTCGCGCCGTCGTGCGAGACGCGCAGGCCGAGCCCGCGGCGGTCGACCTGCGCATCGAACGGCTGGCCATTGCAGGTGCCGCCGACGCGGATCTCGCCGTAGGCCCAGTCGCTCGCGAACTCGTAGCGCCGGTCCCCGAGCTGCACGACGACGCTGCCGTTGGTCTGCACCCGCACCGGCGTGTGCGCCCCCTCGCCCTGCGACGAGCGCGCGACAACGACGAAGTCCTCGCCGATACGCACGCCGTGGCCGGGCAGCTGGCCGCTGATGCCGGCAGCGCGCCCGAGATACTTGCGATTGATCGCTGCCGCCAGCGCGACGAGAAAGCCGGGGTCGTCGTGCCGCCGGTCCTGCGCGACGAAGCCGCTCGGGAACTGTTCGGCGATGAAACCGGTGTTGAACTGCCCCGCAGCGAACTTCGGATGCGCCAGCAGCGCCGACTGGAACGCGATGTTGCTCGCCACGCCGCGGATCACGAAGGCATTGAGCGCGGCGCGCATCTTCGCGATCGCCTCGGCGCGATCGCGGCCATGCACGATCAGCTTGGCGATCATCGAGTCGTAGTGGACGGCGATCTCGCCGCCTTCGTAGACGCCGGTGTCGACGCGCACGCCGCCGTCCTGCGGCGGCGGCTGGTAGACGACGAGCCGGCCGGTGCTCGGCAGGAAGCCCCGCGCCGGGTCTTCGGCGTTGATGCGGCACTCCATCGCCCAGCCGTCGCGCCGGATGTCGCCCTGCCCGAACGGCAGCCGCTCACCGGCGGCGACGCGGATCATCAGCTCGACGAGGTCGAGCCCGGTGATGCACTCGGTGACCGGGTGCTCGACCTGCAGCCGCGTGTTCATCTCGAGGAAGTAGAAGCTCTTGTCCTTGCCGACGACGAACTCGACGGTGCCCGCGCTCTGGTACTTCACCGCCTTGGCCAGCGCGACGGCCTGCTCGCCCATCGCGCGGCGCGTCGCGTCGCCGATGAAGGGCGACGGCGCCTCCTCGATCACCTTCTGGTGGCGGCGCTGGATCGAGCACTCGCGCTCGTTGAGGTAGACGACGTTGCCGTGCGCGTCGCCGAGCACCTGGATCTCGATGTGGCGCGGCTCCTCGACGAACTTCTCGATGAAGACGCGGTCGTCGCCGAAGCTGTTGCGCGCCTCGTTGCGGCACGA
>Ga0073899_10005530_pt1 | contig 10968 bp, 9 predicted proteins | sample KloWWTmetaKNB5Ph_FD_88975 | JGI IMG/M metagenome (GOLD analysis project Ga0073899, IMG submission 88975) | Active sludge microbial communities from Klosterneuburg, Austria, studying microevolution and ecology of nitrifiers - Klosterneuburg... | ecosystem: Engineered > WWTP > Aerobic digester >...
CACCACGGTGCCCAGCGCGCGGGTGTCGATGTGGGCAAGAAACCCCGAATGCGGCGCCGGGACGACCTGCTGCACCGGGGCGAGCGGCAGGTGGGCATCGCGCAGCACGTCGGCGGGCCCGCCTTGCGCGGCCACCATGCGCGCGAAGTGCTCGGCCGCGGCACCGCTGCGCCAGCGGCTCTGGACAAGTGACCCCGCCGCGGGCAGGTCGACGGCCAGGCCACCCTGCACGAGCAGCTGCGCGGCCAGTGCGAGCGTCACTTCGGTCAGCCGTTCATCGGCCGGTTCGCCGCGCAGCCAGGCCAGCGCCTCGTCGACCTCGAGCGCGTTGCCTGCGCTGTGGCCCAGCGGCTGGTCCATGTCGGTGAGCAGCGCGCAAGCGGGCAGGCCGCACTGCTCAGCCACCTCCACCAGGCTGCGCGCCAGGGCGCGGGCGGTGGCCACATCGGGCGAGACCGCTCCGTTGCCGACCTTGACGTCGAGCACCAGGGCCTGCAGGCCGGCGGCGAGCTTCTTGCTCAGGATGCTGGCCGTGATGAGCGCAATCGACTCGACGGTGGCGGTGACGTCGCGTACCGCGTAGAGCCGACGGTCGGCCGGCGCGAGTGTCGGGCCGGCGCCGACGATGGCACAGCCGGCCTGGTGCAGCAGCTGGCGCAGGCGCGCCGGGTCGGCCGCGGTGTCGAAGCCGGGCAGCGCCTCGAGCTTGTCGAGCGTGCCGCCGGTGTGGCCCAGGCCGCGGCCGGAAATCATGGGCACCACGCCGCCGCAGGCGGCCACCAGGGGTGCCAGCATCAGGCTGACCTTGTCGCCCACGCCGCCGGTGGAATGCTTGTCCAGCACCGGGCCGGCCAGTTTGGCGTCGCGCCACTGCAGCACCTGGCCCGAGTGCCACATGGCGCGGGTCAGTTCGGCGGTCTCGGTCGGTTGCATGCCGCGCCACAGCACGGCCATGGCCAGCGCCGCCACCTGGCCTTCGCTCCAACTGCCGTCGACCAGGCCGCGCACGAATTCGCCCACCTGCGCCGGGCTGAGCGTCTGCCCATCGCGCTTGGCACGAATGATCTCGACAGCCAGCATCGGGTGGGCTCAATAGCTGCTGGGTGACGGGGCCGCCGCACCGCCGGCCAGGATGCGCTCGATGTCGGCCAGCAGACCACTGGCGCCGAAGCGCAGGCGCTGCGGCACCAGCGCCTGCGGCCCGAGCATGCCGCGAACCAGCGCGATGTAGCCCGCCGCGTCGGCCACCGTGCGAATGCCGCCCGAGGCCTTGAAGCCCACCGCCGCGCCCCGCGGATGTGCGGCGATGGCCGAGAGCATGGTGCGCGCGGCCTCGGGTGTGGCGCCGGTGGTGGTCTTGCCGGTGCTGGTTTTTAGGAAGTCGACCCCTTCGTCCAGGCCCAGGCGGCAGGCGCGGCCGATCAGCTCGGGCTCGCGTAGCTCGCCCGACTCGATGATGAGCTTGAGCACCCGGCCCGGGCAGGCCGCGCGCACCGCGCGCACCACCGCCGCCGCGGCTGCGTCGTCACCGGCGGCCAGCGCGCGCCACGGCAGCACGAGGTCGATTTCGTCGGCACCAGCGGCGACGATGGCGCGGGTGTCCGCCAGCGCGCGATCGACGTCGGCCGCGCCGTCGGGAAAGTTGGCGACCGCCGCCACACGCACGCCCGCCGGTGCGCCGGCACGGGCGCGGGCCGCCAGCCGCGGCCACACGCACAGGGCAGCGGGCGCTCCGGCGGGTCCCGCCGCGCGCGCACACAGCGTGTCGATCGCCGCCTCGTCGTCCTGGTCGTTCAGGCTGGTGAGATCGAGGCAGGCCAGCGCCAGGCGGGCAACTGCGATGAGTTCGTCGGACATGTCGGGTTCCTCGGCGCCGGGCGCAGCCGCGCGCGGCGCAGGGATGTGGGACTCAGCGCCGCTGCACGGCGTTGCCGGGCTCGTAGTCGGCCACCTTCAGCGGGCTGTGGCGGGCGATGTAGGCGCGCAGCACGTCGGCATCGTTGAAGCCCGAGTCCACGAAGCCGGCGTGCCGGTTCAGCGGTGGGTAGTCGTCGCCACCCGTCGCAGTGAAGTTGGTCAGGGCCAGGCGGTAGCTGCGTCGGGGATCGACCGGTTGACCGGCGATGGCCACTTCTACCAGCTGGCCCGCCTCGATGCGCATGCGCACGCCGGCCGTCTGCGGGAAGGCGCCCGACCCCGGCGTCATGCGGGCGGCCGCGCGCAGGTAGTCGAGCAACTCGGCACCGCTGAGCTGCACCACGGCCACCGTGTTGGAGAACGGCTGCACCTTGAGCACATCGCGGTAGGTGATGGCGCCGGCCGGCAGTGAATCGCGCACGCCGCCGGAATTCATCAGCGCCAGGTCGGCGCCGGTCTTGTCCATCATCGCGCGGGCGATCAGCGTGCCCAGGGTCGTGGGCTGGCGCCGCACCCGATCGCGGTCGCCGTCGAGCACGCCGTCGGCCGTGCCCACCGGCGCCGACAGCCGCGCCTGGCCCGCGGCCTGGAAGGGCTGCAGGAAGGCCCGAAGTTGCGGGTCTTCGGCGATCGGCGCGGTGGCCAGCACCTTCTGGCCACCGGCGCCGCGCACCTTCAGGTTCACCGGCAGCAGGGCGTACTTCACCAGCCGCACCTGGCCGGCGTCGATCTCGAAATCGGCGCGCCCCACGTACTTGCCCCATTCGTGGGCCTGCACGATCCAGGCGCCGTTCTGTCGATCGGGCGCGCAGGGCGTGCCGGGCACATAGGCGGCCACGCGCTGGTTCTCGGCGGTCATGCACACCGGGTTCTGGCTGTGGCCGCCCACGATGAGGTCCAGTCCGGGCACGGCACGGGCCATCTCCACGTCGCCCGGCGCGTTCACGCCGCTGCGCCCACCGGGGTAGTGGCCCATATGGGTGACGGCGATCACCATGTCGGCGCGCTGGCGCAGCTCGGGCACCAGCCGGGCCGCTTCGGCGGCCGGTTTGCGGAACTCGATGCCGCGGATGTTCTCGGGCAGCACCATCTTGGCCGTGTCGTCGGTGGTCAGACCCATCACGGCGATGCGCCAGCCGGCACGCTCGAAGACGCGGTACGGTTCGAACAGGCGTTGCCCGTCGCGGTAGATGTTGGCCGACAGCAGCGGAAAACGCGCCCAGGCCCGCTGGCGCGCGAGCACCGCCGGTGGCTTGTCGAACTCGTGGTTGCCCACGGCCATGGCGTCGTAGCCCAGGCGGTTCATGCCCTGGAAGTCGGGCTCGGCGTCCTGCAGGTCGGACTCGGGCACGCCTGTGTTGACATCGCCGCCGTCGAGCAGCAGCACCTGGCCGCCTGCCGCGGCGACTTCGGCACGTACGCCGTCGATCAGCGTCTTGCGGGCAGCCATGCCGTATTCGCCGTCGGCATTGGGCCAGAAGCGGCCGTGGTGGTCATTGGTGTGCAGAACCGTGAGCTTCAGCGGCGCGCGCGGGCTCACGGCGGTGGGCGTGGCGCAGCCGGCCAGGGTCAATGCGGCGGCCGCGGCGGTGGCGGCCAGCAGGAGTCGGCGATTCATGCGTATACACCTGCGCAGTGGATGAAGCCGCCGAGCATGCCACACTGCCGGCCGCCTCCGGCACCGCCAGCCGGCGCGCCGCGCACCGGCCCTCGCGCCTACCCCGACCCGATCGCACAGGACCGCCCACCCGTGAGCACCACCGAGATCTACCTGATCGCGATGCTGATCATCTTTGCCGCGCCTTATGCCGTCTGGCGGTTCGGCCGCACCGACCACTATGCCCCGCTGGTGGTGGTGCAGATCCTGGCCGGCATTGCGCTGGGGCCGGGCGTACTGGGTGCTGCGCTGCCCGACTACTACGCCTTCGTCTTCAACCCGGCGGTCATCCAGAGCCTGAACGGCGTGGCCTGGTGGGCGGTGATGCTGTTCGTGTGGATCGCCGGCATCGAGCTCGACCTGGTGCGCGCCTGGCAGCACCGGCACGAGAGCGCGCTCACCGCCGCACTGGCGCTGGGCATGCCGCTGGCGCTGGGCAGCGCGGTGGGCGCGGCGATGCTGGGCTGGGCCGGCTGGATCGGGCCGCAGGGGCGGCCGTGGCAGTTCGTGCTGGGCATCGGCATGAGCTGCGCCGTCACGGCGCTGCCCATCCTCATCCTGCTGATGGAGAAGCTCGCCATCCTGCGCCAGCCCATCGGGCAGCGCATCCTGCGCTACGCCAGCCTCGACGACATCGCGATCTGGGGCGTGCTGGCGCTCATCCTGATGGACTGGACCCGGGTCGGTCGCCAGGCCGGCTTCCTGGCCGCATTCGCGCTGGCCGCCTGGGGCGTGCGGCGTTTGATGGTGGCGCTGCCCGAGTCCGACCGCTGGTATGTGGGCCTGGTGTGGCTGGCGGCCTGTGCGCTGGGCGCCGACTGGTGCGGCCTGCACTTCATGGTGGGGGCCTTCCTGGCCGGTGCGGTGCTCGACGCGCAGTGGTTCGACCAGACCCGCATGGACAGCCTGCGCCACCACGTGCTGCTGGTGGTGATGCCGGTGTTCTTCCTGAGCACCGGGCTGCGCACCGACTGGCAGGTGGGTGGCGCGGCGGTGTTCGCGGCGGCGGCCGCCTTGCTGGCCGCGGCGGTGGGGGGCAAGCTCGCGGGCACGGCGCTGGCCGGTCGTCTGCTGGGCTGGCAGCCCGGGGAGGGCCGCCTGATCGGCTGGCTGCTGCAGACCAAGGCCCTCATCATGATCATCTTTGCCAACGTGCTGCTGGACAAGCACATCATCACCAGCGAGACCTTCACCGCCCTGCTGCTGATGGCCGTGGCCAGCACCATGCTCACCGTGCCCGTCACCGCGCCGCTGCTGGCGCGCATGCGCGACGTGGTGCTGCGCGAGCGCTGAGCGTTGCCGGGCGGGCGTCAGCGCGCCGGGCGGTGCGCCAGCCACACACCCAGCACGGTGAGCGCCATGCCCACCACGGCGGGTCCGTCGAGTGACTCGCCAAACATCGCCCAGGCAATCAGGGCCGTGGCCGGCGGGGTCAGGTAGAACAGGCTGGCCACGTGCACCGCGCTGCCGCGGCGGATCAGCATGTTCAGCAGGCTCACCGCGCCCAGCGACAGCACCAGCACCAGCCAGGCCAGCGCGAACACGAAGTTCGCGCTCCAGTCGACCTGCAGGGTCTCGGTGAGGGCTGCCAACGCCGCCGTGAACACCAGGCATGGGACGAACTGGATGATGGCGCCGGTGCGCAGGTCGAAGCGCGGGCAATAGCGCTTCTGGTAGAGCGTGCCCGCGGTGATGCCCAGCAGCGCCACCAGTGCAGGCACCAGCATGGTCCACAGGGCACCGAGATCGGCGCCGATGGCCTTGCGCGCGACCACCAGTGTCACGCCTGCGAACCCGAGCCCCAGGCCGACCCACTGCGCCCGACCGATGCGCTCGGCCAGCACCAAGCGCGCGCCCAGCGCCGTGACCAGCGGCTGCACGCCGACCACCAGCGACGTGACCCCGGCGGGCAGGCCATGGCCGATGGCGATGAACACGCCGCCGAGGTAGACACCCGTTACCAGGAGGCCGGACACCGCGATGTGCACCCATGCCCGCGGCGATGCCGGCCACGGCGCAGGCCACAACACGAGCCCGGCGCCCATCAGGGCGATCACCACCGCATAGCGCACGCTCAGGAAGGTCAGCGGCTCGGCATGCGGCAGCCCGAACTTGGCGCCGATGAAGCCGGTGCTCCACAGCAGCACGAAGAGCAATGGATAGGCCGCTTCGGCCCTGAACGAACGCGACGGTGGGGGTGAGGCGGGGGCCGACATGGGAGGAGTTGGGGTGCCGGTCAGCGGCGTGGCAGGCGCCGGCGGGCCAACGGCGGCCGATACCGGATGCCGCCGAGTGGCACGCAATGGAGCGCAAACGAGCGCAAAGGCAGCAGTCTGACACGGCGCGGGCAGCCGCGCCGTCACGCGCGTTGCCGACAGCGGGTGCTCAGGCGCCCGAACTGGCCAGCGAGCCCGGCCCGCTGGCCAGCGCGTCGGGCTCGAGCGCCTGGGCCAGGCGCTCGGCCCGTTCGCGCAGCAGCGCTGGCGTGTCGGGGTGTTCGGCCAGCGCGTACAGCATCACACACGCGCGCCCGGGCTCATCGAGCAGGGCGTGGCAGCAAGCGATGTGGAACTGGACGTCCAGCGCACGCGGCTGCACCTGGCGCACCTGCAGCCAGCACTGCAGCGCGGCAGCGACGTCGCCGCGCAACTGGGCCCGCTTCGCGGCCGCGCGCCAGTGGGTGGCGGTGCGCTCGCGCAGGGGCTTGAGCAGGTTGCCACCGATCACGTCGTCGGTCGGGCGATGGCCGGGCGCCTGGGTTCGGGGCATGGTTGCATGAGGCTGATGCGCGGATCATCGGTCTGCGGCGCGGCGAGCGCCATCCCCAATTTGATGCACGCGTGCACTCAGCGCGCCGCTGGGCGCCGACGCGCCGCCCAGCGGCGCGCCAGACCGGCATGCCCACTGACCAGCGCGATGCCGGCCAGCACCCCAGCGCTGCCGGCGACGAAGCGCGGCTCGAGTGCCTCGTCGAGCAGCACCGCACCCACGAAGGCCAGGTGCTGCTGGGCTACGCGCGGCGCATGCTCGACCTGCACGCCGAGGCGCAGACGGTGCTGCAGGGCGAGGCCGTCACCGGCCTGGTGCGCCTGGGCGTGCCCGACGACTACGCCAGCAAATACATCACGCCGGTGCTGCAGCGCTTCGCGCCACGCCACGGCGGCGTCGAGATCCAGCTCGATTGCGAGCAGTCCACCTCGCTGATACCGAGGATCGCGCGCGGCGACCTCGATCTGGCGCTCGTCTCGCGCGACCGCGCGCGCCGCGGCACTCTGCTGTTCCACGAGTCGATGGTGTGGGCGGGCTCGCCGCAGTTCGACACCTGGAGCCGCCAGCCGCTGCCCATCGCGGTATACGAGGCCGCCAGCCTGGGCCGGCGCAGCGCCATCCACTCGCTGGCGCTGCAAGGCCGGCCGTACAAGGTGGTCTACAACAGCTCCAGCCTGGCCGGCCAGATCGCCGCCGTCGAAAGCGGCCTGGCGGTGGCCGCCCTCACCCAATGCAGCGTGCCGCGCCACCTGCAGATCCTGGGCCCCGAGCACGGTCTGGGCCCGATGGAGCCAATGCAGGTGGCCGCCTACCGCAGCCGCGCCTCACAGGGATCGAAGGCCGTTGACAGCCTGCACCGGATGCTGGTGCAGACGCTGCGGCATGCGGGGCGGTGAGGGGGTGGGTGGTAAGTCGCGCGTGGGGGAGTGGGGGCTCGCGGCGGGCTTGCAGCGTCTTCGGTAAATGACCTGGCGCGGACGAGCTCATGCTGGTCGCCACCAAGCGGCCATCGGGCAAAGCGACTGGCCCGACCTGAACGACGGCGATGCAAAGCACAGCAGTCATACCCCGCGGCCAACGACGCCCCTGCCGCGCCACCGACAGCTTCCTCGTCGGCTGGACTGGCGCTTTCGGCCCCTTGCGGTCTCTGGCTCGGGGACCTCGAGCGTCCAGAAACAGTCATTGAGACGATTCGCCCACCGCCCGGTTTGCCACCAAGGCTGCTGTGCGAGCCCAACTGGTTCCGCCGTCAACGCTGCACTCGCTGGTCCAGAGAAAGTGCTCGGGCGTGATATCGCTGAAACGAATTCGCGTCTGGACCAGACGACCCGCCGGGTCCTCACCTGATGCAATGACATGCATCTCACCATCAGTCCATGTGCCATACCACTCGACCGCGGCTGCCGTCTGCATCGCCCCCAGCCCGGCCATTTCCCAACGCCTTGACTCCGTTGAATAGGTTCGCAGCGTGACGAAGGAAGAGATGGGGCGACCGTCCGGCGCCAGTGCTTGGAAGTTGTCCATCAACATGCGGCCGTCGTTCAGGTATTTCGCACACCAGGTAGCCTGGTAGCGCGCGAGAGTCGCTCCATCGGGGCCGAACTTGGTGGCCTGCACGTCCCAGTCGCCGATCAAGAAGTCGAACTGCCGGTCCTCGTCGATCGGCCCCAGGAGGTAGCGCGAAATGTGCGGCGGAATCGTCGTGGGCGAAGCGTTTGAGTTCACGGCAGGCATGGTGCTTCCTTCGTGGTGGCAATTCAGCCGTTTAAGTCGTCGCGACAGCAACCGCCGCGTGCACGTAGTGCATCAATGCGTTGTCGACGCCGACGCCCAACGACAAGCGCGGCTCTTGGTTCAACGCATGCCTCACGCGTTCGCCCAGGTCCGCATCGCCACCGCAGTAGGAATCGAGAAACAGTTGCCGCCATCGCGCGGCAAGCGCCCGCATCGGCTCGGCGTCGGACGGGACGCCAGCGTCCATCAGCGCGCGAACCTGCGCCACCAGCGCCGGCCAACCGTCGCCGTGGGCCAGTTGAAGCCGCAGCAACCGGGCTGTCTGCTCGGGCGACAGGTACTCGCCGAACAGATGAACGCGGGCGTGCACTATGGCATGGTCGATCCACTGCAGCATAGCGGCGTCAATGCCCACGATGTCCTGCGCGCGGCGGTTCTCTTCCTGCAGCCTTCTGAGTTTTCCGGCAAGCGCCGCGTTGTTGCTGGTCAGTGTGACGACCATGTCTACCCAGCGCCATGCCAACTCCCGGGCCTGGCGCCCGCTAGGCGATACGTTCTCACGCATGCACTGCGCGACCTCAAGCACAAGTTGGCGCCTATCGGCCTCGATGGCCTGCGAGGTGGATGCCGCGGGCGAGCGCAAGGCCAGCACCTCGTCGTCTGACAGGTGCTGATCGTAAAGCGCGGTTAGCTCCAGCAGGCTCAGCCAATCGGCCGCGTCAGCATCGGCACCCGTTGCCAATCGACGGGCAACGTCCTCAAGCGTGGCGCTCAAGGCCTTGGCGCGTCTGGCCTGCGCGTCAAGAAGCTGCGCCTGTCGATCAAGTATGGTCAACGGATCGATGGACGCGTTGTCGAGCACGTCATGGATGTCGGTCAGGCCATATCCCATCTGCTTGAGCGCCAGGATGCGGTGCAGTCGCCGAAAGTCGTGCCAGCCGTAAAGACGAGCACCGCCGGCTGTGCGTTCGGTAGGCCGGAGCAGCCCAATCGCGTCGTAGTGGTGCAGGGTTCGGATGCTCAGCCCGCATCGCGTTGCCAACTCGCCAATCTTCAGTTTCATGAATGAGGCCTTCGCACTCATTGTGAAACCTGACGCTGCGTTAGGTGCAAGCGAATTCTGGACGCCGCAAAGCCGCCCGGCAGAATCGACTCGTCTCGCCCGGGAAGAGCCTGTTGCCAACCTGCCTGGCACCAGTCGTTCAACTGATCAGCTGGATCCCCGAGCGTCAGCTGCCGATGGTCTTGGTCAGTGGCCGGCCTCGGCCACAAGCGGACATCTGACGTTGGGCCACAGAGCGGCCATCCACGGTTAGTTTGTACTCTTACGCCGAGATCTCGGCCCGTTGATTGAGCGATAGCGCCACGAAGTCGACAAACGCGCGCACCCGCGCCGCGAGTTGGTGGCGTTGTGGATAGACGGCATGGATATCGGCATCGGGCGTGTGGAACTGCGGCAGCACCTGCACCAGCCGACCGTTCTTCAGGTACCGCTCGATATCCCACTCGGCACGCATCAGGATGCCGTGTCCGTCGAGGGCCCAGTTGACGGCGATCTCGCCGTCGTTTGTCGTCAGGTTGCCGCGGGTCTTCACCGCCTCGCTCGTCGCGTTCTTGCCGCGGCCGCTGGTCAACCGCCATACGCCGTAGGCCTCCTCGCCTTGCCGGATGCCGATGCAGTTGTGCTTGGTCAGGTCGTTCGGCACCTTGGGCATGCCGTGCTTGGCGAGGTAGGCAGGCGCAGCACAGAGCAGGCGACGGTTCGGTGCGATGTGCTTGGCAATGATCCGGGCGTCCGGCGGTGCGCCGAAGCGGATGCAGACATCGAACGAATCGTCGGTCAACGGCGGAGGGTTCACCGATAGCTGCAATTGCACCTCCACCTGCGGGTACTTGCGCACGAAGCGCGAGATCAGCGGCGCCACATGGCTGCGACCAAATCCCAGCGTCGCATTCACCCGCAGCAGGCCCTTGGGAGTCGCCTTCGACACGCCGAGCAACTGCTCCATGTCGTCGATCTCGCCGAGGATGCGGCGTGCGTGCTCCAGGTACAGCTCGCCTTCGGGAGTGAGGCTCATGCGCCGCGTCGTGCGGTTCACGAGCGACAGGCCGACGCGCGTTTCCATCAGCGCCAGGTGCTTGCTGACCGCGGGCGTCGTGATGCCCAGTTCGCGTGCCGCAGCGCTCAGGCTGCCGGCGCTGGCGAGCACGGAGAAGAAGCCCAGATCGGCCGGCTGGATGCCGCTGCTTGTAGGACTGCTCATGCACGCTCCGGTGAGGACCGATTATTAGATCCAGGTGAACAATGGATTCACTTTAGCCGTGAGCGAAGGGCCTGTCCATTTCCTACAGTCACGTCACCGCCCACCCACTCAATGTTGAACGGAGACAAGCCATGAAGACCTATTCAATCGCCACCATTCCTGGTGACGGCATCGGCAAGGAAGTCGTTCCCGCCGGCCAGCAGGTGCTGGAAGCGCTCGCCAAGACCAGCAGCACCTTCCGCTTCGAGTTCGAGAACTTCGACTGGGGTGGCGACTACTACCGCGAGCACGGCGTGATGATGCCGGCCGACGGCCTGGACGCGATCCGCAACAAGGATGCGATCCTCTTCGGCAGCGCCGGCGACCCGCACATCCCCGACCACATCACACTGTGGGGCCTGCGCCTGAAGATCTGCCAGGGCTTCGACCAGTACGCCAACGTGCGGCCGACGCGCATCCTGCCCGGCATCGACGCGCCGCTGAAGCGCTGCAAGCCGGCCGACCTGGACTGGGTGATCGTGCGCGAGAACTCTGAAGGCGAATACGCCGGCGTCGGCGGCCGCGCCCACCAGGGCCACCCGATCGAGGTGGCGACCGACGTGTCGATGATGACCCGCGCCGGTGTCG
>Ga0073899_10005531_pt1 | contig 10967 bp, 4 predicted proteins | sample KloWWTmetaKNB5Ph_FD_88975 | JGI IMG/M metagenome (GOLD analysis project Ga0073899, IMG submission 88975) | Active sludge microbial communities from Klosterneuburg, Austria, studying microevolution and ecology of nitrifiers - Klosterneuburg... | ecosystem: Engineered > WWTP > Aerobic digester >...
TGCAACTACTGCTGGTTCGGGCGGACTCGCTCATGGACGTGGACAAACCGCAGCGGGCATTGGAGATCTTCGATCAAGCGGTGAAGAAGGAATCGTCCACCGCCACACACTTGGGGCGCGCCCGTGCGTGGTACACGCTCGACCGCATGGACCGCTTCCTCCAGGACGTTGAAAAAGCACTGAAGATCGACAGCACATCCGCCGAAGCCCATTATCAGCGGGCCATGTACGCATTGCGTGCCGAGGACAGTGCCACCGCCGAGTACCACGCCAGCCGCGCCATTGCCCATGCCAAGGAGAACCGCATGCGTGCGCGATCCTGCTACCTGCGGGGTGAAGCGCTCGCCGGGTTGAAACGGAACGACACCGCCATCCTCGCATTCGAGCAAGCCGTGGCACTGGGTGTGGAGGATGTGCAGGGCATGCGTTTGCTCGCCCGGCTCTATGACAATGCCGATCGCAATTCTGATGCACTGCGCATCCTTGAGCGCCTGTGCGAACTCGACCCTTCCGACATCGGGCACTGGACCAATCGCGGTTACGAATTGATCATGTTGGGGCGGTACGATGAAGCGCTGCCGATGTGCGAGCGCGCTTTGGAGTACGACCCGGATGAACCGGTGGCACTGAGCAACCGTGCGTATCTGTTCCTCAAGACAGGCAAGGAGACGGAAGCTTGGGCCGATGTGGAACGCAGCCTGCGCAATTTCCCCTCGAACCCCTACGCGCTGCGAACACGCGGCATGTTGCGCTTGCGCCGCGGTGAGCGTGAGAAGGCCTGTGAAGACCTCTCCGTGGCGAAAGCACTGGGCGATGTGCCCGAATTGGACCAGTTGCTCAAGGACAACTGCAGCACCTCATCGCCTCGCAGGCGCTGAGCAGACCGGTCACTCCATCACGATAACGCGCTCCTGCGCCATGCGTCCATCCGACGTGCGGATGCGAACGAGGTATGCACCTGTGCCGACGTTCAGGTCGATCGTTGCTGCGGATCCACCATTCAACCGTTGCAGGTCGACCATGCGACCGGTCGCATCCATCACTTCCACCATCGCGGCCACTGCTTCGTTCACTTGCACGTTGAATTGACCACTGTTCGGGTTGGGCCATAGGCTCCAAGCAACACGGGCAGCATCGGGCAGTGCGCTGGTGTTCTCGTACACCAGTTCGAATTCATCCAAACCTGCTTCGAGCACATGGCCCGGCTGACCATCCACAGCAGTGGCGATCAGGCGCATATTGGCCGTGGGCGCTACGAAGGAAGCGATCGCAAAGTCGGACTGTTGCCAAGAGGATGAGCCTGCGGTTGCCGCCGTAATGGTCTCCATGGCAGCAGTGCTCGTGCCGTTGAAGATCTCGATCCGATAGGTGTCGTTCGGATTCCCGGAACCGCCACCATTGAAGAACCATCGCTTGTAGCGAACGTGCGGTTGCGCACCTTCGGTGGCATCGAAAACCGGTGAACTCAGCACCGTGCTTCCACCATCCACATCGTCGTCCCCGGCAGAGCCTCCACCGTTTCCGGTCACGTACGCCTGTTCGCCACAATCGTTGGTCACATCCGCACCCGGATTGCTAGCCGTGTTACCGAGTGAGGTCCCTTGCGGCACACCGCGTTCCCACATCCCCGCCGTTGCCGTACCGGAAACCTCCCAACCCAGGTCGGTGACCATGTCATCATAATACCCTTCCTCCATGGTGATGGTGAAAGGGCCGCTGCCAGCGGTGAAGTTTTGCGCGGGCAGACACACGGTGCGCCAGCCCCATTGCGCGGCTGTAACGACGTAATCATCCTCGAACACGGTCGGTAGATCGAACTCCCCAGCGGCATCAGCCTGGGCGGTGAGGTTGAAAGATGGGCTGCTGAAAACCACTTGCGCATTGGGAACAGGCGCACCGGTCACCGCAGTGATCACATTGCCATGAATGGAAAAAGCGGTCAATGGGTCCAACTGCACGTTGAGCGTGGTGACCTGTCCAGCAACAAAGCCCACGTTGAAAATGGTCTCACTGGAATAGCCCGGTGCGGAAACCTGCACGGCGTAGTTCCCGGCCGTATGGTAGCCCGTGGCATACGCTCCACTGAGCTGGGTGCTCTCCGTGATGTTGATCACGGCGATGTTCACCGTGGCCCCTGCGATCGGCGCTGACGTCTGGGAATTGGTGACAACACCTTCCAACCAGCAAGCTTGTGGCACATCGGGTTGCAGTACGAACAATCCTCCCTCAATATCCGAGATGATGATGCGGCCCGAAGGAAAGTACGGATAGACTCCCCAAGCACCATTGAAGCCGTTCCCCGTACCGGGATACGTGTCGTAGTTGCCCACCTCGACCATGTTGTGCGGGTAGGTGACATCGTAGATCGCCACACCCTTGGTGTAGTATGAATGATACAGCTTGTTGTCGTGCCAGTAAGTGTTATGGATGATTGCACCATCGTCCACATCGCTTCGAAGGCGGTCCACTTCCTGGATGTCGCTGGGGTCGCTCACGTCGTAGGCACCGATATAGGAGCCAGGTCGCTCATCCGTGGTGAACAGGAACTGGCCACTGTCGTCCTGCCAGGTATTGTGCGTGAAATCGCTGGGTGTCGGTTGTGTGCCGAGTAGGACCGGGTTGGCGGGATCGCTCACATCCACGATGCTGAAGAAGCCATCATACACATGTGCAGCATAGAGGATGTTGTTCTGAGCGAAGCTGTCGTGGACGTACCACTGATCGAACTCGCCAACCTCGACCGGGTTCATCGGATCCTGGGTAAGGTCGTACATGATGGCCCCACCATTGCCCGGATCCCTGTTGTGCCCATGCAGATAGAGGCGTCCGTTCTCATCGATGAAGAGCGAATGGGAAGTGCTCCAGTCCGGAGCGTTCCACAGGATGGCGTTCAGGTTGTTGCTCTGGGGTAGCGGGCTCAGGTCCACGATCGTGATCCCCCCGCTCTCCGCTTCGGTGGTGATGTATGCGTGATCTTCCCACACCTTAACCTCGCGCCAAATGGAGTTCGGACCGGCGAAGAAGAAGATCTCGACCGGATTGGCCGGATCCTCCAGGCTCACCACGGAAATGCCACCTGTACCCTGCTGGCCACCACCATTTACACCCACCAGTGCGTATTCGATACCGGTCTCATCCGTGTATCCCCACAAATTGCTAAGGTTGCTCTGGCGCAGCGCCTGGTAATCGAGGTGCCCAACAAGTGAAATGTTCAACTGGCCCATGGTGTTCATACACACGGACAACAGAAAGGCGGAAAGCAGGATGCGCATGGAGGATCTGGAAAAGATGGCCCAAAGTAGGCGCTGGCGGCGTAGCGGACCCTTTGCTACCCGCATCACACACGCGTGGACGTTGGAAGGCTTACCCTGCAGCATGAACAATGCGTGCGATGCGGGCGATATCTTGGCGCTCGATGAAAGACCTGCTCTGTACCACCGACCTCACCCCCGCCTCGGACGCCGCGTTGCGCAAGGCCTTGGCATTGGCCGACCGCATGGGAACGCGCGTATCCCTCTTGCATGTGTTGGGCAAAGCCGAGCGCACCGACGAGCGTCGTGCCCAGATGCAGGCCGCCATGGAAAAGCAGGTGGAAAGCGTTGGTGGCACGGGCGTGCGGATCCTCTTGATCGAGGGAGATTTCAAGGATGTCATCGTTGAAGAATCCGGCAAGGACCGGAGTTTGTTGGTCATGGGTACGCATGGGCCGCACGGACTGCGTCAATCACTTTTCGGTGCGGACATCCTGAAACTCGTTCGTCGATCGCATGTTCCCTCCTTCGTCGTGCAAGCCGGCAGTGCGGTGGATGGCGACCTGTCCCGCATCGTGCTCCCGGTGGCAGGCCACGCGACCATTGCAAGACTGTTGGACGCGGTATGCACCCTGGCTACCGCCCACTCCGCGGAAGTGCATGTTTTCCAACTCATGCGTCCCGGTGAACAACCCAGCGATGAGTTGTTGAGGAACAAACTGGCCATGCTCCAACGCTTGGAGCAGGAGGGCATCGCCCATGTGGAAGCCAATGTGCCACAGGCGGGCTTCAGCGTTGGTTTCTCCGGTCCCACCGTGGAATACGCCAAGTCCATCGGAGCCGGGTGCATTGCCATCATGGCCCATGCCAGTGAGGAGTACCGCTACATAGCCGACGCTGAGAAAGAGCGCATTCTCGCGAACGAGGCACTGGTTCCCGTGCTTTGCGCCTGAGGACCAAGGCGTCGCTTCCGCTATCTTGCTGCCCGTTCCCGATGCACCACGGCCCGTGGCGCAACCTCCATGCGGATCCTCGCGCGACTTTCATCCGTCCTTTCCCTGCTCGTATGCGGGATCGTAGTTGGCCAGTTCGCACCCCCGGTCCAGCTTTCCCCGAACGCGGGCGACCCACCGCTCCGCGCTGTGGACGTCGATGGGGACGGTGACGCCGACCTTTTGGGATCGTACGACAGCCAGAACTTCCGCTGGTTCGCGAACACGGATGGTAACGGCGATTTCTCCATCGCCCTCAACGTGGTTTCGATAACCGAGCCCATCGGACGCTGGACAACCGGCGATCTGAACAATGATGCGCTGCCGGACATTGTTTTCCTCGATGCCTCGGAAACCTCCGTTTGGTGGTTCGAGAACCTCGGCAATGCGCAATTCGCCGTGCCCGTATTGATCGGCGATCTACCGGCAGTTCCCGCTGCCATGCAGCTCGCGGACATCACCGGTGAGGGCTTCCCCGATGTTGTCCTGTTCATCGATGATGGCTCCGGTGGCAATATCCATTGGTTCCCCAATACGACGGGAAATTTTGGGGCACTGACCATGGCCGGGATCAGCATCCCCGGGGCGGTGAATTCCATCCTGCCCGCTGGTGATATGGACTTCACGGGCGGCATCGATCTGGTGGTGAGCAATTGGAACCAAGTGGTCTTCGCACTGCGGAATCTGGCTGGTGATGCGAGCATTTGGCAGGTGGATACGCTCATCAGCGGCAGCAGCTTCGCGTACGAGTCCGCCTCCTCGCTCATCGACGTGGACAACGATGGCGATCTCGACCTTGCAGAAGCAGGTGCCATAGCGTTGCACTGGGCGGAGAACCATATTGGCGAAGGCGGTGCATGGTCGGCATTCACCGACCATGAGTTGGAACCATGGACATCCGCGGGCATCGGCACGTTCGCGCACTTGGGCTGCAATGAAGCCACGGGCGTGGTGTACATGCCCTCGAATCCCAATTTGCCCATGCGCTGGACAGCATGGACCAATGAACTGAATACGTTCGCTTACCGCGCGGACCTTACTTCCGTTCCACGCGGCTCCGGCTTGTTGGTCGCAGACTTCACGGGCGACGACAAGGCCGATGTGGTGATCACCACGGATGTTGGAACATCTTGGTACCGGAACATCCTTTCACCCGCCACCACGCTGATAGATCTCCCTGCTCTTGTACCGTTGTGCATGTACGGTGAGCCCTACCAATTGCCGGATGCCGACCCGAACGGTGGTCGCTGGAGCGGGTTCAACGTGGACCAGAACATCCTCTATCGCACCAATCTTCAGGGAACCGGAACCTATCCGCTCACTCATGTGCTGTACGAGCCCGAAGGCTGCCCGGTGGGTGCTGCTGCGAGCATTTTCGTTGTTACCGAACCTGTGATCAGCCCCAACATCAACGGGGTGCTTTGTTCCGGCGATGCCCCGATCCAAGTCTCTTCCGTGCCACCAGCAACGTTATGGGTGGGACTCAGCCCGGAAGGCATCCTTGATCCAGCGACCTACGACAATGGTGTCTTCGTGGCGATCTACGAGGATATCACCGGCACCACCTGCGCAGCCGAGTCACAACCCATAGAGGTATGGACCTCCTTGAACGCTGAGATAGTTGCGGTGGGACCGTACTGCATTACCGCTGGGCCGCAGCTCGTGCAGGCGGCCAATGCGCCACCCTTCGGTGTGAACTGGAGCGGCGACATCGATAGCTGGAACACGTCGGGAGCCACCTTCCTGCCCTCACAAGGAGCCGGCATCTATACCGTGGTGCTCCATGCCGACGCCACCCAACCCTTCCAATGCCCCGGCACTGATACCCTGTTGATCACGGTGAGCGACGACTTCCCCACTGTTTCAGTGGAACCGATAGGGCCGCAATGCGTGAACGGAACGGCGATCGATCTGGATGCACAGGCCACACCGAACGGGGGTATCTGGAGCGGACCCGGTCTTGTTGGAAGCACGCTGGATCCGCAGATCCTGGGCGCTGGTGGTTACCTGCTCACCTACACCTACTTCGACCCGGGGGGATGCGCCGCATCCGGAGCCTTGGCTGTGGACCTCTATGACGCCGTCTCTCTTTCCTGGTTCGTTGACGACCTGGTGTTCTGTTCCACGGACACGGATGTACAGTTGATCGCGCAACCCGCTGGTGGCACATGGTCTTCGCCCGTGGATGCGAACGGCGTGCTGGAGCCTGCCTCGCTAGCCCCTGGCTCCTATCCGCTCGCATACACTTGGACCGGCCCCAACGGCTGCACCTTGGTGAACGATACGAACACCATCGAACGCTGGAACACCACCCTCCCGGTGATCGACCCAGTGGGCGTGCTCTGTGATGATGACCTTGCCTTCCCCCTAACTGGAAGTCCCGCCGGCACATGGTCGGGAGCGGCTGAAGGAGAGGGCTCCTTCGTTGTGTTCGACCCAACGGTGGCGGGTGCGGGTACGTGGTCGGTGACGCTCACCTCGGCCAATGTGGGGGAATGTCCCGGCTCCATCACGGTGGATGTGGTCGTGGAGCTTTGTACCAGCATGGAAGAAACGGCCGCGTGTACGCTCACGGTTGCCCCCAACCCTTTCACGGACGAGGTCGCCTTGGACCTGGGAACTGAGACGGCTCGGTCGATCGAGGTCCTCGATGCAACCGGTCGTTTGGTTCTCAGCACCAAGCTCCCCAGCACAGGCCGCACCACCCTGGACCTCCACGATGCCCTTCCCGGAGCCTATCTAGTTCGTGTAGTAGGTGCCAATGGCGGCCTGCGGACGGTCCGACTGGTCAAATTTCAGCCCTAGGAGCCTCTCCCTCAGCATTTTATCGACGGTTGTTGCAGGTATCCTTCGTTCAACCTTTGGACGGATCGCCCGGCCCGTTACTTTAGGAACCGCCGCCAACCCAAGTCACATGATCGCCACCCAGATCCGCCAAAAGGACGCCAGTTTCTACTTCGTCTCCTACCCCGCCGAGGACATCCTTCGCCGTGCGCGCTTCATCAGCCGCTTCTACGCTGAGGGCGAGAAGTCCATTGCACCGGAGGAAGCCCAGAAGGGCGATGAGGTGGCCTCCTTCATCCAGAAGATCGAGCGCAGCGATTCCGCGTTCCAGCGTAGCATGTCGCATGGTAAGATCAAGGCGATCCGCAATTTCTACGAGACCGCCGTGGCACAACCACCGATCCCCGGTACGGTGCTCCTCTTCAGCAGCGACATTCTGACCTTCTCGCCCATCGGCAACTACAAGAACGTAGGCGACCTGAAGGAGCCGAAGGAGAAGTACCTCATCATCGACGGACAACACCGCCTGGCCGCGCTGGAGTTCTATATGCGCACGCATCCGGAGGAAGCAAAGACCATCCACGTCCCGTGCATCATCTTCGATGGCGAGAGCGAGGACTTCGCCGCTGAGATGTTCGTGATCATCAACAGCACCACCACCCGCATCAATAAGAGCCACCTCATCGACCTGTACGAGCGCGTGAGCTGGGAGAAGCCAGACAAGCGCCTCGCTGCCAAGGTGATCGAGCGCCTCTACAACGAGGACAGCAGCCCGCTGCAATACCGCATCAACCGCTTGGGCAACCGCAGCAAGCAGGAGAAGTGGATCATGCAGGCGGAGCTGTTCAACGAGGTACACAAGTGGGTGGCACGCTCCTATGAGAAGGGCGAGAAGGTGAACGACGCCGCCGTGGAGAAGCGCTATCGCATCCTGCAGGAGTTCTTCCGCGCCGCCAAGAACGCCTTTGGCAGCACTTGGGGCGATCCCAAGTACCACGTCACGAAACCCGTTACCATCAAAGCGCTCATCCGCGTTTGCGCGGACCTGAATGCCCGTGATCGTGGTGAGGAGGACACACGCGGCCAGCGTTGGGCACAGCGCCTGAACAGCGCATGGTCCGATGTACACCGCGACTTCCGCGACGATGGCTTCTACGAGCGCTTCGCCGCCAAAGGGCAGGTGGAACGCGTGGGCAAAGTGCACAAGTTCCTGAGCGGGAAGTTGGGGTTGTAGAGCACCTCTGGTGAACGTTCAGACTCGTTCAGGGACTGCTCTTCCGGACTCTGCGACTGGATGAGCGCGGCATCTGATCGACCTCAAGAGGACGATCGCCTGATCAATGTCTCCTTCAATCCAACCCCATCTTGATCTGCTTGCCCGGCTCGGTGCGGCTGATCAGTGGGTCTTCCGGTGAGCGCTCAATCTCTTCAGCGGCCTGCTTGCGCTTCAGTTGCTTCATCGGGCTTTCCTCCAAACCCTCCTCTTCGGGTGCGTCCAAGTTGCCGATCTCATCCTCACTGATCAGCATGCCTTGCACTTCTTCCAAATCGGGCGTCATGGGGATGAAGACCGGCGTGGTGAGCGTGAGTTCCTTCACCTTCTGGGAAGTGAGGCGATTGCCGAGGGCCTTCACTCCTTTGACACCGATGAAGCCCGTGAGGTCGATATCCTCATCGGCACGGCTGGTACTGCGCTTGTCGTAGGCGATGTGTACCTGTACTTCAGGAACCAGGCTGTGCAGCACGAGCTTGCTCTCCGGATGTTCGGTGATGAAGGAAACGGGATCGCGTGAGGGCTCCACTTCGAAACGCTTCACGTTGTACTGCTGCTTCTCCCCTTCCCAATACACAGCGCTTACGATATCCTTCGGGTTCCACTTCACCACGGTGAGGGCGTCATCGGGGAAGTGGGTGCTGAGCACGCAGGGGAAGAGGTGGTAGTTGCCGCTGCGGGTGATCACCAAGATCTTGTCCTCGCCGGAGAAGCGGCCCAGGTAGCGCCCATGGCCCTTGTCGTTCAGGCGACGCACCGTTTCATCGAACCACACCGGAATGGCACCGAGCGTACTGCTGCCGCGCTCCTTCTGGACGATCTTCTGCACGGTGTAGCGTGTGAGCAGATTGCCCTTGCTGCTGCGGCCCTTCACGCTCATGGCCGCGAAGTCGATGTCGAACTTGTTCTTGCGCAGGTTCGGCTTCGGGCGCAAAGTCACGGTCACCGTTTCACTGGCCCCGTCCGGGTTGCAGGTGAAGTACTCCACGCTGCTGCCGGGTGCACCACTGGTGAGGTCGTATTCCTTGTCGCGCGTCACCCCGCTGACGACGAAGCGCTTCATGAAGTAGGCACCGCGCGCACCATCCTGGTATATCATGTGGTAGATCGTGCGCTCGTCGTTCTTCTTGAAGACGCCGATGTGCAGCACACCCTTCCCAATGAACTTCTTGTCCGCCACTTTGGTGACGAGCATGGTGCCGTTCAGGCGGAAGACGATGATGTCGTCCAACTCCGAGCATTCATCCACGAACTCGAAGTTGCGCAGGCTCCAGCCCATGAAGCCCTCATTGCGGTCGATGTAGAGCTTCTTGTTCGCCACCGCCACCTTGGTCGCAACGATGGTGTCGAAGGTGCGCAGTTCGGTCTTGCGTTCCCGTCCTGTGCCGTACTTCTTCTTCAGGTCCTTGAAGTAGTCCACCGCATGATCGATGAGGTGGTCCAGCTTGTACTGCACCTCCTTGATCTGCTCGGCGAGCTGCTTGATGTGCTCGTCGGCCTTGAACGCATCGAAGCGCGAGATGCGCTTGATACGGATCTCCGTGAGGCGCACGATGTCGTCCTGCGTCACCGGCCGCTTCAACTCCTGCACGTGCGGCTTCAATCCCTTGTCGATGAACGAGAGCACCTCCTCCCAGGTCTCGGCTTCCTCGATCTTGCGATAGACCTTCTTCTCGATGAAGATCCGCTCCAGCGAAGCGAAGTGCCATTGCTCCTCGAGTTCTCCCTTCTTGATCTTCAGCTCCAGTTCCAGCAGCCGCAGCGTATTGTCCGTGCTGATGCGCAGCAGTTCCTTCACGCCGATGAAGCGCGGCTTGTCGTTCTCGATCACCACCGCGTTCGGCGCGATGCTCAACTCGCAATCGGTGAAGGCATAGAGCGCATCGATCGTATTGTCCGGCGAAACACCTGCTGCGAGATGGATGATGATCTCCGCGTTCTCGGCCGTGTTGTCCTCGATGTGGCGGACCTTGATCTTGCCCTTCTCGTTCGCCTTGATGATGCTCTCGATGAGCGAGGTGGTCGTGGTTCCGAAAGGGATCTCGTGGATCACCAAGGTCTTGTTGTCCTCCTTGCGGATGCGCGCACGACAACGGATCCTTCCGCCCCGTTCACCTTCGTTGTAGTTGGTGGCATCGGCGAGACCGGCCGTTGGGAAGTCGGGCAGCAGTTCGAAGGATCGCTTACGCAGGACCGCGATGCTGGCGTCGATGAGTTCATTGAAGTTGTGCGGCAGCACCTTGCAGCTGAGACCCACGGCAATGCCTTCGCCTCCTTGCGCCAACAGCAGCGGGAACTTCACCGGCAGGAAAACCGGCTCCTTGTTCCGTCCGTCGTAGCTCAACTGCCACTCGGTGGTCTTCGGGTTGAAGACCACATCGCTGGCGAACTTGCTCAGGCGCGCTTCGATGTAACGCGGCGCAGCGGCGCTATCGCCGGTGAGCGTGTTGCCCCAGTTCCCCTGGCAATCGATCAGCAGGTCCTTCTGTCCCAGTTGCACGAGCGCATCGCCGATGCTGGCGTCTCCGTGCGGGTGGTACTGCATGGCGTGCCCGATGATGTTCGCCACTTTGTTGTAGCGGCCATCGTCCAGATCGTCCATCGCATGGAGGATGCGGCGTTGCACGGGCTTCAACCCATCGTACAGGGCGGGTACCGCGCGCTCCA
>Ga0073899_10005534_pt1 | contig 10964 bp, 12 predicted proteins | sample KloWWTmetaKNB5Ph_FD_88975 | JGI IMG/M metagenome (GOLD analysis project Ga0073899, IMG submission 88975) | Active sludge microbial communities from Klosterneuburg, Austria, studying microevolution and ecology of nitrifiers - Klosterneuburg... | ecosystem: Engineered > WWTP > Aerobic digester >...
AGCGCGCCAGCCGCGCGGCATCGTTAAATCGCCCAATCCTTGTCATTGGTGAACGTGGCACGGGCAAGGAGCTGATCGCCGAGCGACTTCACCGCCTGTCGCAGCGATGGGACGGCCCGCTGGTCACTATGAACTGTGCGGCCTTACCTGAAACACTGATCGAGGCCGAACTATTCGGGCATGAGGCAGGGGCCTTTACGGGTGCCACCCGTGCGCGAGAAGGGCGTTTTGAAGAGGCGCATGGCGGAACCTTGTTTCTCGATGAATTGGGCACGCTTTCGATGGGTGCACAAGAGCGTTTGTTGCGTGCCGTGGAATATGGCGAAGTCACGCGGATCGGCTCGTCTAAGCCGATCCGCGTCGATGTGCGTATCGTAGGTGCAACCAACGAAAGCCTGCCGGACATGGTTGCAAAAGAACGCTTTCGTGCCGACCTTCTCGATCGGCTCAGTTTCGAGGTCATTACCTTGCCGCCGTTGCGCGTGCGCGAAGGTGATATCGAGGTTTTGTCCGACTATTTCGGGCGTCGCATGGCGAATGAGCTTGAATGGGATAGCTGGCCCGGATTTGGCCAAGTCGCGTGTCGCGCAATGGAAAATTACAGTTGGCCGGGCAATGTCCGCGAACTCAGAAATGTTGTCGAACGCGCGGTTTACCGCTGGAATTCGCCTGAACAGCCGGTCGACTATGTCCAGTTCGATCCATTTGAAAGCCCGTGGACAGCGCTTCCGAGTTCTAGCCCCCAGCCCCGCGAAAGCGAAAGCGGCGGCGGGCAGGAAGAAGGCGCTGGCGCATCACGCCATTCGACCGATTTTTCGGCAATCAGCGAAGCCCAGATCAAGGTCGGTGACTTTAAGGCGACCACTGAAGCTTTTGAAAAGGCATTGCTCGAACAGGCGCTGGCACAACATCGCTACAACCAGCGGCAAACCGCCAAGGCGCTCAATCTCAGCTATGACCAACTAAGGCACAGCCTGAAGAAGCACGACTTGCTGGGCTAGGAAGCCGACACCACTAACCGATAGCCGGTGTCGAGTTGGTCCAATCCCATAAGATCGCCATATTTAGCCTCCCATGCGCCGCTTTCGAGGTCCTCGGCTAACCGCTCAAGCGCAGCCTCTGCGCCTTCGATCTTCCAGAATGACGACATGCCCTGCCGGATTCGCGGATCGAGATAGGCGCGCGGTCGTCGCCAATAGGCGTAAAGGAAGCCGTCGCTGCAATCATGCGGAACCAAAACCGGTGAAACAGAAACCGGCCCCATCCAGCGTGCATAATCGGCCATCGCGGGCATTTGTCCCTCATCAAGGGTGACCAGTTCGGGCAGATAGTCGGTCAGCCAGCATCCGCGATGCGCCCGATCAAAGGTGAGGAGCACCACCGGCCCGCGTGTTACTCGGCGCATCTCAGCCAAGCCTTTTGCCATGTCGGGCCAATGGTGGACTGTCAGGATTGCCATCGAGGCATCGAAACTTTTGTCTTCGAATGGAAGACTATCGGCGCTTGCCTGCACCGCCGGCCCAAGATGCAGGGGGCGCTGGGCAATCATTTCGGCGGAGGGTTCGACTGCCGTCACCACGCGTTCGGTCGGTTCATAATTCCCGGCACCTGCACCCACATTAAGTACGGTTTTTGCATTTCCCAATGCGGCATGGATATGCGCCGCAATGCGCGGATCAGCCTTGCGCAAATTGACGTAATCGACGCCGATTGTGTCGTAGGCTGCAGACATCACTTGGCTCTAACGCCCGGAAGAGATTCAAGCAATCACCCCTTTTGGTCCGCGCGTTCTGTTCCTTTGCGATCGAGATTAAGAGCGACAAAATCCCAGTCGATCGCCTTGTCCAAAATCGCCTCGATATGCGCGGCGCGGTTATTGCGATAATCGACATAATAGGCATGTTCCCAGACATCGAGGATCAACAGCGGCGTGTCGCCATGCTTCACCGGGCAATCGGCATCATGATAGCTTTTGACCTGCAGTCTCTCGCCGTCGATCAACAATGCAGTCCAGCCGCTGCCGAAATGGCCGGTTGCTTCTTCTTTCAGCTTTTCGAGCAGTTTGGCGTGCGAACCAAATTGGCTGGCAATCATTTCGGCCAGCTTGCCGCCGGGCGTTTTGGCTTCGGGGCTCAAGCATAGCCAGTAGAAACTATGGTTCCAGATTTGGCCGACTTGGTTGAATAAGCCGCCCTTCGCGCTTAGGATCAGTTCAACCAGCGATTTTCCCGCAAGAGCCTCGTCTTCAGCAACAAGCTTGTTCGCTTTGTCGACATAGGATTTGTGGTGCTTGCCATGGTGATACTCGAAAGTTTCTACCGAAATCAGATCGCCGAAAGCTGTTGTGGAATAGGGGAGCAGGGGGAGGGTGAACATCGCTTGTCCTTTTTTTTTAGCGCGGGAGTGGCGCTGAAATAGCGATGTAAGCAACCTGCGCGATGTTTACGACAAACGCGGCGATAGATGGATGCAATGTCACGATAGACTGCATTATCGACGGAAAAAGGCGGCGAAGTCAGCCGCCATTCCCGTTGATTGTTGATGTAGCGTTTAGTCTGTAAAACCCACGAACGTAGCGGCCTCGGCCACCGACTTCCGCGGCGGGACGACGGCATTGGACGGGAAGTCCATGTCGGGCCAGCCAAGCGCGATGCTCTTCATAATCACCTGATCGTCCGCAATACCCGCATGTTCGCGGACGACGGGCGACTGCATGATGCCCTGGCTGTTGATCACCGTACCGAGGCCACGTGACCAGGCAGCGTTGACCAGCGCGGTGGCGACAGCGCCGCAATCGAACGGGGTATCGTCGCTGCCGTCGAGCACCTTGTCATAGGTGATAATCACGCACACCGGTGCGTCGAACTGGCGAAAGCCGCGCAGCACCCAATCCTGCCGTTTTTCCTTATTGTCGCGTTCAATGCCCATTGCGCCGAATAATTGCTTCGCAACATCGACCTGCCGTTCGCGGTGTATGCCTTCGAAGGCCTGGCCGGTGCGGAATTCGCGCGAATGAGGGACACCAGCAAGCGTACGTTCGGTATTGCCTTTGCGGATGCGATCGAGCGGTTCGCCGGTGATGACGTAGAAATTCCAAGGCTGCGTGTTCATCGATGACGGCGCGCGCATCGCCAGCGTCAGAATTTCCTCGATCAGTTCGCGCGGAACCGGATCAGGCTTATAGCCTCTTATGCTGCGGCGACCAAAAATGACGTCATCAAATTCCATCTCTCTCTCCCGTTAAAAAAGGCGGCTCAAAGGCCGCCTTTTCCATTTTCCTGTGTTGGCAATCAGCCGCCGTTGAACCCAATCATCGCATACAACATCGGGATCGACAGCAGCGTGTTGGTGCGCGAGAACATCATCGCGCGTGTAGCTGCAGCTGCCTTGGTTGCATCGTCGGCTTCGACCATGCCAAGTGCCTTTTGTTGCGCCGGCCAGATCACGAACCAGACGTTGAATGCCATGATCAGCGCCAGCCACATGCCGATACCGATCAGGCGGTGGCTTTCAGCAAGCATCAGCGCGTCCATCAGATATCCTGCGCGCCATGCAATGATCAGACCGAACAATACGGTCAATGCCGCACCCCAGCGGAAGAAAAACAATGCCGACGGAGCGATATGCTTCGACACGCCCGGCTTCAGTTCAGCCGGGATTTTGGGCATGGTCGGAATCTGGACGAAGTTGAAATAATAGAGCAGGCCGATCCAGAGAATGCCGAAGAAGGTATGCAGCCAGCGAATGGTCTGTTGCTCCAGATCACCATTGGCCGGAACCGCGAATATTAGGGCGAGCGCGAGAACCAGGCCAACGCCTAGCACCGCGTGCAGATTTCCAAAAAACTTAGCCATATTTCTTCCCCTTATTGGCTTGGTTAACCCGAATGCTGCGAAGCCTAGCCAAGCATGCTGCTTGTTACAAGGGAAGAACAACTGCCATTTGGCAAACCAAATCTTTGGTACCTAAGCCTGCGGAGGCACCTTCGGCTCTTCGCCCAATTTCAAGCCATGCTTCAGCAACATTGGGATATTCGCCATTGCGAACAGGAAGGTCAATATTGTGACGCCCCAAACTTTGAGCGTGAGCCACAGATCAAAGCTGAGCGTTGCGCGCATCGCCTCGTTCGCAGTGGCCAAGGCGGCAAAGAACAGGCCCCAGTTGAGCGACAGTTTGAGCCAGCCCTTATCATCAAGGCCGTCATAGGCGGCCTCCAATACATAGCGTAGCAGCGCTTTCCCCCGCACCCAGCCGCCAATCAACAATAGGCCGAAAAAGGCGTAAATCAGTGTTGGTTTGATCTGGATAAAGCGTTCGTCGTGGAACCAGAGGGTCAGTGCGCCGAAAAACACGCCCAGCGCCGCTGTCAATTTGAGCATCGGCGATATCTTGCCGATTTTCCATTTCGACACGATCACCGCAATCACGATGGCGACCATGAAGGTGCCGGTGCCGACAATTGCGCCTTGCTTGGGATCGGCATCAGATGAACCCAGCTTTGATGCCACGAAGAACAGCAGCAGCGGCCCAAAATCGAGCAGGAAGTTGAGCATGCCATGTTTGGGCTTGGCGGTTGGCGTATCGTTCATGCGGATCCTGCAATCGCAACCGCGAGGTCGCGAGCATCGAAGGGGCGGAGGTCGTCAATCGTTTCACCAACACCAATGGCGTGGATCGGAAGGCCGAACTGTTTGGCTGCGGCAACTAGAACGCCACCTCGTGCGCTGCCATCCAGCTTGGTCATCACAAGGCCGGTCACGCCAGCCACTTCCTTGAAGATTTCAATCTGGCTGAGCGCATTCTGCCCGGTGGTCGCGTCGAGGACGAGGACGACATCATGCGGTGCAGCCGGGTTCAGGCGACCCAGAACGCGGCGTATTTTGGCGAGCTCGTCCATCAATTCGCGTTTGTTCTGCAGGCGGCCTGCGGTGTCGACGATCAGCACGTCGATGCCTTCTGCCGTCGCTTTCTTCACGGCATCAAAGACTACGCCTGCGGCATCACCGCCTTCGGGTCCGGTGACGATTGGTACGCCAATCCGGTCAGCCCAGACCTTGAGCTGGCCGATGGCAGCCGCACGGAATGTGTCGCCGGCCGCCAGCATCACGCCATAGTCCTGTTCAAGGAAATTATGCGCCAGCTTGGCAATGGTGGTGGTTTTGCCCGATCCGTTGACGCCGATCACGAGGATGACCTGCGGACGCGGGAAGGCGTCGATTTCGAGCGGCTTGGCCACTGGCGTCAGGATTTGCGTAAGTTCTTCCTCGACCACTTCGCGCAGGTCGGCCATGTCGATGCCCTTGTCGAAGCGCGTGGCCGCGAGCTTGTCGCGGATTTGCGCGGCCGTGGCGGGGCCAAGATCGGTGACGATCAGGGCCTCTTCGATCTCGTCGAGCATTTCCGCATCAAGCTTGCCCTTTGTGATCAGGCCGGAGAGGTTTTCGCTGAGCTTGCTCGAGGTTTTCTTGAGGCCGCCAAATAGCTTGTCGCGCCAGCCGGGATTGTCACTCATCCGGCGACCCTTCCTTGGAGCCGTCCATTTTCCTGTCCTTCGATCATTGCAGTTACAATAGCACCCTCGGGCACTTTGCGGTCGAGTTCGACATAGGCGAAATTTTCCGAATGGCCAGATGTGCCGCCTGCCTCGACAACAATTTTTTGCGTGCTGCCGATTAGGGAGTTGAGCCAAACGTCGCGTTTGACAGCGACAGCTTCACGGAGTTTGCGGGCGCGATCTTTGATGTCTTGCGCCCGGACTTGCGGCATTTTTGCTGCGGGCGTTCCGGTTTTGGACGAATAGGGGAAGATGTGGCCGTGGACGATACGGCATTCTTCCACCAGCGCGAGGGAGTTGGCGAACATCTCCTCCGTCTCGGTCGGGAACCCGGCGATGATGTCCGCGCCGATGCTGATCTCAGGGCGTGCGACCAGCAGCCGCTCGACAATGCGGATCGCGTCTGCGCGGGTGTGGCGGCGCTTCATGCGCTTCAATATCATGTCGTCGCCGGATTGGAGCGAGAGGTGCACATGCGGCATCACGCGCGGCTCGTCCGTCAGCAGCGCGAACAGCCGCTCGTCGATCTCGACGCTGTCGATCGAGGACAGGCGCAGGCGGGGGAGCGCTGGAACTTGTGCCAGAATGCGCTCGACCAGGCTGCCGAGGCTCGGGCTGCCAGGCAGATCCGCGCCATAGCTGGTGACATCGACGCCGGTCAGCACAATCTCGCGATAACCCTCATCGACCAGCGCCCTCACACGGTCGATCACCGCGCCCGCAGGCGCCGAGCGGCTGTTGCCCCGGCCATAGGGGATGATGCAGAAGGTGCAGCGATGGTCGCAGCCATTCTGCACTTCCACGAATGCGCGGGTGTGATCGGCGAACGCGGAGACCATGTGCGGCGCAGTCTCACGCACCGCCATGATGTCCGAGACGCGCACTTTCTCGCCTGATGGTGCGAAGGCGGCAGGCTCCAGTTTTTCCCGATTGCCGAGCACGCTGTCCACCTCCGGCATGGCGGCAAAAAGGGCAGGGTCGGTCTGAGCGCCGCAGCCGGTGACGACGATGCGGGCATCGGGGCGCTCGCGCTTCGTGCGCCGGATTGCCTGCCGCGCCTGCCGCACCGCCTCGCCCGTCACGGCGCAGCTGTTGATGATGACGAGGTTCGGGTCGTCTCCCGCAAGCGCCTTCATCGCCTCGCTCTCGGCGATGTTGAGGCGGCACCCGAAGGTGATGACCTCAGGCCCGGGCATCAGCTTGTGTCACGAGCCGGTGCGCCTCAACCACCAAAAGCGCCCTAGTCGGCCTCGCCGGAAAAGACATGGTTAGCAGGGCCGGTCATCTGGATGTGCCCGCCCGCCTGCCAGTCGATGACAAGATCGCCGCCCGGTAGGGAGACTGTGACCGGCCCCTGCGCGAGGCCGCGCCGGATCGCGGCAACAGCGGTGGCGCAAGCCCCTGTACCGCACGCCTGCGTCAGTCCGGCGCCGCGTTCCCACACGATGAGGCGTAGCGAGTGCGGCCCCGTCACCTGCGCGAAATTGACATTCACTCGCGCCGGAAAAAGCGGATCATGCTCGATCAGTTGTCCCAGTCGCGCGGTATCGACCTTATCGAGATCGCCCACAAAGAAGATCACATGCGGATTGCCGACATTGACGCAAAAGGGCGGCGGCAGATCATCCCAGGTCGTCGGCAGGGAATAGGTGTCCATCGCATAGGCCAGCGGAATCTCACGCCACTCGAACCGTGGCGCGCCCATGTCGACACTGACGCCATCGTCCGCAATCCGCGCTTCCAGTATCCCGGCCTTGGTCTCGATCGTCACGTCGCTGCCAATGAACAGCGGAATACAGCGTGTCGCATTGCCACACGCCTCGACCTCGGAGCCATCGGCATTGAAGATCCGCATTGAGACATCCGCGCGGTCGGACTGGCCGACAATGATCAACTGATCGCAGCCGATGCCCGTATGCCGGTCCGCAATCGCGCGGGCGCGCGCTTCCGTAATCTCGACAGGCGTTTCCCGCGCGTCGATCACCACGAAATCATTTCTCAAACCGTGCATTTTGGCGAAGCTGCTCATCGCCGCGCATGTAGGGGTGAATAGCGCGAAAGTCCACGGCTTCGCTTGCGTAAGGCGGCACTTTCGCTTATGGGCGGCGACAGTCGAGCGGGCCTTCGGGTTCGGTTGACGCCCTGATGACATCCCTGGCTTGGGCATATTGCCCATAAGGTCCACGGATCGACGCTGGTCGGCGAGGTTTCGCCCACCGGCGCGCTTGTCGTTTTGGGGTATAAGCTTTTCCGCGGATTTCCGCGCGTTGTGAGGTGTCGATGTTTGACTCGTTGAGCGATCGCCTGACCGGGGTATTCGACAAGCTGCGTGGGCGCGGTGCGCTTACGGAGGATGATGTCCGCACCGCGATGCGCGAGGTGCGAATCGCGCTGCTGGAGGCGGACGTCGCGCTGCCCGTGGTGCGCGAGTTCATCGACCGCGCGACCGACCGCGCCGTCGGCGGCGATGTGCTGCGCTCAGTCACGCCGGGGCAGATGGTCGTCAAGATCGTCTCCGATACGCTGACGGAATTCCTCGGGGCCGAAAGCTCCGACCTGATGCTCGATGTCACGCCGCCTGCCGTCATCATGATGGTCGGTTTGCAGGGATCGGGCAAGACCACCACCACCGCCAAGATCGCCAAGCGCCTCAAGGAAAAAGAACGCAAGAAGGTGATGATGGCGTCGCTCGACGTCAACCGTCCGGCGGCGCAGGAGCAGCTCGCGGTGCTGGGAACCCAGTGCGACGTTGCCACCTTGCCGATCGTCGCGGGGCAGCAGCCGGTCGATATCGCCCGCCGCGCGCTCCAGTCCGCGAAGTTGCAGGGCTATGACGTGGTGATGCTCGATACCGCGGGCCGCCTCCATGTCGATCAGGCGCTGATGGACGAGATGAAGGCCGTGGCGGAGGTCGCGAACCCGCAGGAAATCCTGCTGGTTGTCGACAGCCTGACCGGTCAGGACGCGGTCAATGTCGCCCGCAGCTTTACCGAGCAGGTGGCGCTGACCGGCGTGGTGCTGACCCGTATGGACGGCGATGCACGTGGCGGTGCAGCTTTGTCGATGCGTTTCGTCACCGGTGCGCCGATCAAGTTTGCCGGCACCGGCGAAAAGCTCGACGCGATCGAGGCCTTTCACCCGGCTCGGGTCGCCAGCCGCATTCTTGGCATGGGCGACGTCGTCAGCCTGGTCGAAAGAGCGGCCGAGGCCATCGATGTAGAGGAAGCTGACAAGCTCGCCAGAAAGATGGCGAAGGGGCAGTTCGATCTCAACGATCTGCGGATGCAGCTGCGCCAGATGCAGCAGATGGGTGGCCTCGGCGCGCTGGCCGGCATGATCCCGGGCCTCAAAAAGGCGCAGGCGGCGATGGCGCAGAACGCGATGAGCGATAAGGCACTTGTTCACCTTGACGCGATCATCGGCTCGATGACGCCGAAGGAGCGCGAACGCCCGGCGATCATCAACGCCAAGCGCAAGATCCGCATCGCCAAGGGCGCGGGTCGCACGGTGCAGGATGTCAACAAGCTCCTGAAGATGCATCAGGAGATGGAAACCACGATGAAGAAAATCCGCAAGATGGGCGGTCTTGGCGGTCTCGCAAAGATGTTCGCAGGTGGACTTGGGGGCGGCAAGGGTGGCCTTGGCGGTCTTGGCGACATGCTGGGCGGGATGCCCGGCGGCGCAGGCGGGATGCCGGGGCTTCCCGGCGGTGACATGCCGAAGCTGCCGCCCGGTTTTGAGAAATTCATGAAGAAATAGTCTAATTAATATTTATAATTCAATAGGTTCTACAGAAAGGTAAGGTTAGAAGAAATGGCAACGGCAATTCGTCTTTCGCGCGGCGGCTCCAAGAAGCGGCCTTATTATCGCATCGTTGTCGCGGATAGCCGCGCGCCTCGCGACGGCAAGTTCATTGAGCGCATCGGCAGCTATAATCCGCTGCTAGCCAAGGGTGACGAGAAGCGCGTGGTGCTCGATGTCGAGCGCGCCAAATACTGGGTCGAGAACGGCGCGCAGCCGACTGATCGGGTTGCCCGCTTCCTCGACGCCGTCGGCGTGAAGGAACGCGCGGCTCGCAGCAACCTGCAGAAGGGTGAGCCGGGCCAGAAGGCCAAGGATCGCGCCGAGGACAAGGCGACGAAGCTCGCCGAGGCCGAGGAAGCGGCGAAGGCTGCCGAGGAAGCTGCGAAGGCTCCGGTTGAGGAAGTCGTCGCTGAGGAAGCCCCTGCTGCCGAGGAAGTCGCTGCTGAGGCTCCCGCCGCAGAAGCTCCTGCCGTAGAAGCTCCTGCCGTAGAAGCTCCCGTCGAGGAGGCCGCCGCTGAGGCACCCGCCGCCGACACCGACGAAGAGAAGGCCGAGGGCTAAGCCTTGGTCGCCGATCGTCCCGTCACCCTCGCGGCCATCGTTGGCGCGCATGGCGTGACGGGCGAGGTGCGCCTGCGGCTCTTCGGCGACGGGCCGGAGAGCCTTCGCGCCTATAAGGCGTTGTATGTCGGTGACCGGCCACTGACGTTGAAATCCGTGCGTTCCGGCTCCAATGGTGCGGTCGCGCGCTTTGCCGAGATCGCCAGCCGCAACGATGCGGAGGCTCTGCGGGGGCAGGAACTCACTGTGCCGCGCTCGGCGCTGCCGCCGCTGGCGGAGGGCGAATATTATCATGTCGATATCATTAGTTTGCCCTGCGTCTCGGATGCGGGGGAGGCCTTGGGGCATATCGTCGGCATCGACAATTTCGGCGCGGGTGACGTTCTCGAAATCGAACGTCCTGCCGAACCCGGCGCCAAGCCCAAGCGTTTCATGGTGCCGATCCACGCTGCGACCGTCGAGACGGATCGGGCGATCATTGACGCGGCGTTCGTCGAGTAGTATATACATTGCGTATATACGGAGATGGTCATGAGCGAAGATCGGTCAGAATATGTCGGCAAGACATTCAAGTCGGGCAATTCCGTCGCGCTTCGCTTGCCCAAGGGGCTGGGCGTACCCGAGGGCGTTGAGGTACGCATGGTGCGCGAAGCGCCGATGACGTTTCACATCGAGCCGGTCGAGCAGCCGAAGAAGAAAATCGACATCAGCGGTTTCGCCGGCAAGATGCCTGGCTTCAAACCGGCTCCGCGCGAGGATTTCGAAGAACGGCCTAGCGCGATCGCACGTCGCAAGGCGCTTTCGGGCGAGTGACCCGTTTTCTGATAGATTCGGACCTCGCCATCTATTCGATGGGGGGCGAGGCGGACTCGATCCTTAACCAGCGTCTTGCGGCGTGTTCGCCGGGCGATGTGTCGATTTCGGCTGTGAGCTTCGCTGAAGTTGCTTTGGGTACCTGGAACGGAAAGACTCCCAAGCAGGAAGTTCTGGACGCATTCGTCCGGGCGGTTCCGATTGTCGATTTCGACGAAGCTGCGGCGCGGGA
>Ga0073899_10005535_pt1 | contig 10962 bp, 9 predicted proteins | sample KloWWTmetaKNB5Ph_FD_88975 | JGI IMG/M metagenome (GOLD analysis project Ga0073899, IMG submission 88975) | Active sludge microbial communities from Klosterneuburg, Austria, studying microevolution and ecology of nitrifiers - Klosterneuburg... | ecosystem: Engineered > WWTP > Aerobic digester >...
ATCGACCCGGGGGTGAGCGTGGTGGCCGACTCGAGCATGCAGCCGGTGGTGGACGAGATCCGCCGCCACCGCCAGACGCTGGCGCTGGTGCGCGATCTGGGCGAGAAGAAGCGCGCGCCCATCACCGTCGACACGGTGAAGAAGATCTACCTGACGCTGCACCCCGAAGAGGGTGATCTCAAGAACCTGCGGTACCGCAAGGACATCCCGCAGCACCGGCTGTACTTCCACGAGTACGCGCCGCCCGACAAGATCGCCTACAAGGTGCGGCAGGTGATCGACTGGCTCAACGGGCCCGAGCCGAAGAAGATCAAGCACGCGATCCGCATCGCGGCCCGCGTTCACTACGATCTGGTGCGCGTGTTCCCGTTCTCGAACGACAGCGGCAAGGTCGCGCGCATGCTGATGAACATCATCTTGCTGCGCGCGGGGCACCCGCCGGCGATCATCCACTCGACCGAGCGCCAGCGCTATTACGAGGCGCTCAAGAGCAGCCTGCCGACCTTGATCCAGATGATCACCGAGTCGATCACCAACGGCCTGGCCAGCATCGAGAAGCGCCTGGACGAACGCGACTCGCGCCTGCGAAGTTTCACGGCTTGAGCCGGCGCCGGCACGCCCCGGCGCCCACCCTCAGTCCACCGGCGCAATCGAGTCCCAGCCGGTGGCCTGCGAGAGCTTCGAGATGGCGATGTTGTACTCGTACACCGCGCTCATCTGCGAAAAGCGCTTGAGCGCGTACTCCTTCGCCGGCGACACGATGTCTTCGTCGTCGAAGGTGCCGACGTCGATCCCCTGCTGCACCTTGATCAGCCACTGCCGAGCGTAGCCCTGGGCACGGGTGTAGGCGTCGACGCGCTTCGCCGCGTCCGTGGCTTCGGCAAAGGCCTGCTCGACCTCGGTGCCCACGCCGCCCAGCGCGAAGCGCTCGGTGGCGCGGATCTCTTCCAGCTGCGCGCGGGCCTGCGCCACCCGCGCGCTCTGCGGCAAGAAGTCCAGCTTCCACTTCAGCGCCAGCGCCGCGCCGTAATAGAAGCGGTTGGCGCTGTCGCTGACGTACGGGTTGACCTGATTGGTCACCTCGGGCGCGCGTGCGTACCGACCGCTGAGCGCCAGGCCGAAATCCGGGAAGTATCGTGATTGCTCGAGCCGCACCTGGGCCTGACGCGCCAGCACGCCCGCGCGGGCCATGTTGACCTCGGGCCGGAAGAGCCGCGCCGCCTCCAGATAGCGGCCCAGGGGCGCCAGCGTGTGCGGCACGCGGGCCAGCGGCTGGTCCGGAATGTCGATCGCGCCCTTCACCCCGGTCAAGAAGCGCAGGCCCGAGAGCGCGATCCGTTCCTGCTTCTGGGCCTCGCTCTCGCGCGCTTCCAGCTCGGCGCGATACATCTTGAGCTTCAAGAGCTCGATGTCGTCGCCGTCCCCGCTGGCCACGCGGGCCTCGAGCCGCCCCATGTGCTTGTCGATCTGCTTGGCGGCCTCGCGCACCAGCGCCAGCGAGTCGCGGGCCAGCTGGGCGCCGTAGAACGCGCGCCGGACCGACAGCTTGACGTCGTTCTTCTCTTTCTTGACCTCGTGCTCGCCGACCTTGACCTGCGCCTCGGCGGCGTCCCACAGGTTGCTGATCTTGCCGAAGGTCCAGAGCGGCACCACGCCGTCGATGCCCATCTGCCAGGCCAGCGCCATGTTCGACGTCAGCGCCACGTCGGTGTTCGGGCTGTAGACGCTGGTGCCGCGCACGGTGGGTGCCGGGCCGATGCCGCCGGTCAGCGTCCAGTCGCTGTACGGCGCGGTGTGCGCCTGGCTGAGCTGGGCCTCTTTCTGGCGCTTGCGCGCCTTGGCCTCGGCGATCTTCGGATAGTTCTGCTCGGCCAGCTCCAGGCACCGCCGCAGCGAGTGCACTGGCGCCCGCGACGCGGCTTCGCTCACGCGCGGGGGCGGGGCCGGGGCCGGGGCCGGCTCGGCGCGGGCCATGAAGGGCGCGAGCAGCGCGCCGAGCAGCACGGCGGTCACCCGGCGCATGTCAGCGCTTCCCCCCCGGGCGATCCGAGATCCGCCGCCGGGCGGGCACGCTCGACGGCGAACGGCTGGGTGGCGGCCGGCTCGAGAGCGTCGCCGCGCGGGTCGAGCGCGGGGCGCGCTCGTCGGACGTGGGGCCCACCACCGGCGTGTAGAGGTAGCCCTGCTGCTGGAAGACGCAGATCCGGTTGCCGCCGTCCCGCTTGGCCTGGTTCAGCGCCGAGTCCGAGGCCCGCAAGAGCGCGTCTTTCGAGCGCACGTCCCGCGAGGGGTAGAGCGCGACGCCCACCGACAAGGTGACCCGCGTGGGCCCGCTGGGGTCGCCGAAGAACGGGCGCTCGGTCACTTCGCGCCAGATGCGCTCGGCGACCGTGACCGAGCCCGCGAAGTGCGTGCTGGGCAAGACCAGCAAGAACTCGTCGCCGCCGTAGCGCGCCACCACGTCCACCTCGCGCACGCTTCGGCGCACCACGTCGGCGACGCCGCGCACCACGTTGTCGCCCAGCGTGCGGCCGCCGGCCTCGTTCAGCGCGGCCAGCTGGTCGATGTCGATGATCACCGAGGCGAGCGGGTCGTGATAGCGCTCGGCGCGCTTGAACTCTTCGGCCAGCCGGGTGTGCAGGTAGCGGTAGTTGTACAGGCCGGTGAGCTCGTCGTGCACGCTGAGCTGCTCGAGCTTGGTGCGCGCCTTGGCCACGTGGTCGTGCAGCTTCTTGATGCGCAGCATGGCCTCGACCCGCGCCAAGAGCTCGCGCTCGTCGAACGGCTTGGCGACATAGTCGTCGGCGCCGATCCTGAGCCCGTCGACCCGGCTCTGGGTGTCCGAGCGGACCGTGAGCAAGACCACCGGCAAGAAGGCGTCCCCCGAGATGCTCTTGATGATGCGGCACGCCTCGAGCCCCGACAGCCGCGGCATGAGCACGTCGAGCAGCACCAGATCCGCGCCACCCTTCCCCACCCGCTCGATCAGCGCCTGGCCGTCGTCGAAGCCCTCCACCACGTAGCCGCTGCTGCGCAGCAGCGTGGCCAGCTGCTCGCGCCCCAGTCGCTCGTCGTCGGCGATCAAGATGGTCGAGCCGAGCACGCTCTTGTGTCCCGTCGACGGCGGCGGCTCGCTGATCTTCGACTCCGACTCGGACACGCGGCACCAGCGTAGTCACCTCAAGGCATCAGGTCGAGCGTCACGTCGACGTCGAAGCCGTCGCGGCCGATGCGGTGGCCGGTGCGCCCCAAGAGCGCGAAGCAGCCGCACGGGTGGCGATAGCCGAGCGCGGCGCGCCAGGCGAGCACGCGTGCTTCGGTCGCGTCGGCCTCGGCCGCCACCTCCGAGGCCAGCTGCCGCGTCCAGGGCACGCCCACCCGCGCGCCCGCGGACCAGCCGGGTTGCTCCAGATAGGGCCGCACCGACCCGGCGAAGTGATCCGTGAGCAGCGCGCGGGCACCCAGCGGCGCGTCGGCGAGCCCGCCGGTGACGTGACTCTCGACGTGCAGGTCGTCGGCGCGCCCCAGGCGCAGCCGGCCGCTGGCGAACAGCTCGCGCGCCGAGTCGGGACGCGCGGCGCTCTCGACGCGCGCGCCGACCCACTCGCCGTCGGCGCCAAGCTCGCTGGCCAGCGCCGGCTCGACCCGCTCCGTGTCCAGATCTCCCAGCGCGCCGCCGCGCAGCTCGAGCTCGAGCGCTTCACGACTGCCGTAACGCCCCAGGGCGCTCGCGACGCCGGCCGAGCCGAGCGCCACGCGCCCCACGGGTGCTGCCTCGAGCGCACGAAACACCTCCGAGCTGTCGCCGCGCCGCTCGGCCACGCGCACACCCGCGTCCACGAACGGCTCGATGCGGTGCACCAGCGGATCACTGCCGACCCCGAACGCCCGAGCGAGCGGCGCTGACGCGGCCAGCCGCGTGCCGGCGAACGCCGACGCCGACGCTTCCGTCTCGCGGCTGTCGACCACGCTGTGCTCGTCGAGCCGGGCCGAGAGCACCAGCGGCCCCAGGGCGGTGGCGGCAGACAGGCTCGCGTGGTGCACGATCAGCGTGACGGCCGACTGGCCGCGCTGGCGGATGGTGCTGGCCTCGACATAGGTGTCGGCGCTGCTGCCGGCGCCCAGCGCCCCGCCGAACGAGAGCGCGGCCGCTGGCCCGGCCGCGACGCCGGCGTCGATCGCGGCGCCGCGCCGGGCGGTGGCCACCCCGCCGATCGCGCCGACCACGTGCTCGCCGCCGCCGCTGAGGGTGGCGCGCGCGTGATCCCAGCGCCGCGACACCGGCTCGAGCTCGAGCGTTCCGGCAAGCCCCCGAGCGCCGCGGATCGCGTCGACCCGCACCGCGGCCGCCGCGCCGTCCCGGCTGGCGCCGGCGCCGTGGGCATCCACGGCCAGCAAGCTGTCGTGCAGGTGGTCCCAGCGCACGCGCGTGCTGGTGCCCGGGGTGGTCAGCCGCGTCTCGAGATCGATGCCGCCGCGCAGATAGCCCGCGGCGCCGAGATCGAGCGCCGACAGCGTGGGCCCCCGCTTGCCGGCGAGCGGCACGTGCACGCCCGCGCCGGCCACCAGGCCCTCTTCGCCGCGCCAGGCCAGCTTGGGCGGCAAGAGCCCGAAGCGGTCGGGCGAGCGCAGCCACAGGATCGGCGTCCACAGCACCGGGACGTCGCCCACCCGCACCGTGGCACCCTGCACGAACAGGTCGGTGGGCGGCGCCACGATGGCTTGCTGGAACCCGAAGCTGACCGGTGCGTTCTCGCACGGGCAGAACGCGACCCGACCCTCGCCGTCGATCTCGACGCCGCGCTGGGTGCGGCTCAGGGTCAGGCGCTCGGCGGTCAGACGATAGCGATCGACCACGATCGTCACCTTGCGCGACAGCTCGAGCTTCATCAGCTCGGGATCGAGCTCCACACGCCCGGCCTCGAAGTCGACCCAGTACGGCACGGGCTCGGGCGGCGGGCCCGGCTCCGCGCCGCGGGCGACGCCGGGAAAGGCCAGAAGCAGCGCCAGCGTCGGAAGCGTCGGGATTCGCAAGCGGGCTTACTGGGAAGGGCCGCGCTTGGGCGCCGCCGCTCCGCTCTTGCCCGGCAGCACCTTGCCCGTGGCGCGGTGCGAGCGCGCGTCGGGGTCGAAGTCGTCGCGCCCCGAGTACGACTTCTGCGACTTGGGCAGATCGATGTACAGCACCATGCTGCCCCCGGGGCCGTCGACCACCCGGTGCTTGGCAGCCGCGCTCTCGCGCATCTCGAGCACCAGCTGCGCACCGGCCGCGTCGGGCTTGAGCTTGGCGCGGGCCAGCGGGGTGTCGAAGTACTCGGTGACCAACGCGTTCGTGTTGTTGCGGACCGCCACCTGGGCACCCACCAGCACGAACGAGGTCGCGGCGGCGGTCACCGCCACCTTCTTGCTGACCTGCACCCAGAGCTGGCTCGAGCCATCCCCCAGCATGCGGAAGCCCGGGAAGGTGGCGATGGGCGCATTGGGATCCAGCTTCTTCTTGGGCTTCCACTTGCCGCCCTTGGCCGGCTTGTCCGACCAGGTGTAGCCGGGCGTCGGGCCTGCGGGCTTCTCGGGGGCCTTCGCGTCACCGCCCTTGGCGTCCCCACCCTTGGCGTCGCCGCCCTTGGCGTCCCCACCCTTGGCGTCCCCGGCCTTGGCGGCGGCTTTCGGCTCGGTCTTCTCGCTGGCCTTCGCTGGCGGTGAGCTCTCCGGCGCCTTCGTCTGGGCGCCCGCCACCGCCGCGGCCACCGCGACCGCCAGGGCGATCCCGACACTTGCACTTCGCACGCGCATGCCGCAATTGGAGCACGAGCGCCCCGGTCCCGGCTACCTTGTGACGGGCTTGGGGTGTGGCACGCGTGGCCCACTCGTCGTAAACGAATGGCTTCGCCAGGGCATCGGTGCCGCGGCCCCCACCGGTCCGTCCCCCGGGCCGAGCGGCAGAACCCCGCGACACCATGGGAATTGCCCGCGGGGCCGCCGAGCCGGCACGCTGTGTGCAGGGTTCCGAACGTGACCGGCGGGCTTTACGAAACGAGCGCCACTGGCCATGCTGGAAGCAATTCCGCGTTCCAGCCGTATGAGGCGATGGGCTGACATCGAGGAGCTTCGGAGATGAACACGCGACGCACGCTGATGATGGTGGTGGCAACCTTGGGCCTGGCGCTCGTGGCGCCCGCGGCCAGCGCCGACGCGAACGAAGAAGCCAAGCGCCTGATGAAGCTGCGCGACGCCGAGCGCTACGAGGTCTCGACCGAGTACAGCGCCACCAAGGCCGGCGCGGCCCGCGTGCACATCGCGGCGCCCGTGGCCAACGTCAAGAAGACGGTCACCGACTTCAAGAACTACTCCAAGTTCATCTCCAAGTTCGACAAGGCCAAGGTCGTCGGGCGCGACGGCGACAAGACCGACGTCTACCTGCAGGTGCCCATCCTCAAGGGCGCCGCCAAGATCTGGGCCGTGGTGCGCTTCTCGCCGATCAAGTCCGTCAACGGCGAAGAGGTGCTCGAGGGCCAGATGGTCAAGGGCAACGTCAAGCGCATGGACGCGCGCTGGCGGATCAAGAAGATCGACGACGAGAACACCCAGCTGAACCTCGAGCTCTTGATCGTCCCCAAGCTCCCGGTCCCGGGCTCGATGGTCACCGGCGAGGTGAAGTATGCCGCCGACGAGGCGGTGATGGGCTCGCGCAACAAGACCGAGACCGAGTGGGCCGCGAAGAAGAAGAAGTGACGCTTCGCCTGCACGGCCCAACGAGGCGAGCGCCCGCGGCTCGCCTCTTGGTTTTTGTCTGCCTGCTGGCGGCGTGTGACAAGACGCGAGGCTCCAGCGATCGGGCCCCGCCCGGCAGCGCGCGCGCGGCCGCGAGCGCGAGTGCCGCCCCCGGCCCAGCCGCCTCCGCCGCGCCGTCAGCCGCGCGCTTCACCGGCGACGGCTGTCACGCTGGCGTGCCGCTTCAGGGCAGCGCTGCCGAGCGCGCCCGAGCGGTGGCCGAGGCGTGCGCCCCCGGCGCCACGCCGCTCGGCCCAATCGGCACGTTTTCCGGCCCTGGCGAGCTTCGGCTCGAGCTGGGCGCCGGCGCCGCGTGCGTGCGGGTGATCGCCGTGGCCGAGCACGCCGACGCCGATCTCAGCCTCGAGCTGTTCGACGAGCAGGGCGCGAGCCGCGGCGCCGATGCGCTGCCCGGATCGGTGGCGCTGGTCGGCACCCAGGGCCCGCTGTGCTTCGCGTCCGAGAAGGCCTTGGTGGCCAAGGTCGGCTTCGTGCGGGGTGCGGGCAGCGTGGTGGTGAGCGCTCACCGATTGTGAGCCAGCGTCCAGACCAGCGCGCCGTCCCGCCGCACCTGGGCGACGATTGCGCCGCTGGTGCGGCCGCGAGAAAGTGACAGCTCGCCCTGCCGGTCGAGCGTGACGCGGGTCCGCAGGCGGCCGGTGTGCAGCAGGCGCGCCCAGAGCTCGGCGGGCACTTCGGGCGGCGCCGCCAGCGTCACGCTGGGTTTGCCGGGCGCGTCGATCGCGCGCGCCAGCACCGCCAGCTCGCTGCCGTCGCCGACCGGCAGCACCCGACGCGCGATCCGCCCGCCACCGGTGATGGGGCTCGCGCTGGCGCTGGCGGTGGCCGCCTGGGTCAACGCGGGCGTGGCCAGCGCCACCATCACGCACCCCAGGAACACGGGGCGCAGAGCCGGCCAGTGGACCCACGTCGCCAGTCGATCGACGCCGATCGCTGCGCAGAGCGCCAGGAACGGCACCAGCGTGATCACGCGCGGGGGAAATGTGGTGAGCACGTCGGGCATCAGCCAGAACCCGACGAGCCCGCCGCCGAGCCCGATGGCTCCGAGCGCGCCGAGCGCGTGACGATCGGGCGGCGGCCGGCACGAGCCCGAGGCAAACCGGCGAGCCAACAGCGCGTGCGCCGCGACCCCGAGCCCGAAGAGCGCCAGCGCCAGGACCGAAAACGGCACGGCGTGCAGCAGCCAGTGGAGCGCGAATGCCCCGGGCACCGGCAGCCGATCGACCACGGCCCCGCCGATCTCGGTCCGGACGACGGTCGGCTCGAGCGGTGCGAGAAAGAAGCGAGCGACGGCCGCGGGGCTCGAACGCCACAGCGCCGGCTCGAACGCCACCAGCACCAGCGGCGCGATGGGCAGCGCCGCCAGCATCAGCGCGGGGATGGGAAGGCGGCCCTGGCGGAGCAGGCGTCGAACGCTGGCGCGCCGTGCCCAGGCGAAATGGGTCAAGAGCACCGGCAGCACCCACAGCACGCCGAGCGACAGCGACAGCCCGAAGCCGAGCGCCGCCGCTCCCAGCACCGCCCAGGCGAGCGTGCGCTTCGCCCCGGCCCCGCCGGGGGCTGCCGGCCCGAGGGCGCGCACGTGCGCGGCCATCACCAGGCATCCGGCCGACGCCGCCAGCGCCGCTTCGTCGGCCACCACCACCGCGTGAGAGAAGCGCGGCACCAGCAGACACAGCGCCGCCGCCGTCAACGCAACCCGCCGCCCCCGCGACGGTCGCACCGCCAGGTAGAGCGAGAGCGGCGCGAGCGCACCCACCATCAACCCCGGCAGCCGCATCGCGGTGAGCGGGTCGAGCACGCCGATGCGACCCAGACTGAGCTTCGACCACGCGCCGGTCAGCACCAGCACGCCCGACTCGAGCGCCGGGCGGTGCTCGGGCCGCCAGAGCTCGGAGAGACGCCCGGCGGCGAGCCGGCGGATCAGATCGGTGTGCGCCTCGATGCTGGCGAGGCCGCCCAGCTCCCCGAAGGCGGGGCCGGTCTGGCGCGAGACGGCCACCAGCATCGCGAGCGCCACGGCCCACACTGCGAAGGCGATCGACACGGCGACGGCGGTCTCGCGGCGCGGCATCTCCCCTTCACTTCCAGAGCAGCGTCGCCGCCGACTCGGCCACCGCCAGGGCGACCACCAGCCAGGGCAAATACCGACGCGCGCGGTCCGTCACCCGCTGGCCTTTGCCCGGGTCTCGCCGCCGCCGCAAGCGCCACGCGAAGCGATTGGCGAGCGGCTCGGGGCCGTGTACGCTGCTCGGGCATGCGGCTCGGTCCTTTCATCACCGTCGCTCTGCTCGCCACCGTGGGGGCCACCGGTTGCGAGTCCGCCCACATCAAAGACGCCTACGTGTCGCTCGACTCGGACGGCCGGCGCCTGCCCAAGGACGACTGCATCCGGCCGACCAAGCTGGACGGCACCACGCCGAATCACTACTTCGTGTTCGTCGAGATGCTCTCGTTCCGCGACGACACCATCCTGACGCCGGTGCTCAAGAACGTGAACGACGGCCGATACATGGCCTGGGCCGAGAGCAAGCCGGGCAACGACGAGATCCTCGAGTTCGGCAACATCGCGCCGGGCAAGGGGGACCACGTCATCAGCTGGGAGCAGGTCGGGCCGCCAGTGGGCGACAACGACAACGGCCCGCTGCCCGAAGGGCTCTACACCTGGGAGTTCTACCTGGACGACCACGGCTCGGCGGACGCGGTGATCGATTTCGCGGTCGCCGCCGGCTGCAAGTAGCGCGGCTACTCCTCGTCCTTCGTCTTCTTGATCGCCGCCTGGTAGCGCTTGTCCTTGCGCAGCGGTCCAAACTCGCTCTGGGTCTGCGAGCGCCGAATCCAGTCGTCCAGCGAGTTGTGCGAGCGCAGGAACTTCGGGCGGCGCAGGCTCTTGGCCACCTCCAGCGATTTTTCGAAGTTCGTCGCGCACTGATCGACGTCGTTCTTCAGGCAGTACCCCCGCGCCAGGTGATAGAAGACCTCCGCGCTGTTGTCCCACTGCTTCCGGGCGATATCCAGGTGCCGGATGGCGTCGTCCGCGTTCTTCTTGCGGAGCAGGGCGTACGACACGCCCATGCGCAGGTAATAGTGCTCGTACTCGGGCAGCTTGCAGCCCTTGTCGTGCAGCTTCTCGGCCTCTTCGTAGAACGGGATCGACGCCTCGGCGGCCTCGTTCTCTTTCAGGCTCTTGTCGAACAGCGCCGAGTCGCCGCGCCACACCCGCACCGTCGCGCTGTTCGGGTGCTGCTTGGCCAGGTGATCGAGCAGGCGCTGCGCGGTCTTGTAGTCCTTGTCCTTGAAGGCGGTGACCGCGGGGCGGAACTCGCCCTGCCCCGGGTCCATGCTGGCGCCGCCCGGGCACACGCCGGGGGTCACCGCCGTGGCCGTCGGTGCGGTGGCCGGCGGGGGCGGCGGCGGGTCGGACTTGCTCTTGCAGGCGAGCAGCGCAGCGACGATCAACACCAGGGCGGCGCTTCGGTCAGCGAAGGTCATCGGCGCCATCAAACGTCGAGTCGCGGGGTCTCCGCAAGCCACCGTCAGTGGCGCCTTGCGCGGCGCGTCAAAACGTGGCCCAATACCGGGCCGCAATGCCCCGCCATCCGTTCAGAGCGCCACCGCGATGAGGCTGCCCGAGTCGCGCGGTCTGTACGATCCCCGGTTCGAGCACGACGCCTGCGGCGTCGGCTTCGTGGCCCATGTTCGGGGTCTGCGCTCCCACGACATCGTCGAGCGCGGCGTCGGCATCTTGCTCAACCTCGAGCACCGCGGCGCCACCGGCTGCGACCCGCTGTCGGGTGACGGTGCGGGCATCCTGATCCAGGTCCCGCACGAGCTGCTCGCGGCCGAGGTCGAGGGTCGCTTCGAGCTGCCTTCGCCCGGCACCTACGGCGTGGGCTGCGTGTTCTTGCCGCGCGACCCCGCGGCCCGCGCGCGCTGCCAGCAGGTGCTCGAGGACAAGATCCTGGGCACCGGGCAGCGCCTGCTGGGTTGGCGCACGGTGCCGGTGGACGAAGCCGCCCTCGGGCCCATCGCCCGGCAGAGCGCGCCGGTCATCTTCCAGGTGCTGGTCGGCTCGACCACCGACGACGAGCAGGGCTTCGAGCGCAAGCTGTTCGTGATCCGCAAGTGGGCCGAGCGCACCGTGCGCGAGAGCGACATCCCGGGGCGCGA
>Ga0073899_10005538_pt1 | contig 10959 bp, 7 predicted proteins | sample KloWWTmetaKNB5Ph_FD_88975 | JGI IMG/M metagenome (GOLD analysis project Ga0073899, IMG submission 88975) | Active sludge microbial communities from Klosterneuburg, Austria, studying microevolution and ecology of nitrifiers - Klosterneuburg... | ecosystem: Engineered > WWTP > Aerobic digester >...
CGGCGCAGGTCGGGGTAGTGGCGGTCCCAGAAGCCGGCGAGGTCGGTGGTGACCTGCTCGGCGCGGCCGTTGGGGGCGAGCAGGTGGAGCACGACGGGGACGCGGCCGTCGGCGACGGCGGGGCCGCGGGCGAGGCCGAAGAAGTCCTGGAGGCGCGAGGCGACCCACGGGGGCTTGCCGGGCTCGTAGTGGACGGCGAGGCGGCGGCCGCCGGGGAGCTGCACGTGGCTGGGGGCGAGGCGGGCGAGGGCGTTGCTGTGGCCGGCGAGGCGGGCGAGCAGGGTGCTCATCAGGTCGGCGCTGCGCAGCTCGGCGAAGCTGCTGCGGCCCTCGCAGAGCTCGGCGAGGGCGTCGCGGGCGGCGGCCTCGTCGAGCGCGGGGAAGCCGGGGACGTGGGCGGCGACGAAGGCGGTGCGGGCGAGCAGCTCGGTGAGGGCCTCGGGCTCGCCGACGAAGCGGACGGGTCCGGCGGCGAGGGCCGCGTCGCGCAAGATCTGGGAGGTGGCCGGCGGCAGCTTGCGGTGCGGGGTGCTGTCGATCAGCAGGCCGTGGTAGCGCAGCTCGGCGCGGCCCTCGACGCGCTCGCGCTGCGGGTTGAAGCTGAGCTGGTCGCTGGCGACGATCTCGTCGGTGAAGTCGTCGAGCAGCCAGTCGGGCTCGATCGCGCAGGCGCTGCGCACGAGCACCTGGGTGCCGCGCAGGCCCTCCTGGCGCTGCTCGACGGAGAGCGCGAGCAGCCAGGGGGCGCTGCGCACGACCGAGGCGGGGCTCAGACGGGCCGCGCCGCCGTCGGCGAGGGCGAGGACGCGGCCGCGGTCGGCGTCGTCGCGGGCGAGGGCGACGCGGTCGGAGAAGGCGGCCAGGAGGGCGCGGCGCAGCGCGTCCTCGCGGGCCTGCAGGGTCGCGGGCGAGCGGGCAGGCGCGTGCGACATGTCCTTTGCGACCTGTCGTTCGGAACCGGTCGTTTCGGACATGTCCTCACGGTCATGTCGGTCGGCGAGGCGCAGGAGCTGGTCGCGGACCTGGAGGACGCGGCGGGCGGGGCCGGGGAGCAGGCCGCCGCGGGGGGTGTCGTCGCCCTGGCCGCGGCGGCGCATGCCGTCGATCTCGGCGAGGTCGACGAGCACGTCGGCGTCGGCGTCGGTGTGGGCCTGGTGGTTGCCGGGGCGGACGCCGCGCTCGCCGAGCAGGGCCGCGGCGCCGCAGGCGAGGGCCGTGACGCCGCGGTCCTGGCCGTCGACCACCAGGCGGGCGAGGCGGGGGTGGAGCGGGAAGCGGAGCATGCGGCGGCCTCGCGGGGTGACGCGGCCGTCGGGGTCGACGGCGCCGAGGCGGTGGAGCAGGGCCTCGGCGGCTTGCAGGGCTGCGGGTGGTGGGGCCTCGAACCAGGCGAAGTGGGTCGGGTCGGCGACGCTGAGGGCGTGGAGGTCGAGGAGGGCGGCGCTGAGGTCGGCGCGGGCGACCTCGGGGGGCGTGAACTCGGGGCGGCGGTCGTGGTCGGCCTGGCTGTAGAGGCGGAGGCATCGGCCGGGTCGGGTGCGGCCGGCCCGGCCGGCGCGCTGGGTCGCGGAGGCGCGGGAGATCTTGGCGACGGTGAGGGTGGCGATGCCGGTCCAGGGGTCGTGGGCGGGCAGGCGGACCAGGCCGCTGTCGATCACGGCGACGAGGCCGTCGATCGTCACCGAGGTCTCGGCGAGGTTCGTGCTGAGGATCAGCTTGCGGTTCGGACATGGCCGGAGGGCCAGGTCCTGCTGCTCGGGCGGGAGCTCGCCGTGGAGCGGGAAGATCTGCACGCGGGCGTGCGCGGCCAGGCCGGCGCAGGTGGCCGCGGCCTGCTGGATCTCGCGGGCCCCGGGGAGGAAGACCAGGACGTCGCCGTCCAGGTCGTCGTCGAGCAGCTGCTTGAAGGCCCGCAGCACGCCGGAGGCGAGCTCGGCCTCGCTGGTGGCGCCCTGGTACTCGATCGTGACCGGGTGCACGCGCCCGGCGCTGGTGATGCGCGCGCACGGGGCTGCCCCTTCGGACAGGTAGCACTGGACCGGGCCGGCGTCGAGGGTGGCGGACATGACGACGATCGCCAGGTCGGGTCGGGGGCCGCGCTGCAGCTGGCGCACGAGCGCGAGGCCGAGGTCGCCGTCCAGGTGGCGTTCGTGGAACTCGTCGAGGACGACGACGCCGACGTCGCGGAGCTGCGGGTCGGCGTGGAGCTTGCGGGCGAGCAGTCCTTCGGTGATGAAGCGCAGGCGGGTCGCGGGCGAGGTGGCGGACTCGAAGCGGACTTGATAGCCGACGCGGCGGCCGATCGGCTCGCCGAGGGTCTCGGCGACGCGCTGGGCCGACATGCGGGCGGCGATGCGGCGCGGCTGGAGGACCAGGACCTCGAGGTCCTCGCCAGCGAGTCCGGCGTCGAGCAGGGCGAGGGGGATCCGGGTGGTCTTGCCGGCGCCGGGCGGGGCCTCGACGACCAGCGAGCGACCGGCTCGCAGGGCCGCGAGCACGTCGGGCAGCACCGCGTCGATCGGCAGCTGTGGGCGGGGCGGGGCCACGGGGCGCGGAGGATAACAAGCAGGCGCGGGCCGCAACGCGGGAGCGCAGCGGAGACGCGTGTGCGGTGCCGGGGCCGAGTGGGGTGGTGCGGTGTTGGGGGTGGGACCGACGCGGCGGTGATCGTGTGACTTTGCCCGCGGTTCGACTTGCACGTGGGTGTGCGAGGTGCGGGAGGATCTCGCGGGTGGGGCGGCTTGACCGGGTGCGGCGTGCGGTCGAAGCTCGCGGTTCATGGCGGCGTCGCTGGCGGATCTACGGCCGGGTGGTCGCGCTCGCGTGGTCGCGGTGGCGGACGCGGGGAGCGGCGGGTTGACGCTGCGGCTGCTCGAGATGGGCTTCGTGCCCGGCACCGTGGTCACGCTGATCAAGCGGGCGCCGTTCGCTGACCCGCTCGAGTTCCAGGTCCGCGGCTGTCACGTCTCGCTGCGCGCTGCCGAGGCGAGCTGCGTGCGCACGGAGCCGGCATGAGCGCGGCGCCGGCCGTCGCGGAGCTGCGGGTCGCGCTGGCGGGCAACCCCAACGTCGGCAAGACCAGCCTGTTCAACGAGCTGACCGGGTCGCGGCACAAGGTCGGCAACTACGCGGGGGTCACGGTCGAGACGCGCGAGGGGGCGGTGGCGGCCCGCTGGCAGCCGACGCGGTCGGTGACGGTGGTCGACCTGCCGGGGACCTACAGCCTCACGCCGGTGTCGGAGGACGAGGCGGTGGCGTTTCGCTGCCTGCACGGCGACGAGGGGCCGCCGCCGGATCTGATCGTGCTGGTGGTGGACGCGGCCAACCTGGCGCGAAACCTCTACCTGGCGGTGCAGCTGTGCGAGCTGGGGCGGCCGCTGGTGCTGGCGCTGAACATGATGGACGTGGCGGCAGCGGCGGGGGTGCCGGTCGACGCGGCGGCGCTGGCCGGGGCGCTCGGGGTGCCGGTGTTGCCGACGGTGGCGCGCACGGGCGAGGGGATCGCGGGGCTGGTCGCGGAGATCTGTCGCTTCGGACAGGTACCTTGGGACATGGCCGAAGTGCGGGGTCGGCTGCTTGGTACGCCGATGCCAGCCGGGCTCGGCGCGCTGCCGCCGGCGCGGGCGCGCTGGCTGGTGGCGGCGCAGGCGAGCGAGACGCTGGGGCTGACGGGGGCGACTGCGGACGAGCGCGCGGCGCTGGCTGGCGTCGACGCGGGGGAGCTGCGCGCGCTGGCGTCGTCGCTGGTGATCGGGCGCTACGCGGAGGTCGACCGGGTGCTGGCGCAGATCGGCCACCGCGGCGGCGAGCGGGCGCCGGCGATGGACCGCTCGGCGCGCATCGACCGGGTGCTGACGCACCGGGTGTGGGGGCTGCTGATCTTCCTGGTCGTGATGGCGCTGCTGTTCCAGTCGATCTTCGCCTGGGCGGAGCCGCTGATGGGGGTGATCGAGGCGGGGATCGCCTGGCTCTCGGGACAGGTGAAGGCGGGGCTCGGGCCGGGGCTGTTCACCGACCTGCTCAGCGAGGGGGTGATCGCCGGGGTCGGCAACGTGCTGGTATTCGTGCCGCAGATCGCCCTGCTGTTCCTGTTCATCGGGCTGCTCGAGGACACCGGCTACATGGCGCGGGCGGCGTTCCTGATCGACCGCCTGATGGCGCGGGTGGGGCTGCACGGCAAGGCCTTCGTGCCGCTGCTCAGCGGCTTCGCGTGCGCGATCCCGGCGATCCTCGGGACGCGGACGATCAGCAGCTTTCGCGACCGCCTGGTCACGATCATGATGATCCCGTTCATGAGCTGCAGCGCCCGCCTGCCGGTGTACGTGCTGCTGATCTCGGCGCTGTTCGACGGCGAGGCGCGGGTCGGGCCGTTCACGCAGGCGAGCGTGGTGCTGCTGGCGATGTATGTCCTGTCGACGGCGTCGGCGCTGGCGGTCGGGGCGATCTACAAGCGCACGCTGCTGCGCAGCCCGACGCCGGCGCTGGTGCTCGAGCTGCCGCCGTACCGCCTGCCGCGGGTGCGCAACACGCTGCTGCAGGTGTACGACCGCACGGCGGACTTCGTGCGCGACGCGGGGACGGTGATCCTGGCGATGACGGTGGTGCTGTGGGCGCTGCTCAGCTTCCCGCGGCCGCCGGAGGCCGTGCCTGCGGGCGATCCGGTGGAGGTGGTCGCTGCGGTGGGGTCGCCGATCGAGCACTCGCTCGGCGGGCGGTTCGGGAAGCTGATCGAGCCGGCGCTGACGCCGATGGGGCAGGACTTTCGCATGGGCGTGGCGATCGTCGGCAGCTTCGCGGCGCGCGAGGTGTTCGTCAGCACGCTGGGGCTGGTCTACGGCATCGAGGCGGACGACGAGGACAACCAGCCGCTGCGTCAGGCGCTGCGCGAGGCGAAGGCGGCGGACGGGCGGCCGCGCTACTCGCCGCTGTCGGGGCTCGCGCTGATGGTGTTCTTCGTCTACGCGTGCCAGTGCATGTCGACGCTGGCGGTGGTGCGCCGCGAGACCCGCTCGTGGCGCTGGCCGCTGCTGATGTTCGTGAGCATGACGGCGCTGGCGTACGCGATGGCGGTGGCGGTGTTCCAGGTCGGGCGGCTGCTCGGGTACTGAGCGGCGCTCAACTCGAATAGCGGACCCGATGCGGTCCGCTATCGGTCCGTTGATCGGTTGTCAGGTCGCCCGAAGGGCGGCCGCCGGCTCAGCGGCGCTGGTCGCGGAGGAGGTCGCGGATCTCGGTGAGCAGCACTTCCTGGGGGTTCGGTGCGGGCGGCGGGGCGACGGCCTCTTGCTGCTTGCGGGTGCTGTTGACCAGCTTGACCATCATGAAGATGACGAGGGCGACGATGATGAAGTCGAGGGTGGCCTGGAGGAACATGCCGTAGCGGATGGCGACGACCTTGGCCGGGTCAGCGCTCTCCTGCAGGACGAATTGCAGCTTCGAGAAGTCGACGCCGCCGATGGCGAGGCCGATGGGGGGCATGACGACGTCGGCCACGAAGGACGCGACGATCTTGCCGAAGGCGCCGCCGATGATGACGCCGACGGCGAGGTCGACGACGTTGCCACGGACGGCGAAGGCCTTGAATTCGGACATGAAGCTCATGCGCGGGAGTCTCGTTGACATCGCCCGGCTCGTCCAGGCCTGCGCAGCATCTGCCGTGTGGCGAGCTGGGGCAGGCGTTCAACGGGCCTACAGGCGGTCGGAGGCGATGCCGACGGCCGAGATGCCGGCGTCGTGCGAGGCGGCCATCATGCGGATGACCTGGCCGTACTTGACGCCGGTGGCGGCGTCGATGGCGATCTTGCCGTCGGTCTGCAGCTTCTCGTTGGCCTTGAGCTCGCCGACCAGGGTGTCGTAGTCGGCGCTGAGCGGCTGGGTGCCGAGCTTGGCGCCGCCGTTGGCGTCGATGCTGAGCAGCAGGGTGGCGCTGGGGTCGGCAGGGCCCTGCTGCTTCGACTGGGTCGGGATGTCGAGCGGCATCTGGGTGTTGGCCGGCGGCGGCGAGGCGACCATGAAGATGATCAGGAGGCAGAGCAGCACGTCGACCATGGGGGTGACGTTGATCTCGCACATCGGATCGCCTTCATCGCCGCCGACGCTGACTGACATGGTGGACCCACGCTACCCGCGTCCCGGGCGAGGTGTCCAGCGTAAACTGCGCAAGCGGCGCTGTGTGCTGCAGATCACACAGGCGAGCCAAGCGCCGCGCATACAGTGGCGCAATGCAGCGCCTTTCTGCCCATTTCCTTGTCTCTGCCCTTGTCTTGACCGCCTGTCCCGGCGACAGCGGCACCACCACCACTGGCGACCCTGCCACCACCTCCGGCGGTAGCACGACGAACGACCCGTCGGCTGGGACCGACGAGCCGACGACGACGGTGACGCCGACGACGGACCCGACCGGGGCATCGACGACGGACCCGACCGGAGCGTCGACGACGGATCCGACGGGGGCGTCGACGACGGACCCGACCGGGGCGTCGACGACGGACCCGACGGGGGCGTCGACGACGGACCCGACCGGAGCGTCGACGACGGACGGGACGACGACGGGTGGCGGCGGGGTGTGTGGCGACGGTGCGATGGAAGGGGACGAGGCCTGCGATGACAGCAACGTCACGACGGAGCTGTCGAAGTCGGGCAAGCCGCCGCTGATGTACGACGCGTCGGCCTGCATCGACGACTGCAGCCTGGTGCTGGCGCTGTGCGGCAACGGCAAGATGGACCCGGGCGAGGCCTGCGACGACGGCAACCAGGACAGCTACGACGCCTGCACGACCTCGTGCACGGTGAACGACAAGAGCTTCCACGCGCCGTGCAAGCGCATGTGCAATCAACAGTGCGACACCGACGTGACCTCGGGGACCTTCACCGGCTGCGAGAACATGGAGGTGCCGGCGAACGGGAAGGCGGTGTGTTACGTGAGCACCAAGTTCCAGCTGGCGCCGCGCTACTTCGCCGAGGGCGAGTGCGCCGTGACGGCCCAGAAGTGCTCGGGCCTGGCCTGCCCGCCGAAGATCGGCGACTACGACCTGTTCAAGGACTGCCCGGCGGGGACGACCCTGGTCGATCGCGAGACCAAGGCGCTCGGGGTCACGGTCAACACCAAGGTGTGTCAGAAGGTCTGCGAGTCCGACGCGGACTGTCGCTGGAACGCGTACGACACGATCTGGGCCAAGCCGGGCGAGTTCCGCTGCCAGGTGACGGCGGACTCCAAGGGCGTGAAGATCTGCGCGGACGCGCAGAACTGACGGCGGCGCGGAGACGCGACGACCGGGCTCGAAAGGGCCTGGTGCAGGCCCTGGCGACGATGTCGTCAGGGTTTTTTCTTGGCGTCACGGCGAAGGTCTCCTGGACTCGCGGACGAGGCCCTTGGTGCTCCTCATGGGTGATTTGGGTCCAGAAACTCGACTACGGTGATTTTTATCGACTGTTGGTAGGTAAAAATGGTCAGGGATCGAGCTGTCGACGCAGATCGGTCGGCGCCAACCACTGGAGATCGCGCGTGCGGCGAGTCAGTTTGCCGACGTACGGTCCGGGAAAGCGCGCAGGCGAGGCTTTGGCGGCGCAGATCGAGCACCGCCAGGGCCACCTGGCGAGCGGCGGCGTCGGGGCTCAGTCGGCCTGGAGCAGGCGCAGCAGGGTCGGCGAGACGCCGAGCTGGGCGCAGCGCTCGGCGATCGCGGTGAGGCGCCAGCGGCTGCGGTCGACCGGGGCGTGAGGGTGGCGGCGGTGGGCCCGCAGCAGGATGTTCTTGGCGGTGTGCTCGCTGGCGACGAACTCGACGACGGCGACCTCGTAGCCGCAAGCGGCGAGCAGGTCGACGCGGAGGGCGTCGGTCAGGAGGTCGGCGTAGGCGCCCCGCAGGAGGCCGTGCTCGAGCAGGGCGGGGACGGGGGCGCTGGCGGGGGACTGGCGGGCGAGCTGGGCGGCGAGCTCGTGCTGGCAGCAGGGCACGCAGAGCAGGGCCGGGGCGCCGAGGCGGATCGCCAGGGCGATGGCCTCGTCGCTCGCGGTGTCGCAGGCGTGGAGGGCGACGATGAGGTCGGGTGGGCCGGCGAGGGCGGCGAGGGCGGCGGCGCTGGCCTCGGCGATGCTGGCGACGGCGAAGCTGAGGTTGTCCATGCCGAGGCTGGCGGCGCGCTCGCGGCTGCGGGCGACGACGTCGTCGCGGAGGTCGACGCCGTGCAGGCGCAGGGCGACGCCCTCGCGGCGGAGGACCTCGGCGAGGACGAAGCTGAGGTAGGCGTTGCCGCAGGCGAGGTCGAGGACGCGGATCGGTGCGGCGGGGTCGCGTGGGCGGGCGGCGGCCAGGCGCTCCCAGGTGGGCCGGCACAGCTCGGCGAGGTGGTTGACCTGCTTGTACTTGCGGGCGTGCGTGGCGGAGATGCTGCCGTCGGCGTTCATGATGCCGATCGCGCGCAGGAGCTCGCCGCTGGTGTCGGGCCGCAGGGGCCGCTGCCTGCCGCCCATCACCTTGCGCGCGGCGGCCTCGTCGAGGGTGCGCAGGCTGGGGCGGCCGTGGCGGGCGTCGACCTGGACGCGGCGCTGCTCGTCGAGGACGTAGGTGTGCTTGACGAGGCCGGCGTTGGCGGCGTCGCGAGCGGCGGCGAAGACGGCGGCGAGCTGCTCGGGGCTCGGCGCGACGCCGGGGCCGGGGCCGGGGTGGACCTGCTCCGCGCGGGTGGCAGCGGCGGCGTTGTCGGCGTTGTCGGCGGCCTGCGGGGCGGCGAACACGGCGCGGGACCAGCCGCGGCGGAGGTGCGGGGCGATGTTCCGCTCGAGGCGCTGGAGGCTGTTCTCGCGGATCACGGTGGCAGGCCTAACAAAGCCGCGCGTGGGCGACAAGGTGTGCGGGCACACGCGCGTGGCGCGGGAGATCGCGGGTTGCGGCGGGGTTGCGGGGGGTCGGGGCTTTGGGCATCGTGCGCGCCGTGTCCCGCCCGACCATCTTGCTGCTCGAGAGCATCCACGCGACGGCCCACGAGGAGTTCGCGCGCCACGGGGTCGCGGTGCACACGGCCGCGGGGGCGCTGTCGGAGGCGCAGCTGGTGGCTGCGCTGCGGGGGCTGCCGCAGGACGCTCCGCTGCTCCTGGGGATCCGCAGCAAGACGCAGGTGACGTCGGCGGTGCTCGACGCGACGTCGGCGCTGCTGGCGGTCGGGGCCTTCTGTATCGGCACTGACCAGATCGCGCTGCAGGCGGCGCGCGAGCGGGGGGTGGCGGTGTTCAACGCGCCGTTTAGCAACACGCGATCGGTGGCCGAGCTGGTGCTCGGGGAGATCATCATGCTGTCGCGCCAGGTGTTCGCGCGCAGCCAGGCGTGTCACCGCGGGCTGTGGCACAAGAGCGCCGACGGCAGCCACGAGGTCCGCGGCAAGACGCTGGGCATCGTCGGCTACGGGCACATTGGATCGCAGCTCAGCGTGCTGGCCGAGTCGCTCGGGATGCACGTGCGCTACCACGACATCCTGCCCAAGCTGCCGCTGGGCAACGCGCAGCCGTGCGGGAGCCTGAACGAGCTGTTGGGGCTGGCGGACTTCGTGACGCTGCACGTGCCGGACACCGAGCTGACGCGGGGGATGTTCGGCGCGGCGGAGCTGGCGGTGATGAGGCCGGGGGCGGCGCTGATCAACGCGTCGCGGGGGATGGTGGTCGACCTGGCCGCGCTGCGTGAGGCGCTCGAGCGGGGGCGGCTGTCGGGGGCGGCGGTCGATGTGTTCCCGAGCGAGCCGGCGAAGGCGGGCGACGTGTTCGACAGCCCCTTGCGCGGGCTCGACAGCGTGATCCTCACGCCGCACATCGGCGGCTCGACGCAGGAGGCGCAGGCCAACATCGGCCGCGAGGTGGCGAGCTCGCTGTCGGCCTACCTGGCGACGGGCTCGACGACGGGCTGCGTGACGCTGCCGAACGTGGACGCGGCGCCGCTGCGCGGCGGGGCGAGGATCTTGAACGTGCACCGAAACGTGCCGGGCGTGCTGTCGGCGGTGAACCAGCTGCTGGCGGACTCGCAGGTGAACATCACCGGGCAGAGCCTGGCCACGGTGGAGTCGATCGGCCTGCTGCACGTGGACGTGCCGCTGCGGGCCGACGACCCGAAGGCGCAGCGGCTCGGGGCCGCGATCGCGGCGCTGTCGACCAGCCTGCGTACGCGCGTGATCTGATCGGAGCGGAGCGGCGACTCGGGGCCGCGACCGCGGCGTTGGGGGCCGATCTGGGGGCCGATCTCCGGGCAGCTGTCCGCTGATGGCAGCAGCCCATGCGCGCGCCCACGCGTCGGCGCCGCGGCGATGCTGCCGGCGCGACGGGCCGCTCGCTCGCTCGGGTGTCTCGCGCGAAAATGCGTCGTTGGCCGCGTCTACCCGCGAGCCGGGGCGTGCTGATAACCTGGAGCTCGCGATGCGATTCACCTTATTTGCGGTGGGTATTCTCGGTGCAGCGCTGGCTCAAACCGCGTGCAAGCGGGACGGCGAGAGCAGCAGCCCGAGCGGGGAGTGCGAGGGGATGTGCGGCCGGGGCACGCGCTGCGACGGGAAGCTGTGTGTGGTCGACTACTCGCAGGACATCTGCGCGTCGCCCGAGACGAACGAGACGCCGGTGGTGCCGATGAAGCCGCCGATCACGAGCTGGGGCGAGTGCTTCGAGGACCGCAGCACGCTGCCGAAGTTCAAGCCGGTCGACGACAAGTCGATCGCGCAGTTTGACCCGGACGCGGCGCGGCGGGTCGACCTGAACGGCAACGGCGGCGACGAGCAGCTCAACGAGGCGGTGCTCAACTCGCACATGCGCGACGTGGAGTACGCGATCAACGACTGCCTGGCGAAGGCGGCGTGCTACCAGGGCTCGAGCCTGCCGAACGGGCGCATGGACTTCACGTTCCGGTTGCTGGGCACTGGCAAGGTCGAGTCGATCACGGTGGCGGCGCCGACCGGGCTCAGCGTGTTCGGCATCATCCCGTGC
>Ga0073899_10005540_pt1 | contig 10956 bp, 8 predicted proteins | sample KloWWTmetaKNB5Ph_FD_88975 | JGI IMG/M metagenome (GOLD analysis project Ga0073899, IMG submission 88975) | Active sludge microbial communities from Klosterneuburg, Austria, studying microevolution and ecology of nitrifiers - Klosterneuburg... | ecosystem: Engineered > WWTP > Aerobic digester >...
GTCGGGGACATAATACCGGCCATGCGCATTTTCGTTCTGGCCTTCGCCGTCGGTATCTGGCTGTTGCAGCAGCGGGCCGCGCTGCCTGCCGCAGCGTGGCTTGCCGGTTTGGGCATTGGCGCGCTGCTGCTGTTGGCGTTGCAAAAGTCGGCGCCGGTGACACGGCGACTCATTCGATCTGCATTGCTTGTTTCAGCAGCGGCGATGCTTGGCTTTGTCTGGGCGGCGGGCTTCGCCCATCTGCGGCTGGCAGAAGAGTTGCCGGCGGAAATCGAGGGCCGCGACATCGAGCTGAGAGGCGTGGTCGCCGGCCTGCCGCAGGCGCTGGAACGCGGCGTGCGCTTCGAGTTCGACGTGGAAGATGCCGGCACGGGAGTGCCGCCACACATTTCCCTCGCCTGGTATCGCAGCCGCGATGCGACGGACGATGATGCCTCGCCTCTGATCCCTGTCCGTGCCGGCGAGCGCTGGCGCTTCACGGTGCGGCTGAAGCGTCCGCACGGCAACCTCAATCCGCATGGCTTCGACTATGAGGCATGGCTGTTCGAGCGCGGCATCCGCGCCACCGGCTATGTGCGCCCGCGCAGCGCGGAACGCATCGATGCGCGGGTGTGGCGGCCGGGCTATGCGGTGGAAATGCTGCGTGAAAGCATTCGTGATCGCTTTCGCGCAGCGCTGCCCGATGAGCCCTATGCGGGAATCCTGATCGCTCTTGCGGTCGGCGACCAGCAATCGATCGACGCCGAGTTGTGGCAGACCTTCTCTCGCACCGGCATCACCCACCTGATGAGCATTTCCGGCTTGCACGTGACCATGTTCGCCGGACTGGCCTATATGCTGATCAACTGGCTGTGGCGTCGTTCCGCCAGGCTGCCGTTGCGACTGCCGGCACAACAAGCGGCGGCGGTTGGCGGCTTTCTGGCCGCGTTCATCTATTGCCTGCTGGCCGGATTTGCCGTGCCGGCGCAGCGCACGCTTTATATGCTCGGCGTGGTTGCCGCCGTCCGCCTGTGGGGCCGCGAAGTGGCGGCCTCGCGTGTGCTGCTGCTGGCGCTACTGCTGGTATTGCTGGTCGATCCGTGGGCGGTGCTCGCACCCGGCTTCTGGCTTTCCTTCGGCGCGGTGGCGCTGCTGTTCCATATCGGCAGCGGGCGGTTGGGCCCGGCGCATTGGCTGGTCGAATGGGGGCGCGCGCAATGGGCCGTCACGCTGGGCATGCTGCCGGCGCTGCTGGCGCTGTTTCAGCAGTTCTCGCTGGTCTCGCCGCTGGCCAACGCAGTGGCGATCCCCGTCGTCAGCTTCATCATCACGCCGCTGGCGCTGGCCGGTACCTTGCCCTTTCTTGACCTGCTTCTGTCGTTGTCACATCTCATAACGACCTGGCTGATGATGTTTATCGACTGGCTCGCCATGCTGCCGCTGGCCATGTGGCAGCAGGCCGCGCCGCCGGCGTGGTCGGTGCTGCTGGCGCTGGCGGGCGGCGTCTGGCTGTTGTTGCCGCGCGGCTTTCCGGCGCGCTGGCTGGGTCTGCTGGCTTTTCTGCCGCTCTTGACGGCAGTGCCCGTGCGTCCGGCTGCCGGTACGGCAGAGCTTGCGGTGCTCGATGTCGGACAGGGACTGGCGATTCATGTGCAGACCGCCACGCATGATCTGCTATTCGACGCCGGGCCGGCGTTTTCGGCGGATGCCGACAGCGGCAATCGCATCATCACGCCCTATTTGCGGGCGCGGGGAGTGCGTGGTCTGGATATGCTGGTGATCAGCCATGCCGACAAGGATCACGAAGGCGGCGCGGCATCGGTGCTGGCCGCGCTGCCGGTGGCTGTCCTCAAGAGTTCGCTGCCCTTCGAGCATGCCTTGTCGGCACAGCCCGTGCCGCAACAGCCCTGCGTCGATGGCGATTCGTGGACCTGGGATGGGGTGCGTTTCGACATGCTGCATCCGGGCGCGGAAGCGCTGTCGCGCAAGACCAACGATGCAAGTTGCGTGCTGCGCGTCACGGCCGGCGGCAAGGCGATGCTGCTGACCTCGGACATCGAGGCGGTTTCCGAAGCGGCGCTGCTCAAGCGCCATCCCGCCGATCTGGCGGCGGCGGTGATGACTGCGCCGCATCACGGCAGCCGGACGTCATCGACGCCCGCTTTCATCACCGCCGTTGCGGCACGCGATGTGATCTTTCCGATCGGCTATCGCAATCGCTTCGGCCATCCGAAAGAGGATGTGGTGGCGCGCTATGTCGAGGCTGGTGCACGCCTGCATCGCACGGATGCCGACGGTGCGGTCAGGGTCGGCCTGGGCGCGGCAGGTACCAGCTTCCGCCATGAGCGGGAGGAGCGTCGGCGCTACTGGCATGCCCGGCCGCCACTATAATCGGCGCCCGAACACTGCCGGCCTTGCCATGACCACAAGCGATGCGATCCCCTTTTCCGGCCTGACCCCGGAGCGCATCCTCGATGCGCTGGAAAGCGTGGGCTATCGCTGCAATGGCGCCCTGCTGGCGCTGAACAGTTACGAAAACAGGGTTTGGCAGATCGGCGTCGAAGACGGCGCACCGGTGATCGCCAAGTTCTACCGGCCCGGTCGCTGGAGCGATGCGCAGATTGCCGAGGAACACGCCTTCACCGCCGCCATGGCCGTCGATGAACTGCCGGTGGTGGCGCCCTTGGTCATTTCCGGCAAGACGCTGTTTGTCCATGGCGGCTTCCGTTTTTCGGTTTTCCCGCGGCAAGGCGGGCGGGCGCCGGAGTTTTGCGAGCCGCCGATACTCGAATGGATGGGGCGCCTCATGGCGCGCATCCATCTGGTGGGCGTGCGGGAGCAGTTTGTGGCGCGTGAAACCCTGAACATCCAGCGTTTCGGCATCGATTCACGTGACTGGTTGCTCGGCAGCGGCGTCATTCCGATCGAACTGGAGCAAGTGTGGGCGGGTGTGGCCGACCAGGCGCTGGACGGCGTGCGCGAATGTTACGAACGCGCGGGCCCGGTGCGGACTTTGCGATTGCACGGCGACTGCCACGCCGGCAACGTGCTGTGGACCCAAGAGGGTCCGCACTTTGTCGATTTCGATGATGCCCGCATGGGTCCGGCGATCCAGGATTTGTGGATGCTGCTGTCTGGCGATGCCGAAGAAATGGGCCGGCAGTTCGGCCATGTGCTGGCCGGCTACGAAATGTTCCGCGAGTTCGATGATCGCGAACTGCAACTGGTCGAAGCCTTGCGCACCTTGCGCCTGATGCATCATTCGGCCTGGCTGGCGCGGCGCTGGAACGATCCGGCTTTTCCCGCGGCGTTTCCGTGGTTCGCCACGAATCGCTATTGGGAAGAGCGGATCCTCGAACTGCGCGAGCAGATCGCACTAATGCATGAGCCGTCGCTTGTGCCTCGCTGATTGGAGAAGTGGAAATGCGTGAAGGAAAAGTGAAGTGTCTCAGTGCCGCCGGTTTTCACCACATGGCCTATGTGGAATGGGGCGATCCGGCTAATCCGAAGGTGCTGGTCTGCGTGCATGGCCTGACGCGCTGTTCGCGCGATTTCGATTTTCTTGCCCAGGCGCTGGCCGACAATTACAGGGTAGTCTGCCCCGACGTGGTGGGACGCGGACGCAGCGACTGGCTGCGCAACAAGTCGCTGTATGCACTGCCGCAATATTGCGCCGACATGACCGCGTTGCTGGCACGGCTGAACGTGGAGACGGTACATTGGGTTGGCACCTCGATGGGCGGTCTGATTGGCATGGCGCTGGCCTCCCAGCCGGAAACCCCGATCACTCGGCTGGTGCTGAATGACGTCGGCCCGGTGATCGCCGCCGTCTCGCTGGGACGGATCGGCGAATATCTGGGCAATGCGCCGCGCTTTGACGGCATCGAGCAGGCCGAAGCCTTCGTGCGTTTTGTATCCGCGACCTTCGGCAGTTTCTCCGATGCGCAGTGGCGGCACCTGACGGTGCACGTGACGCGCACCGCCGCCGACGGCAAGGTGGAGTTTGCCTATGACCCGGGCATTGCCCAGCCCTTCCGCGAGATGCAGGCCGCCAGCGAGGGCAAGGACATCGAGTTGTGGCCCCTTTACGATGGCATTGCCTGTCCGACACTGCTGCTGCGTGGCGCCGCTTCGGATTTGCTGACGCACGATACAGCGCTTCAGATGAGCGTGCGCGGACCGCGCGCAAGGCTGGTCGAAGTGCCCGGCGTCGGCCATGCGCCGATGCTGATGGATGCTGCGCAGGTAGCGCCGGTGCGTGAATTCCTCCTTGCCTGAGCAAGGGGAAGGCCGGGTGTCGCAGTGCAGCATCGAAAGTTTCAATAGCATCATTTGTTGAGGCCTAGAATAGGCACGTTTTCGCATATACCCGGAATACCCATAAGAGGAGGCATCATGCAGAAATCGTTGCACATCGATCCCAACAAATGTACCGGCTGTCTGCAATGCGAGATGGCCTGCTCCTTTGAAAATCATGGAGTGTTCAACATCTCCAAGTCGCGCATCAAGGTCTTCGACTTCGAGCACGCCGGACGCAAAGTTCCCTACACCTGTACCCAATGCGCCGAAGCCTGGTGCATGACCGCCTGCCCGGTCGATGCCATCCGCATCGATGCCGGCACCGGCGCCAAGGTCGTGCATGAGGATGTCTGCGTCGGCTGCAAGGTGTGCACCATCGCCTGCCCGTTCGGCACGGTCAATTACGTGGCGGAATCGGGCAAGGTGCAGAAGTGCGACCTCTGCGGCGGCGATCCGGCTTGCGCCACGGCCTGTCCCACCGGCGCCATCACCTACGTCGACGCCGACTGGACCGGGCTCGACAAGATGCGCCAGTGGGCCGGCAAGACCGACACTCAACCGCGCGCCAGCGCCTAAGGAGACAGACATGGGATGGACACGAAAGATCCTGCGCGTTGATCTGAGCAAGGGCACTTGCAAATCCGAGCCACTCAACATGGAGTGGGCGCAGCAGTACCTCGGCCAGCGCGGACTGGCCACCAAGTATTTCGTCGAGGAAGTCGACCCCAAGGTCGACCCGTTGTCGCCGGCCAACAAGATGATCATGGCGACCGGGCCGCTGACCGGCACGCCGGCCTCCACCGGCGGGCGCTATTCGGTGATCACCAAGGGTGCGCTGACCGGCGCCATCGCCTGCTCGAATTCGGGTGGCTATTTCGGTGCCGAGCTCAAGTTCGCCGGCTGGGACATGGTCATCTTTGAAGGCAAGTCGCCCAAGCCAGTCTACCTGTCGATCGAGGACGACAAGGTCGAACTGCGCGACGCCGCCCACTTGTGGGGCAAGACCGTGTGGCAAACCGAGGAGATCATCAAGAAGAGCCATCAGGACCCGCAGATTCGCGTTTCCAGTATTGGTCGTGCCGGCGAGAACGGTGTGCTCTACGCCTGCATCGTCAACGATCTGCATCGCGCCGCCGGGCGTTCCGGGGTGGGCACCGTGATGGGCTCGAAGAACCTCAAGGCCGTCGCGGTGCGCGGCACCAAAGGGGCTGGTGCGATCAAGAATCCCAAGGCATTCATGGCCGCGGCCGCGGCGGCGAAGAAGGTGCTGGCCGACAATGCCGTTACCGGTCAGGGCCTGCCGACCTATGGCACCCAGGTGCTGATGAATGTCATCAACGAAATGGGTGCTCTGCCGACGCGCAATCACCGCGACGTCCAGTTCGAGGATGCTCGCAAGATTTCGGCCGAGGCCATGCACGAAAAGCGTCCCACCGATGGCAAGCCGCATCTGGTGACCAACGCCGCCTGCTTCGGCTGCACCATCGCCTGCGGGCGCATTTCGAAAATCGACGAGACGCACTTCAGCGTGGTGAACAAGCCGCAATACTGGGGCGCGTCGGGCGGCCTCGAATACGAAGCGGCCTGGGCGCTGGGCGCGGCCAACGGCGTTGGCGACCTGGAGGCGTTGCAATATGCCAACCTGATCTGCAACGAAGACGGCTTCGATCCGATCACCTTCGGCGCCACCGTGGCGGCGGCCATGGAGCTTTATGACTTGGGCATCCTGACCAAGGAGCAGATCGGCCTCGACGCACCCTTCGGTTCGGCCCAGGCACTGGTGGCCCTGGCCGAAATGCTGGTCAAGGGTGAGGGCTTCGGCAAGGATCTGGCGCTCGGTTCCGCACGCATGTGCGCAAAATATGGCAAGCCCGAGTTGTCGATGGGCGTCAAGAAGCAGGAGTTCCCGGCCTATGACTCGCGTGGCATCCAGGGCATGGGTCTGGCCTATGCCACGTCGAACCGTGGTGCCTGCCACTTGCGTGGCTACACGGTTGCATCCGAAGTGCTCGGCATTCCGGTCAAGACCGATCCGCTGGTGACCGAGGGCAAGGCGGATCTGGTCAAGGCCTTCCAGGACGCCACCTCGGTGTTCGACTCCGCCGGCGTCTGCGTGTTCACCACCTTTGCCTGGTCGCTGGTCGACTTGCAGCCGCAGCTCGATGCGGCCTGCGATGGCGACTGGACCATGGAAAAGCTGGCGCTGGTAGGCGAGCGCATCTGGAACATGGAGCGCCAGTTCAACAATGCCGCCGGCTTTACCGCCAAGGACGACGACCTGCCGCCGCGCCTCAAGACCGAACCGGCCAAGACCGGCCCGGCCAAGGGACTGGTGAATGGCATCGACAAGATGCGGCCGGAGTATTACAAAGCCCGCGGCTGGAGCGCGGAAGGCGTGCCAAGCAAGGAAACGCTTGCCCGTTTGGGTCTGTAATTCTGCGATGCCCTCAGGGGATCGGCACTGCCGGTCCCCTGACCGTTTTAAGGAAACCCCATGAAACACGTCATCATTGGCAATGGCCCGGCCGGTCTGGTTGCCGCCGAAACCTTGCGGCGCCTGCAACCGGATGCAGAAATTGCCCTCATCGGCGACGAGTCGGAGCCGCCCTATTCGCGCATGGCGATTCCGTATTTCCTGATCGGCAAGATTGCCGACAGCGGCACGCACTTGCGCAAGAACCACGACCACTATGCCAGGGAACGCATCCATCTGATCGAAGGCAAGGTGATCAAGCTCGATGCGAAGTCGAAACAAGTCGAGTTCGCCAGCGGCGAGCGCCTGCCCTATGACCGCCTGCTGCTTGCCACCGGTTCCCGGCCGCTACTGCCCAAGGTGGCCGGCATGGATCTGCCCAATGTGCACACCTGCTGGACCATCGAGGATGCGCGTGCGATCGCGGCGAAGGCGGCCCCCGGTGCTCGCGTGCTGCAGATCGGTGCCGGCTTCATCGGCTGCATCATCATGGAAGCACTGGCAGCGCGCGGCGTCAAGCTGACCGTGGTCGAAATGGGCGATCGCATGGTGCCGCGCATGATGACCGCCAAGGCCGGAGCCATGATCAAGCGCTGGGTCGAGGGCAAAGGCGTCGCCGTGCATTGCAATGCCGGCGTCACCTCGCTGACGCAGAAGGACGGCGCGTTGGTGGCCAAACTCAGCACTGGTGCCGACATCGTTGCCGACCTGGTGATCTGCGCGGCCGGGGTCGCACCCAATACGGCGTTCCTGGCCGGCAGCGGGGTCGCCATCGAACGCGGCATTCGTGTCGATTCAGGGATGCGCACCAGCGTCGCCGACATCTTTGCGGCGGGCGACGTGACCGAAGCACCGGGCTTTCACAGCGGCCAGCCGGAACTCAACGCGATCCAGCCCAATGCGGTCGATCAGGCGCGCGTCGCCGCGCACAACATGGCCGGCGGAACTGCGGTAAGCGGCGGCAGCCTGGTGATCAACGTGCTGGATACGCTGGGCCTGATTTCGACCTCCTTCGGGCAATGGCAAGGCGTGGGCAAGGAGCAGGGCGGAGCGGGCGTCGAACTGGCGGATGACACGAGTTATCGCTATCTGTCACTCCAATTTCGGGACGAAGTGTTGATCGGCGCCACCAGCATTGGCTGGACCGACCATGTCGGCGCCCTGCGTGGACTGGTGCAGACGCAGGCGCCGCTCGGCGAGTGGAAGGCGCGCCTGCTGGCCGATCCGACGGGCTTCATGACGGCCTATCTGGCGACGGCGCAGAAAGCGGCATGAGGGTCACTTTCAAGCTGTTCGCCACCCTGCAGGACTACCTTCCGGCCGAAGCGAAAAAATCCAACGCGCTGGCCCTCGAACTGGCCGCGGACACAACGGTGGCGCAGATCATCGAACGCTTCAGCCTGCCGCAGAAACTGGTGCATCTGGTGCTGGTCGACGGCGCTTTCGTGCCTCCCGGCGAGCGCGCCGGGCGTGTCCTGCGCGACGGAGAAACGCTGGCCATCTGGCCGCCCGTCGCCGGCGGATGAAATTTCCGCTCGCCTACGACGCGACCACTACGCGCGAAGACTTTGTTCGCCTGCTGCCGCTGGCGACCGGAGGAGAGCCGCTTCGTGAAATTGACGGCGAATTCCGCGGCAAGCGTTGGTCTGTTCGCCTGACCCCGATTCCTCCCCTTGAAATCGGCTTGGTGCGGCTCGAGCGCCATCGCGTCGAGATCGCATTCGACGGCCTTGACGAGGCCGCTCAGGATGCCTTCATGCGGCGCTTTACGCTTCACTACCAGCGTGGCGGCGGCTGATAAAAGTCGGCGCTGGTGATACGGCGCTGCGAGGCACTGCTAGAATTCGCGTCGCGGCGGGTCTCCCCGCATTGCGGGGTGGTGAATCTGGTCAGGTCCGGAAGGAAGCAGCCACAGCCATTTTCTGCAAGTGCCGGGGGTCAGGCTCGCCGCCCCCCCCCACCCCTTCGTCCGCGCCGACAGTGATTTTGCAATCTTCCCTTACAAACTGCGCGCGTTTGTCACACCGGGCTTACAGCCACCGGGTGAAATGCATCCTGCCATGAGGCATTTACGACAGGAGCACACCATGAATCGCAAAAAAACCATTGTTGCGGGCTTTCTTGCCGCCAGCGCCGTCTTTTTCGGCATCGCCTACGCACAGGGGCCGGGCTGCACCAGCGACGGCAAGCCAGGCATGATGCGCAGCGCGATGCAGGGCGGCATGATGGATCCCGGCGCCCGCGTAGACCAGCGCCTGACCCGGTTCAAGAGCGAACTCAAACTCACCGCAGAGCAGGAGCCGCTGTGGCAGGCCTTCGCCGAAAAGTCGAAAGCGGAATCCGGCAAGGGCATGCAGGCCATGCGCGAGCGCATGAAGGACGACAAGCCGCTGAGCGCGCCGGAGCGCATGACGCAGATGCAAAGCGCCATGAAAGATCGCGTTGCCGCCATGGAGTCGGTCAACGAATCCTTCAATCGACTCTACGCCGCGCTGACGCCCGAGCAGAAGGCCGCGGCTGACAAGCATTTCAGCAATGCCGGCCATCAGCACGGCCCAGGCCGTGGAGCGCCGCGTGGCGGTCAGGTTGCCGCGGAACCGCGCAAGGGTTGAGGTAGTTTCGTCTCGCGGCAAAGCGGGGCAGCCATCTGTCACGGGCTGCCCCGTTTGGCGTGGCGGGCCTGATAAAATCGCCGCATGAGTTATCAGGTCCTCGCCCGCAAGTGGCGCCCCAAGTCTTTCGCAACCCTGGTGGGGCAGGAGCACGTCGTGCGGGCGCTGACCCATGCGCTGGAACAGAACCGGCTGCATCACGCTTATTTGTTCACCGGCACCCGCGGGGTCGGCAAGACCACGCTGGCGCGCATCATGGCCAAGGCCCTGAACTGCGAAGCCGGTGTCAGTGCCACGCCCTGCGGCGTGTGTTCCGCTTGCACCGCGATCGATACCGGCCGTTTTGTCGACTACATCGAGCTCGATGCCGCCTCCAATCGCGGGGTCGACGACATGACCCAGTTGCTCGAGCGCGCTACCTATGCGCCGACCATCGGCCGCTACAAGGTATATGTGATCGACGAAGTCCATCAGCTTTCCGGCCACGCCTTCAACGCCATGCTGAAGACGCTGGAAGAGCCTCCCGAACACGTCAAGTTCATCCTCGCCACCACCGACCCGCAGAAGATACCTGTCACGGTGCTGTCGCGCTGCCTGCAGTTCAATTTGAAGCAGATGCCGCTGACGCACATCGTCGATCACCTGTCGCGCGTGCTGGAGGCCGAGGGCGTCCCCTCCGAACCGGCGGCCCTGCGGCATCTGGCGAAGGGCGCGGCGGGCAGCATGCGCGACGCGCTCTCCCTGCTCGATCAGGCCATTGCCCACGGCGCCGGCAAGGTCGAGGACGAGGGCGTGCGCGCCATGCTCGGCACGGTCGGCGACGAACACCTGTTTGCGCTGCTCGACGGCCTCGTGGCACAGGATGTGCACGCCATGACCGAGGTGGCGAAGCTCATGGATGCGCGCAGCCTGTCCTTCGACGGCGGCCTGCAGGAGCTGGCGACGCTGTTCCATCGCATCGCGCTGATCCAGTTCGCTCCCGAGGCCTTGCTCGACGACACCGAGCGCACTCGCCTGGCGCCTTACGCGCAGGCGCTGGACGCCGAGTACCTGCAACTGGCTTACCAGATTGCCATTCATGGCCGCGACGAACTTTCGCTGGCGCCTGACGACTATGCCGGCTTCGTCATGACCTTGCTGCGACTGCATGCGTTCCGGCCCGATCGCGGCGGCGCAGCCAAGGCGGCGCCAAGGGCTGCCGCTTCGTCACAGACGCGCCAGAACCCGCCTGCCGCAGCTCCCGCAGCTCCGGTCAGGCCATCTACCGCCGTCTCGCCAGCGCCGAGTTTTGCACCATCCGCAGCAGCGGTACCCACAGCCGCCGTCCCTGCGACAGCCGATGATGATTGGCATGCGCTGGTGGCGCGACTGCCGCTGACTGGGATGGCCAAACAACTGGCCCAGCACTGTGAAATGTCGGAGCGCAGCGAGTCGGCAATCCGCCTGCGCCTGGCGCCGCTGCACAAGCATCTGCTCGGCAAGCCGCAGCAGGACAAGCTGCAGGCCGAGTTGCAGGCCAGCCTGGGTCGTCCGCTGCGGCTCGAAATCGATGTCGCGGAGCCGGCGAGCGAAACCCCCGCCGAGCGCAGCCGA
>Ga0073899_10005541_pt1 | contig 10955 bp, 9 predicted proteins | sample KloWWTmetaKNB5Ph_FD_88975 | JGI IMG/M metagenome (GOLD analysis project Ga0073899, IMG submission 88975) | Active sludge microbial communities from Klosterneuburg, Austria, studying microevolution and ecology of nitrifiers - Klosterneuburg... | ecosystem: Engineered > WWTP > Aerobic digester >...
AGCCGCAACGGGACGTACATCCGCATCAAGAGCGAGAAGCCCCTGGCCCACGGGGACTACCTGTTCCTGGGCAAGAAGCTGGTCCGCGTCGAGATGAACAGCAACTGATCAGCGACGCCGGCGGCGACGGCGACGCTTCGGCCCGAGCTCGGACGAGTCGGCGCGCGGGGCGTCGTCGGGGGCGCTGCGGGCATGGCCGAGCGCGGCCCGGTGGATCTGGTGGACCTCGTCGGCCAGGGCGAAGAGCGGCGTCTTGGCGAAGCGAGCAGCGCGCCCGGCCTCGAGCTTGGGGTAGATGGCCACGATGCGGCGCACGGCATCGGCGATGCGGCGGGGCACGTTCAGGCGATCCACGATCGGCTCGAGGAAGTCCCAGGCGGCGCCGACCCGATCTTTCTCGCCACGGGTGACCTCGCGCAGCGGCTCGAGCAAGAGCAGCGTCCAGAGCACCACGTCGTCGAACGCCTCGCCCCGCTCGCGAGTTCGCAGATCCAGCTCGCGCAAGATCCGCCAGACCACGCCGTCGTCCTCTTCCGAGTCGGCCAGGTAAGCCGAAAGCTCGGGCAAGAGCACGTCGAGCACGCCCGTCTCCCACGCCAGCCAGAAGCTGCGCTGGGCCGCGCCCTCTCTCAGCAGCCGGAGCAGCTCTTCGAACAGGCGCGGGCGGGCCGCCATGGCCAGCGAGCCCCGGCAGTGCACGATGGCGTCGTACACGTCGGGTGTGATGCCCAGATCGAGCCGAGCGCTGAACTTGATGGCGCGCAAGATGCGCACCGGATCTTCCTGGAAGCGCACCACCGGGTCGCCGATGGTGTGGACCACGCGCCCCTCGATGTGCGGCATGCCGCCGACCCAGTCGATGACCTGCTTGTTCTCGACGTCGTAGAACAGCGCGTTGATGGTGAAGTCGCGCCGCGCGGCGTCTTCGTGGGCGTCGCCGAAGACGTTGTCGTTGCGGATCAACAGGTCTTCACCTTCGCGCTCGCTGGTGTCGGGCGCGCGACGGAAGGTGGCCGTCTCGATCACCTTGCCGCCGCCGAAGAGCACGTGCACCAGGCGAAAACGCCGGCCGATGATCCGCGAGTTGCGGAACAGGGTGCGCACGTCGTCGGGGCGGGCGCTGGTCGCGATGTCGAAGTCTTTGGGGTTGCGATCGAGCAGCAGGTCGCGCACGCCACCGCCCACCACGTAGGCCTCGTAGCCGTGGCGCAACAGGCGACGGACCACCTTGACCGCATCGGCGTCCAGGCGCTTGTCGCCCAGGTCGACGGGGTGTCGCGTCGGCCCAGACGCGGGCTCGGCAGGCGGGGGGGCCGGCGCGACGCGGGCGCCGTCTCGCGGCCGAGGCTCGCTGCGTCGGGTCACACCGGCTGTGGGGTCGGCGACGGCACGTTTGCTCTTGGCTTCGTCGGCGTGCCGAAGAGAACGGTCGTCTGCGGGCAGTCGGGGGCTCCTCGATGGTGGACGGAAACGCCCAGCGCGATAGGCGTGTAGCAGGCTCCGCCCGCCAAAGCCAGCCCGCCCGAGAGAAGCCTAGTCCGCGGCCGGGCGCCGGCCCCCGCGGAGCGCACGAGTAGCCACCGAGCGACGCGGCGGCGCAGCGCCCAGGCGAACCAAGGCCGCCCGGAGCGGGGCGTCGTCGAAACCGCCCACGGCGCCGTGGTGACCGGGCCAGGTCGGACCGCCCATCGCCTGCGGTGCGCGGACGTCGGGGCCCTGCCACGGTCCGATGCTGCCCACGATGGTGCGCTCTCGCTCTCGGGCCCGCGGAAGCTCGAGCACCAGGGTGGGCGTGAGCCCGACGCCCTGGAGCGCCGCGCCGTCGGGCAACGAGAACAGCATGGTGGTCAGACGCAGCACGCCGGCGCCCGACGGGTCGTCGAAGTACTCTTGCACGCAGCCCTTGCCGAAGGTGCGCGCGCCGATCACCGGACCTCTGCGATAGGCCTGGAGCGCGCCGGCGATCATCTCGGCGGCGCTGGCGGTGTAGCCGTCGACCAGCGCAGCCACGGGGCCGCGCCACACGTGCCCTTCCGCTGGCGCCGGAGCATGCTGCAGCTCGATCACGCCGTCTCGCCGCTTGAGCGGGAAGACCGGCGCGCCGGGCAAGAACACGCCGATGGCGCGCGCCGCACCGTCCAACGACCCGCCGCCGTTGCCGCGCAGATCGAGCAGCAGCCCCATGGCGGGCGGGGTCTGCTCGGCCAGCTCCGCGATCACGCGCTCGAGATCCTCTCCGAGCTCGTCGGGCACGTCGGGCACGGTGACCACCGCAACTTCGCCGCCACCGTAAGGCACGCGCCGTGTTGCCGGCCCCGAGGCACCTGGTGCGGCGTCGTCTTGCTCGAGCGGAACGTCGAGCGTCTGGGGGCGCCGCTCGCCCGGTCTGAGAACGACCACGCTGCGGCGGGTCTCGCCGCCGACCGATTCGAGATGCGCCAGCTGCTCGGCCTGCTCCACGCTGAGCCCGGCCGTGGCGATGCCGCCGATGGTGAGCACCAGATCGCCCTCCAGCAGCGGCGGTCGCGCGTCTTCGGTGACGCGCACGCCCAGCGCCGTGCGCACCATGCGCCCCCAGAGCCGGGGCTCGGAATCCACGGCCGGATCGGCCGAATACAGCGACCACTCTTCGTCGACCGGCGCCCACTGACCGTGGGGATCCACCGCGGGAACGTAGGCGCGCAGCACCGCTGCCAGCACCGCGTGCGACCATGCGTCGAGAGACTGCTCGGGGGCCAGGCGCTCGGCAGCGCTGGCGGCCGAAGCGCGCGCATCGCCGAACTGCGACTCGAAGCTGCCGATGCGCGTCCCCAGATCGCGAGCAAAGACCTTCGCCGGGCGCGTCACCGGATCGTCCTGAAACACGCTCTGCGCGGCCAGGTTGAGCGCACGCTCGGCGCTGACCCGAGGCGCCGAGCGCCGCGCACGCTCGAGCTCGTCGCGGACCTCGCGCACCCAGTCGCGCGCCACCTGCCCGACCTCTCGCGAGGCCGCACAGTCGAGATCGGAGCTCGGGTCGGCCTCGACCTCGCGCACGAGCCGCTCGGCATGCTGCGCCAGCGCACCCCGGATGGGGCTGTCCGGCGCTGCGGACCAGAGACCGTGGGGGTCGAGCCAGTCGGCAATGCTCTCGACCAGTGGGTCTCTTTGCGGGGTGGCAGCGGGGGCGGCAAGCCTTTCGCGAACGTGGGCCACGATCTGTCGCGCCTGCTTGCAGCTGAGCAGCGCCAGCTCGCCGCTGGGCATTTGTAGCCCGCGGGACGCGCACGCTGCAGGCTCGGCGCCGTCAGGGGTCGCGGATGGCGGTGGCGCGGGCACTGCCGCGCGGGGCGGCGAGCCCGGGGGCGGCAGCTGCGACGAGGCGCCGGCGGCGAGCAGTGCCGCCGAGCCGATGGCCAGGGCAAAGGCCCCGCGTTTCCGCATTGCCTGGGCATGCTACCCCGCCCCGCGGGTGTCGGGCCATTGCTGGACGATTCCGCCGCGCAAAGCCCGCAGGCCCTCGCCACCGGCGACACCCGCCGGCGGCAGTAGTATTCGGTGCGCTCGTGCTCGACGCATTGGTGCTCCTTGGCTGTCGCATCGCGCCCGGTGACGTGCTCACCGACGCGGCCTCGCGCCGGGTGGAGCGCGCGGCGCAGGCGTTCGCGGCCGGGCTGGCCCCGCGCATCATCGTGAGCGGTGGTCGCCGCTGGGCGGCACGCGCCGAGGCCGAGGTCCTGGCCGACGCGCTTCAGGCGCGCGGGGTCCCGGCCGGCGCGCTGCTGCTCGAGCTGCTCAGCTTCTCGACCTGCGAGAACGCCCACTACAGCGTGGCGCTGGCCAGAGAGCTGGGCTTCGAACGCCTTGGCGTGGTCACCTGCGACTGGCATCTGCGGCGCGCGCTGGCAGCGTTCGATGCGGCCGGCATGCCCGCACAGGGCGTGGCCGCGCGCACACCCGCATCGCCGCTGGCCGAGCGGCTTGCGCGCGCGGGCCGCGAGCGCGTCAGCTTCTTCGTCGATCGGCTCGCCACCTGGGGAGGGTCGGCACAGTGACCCGCGCCGCCGTGCTGCTCGCTTCGGTGGCGCTGTGCACCGCGTGCCGAAGACCGGCTGCGCCGGCGCCCTCGACCGACGCGGCACCGCTGGCCAGCGCTGCGGTCATGTCGGACGCCGATCGCGACGCCGCGCTGCGCCGCATCGTTGTGGCCGAGCACCAGCGCACGAGCGCCGCGATCAAGCCCGACGACCTGTCCAGCCGCGAGGTCGCCGTGCGGCGGCAGGCGGCGCGCGCGCTGGCACGCATTGCCGATCCGGCAGCGCTCGAGGCGCTGAAGAAATCCCTGGCCGACGAGGATCGCGAGGTGGTCGCCTGGTCCGCCTACGGCCTGGGCCATGGCTGCAAGGGCAGCGAGGCCGGAACCGTGCGCGCGCTGGTGAGCCGCGCGGCCACGCTGGCCACGACCAAGGACGAAACCAAGACCGACCTGGACGTCGGCGCCACGCTGGCCGACGCCCTGGGGCGCTGCGGCGGCCCCGAAGCCGAGGCCACGCTGCGCGCCTGGCTCGAGATCGACGAGAAGAGCGAAGCGGCAGCGCTGGCGCTGGGCCGCATGGCGTCGCGCAAGAAGCGACTCGACGACGCTTCGATCGTGGCGCTGCTCGACGCCGCCAGTCGGCCCGAGAAGCCGGTCGCCGCCGCGCTGCTCGCGTTCACGCGCATCGACGCGGGCAGCGAAGCAATCCGGATGCGTCTGTACGAGGTCGCGAGCGAGGCGCTGTCCGGCCCGGCCGGCGCGCGCCGCTCGTACGCCGTGCGGGCGCTGGGGCGGGCCGGTGACCAGGCGGTGGTGGCGCTGGTCAAGGTGCTCGAGAGCGAGTCGTTCACCGTCAGCGAACGTGCCGATGCCGCGCGCGAGCTGGCACGCGTGGGCAAGGCCGGGCAGGTGGCCTTGCAGAAGAGCCTGCCCAGCCTGGTGCCCAAGGCCGACTCGCTTTCCACGCTGGCTGGCGCCGGGCTCGCCCCGTTGCGCGCAGCGCTCGACGCGCTGACCCTTCCGGCGCGCGACGCGAAGCCCGCGCTGGAGCAGGTGGCCGAGCTGAGCCCGCCGAAGGACCAGCCGGCACTGGCGCGGCGGGTGATCGCCCTGCGCTGCCGAGCGGCCTCGCTGTTGGCGGGCGACGCCATGGCGCACCCGGCGCTCGGCCGCTGCGACCCCGATCCCGAAGGGGTCAGCGGTCGGCTGGCGCTGCTCGACGTGCTCGCGCGCGGCAAGCTGAGCGGCACGCGGCAAGCGCGCTTCAAGGAGCTGTGCGAGAGCAAGTCGCCGCTGGTGCGGCAGGCGACCCTCGAGAAGCTGGGCGCGCACCCCGAGGTGGACGACACGCCGGTGCTGCTGGCCAAGGCGCTGCGCGCACCCGACGCCGGCACCGTGGCCACCGCCGCGCAGGTGATCGCGTCGTATCCCGATCGCGCGGCCGAGAAGCGCCAGCCTGCGGCCGAGCCCACCGACGGCGGTGCGACCGTCGAACCCGTCAAGCCGCACCCGACGATCGTGGACGCGCTGACCACGGCCTTCACCCTGCAGCGCCCTCCGGATTCCATCGAGGTGTGGACCGCCCTGACCGACGCCGCCGGCGCGCTGCAGGTCTTGAGCTTCAAGCCGCGGCTGGACGCGTTCTGCAAGAGCCCGAACCCCACGCTGCGCGAGCACGCAGAGAAGGCGCTGCGGGTGATGGGCGAGCAGAAGCGCGTGTGCAAGGCCGAGGGTCCAGCGCCAAGCCCGCCCGAGCTCGGGCAGCCGCTCACCCAGAAGACCACCTTGGTGTTCGAGACCGACTCGGGCGAAGTGAAGCTGACCCTCGATCCGGCGCTGGCGCCGGTCGCCACCACGCGCCTCGTGAGCCTGGCGCGCGCGGGCTTCTTCGAGAAGAACCGGATCCACCGCGTGGTGCCCGGTTTCGTGGTCCAGCTCGGCGATCCCGGCGGTGACGGCTACGGCGGCGCGGGCAAAGAGCCGCTGGCCTGCGAGACCAGCCCGGTCAGCTTCGACCCGCTCGCGGTGGGTGTGGCGCTGGCGGGGCGCGACACCGGCTCGAGTCAGTTCTTCGTGACCCTTGCCTCGTTTCCGCACCTGGACGGGGACTATGCGCTGATCGGACGCGCAGAGCCGGGCTGGGAACGGCTGGCGCAGGGTGACGTCGTGCAGAGCGTGCGCGTCGTCGCGCCCTGATGGTACGCTGCGCGCGCCGTGCTGCTCGCCGTCGACATCGGGAACACCAACATCGTTTTTGGCCTGTATTCGGGCCAGGAGCTGGTCCAGACCTTCCGCGTTGCGACCGTTCACACGCGCACCGCCGACGAGTACGGCGTGCTCTTGCAGCAGCTGCTCTCGCTACGCACCGAAGATCCGCGCAAGGTGCAGGCGTCGATCGTGGCCAGCGTGGTCCCGCCGCTCACCGACGTGATGTCCGAGGCCATTCGCCACGCGGTGGCGCGGGTGCCGCTGGTGGTGGGCCCGGGCACCAAGACCGGCATCAGCGTGGTCTACGATCACCCGCGCGACGTGGGCGCCGACCGCATCGTCAACGCCGTGGCGGCATTCGAGCGCTTCAAGAGCGGCGCCATCATCGTCGACTTCGGCACCGCAACCACCTTCGACTGCGTCTCGCCCAAGGCGGAGTATCTGGGCGGCGTGATCGTGCCCGGCGTGCGCGTCAGCCTGGACGCGCTGCTCGGCAAGGCCGCCAAGCTCTCGCGCATCGAGATCGCCGAGCCCCCGCAGGTGGTGGGCCAGAACACCACCCATGCCCTGCAGTCCGGCATCGTGCACGGCTACGCGTCGCTGGTCGACGGGCTGGTGAGGAAGCTGCAGGCCGAGCTCGGGTTCCCGTGCCGGGTGATCGCCACCGGCGGGCTGGCCACGCTGATCGTCAAGCACTGCGAGACGGTCGAGGGCGTGGACGATCACCTCACCCTAGAAGGGTTGCGCATCTTGCACGACCGCAACACCAAGAGCGAAGTGTCCCGCGGGCGCGCCGCCCAATAGGCCCCCGGGCTTCGCTCCGATGTCTCGCTCGTCCGCGCTCGGCCTGCTGGTGATCGCGCTGGCTGCGACGGTGGCCGCGGCCCTGCGCTTCGGCGTCGAGCCCATCGATCTGCTGCGGGCCGTGCGCGAGCCCGAGAGCCTGGACGCGACCATCCTCTGGTCGGCGCGACTGCCCCGCGTGCTCTTGGCCTGCCTGGCCGGCGGCGCGCTGTCGGTGGTGGGCGTGTCGTTTCAGGCCCTGCTGCGCAATCCCCTGGCCGACCCTTACGTGCTCGGCGTGTCGGGCGGCGCCGCGGCGGGCGCCACGCTGGCGATCGTGGCGGGCACCAGTGCCTTCTCGGTGCTGGGCGCGGCCATCGTGCCCGCAGCGGCCATGGCCGGTGGTCTGGTGGCCACGCTCTTGGTCTATGCCATTGCGCGGGCAGGCGGCGAAGTCAGCGGCACGACCATCGTGCTCGCGGGCGTGATCGTCAACGCCATCGCCGCCAGCGTGATCACCTTCGTCAAGACGCTGGTCAGCGCTTCGAAGGCGCAAGAGCTGCTGTTCTGGCTGATGGGCTTCCTCGACGTTCCGTCCACACCGCAGCTGGTGGGCTGCGCGATCTGGGTGGCTGTGGGTCTGGTGCCGATCGCGCTGGACGCGGGCCGGCTCAACTTGCTCGCGCTGGGTCGCGAGCCGGCCGGCCATTTGGGCGTCGACGTGCCGCGGCTCGAGCGCCGGGTGTTCTTCGCGGCCTCGGCCATCGCCGGGGCCGTGGTGAGCCTCACCGGTTTGATCGGCTTCGTGGGGTTGGTCGTGCCCCACGCCGTCCGCCGCCTGCTCGGGCCCGACCACCGCGTGGTGGTGCCGGCGTCGCTGTTGCTCGGGGCGACCACCCTGACGGCCTGCGACCTCTTGACCCGCGCGCTGTTCCGCTGGCTCCAGACCGAGCCCCCGGTCGGGGCGGTCACGGCGTTGATCGGCGGTCCGCTCTTCCTGGTGATCTTGCTGCGCGGCCGCCGCCACGCTTTCGAGTGAAGCGGGCTACGCAGCGCGAACGGGCGGCGCCGCGTACTGGTTGAGCCAGCACGTCAATCCCAGCGCGTTTTGGCAACCGAAACCCGGCATGCTTTCTGCAACTGGTTGAACCACATGAACCATCTGGTCAGCCTTTCGGGGGCCCACCACCTGCTCATTCGCCTGCCCGCCGCGGCCATCCCGCTGGCAGGTCTCACGCCGGCCGAGCGCGCCGTGGTCGACGGCGCCCTGGCGGGAAAGTCCAACGCGGTGATGGCCGGCGAGCGCAACACCACCACCCGCACCATCGCCAATCAGCTCTCGGCGGCTTATCGCAAGCTGGGCGTACGCAGCCGGGGCGAGCTGGCCAAGAAGCTCTGGCCGCCGAGCAGCCCGCCGAGCCCGGCGGTTCGCGAGCTCTTGAGCGGCAGCTGGACGCTAGTCGAGCGCGTCGACTCGGGCGAGCGGCGCTGGGCCATTGCGCGCCCGCGCAAGGCGCCGCTCACCGAAGAAGAAATGGCGGCGCTGCGCTCCCGGGCGCGCGGGGCATCGCTCTCGATCATCGCTCGCGAGCTGGGGATGAGCGAGCCCACGGCGTCGCGCCGAGTGAAGCGCGGCATGCAGAAGCTCGGCGTGGCGTCCGTGGCCGAGCTGGTGCGCGTGCTGGCCCAGTGCGCGTGAGTCAGGGCTTGCGCTCGTCGGCGCCGATGTCCGGGGCACCCTGATCGTGGGCCTGCCCGTCGATGTCCACGCCTGCGCCGGTCACGCTCGTACCCTTGTCGATGGCGTTGGCGGCGCCGGCGGTCAGGTGAAAGTCTTTGCCGGCGTTCACCAAGTAGGCGAGCGGCGTGCTCTGCAGGTTGTGGTCCACGGTGCCCTGCGCGCCGTCGCGCTGGGTGATCTTGTGGGTCAGGTTGTTCTGGATCACGGCGAAGGTCTCGGCGAACCGATAGTCGATCGAGCTGAAGAACTTGGTGGCGCCGCTTCCGTGCAGCACCGTGTTGTGAAACACCTGCGGCTGCTTGGCGATGTGAAGCTCGATGCCGGTGTCGTAATAGGCGTGATTGGCCCAGATCACGTTGTTGCGGATCACGCCGTCGTAGTGGGCGAGCTTGGCGCCGCCGTGGGGCTTGTCGGCATACACCCGGTCGCCGATGCCGCCGCCCAGCCCGAAGCCGATGCCGCGCGCGCAGTCGACGATGGTGTTGTTCTCGACCAGCGTGTCGCGGGCACCCTTCCAGAAATGAATGGCGTGCTCGGCCAGCCCGCCCGTGTCGCAATAGATGCCCTCGAAGCGGTTGTTCCGCACCACCCACTTCCAGCCCGCGTGCACGTCGATGCCGCCGGTGTAGCAGCCGCCGCAGCAGCTCTCGACCTTGGGCCGCCCCGCGGCGGTCATCACGAATTCGGAGCACTCGACCCGGCCTTCGTCGATGTAGCCGGGCGTGGATCCGTTCGGGTTCACCTTGATGAACTGCTCGCCGTTGTCCACCAGCCGCGCGCCGTACACCACCAGGTTCTTCACGTCCTGGCCCGCCCCGGGCGGATAGGCGTGGATGGCGTGGTCCACGGCGTGGGTCAGGGTCACGTGCGCGATGGTGACGTTGCTCGCGCTCACGGCCACCAGCTCGTTCACGGCGTACTTTCCGTCGATGATCACCTTCTGGGCGTCGTTCGACGCCGAGCGCAGGCTCACCCCCGCCTTCGCGAGCTGAAGCGTCGAGGTGATGGCGTACGTCCCGTCGGCGAGCAGGATGGTCGAGCCCGCTGCGGCCCCCATCACGAGCGAGTGCAGGCTGCCGGCGTCCGACGGCTTGGCGTTGATCACCGCACCGGTGGCAGCCGGCAAGGCAGGGCACGCGAGGCTGGTGCCGCCGCCCCCGCCGCCGGTGCCGCCGCCGCCGGTGGCACCGCTGCCACCCGTGCCGCCGCCGGTGCCGCCGCCGCTGCCACCCGTGCCGCCGCCGGTGCCGCCGCCGCTGCTGCCCCCAGCGCCGCCCCCGCCCCCGGTAGCGCTGCCCGCGCTGCCCGCGCTGCCACCGGTGGCAGCACCGCCGCTGGCCGAGCTACCGCCGCTGCTCGAACCGCCGGTCGACGAGCTCGAGCCCGAGTCGTCGTCCGAACCGCACGCCGCAAGCCCGAGAACCAAGCACCCCGCCGCGATCACGCTCCGCATGCGCCCAGGTTACGAGACAAACTCGGCCCGGAACAGATCCGGCTGGAGCCGCGCGTCACTTCGTGCAGGAACCGCCGGTGTGCACGAACGTCTCGCCTTTCGACGCGGCGCATGGCCAGCGGGTGGTGGTCAGCCTCGAGAAGAAGCAATCCAGAAAGGGCTGCGTCCAGCCGGCGTGGCTCGTGGCCGGCTTGGCAAGGGCAACGCAGCCGTGGTCGTCGAAGGAGAGCGTGAACCCGGAGCAGCCGGCGTTTCCGCCGATGGGGCAGGGCAGCACCAGTCCTTGCTGGAGCAGCGCGGTCAGCGAGCCTGCATCGGCTCCAGCGCACCCGTCTTGGAGCGCGCCGCACTGCGCTTCGGAGAGGGAGAAGGTTGCAGCGCCCGCATCAATGACCAAGGCAGCCGCGTCGGCCGGATCCAGCCCAGCGTCCGGCGTCGGCGGGCCGCCGCCTTGCCCGACGGTCGCGTCCACGAAACCGGCCGCGCCGCCTGACGGCAAGTCACGATCCGACATCGTCTGGCCGCCGCAACGCGCGCAGAGCAGCAGCGCGGCACTCGACACGACTTTCGAAGCGAGGCGGCGCATCCTCGACGAAGGCTAGCGGCTGCGCCCGAGGCGGGCAACGCGCGGCGCGACCAAGAGCTCGGTCCGCCGTTTCGGCGCGGTCGCGGCGGTCCCGGCGGTTGGGTCATCCTGGATGAGCCGGAGCTGCATCTCGGCGCCGACATCTTGGTTCCCGATCTTCCGGGCTGGC
>Ga0073899_10005542_pt1 | contig 10954 bp, 8 predicted proteins | sample KloWWTmetaKNB5Ph_FD_88975 | JGI IMG/M metagenome (GOLD analysis project Ga0073899, IMG submission 88975) | Active sludge microbial communities from Klosterneuburg, Austria, studying microevolution and ecology of nitrifiers - Klosterneuburg... | ecosystem: Engineered > WWTP > Aerobic digester >...
CGGGGTCGGCTTCTCGCCGCGCGCCAGGGCCATGGCGTAGGTTCGCACCGCCTCGAGCGAGTGGTACTCACCGGTGCGCAACATGCGCTTGAATCGCCGCTCGGCCTCGGCCTCGAAGTCCAGCCGCCGCTCTTCCTGCTCGGCCGCGCGCGCCACCGCCTCGACCATGAAGCTGTGAGCCGAACTGCCGCGCGCAGAGGCCACCCTTTCGATGCGCTCGCGAAGCTCGTCGGGCAGGCGGATGGTGGTGGTGCTCATGCGGTACGGCTCCGGGTGACGAGCCCTCAATGTAGCACTCTTGTGCTACTTGCCGGCGCGCTCGCGGTTCAGCGCCAGCAGGCGGCGCAGGATCTCGTCGTCGGGCATTGCGGGCGTCCAATCCGTCCAGCCGTAGGCGGCGGCCACGGCGGCGTCGAGTGCGGCGTGGGCCTGGGCCAGCCAGGCCGGGCGCTGGTTGTACAGGTTCGTCAGCGTGCGCTTGGCGAGTTCCTTCTCGAAGCCGGGCTTGGCGACGATGCGGTCCGGATAGGGCGAGCTGTCCATGCCCAGCGGCACGACCTCGGGCACAGGTTCGGACCACTCCGGCGGGTTGAGCCAGGCGTCGCGCAGGCCACCAGCCGCTGCGCGGCGCGCGCGATGGCCTCGGCGTGCGGGCGCACGGCAGACGGCAGCCCGGCCGGAATCAGCGGCCCGACACTCCCTCTCCCGCGTGCGGGAGAGGGCTGGGGTGAGGGCTCGGCCCCCGCCACGGACTCGGTTTTCTGGTGCGCCGTATCGGCGGGCGTGAGACCGGCTGGAAAAGGAAAGGTCTCGAAGCAGGTGGTGGGGGTGTAGCGCGGCCGGTCTTCCAGCGACGTGCCCAGGCGCAGCGACCAGAGTTCGTGAAGGCGGCTGTGCAGGATGCCGAACGTGGTGTCATCGGCGCGGGCGATGACGACGAGCTGATGGTCGGGCAAGACACTGCGATCCATCCAAACGAAAAGGCGATGCTTGGCAAGCACGGGCGTTGCCACGAACCGCTGCAGATTGGCCAGTGCAAGTCGCATCGCGGGTATAGGTCGTGCCAGTAGCCACCAATTCTTCCGTTCCCGATCCGCGCGGGTCAGATCCCGTGCTGGCTTCACATGCGCTTCGACGTGCGCAAACGGTCTCTCGAACAGAGCCGCTCTTGACTGTGGCATGTCAACGCCGAAATCAACTATCCACGTGTCGGACCAGCGCCGCGTCATATCCATGCCGTTGGCCCATCGCTTGACAACCTCTGCGTTCGACTCGCCGTGCGGATTGGGCAACGCTAGCCAATCCCGCGCAGTCTTGCCAGAGATGTCGAACGGCCCTGCCTTCACGGTTGCCACGAACGCGGCAGTGACGTTCTGCGCAAGCTTGGTCGCCACCGTCAGGTCGACTCCAGCACTCAAGTCGGGATTGATCTCGGCAACCTCATGACCATCGAGCGTCGCCGGCTGCAGGGACTCGCCGAAAGCGATCAGCGACACGCGAACCGCCGCCCCATCGTTCACCCACTCGATGTCGCTCCACGCTTCGTAGATACGGGTCGACCTAGCCACGCGATCGAGCACGTCGCGATTCGCACCGCCACGTATTGAGTTCGTCGCTACCAGCCCCGCGCGCTGCAGTCTCCCGGTTTCGAGTTCGGTGCGGGCGCGCTCGAACCAATAGCAGACCAAGTCGGCGAAGCCTGGAACGCGACCTGTATACGCCGAGCGCAGTCGCTCGGAGTACTCAACTCCAAGTTCGCCCCATTGCCTCTTTGTGCCGAGAAACGGCGGATTGCCCACCACGGCCTCCGCCACCGGCCACGCCGCCTCCTTGCCGTCCGGCCCCAGCACCGCATCCCGCGTCTCGATCTGGTCCAGCGGTTCCAGCACCGGGTTCAGCTTGAATGGGTAGCCGCGCTGGATGCGCCACTGCAGTTCGCCGATCCACACCGTGACGCGCGCCAGTTCGGCGGCATATTCGTTGAGCTCGATGCCCAGCACGTTGTGCGGGCCGGTCATATCGTGCTGGCGCTGCAGGCCCAAGGCCTCGGCCTCCAGGTTGACCTGGTGCTCGATATCCTTCAGGCACTTCAGCGCCAGGTACAGGAAATTGCCGCTGCCGCAGGCCGGGTCCAGCACACGGTAGTTGCGCAGCCGCTCCAGGAAACCGGCGAAAGCGTCCTGCGCTTCGCGCCAGGCCTTGTCGCCGTGTTTCCTGCTCTTGCCCAGCGCGGCCTCGATGCGCGGCTTCACGCAGGCCCATTCGGCCAGCAGCGGCCGCTGCACCACCGGTTCCACCAACCGCATGATGGTCACCGGGTCGGTGAAATTGGCACCGAGCTGGCTGCGCTTGGCGGGGTCGAGGCCACGTTCGAACAGGGTGCCGAAGATGGTGGCGTCGATGGCGCTCCAGTCCAGCCCGCTCGCGGCACGCAGCGCGGCCACGTCTTCGGCGGCCAGCGGCGGCACTTCGACGCGGGCGAAGAGGCCGCCGTTGAACCAGGGCACGTCGTCGACGCCGAACAGGCCGCCGTCGCGCATGGTCTCGAACAGGTGCTGCAGCTGCATGCGCAGCTTTTCCGGCGTGGTCTGCACGGCCACCAGGCGTTCGAACAGGCGGCCGGGCAGCAGGCCGGTGTCCTCGGCGAAGAAGCAGAACACACATTGCGTCAGGAAGTGGCTGGCCACGCCGGGCACCACGCCGGCGGCACGCATGCGTTCGGCACTGCCGGCAAAGGTGCGCGCGGCCTGCTCGGTGATCTCGCGGTTGCTGAGCCGGGGCTTGTAGCGGTCCGGCTCCAGCCACAGCGCACGCAGGTGCTGCTGCACTTCGGGCCGCGTCATGTCCTCCAGGCGGAAGACATGGCGCTCGCTGGGCGTGCCGGTGAAGTGCGTGTGCACCTCAATTGTCTGGCGGTCGCTCACTACCAGCAGCGGCGGGCTCTCCAGCGGCAGCGCATACATCATTAGCTGCTTGAGTGCCGCCTCCAGGCTGCGCCCCGGCGCCTTGTATTCCCAGGCGAAACAGCCGCGCCTCCAGACATCGGCGAAGCCGTCGGTGCGCCCGCCCGTGCTTCCGGTCTTGGTGAGGCCGCGCTCGAAGCAGTAGCTGTCGGGGTCTCCGGGCTCGGGCACGCCGAGCACGCGGCACAGGTCGATGAAGTGGGCCTGCGCGCCGGCGCGTTCACCCAGCGCGTGGGCCGGCGAGCCGGCGCACCATTTGCGGATGAAGTCGTCGGCTTGCATGCGCCGGCATTTCACCATGCCGGGCGGGGCGGCACGGCGTGGCAGGTGCGCCAGCGCCGCGGCAAGCTGCGGTTCAGCGCGCGGCGCCTGCCTCGGCCGTCACCGGCGGCACCTCGTCCCACAGTCGGGTGCCATCCAGTTTCAGGCCCACCGACGCGAAGTGCACGCCCTGTTCCGGCGCGCCCGGGTGCAGCACCCACAGTCCGTCGGCACCGCGGCGGTAGAGGTCGCAGCGGCGTGCCGCCGGGTCGACCAGCAGGTATTCCTGCAGCGTCGGCAGCAGCCGGTAGGCGGCGAACTTCTCGCCGCGGTCATAGGCCGCCGTGGTCGGCGACAGCACTTCCACCACCAGCGTGGGCTCGCGCTTGACCAGCGGGTCGGCGGCATCGGCGGCGCTGCAGGTGACCATGACGTCCGGATAGTAGAAGGCGTCGGCGGCCTCGACGCGCAGCTTCATGTCGGTGGCAAGAGTGCGGCAGGGCGAGCCCTTCAGGTGCTGGCGCAGCGCGCTGTAGACGTTGCCCACCAGCGTGACATGCGCCTCATGCGCGCCGCTCAAGGCAACCACTCTCCCGCGCACGAATTCGTGCTTGATCGTCTGGGTGGTGTCCCAGGCCAGAAATTCGTCGGCGGTCATCGGCGAGGGAACGGCAGCGTGTCCCATGCTTCGCGACTCCCGGTGCCGTGCTTCCCAATGCAGGTACGGTGCGGTGAACTCTGGGCGAGTTCACACCGCCCGCGGCCGCACCAGCCCCGCCACTTTCTTGGCCTGCACGCGCGCGCGCTCCACGTCGGCGTCGTGCACCAGCGCCACGCCCATGCGACGTTTCAGGTAGCTCTCGGGCTTGCCGAACAGGCGCAATTCGCTGTTCGGCACCGCCAGCGCCTCGGCCACGCCATCGAAGACGATGCCCTGGGCCTCCACGCCGCCATAGATGACGGCGCTGGCGCCCGGGCTCTTCAGCGCCGTGTCCACCGGCAGGCCCAGGATGGCGCGCGCGTGCAGCTCGAATTCGTTCTGCCACTGCGTGACCAGAGTCACCAGGCCGGTATCGTGCGGGCGCGGGCTGACCTCGCTGAACCAGACCTGGTCGCCCTGCACGAAGAGTTCCACGCCATACAGGCCCAGGCCGTCGGGCTGGCCTTGCAGGCCGCGGCCCAGGTCGTCGGTGACGGCCTTGGCGATGGCCTGCGCCTTGCCCAGCGCAAGCGCGCTCATCGGGTGCGGCTGCCAGCTTTCCACATAGTCGCCGTGAACCTGCACGTGACCCACGGGTTCGCAGAAATGGGTCTGCGCCTGACCGCCGGCGTCCAGCGCGCGCACCGTCAGCAACGTGATCTCGTAGTCGAAGCGGATGAAGCCTTCCACGATGACGCGGCCGTGGCTGACGCGGCCGCCGGCCATCGCATAGTCCCAGGCCCTGGCGACTTCGCCCGGGCCGTCAATCCTGCTCTGGCCCTTGCCCGAACTGCTCATCACGGGCTTGACGATGCAGGGATAGCCGATGGCGGCGTCGATGGCTGCCTGCAGCTCGGCCAGGCTGTCGCAGAAGCGGTAAGGGCTGGTCGGCAGGCCCAGCGTCTTGGCGGCCAGGCGGCGGATGCCTTCGCGGTCCATCGTGAGCCGCGCCGCGCGCGCGGTGGGCACCACACGCACCACGCCTTCAGCCTCCAGTTCCTGCAGCACCGGCGTGGCGATGGCCTCGATCTCGGGCACCACCAGCGCCGGTCGCTCGGCCTGGATGAGTGCACGCAGCGCGTCCGGGTCGCTCATGGCGATGGTGCGGGCGTGGTGCGCCACCTGCTGGCCGGGCGCATGGTCGTAGCGATCCACGGCGATGGTCTCCACGCCCAGGCGCTGCAGCGCGATCAGCACTTCCTTGCCGAGTTCGCCGCTGCCCAGCAGCATGACGCGTGTGGCCTGTGCGGTATACGGGGTGCCGAGGTGGGTGATGACGGGGCGCATGGCGAAAGCTTTCAGGTGCGGTGGAGGGCGGTGGCAGCAGACCTCATTTTCCGCCCTGTCGCAGCCGCCCTGCTCTCGCCGCCCTGTGCGCTGCGGCACCTGGCCCCGCACCGGCACGGCATCATCACGGCCATGACGCCGCCCACCCTGGACGACCTGCGCCGCCACGCCGTGGTGCGCAGCCTGTTCGCGCCGACGACGCTGCCGCGCGCCATCGAACGCCTGGGCTTCGTGCAGGCCGACCCCATCCGGGCCCCGGCGCGGGCGCAGGACCTGACGCTGCGCCACCGCGTGCGCGACTATCGCGCCGGCGACCTGGAGCGCCGCTACCCGACGCTGGCGGTGGAGGAGGACTTCTTCGTCAACTATGGCTTCGTGCCGCGCGCGCTGCATGCACTGATGCATCCGCGGCAGGCGCGCACCGCATGGACGCAGGCGCGCTGGCGCCAGGCGCACGAGGTGCGGGCCTTCGTGCGCGAGCGCGGCGTGGTGCATCCGCGCGAGGTCGACGCGGCGTTCGCGCACGGCAAGACGAAGAACTGGTTCGGCGGTTCGTCCAATGCCAGCACGCAATTGCTCGACGGCATGCACCACCGCGGCCTGCTGCGCGTGGCGCGGCGCGAGAGCGGCGTGCGCTTGTACGCCGCACACGATGCCCACGCCCGCGAGCCGGCCGATGCGGACATGGCGCTGGATGCGCTGGTCGACGTGGCGGTAGCCAAATATGCGCCGCTGCCGGCGCCTTCGCTGTCGATGCTGGTGATGTGGCTGGGCAGCGCCGCGGCGCCGCAGTGGCGCGAACAGCGCCGCGGGGCGCTGGCGCGCGCCAGGCAGCGGTTGCCGTCGGCAAGGGTCGATGGCATGACCTGGTACTGGCCGGCCGGCGAGAACCCGGCCTCCAGGCGCCATGCCGCACCCGACATGGTGCGCCTGCTCGCACCCTTCGACCCGGTGGTCTGGGACCGCCGCCGCTTCGAGGCCTTCTGGGGCTGGGCCTACCGCTTCGAGGCCTACACGCCGGCGCCGCAGCGCGTGCGCGGTTATTACGCGCTGCCGCTGCTGTGGCGCGACCAGGTCATTGGCTGGGGCAACCTGGCGCTGGTGGCAGGCAGCCGGCTGCAGGCCGAACTGGGCTACGTGACGGGCCGGCCGCCGCGCGAGCGCGCGTTTCGCAGCGCGCTGGACGAGGAACTGGCCCAGGTCGAAACCTTCCTTCAGCCGCGTCCCGGCCGCGCGGCGCCCGGGTCGGACTGAGCGCGGCCGCGCCCCACCGCGAACGTGTCGATCACCATGACCGAATTCGACGACAGGCCGCGACAGACCGAACCTGCCCGCCCGCCGAACGCGTCACCGTCCCGGCGCGCCTTGCGCAGGGTGCCCGCTGCGCCCGAGCGGGAACACCTGCTCTCGCTGCCGCTGTGGCCGCTGGCGCTGCTGGCCGCGCTGCTGCCGGCTGCCGCAGCGCTGCTGGCGCTGTGGCTGGCCGTGCGCGCCGGCGGCGTGCCAGCCTGCAACCCGTTCATCGACGGCTGTGTCTCGATCAGCCGCGCCGCGCGGCACGACCTGCCGAACCACGTCTTCCGCGCACTCATGCTGCCGGCGGCCACGTTGCAGGGCCTGGTGTGGCTGCTGACCGCGCGCTGGCTGCGCGCCGGGCTCGGGTCGACGGCGGGGCTGCGCGCGCTGGCGCCGCTGGGCCTGACGGCGGCCGTGGCGCTGGTGCTCTACGTCAGCTTCCTGGGCACCGAAGGACCCGTCTACCGTGGCCTGCGCCAGTACGGCACGGTGGTGTATTTCGGCTTCACCTGCCTGTGCCTGCTGCTGGCCGGCGACGCCATGATGCGGCTGGCCGCCAGCCGCCACCTGACGCTGCCGCGCGCCCTGCCCGCAGCGTTGACGGTGCTCGCGGCGCTGCTGGTGGCGCTGGGCCTGGTCAATGCACTCGTCGCCGCGCTCTTCGACGCCAAGGTGAAGGCACGCATCGAGAACGTCACCGAATGGTGGGGCGCACTCGTCTTCGTGCTCGGCTTCGCCGCGCTGGCGCTGGCCTGGCGGCGGCTGGGCCTGCGCGTCACGATCGCGCCGCCGCTGCTTTGAGCGGCCGCTGCGCGGCAGCCACCAGTGCGCCCAGGGCCAGCACGGCGGCGCTGAGCACGAAACCGCGCTGCAGGCCGCCGGGGCCGTCGGCAATGAGGCCGACCACGCTGGGCCCCACGATCTGTCCGGCCGCAAACACCGCCGTGAAGGCGGCGATGCCCGCCGGCCAGGCCGCGGCTTCGCAGTTGTGGCGCACGAGCGCGGTGGTCGAGGCCACCAGCGAAAGAAAGACACCGCCGAAGAGCAGCCCCGACCCGAAGACGACGGCCTTGTGCGCGCTCATCACCGGCAGCACGGTGGCCAGCGCCAGCAGCGCATTCAGCAGCGCCAGCGGCCCGCCACCGTGCCAGCGCTGCAGCAAGCCGGCCCACAGCCAGGGCGAGGCCATGACCCCGGCGCCAAGCAGGGCGTAGAACGCGGTCACCACCGCGGCGCCCTGCCCCTGTTCGCGCAGCAGCGTCACGATGAAGGTCATGTAGCCGATATAGCCCAGGCCGAACAAGGTGTAGCCCGCCAGCGCCGGCCCGAATTGCCGCCAGCCGAAAGGCCGGTGTTGCGACGCGGCCAGCGGTGGTGCGGCCAGGCCGTGCGTGAAGACGGCCGTGAAGGCCGTGGCCGCCAGCGCTGCTGCACCGAGCGCCCACCAGGCCAGCGGCCACTGCGCCGGCGCCACATCGCCGGCGGGCACCTTGCCGGGCAGGCCGCCGGACACCAGTCCCGGCACGATGAGGGCCGAGGCCACGATGCCGATGCCGACGCCGCCATAGTAGATGCCGAGCACCAGCCCCGCTCGCATGGGGCCGGCGCCGGCCAGCCGTGCGGCCAGCAGCCCGCCGGCCACGAAGCTGGCCGCGCTGGCCACGCCGGTCAGGCCGCGCAGCAGGAAGAGCACGCTGTCGCTGCGTGCGGCGCCGTGAGCCAGCAGCAGCAGCGCGGCCAAGGCGCCGCCGACCAGCATCACGGTGCGTGCGTCGAAGCGGCGCAGCGCGGGCGGCGCCAGCAGCGCACCGACCAGGTAGCCGCCGGCATTCACCGTATTCATGGCGCCGGCGGTGAAATAGCTCCAGCCGAGGTCGGCGCGCATCGGCGGCAGCAGCAGCGCGTAGGAAAAACGCGCCAGCCCCAGCGATACCGCGGCCGCCAAGGCCAAGGCTGCCGCGGCCAGCAGCGGGCGCGCCGGCTTCAAGCCGCGCCCCGTGCGGCGAGCAGCGCGTGCGCCACCTGAGCGAAGCCCGCGCCGCGTTCGCCTTCGGTGATGTAGGCCGGCCAGGTGTGCAGTTCGGCGGCGAAGCGGCGCAGGTTGGCCACGCCCACGCTGAGTGAGAAGGCACCGAACAAGGCCTGGTCGTTGGTGGAGTCGCCGACATAGATCCAGCGTTCGATCTCGCCGGCCAGGTCGCGCCCGTACAGCCGCCGCACCATCCAGTGCGCGGCGCTGAGCTTGGTGTGGCTGCCGAACCAGCCGTTGACGTGGATCGAGCTCACGGTGGCATTCATGCCTTCGGTCTGCATCAGCGCCACCACGTGCTGGATGGCGGCGGCATCCAGGTGCGTGAACTCGCTGTGGTCGACCGCGATATCGGTCACGCGGCCGGCGCTGTCGCGTGCGAGCAAGGCGCCGGGCACTTCGCGCAGCACACGCTGCGCCACCTCGCGCAGGCGGACGGCATTGCACTCGCGCGTGGCTTCGTCCTGGACATATTCGACGCGTAGTGCGGCGCCCTCGGGGATCAGCGCCACGGCGCCGTTCTCGGCCACGATGGCTTCGACCGGCCAGGTGCGCGCGAAGGGTTCGCTCCAGCCGAGAGGCCGGCCAGTGATGGCGATCACGGGAAACTGCGCCGCGCGCAAGGCGAGCAAGGCATCGAGCGCCGGGGGGTCGAGCCGGCCAGCGGCGGTGAGCGTATCGTCGATATCGGTCATGATCCCGACCACGCGCCGTAGCGCCTGCGGCGGCAAGTCTTCCAGGAGCCGGGGCCGCAAGGCACTCACGCGGGGCCTCTGGCGACCGGTGCCGTTTGACAGGCATCAAGCCGCGGGCGGGCCGGACTTCGCATGATTGTCATTTTGCCGAGTTGAACACCCATGACCAAGGATAGCGCCGCACGCCCCCCCGAATCGCCGGCAACCGCCCCGGCGACGCCACGCCGAGCGGCCGCCAAGCGCGCATCACCGCGCGCCAAGGTCCGGGCCGCGCCGCGACCGGTGGAGGCCGGCGACGTTCCGCCTTCGCTGGAGAAGCGCTCGATCGAACGCGAGCGCGTCTCGCGCGGCGCCGTGCGCGCCGAGATCGTGAAAGAGCAGGCGCTGGCCGACATCCTGGCCGCGCATGCGCAGCCGGGCGCGGGAAGCGGCGGCGGCAACAACAGCGGCTGGCTCGGCGAGCTGCAGGCGCTGATCGCCGGCGCCTCGCCCGACGAGGTGAAGGCCTTGCGCCGCACTCTCTTCGACCGACCGCTGGACAAACCCGCCGAGGGCGTCGACCCCGACCTGGAATTGGCCGCCAATTGGCGCGAGGGCGGCTACCCGTACAAGAACCTGATGTCGCGCCGTGCCTACGAGAAGCAGAAATACCGCCTGCAGGTGGAACTGCTCAAGCTGCAGGCCTGGGTGAAGGAAAGCGGCCAGCGCGTGGTGATCCTGTTCGAGGGCCGCGACGCCGCCGGCAAGGGCGGCACCATCAAGCGCTTCATGGAAAACCTCAACCCGCGCGGCGCACGTGTGGTGGCGCTGGAAAAGCCGAGCGAGATCGAGCGCGGGCAGTGGTATTTCCAGCGTTATATCGAGCACCTGCCCACGCGCGGCGAGATCGTGCTCTTCGACCGCAGCTGGTACAACCGCGCCGGCGTCGAGAAGGTGATGGGCTTCTGCACCGACGCCGAATACGACGAATTCATGCGCCAGGCGCCTGAGTTCGAACGCCACCTGGTGCGCAGCGGCGTGCACGTCTTCAAGTTCTGGTTCTCGGTCAGCCGTGCCGAGCAGCGCCGGCGCTTCAAGGAACGCAAGGCACACCCTTTGAAGCAGTGGAAGCTGAGCCCGGTGGACCTGGCCTCGCTGGACAAGTGGGACGCCTATTCGCAGGCCAAGGAGGCGATGTTCCTGCACACCGACACTAGCGATTCGCCATGGACGGTGATCAAGAGCGACTGCAAGAAGCGCGCGCGGCTGAATGCCATGCGCTACCTGCTGCACCGGTTGCCGTATGCGAAGAAGGACGCCGCGGCGATCGGCAAGGTGGACACGCTGCTGGTGGGCCGCGCTGCGCTGGTGGCCGGGCATGCCGAGGAGTTCACGCCCACGTCCGACGCCTGAGGCCCGCCGCCGCTGCAGGTTTTGCGGCGGCTGGCTATACTTTTGGGCTTCCGAGGAGCGTTGCAACCTCACCCGCTTGAGGCCAGGCTCGGAAACTCATCTGCAACCGCGCTCACCTGCACGAGTGGCCTCGTAGGTGAGTGGACTCTCAGCCTCCCCGCGTGCCCGTGCAGGTTCCTCAACCGACTGGAGCCTGACCGATGAATGCCGCTTTGAAACCCACGCCCACCGCCGCGCAATTCCCCGACAGCGCCGTGGCCGACCTGTCGCTGGCCGACTGGGGCCGCAAGGAAATCCGCATCGCCGAGACCGAGATGCCCGGCCTGATGGC
>Ga0073899_10005543_pt1 | contig 10951 bp, 10 predicted proteins | sample KloWWTmetaKNB5Ph_FD_88975 | JGI IMG/M metagenome (GOLD analysis project Ga0073899, IMG submission 88975) | Active sludge microbial communities from Klosterneuburg, Austria, studying microevolution and ecology of nitrifiers - Klosterneuburg... | ecosystem: Engineered > WWTP > Aerobic digester >...
ATGCGGCCGATCGAGAACCCGAGCAAGAGCCCGACCCCCGTCGCGTCGGCCCACATGCCCGGGGTCAGGCGCTTCCACCACACGTAGAACCACCAGCCCATCGCGCCGCCGAGGAAGCCGCCGTACGACGAGATGCCGTCCCACAGCTTGAGCAGGATCAGCGGGTCCTTGGCCAGCTTCTCGTGCTCGTAGGCCAGCACGTCGAACAGGTGGGCGCCGAGGAAGCCGGTCACCACCACCCAGCCGGTCAGGCCGCGCAGGTCGTCCTCGTCGACCCCGCGCTTGAGCGCGTAGCGTCGCATGACCTCGGCGCCGATCAGGACGCCGGTCGCGACGATGATGCCGAACGGCTGGATCGGCAGACCCAGCAGATCCTTGGCGCCGAGCTCGACGAACGGCAGGCCAGAGGAGTGACTGCTGGCCGCGAACAGCGCGACCAGCGACGCAAGCACGGAGGCGTACACGCGCGCAGCCTACCTCATGTCGCCCGCGCTTGCCGCCCGGGCCGGCCGGGCGTTACCGTCCGGCCCATGCCCGAGGTTCTCGTCGGAGGCCACGTCATCGCCCGCCAGCTCAAGGCCGAGGGCACCACCTGCATCTTCACGCTGTGCGGCGGCCACATCGCGCCGATCTACGACGGCTGCCTGCGCGAGGGGATCGACATCATCGACACCCGCCACGAGCAGGCCGCGGTCCACGCCGCCGACGGCTGGTCGCGCCTGACCCGCGGCTGCGGCGTCGCGGTGATCACCGCCGGCCCCGGCGTCACCGACGGCGTGACCGGCGTCGCCAACGCGTTCCAGGCGTCGATCCCGCTGCTGGTGCTGGGCGGCGCGTCGGAGCTGCGCTTCAAGGGCAAGGGCGCGCTGCAGGAGATGGAGCAGACCTCGCTGCTGGCGCCGATCACCAAGGCCAGCTTCACCGCCACCGATCCCAAGCGCCTGGCCGAGTACATCCGCACCGGCTTCCGGATCGCCACCTCGGGCGTGCCGGGCCCGGTGTTCATCGAGCTGCCGTTCGACGTGCTGACCAGCCAGGTCACCGACCCGGCGTTCCCGCCGCCGCCGCGGCCGTGGCCAGCGCAGCCCGGCGACCCGCTCGGCATCGCCGGCGCCGCGCAGCTGATCGCCGCCGCCGAGAAGCCGATGATCTTCGCCGGCAGCCAGGTGTACTGGGACGGCGCGTGGGCGGAGCTGGTGGCGCTGGCCGAGCGCGCGCAGATCCCGGTGTTCACCAACGCGATGGGCCGCGGCTGCATCGACAGCCGCCACCCGCTGGCGTTCTCGCAGGCGCGCAAGAACGCGTTCCGCGGCACCGACCTGGCGATCATCCTGGGCACGCCGCTCGACTTCCGCGTCGGCTACGGCGCCGGCATCAACGCCAAGGCCAAGATCGTCCAGATCGAGCGCGACCCGACCAAGGTGGCGCAGAACCGCGACGCCGACGTGGCGATCCTCGGCGACGCCAAGAGCGTGCTCGCGCAGCTGACCGCCGCCACCGCCGCCGCGACCGGCAAGACCGCCGGCTGGATCGAGGAGCTGCGCGGCGCCGAGACCAAGGCCGTCGGCAAGCTGCTCGACCACGCGGCCTCCGACGCGCGGCCGATCAACCACTACCGCCTGGCCAAGGCCATCGGCGAGGTGATCGACGACGACACCATCCTGATCGGCGACGGCGGCGACTGCGTGGCGCTCGGCGCCAAGCTGCTCCACCGCAACAAGCCCGGCACGTGGATGGACCCGGGGCCGCTGGGCTGCCTCGGCATCGGCGCGCCGTTCGCGCTCGCCGCCAAGAAGCTGCACCCCGACAAGAAGGTGGTGGTGCTGTCGGGCGACGGCAGCTTCGGCCTCAACGGCTTCGACTTCGAGACCGCGGTGCGGTGGAACCTGCCGATGTGCGTGGTGGTCGCCAACGACGCCGCGTGGGGGCAGATCCGCGGCCCCCAGGTGATGATCTTCGGCGCGGCGCGCTCGCCGGCGACCAAGCTGGCGCCGACCCGCTACGACCTCGTCGTCGAGGCGTTCGGCGGCAAGGGCTACCACGTCGAGGATCCCGCCGACCTGGTGCCGACCTTGCGCGCGGCGCTGGCCCACCCCGGCGTGACCTGCGTCAACGTCAGCGTCGATCCCGACTTCGTCGTGAAGAGCGGCGCCGCGAAGCTGACGGTCTGACCATGGTCTGGGAACCCTTCGCGCTGGCCGTGCTGTTCGGGCTGTTGATCTCGGCCGGCATCTACTTCGTCGTGATGTGGCCGCAGGTCGCGCCCAACGACGACGCGCTCGACGCCGCCGACCCGCCGGGCGCGCTGGCGGTCGCGGCGGTGTCCCCGGTGGCCGACCGCCCGCTGGCCGACAGCCCGGTGACCGACGCGCCGGTGGCCGACGCACCAGCGGCCGACGCCGCCGCGCCGGCCGAGCCGCCGGCCGCGGGCTGATCGCCGCGCTACACTGGACCGATGGCAGGTCGCCTGGCCCTCGCCGTCGTCGCCGCGCTCGCCGCGGCGCCGTCGCTGGCGGCCGCCCGCCCGGGGCGGATCGTCGCGGTCGAGCACGCCGCGGTGACGCCGACCCTGGGCCGCGCCGACGCGCCGGTCACCGTCGACCTGTACTTCGTGCCCGGCGCTGAGCCCAGCCATGTCGCGTACCGCGCCGTGCGCGAGCTGGCGCAGCGCCACCCGGCGCGCGTGCGGGCGCGCTTCTGGCCGCGGGCGGTGGGCGCGCGGCAGGGCGCGCCGGCGCTGGCCCTCGCCGCCCACCGCATCGGGAAGTTCTTCGCGTACATGGACGCGCTGGCCGCCGCCTCGCCGCCGCTGGGGCCGGCCGGCAGCCTCGCGTTGGCCGTCGAGCTCGGCCTCGATCGCGACGTCGCCGCGCGGGCGTCGCGCGATCCGGCGCTGGCCGCCGCGCTGGCGGCCGCCGATCATCGTGCGTTCCGGGTGCCGGCGATGCAGGCGGTCGAGATCGTCTTCAACGGCCAGCCGATGGCGCGCGGCGGCGGGGCGACCAACCAGCTCGAGCAGGCGTACCGGGTGGCGCTGGTCGAGGCGCGGCTGGCGGCGGTGCAGGGCCTGACCGGCGGGCCGCTGCGCCGCTGGGGCCGCCTGCACACCTACTGCGCCGACGGGGCCGACGACGACGGCGCCGACGCGCTGGCCGCCGACGCGCCGCCGCGCTACGCGTGGTCGCTGGCGCGCCTGCTCGACGCGGGCACCGCCTGCGCCGCGCGGCCGCCCCAGCCGGCGCGGATCGACGACCCGCTGCTCGCCGACGGCGATCCGCCGGCGCCGCGGCTGCTGGCCGCGCCGCTGCCCACCGCGGGCGCGCCGGCGCTGGGGCCCCCGGGGGCGGCGGTGCCGATCGTCGTCGCGTGCAACCCGCGCGGCGACGCGTGCCGCGCGCAGCTGTCGGCGCTGGCGACGCTGGTCGACGTCTACGAGGGCGAGGTGCGGCTGAGCTGGACCCCGTTCGTCGACCTCGGCTTCGAGGCGGCCGCCGACGACGTCGCGCTGGCCGGCGCCGCGCTGTGCGCCGCCGAGCTGGGCGACGGCTGGCCGTTCGCCAGCGATCCGCCGGGCGTGCGCCGGGAGCCGCCGGGCCTGGCCGACCTGGCCCGCGAGGCCCACGTCGACGCCGACGAGGTCGCCGCCTGCGTCGCCGGCAGCGGCGATCGGGTGCGGACGCTGGTGGCCGCCGCCGAGCGGGCCGGGGTGGCGGCCGGGCCGACCGTGATCGTCGGCGGCCGGGCCTACATCGGCGGCTTCGTCGACGCCCGCGCCGCGGCGCTGGTCGTCGAGGCGGCCCTGGCGCCGGGCCTGCTCGAGCAGCTCGCGCCATAGCCGCCCGGGTGGTTTGACCGCCCGGGGAAGCCCGTGCGACGATCGCCGCGATGGAGTTGACCTTCGCGGCCGCCACCGACGTGGGGCGCCAGCGGACCCACAACGAGGACAACTTCCTCATCGACAAGAAGCTGCGGCTGTTCTTGGTGGCCGACGGCATGGGCGGCCACGCCGCCGGCGAGGTGGCGTCGTCGATCGCGGTCCACGAGATCCGCGACGCGGTCTACGCCAACCGCGACCTGATCGATCGCTACCGCGCCGAGGGCCCGGCGTCGGCCGCGGTCGAGATCCTGCAGATGCTCGAGCACGCGGTGCAGGCGGCGTGCTCGACCGTGTTCAGCCGGGCCCAGGCCGACGCCGACAAGCGCGGCATGGGCACCACCGCCTCGGTCATGCTGATCGCCGGCGCGCCCGATCACCTGCGCGGCTTCATCGCCCACGTCGGCGACAGCCGGGTGTACCTGGCGCGCCAGGGCCAGTCACACCAGCTGACCGAGGACCACTCGCTGATGAACGAGCTGGTCCGCCGCGGCAAGCTCAAGCGCGATCAGGTCGAGAGCTCGCCGTACAAGCAGTACAAGAACGCGGTGACGCGCGCGGTCGGCGTCTACGCCTCGGTCGAGGTCGACACCTTCGACTTCGACATCCTGCCCGGCGATCGCTTCCTCTTGTGCTCCGACGGGCTCTACGCCTACCTCGACGAGGAGAAGCTGCCGGCGATCCTGGGCGAGGGCGACATCAAGGAGGTGCCCAAGCAGCTGATCGAGATCGCCAACGGCGGCGGCGGCCACGACAACATCACCGGCGTGGTGCTGCGGGTGGGCGAGGGCGGCACCTCGACCGCGGCCGCGCCGCGCACCGGCGAGGCGTCGCTCAAGCTCGACGCGCTCAAGGGCATGCAGATGTTCCGCTACCTCTCGTACCGCGAGCTGGTGCGGGTCACCAACATCACCGCGCTGACCGACGCCGCCGCCAACGCGGTGGTGTTCTCGGCCGGCGACGCCGGCGAGACGATGTACGTCGTCGCCAGCGGCCGGGTGCGGCTGACCAAGGACGACGTCCACGTCGCCGATCTCTCGAAGGGCCAGCACTTCGGCGAGATGGCGCTGATCGATCGCTCGACCCGCTCGCTCACCGCCACCGCCACCGAGGCGACCCGGCTGGTGACGATCCGGCGCAAGGACTTCTACGAGATCATCAAGAAGGAGCCCGAGCTGGCGACCAAGCTCCTGTGGAGCTTCGTCCAGGTGCTGGGCGCTCGGCTGCGCAAGACCACCAACGATCTGTCCGACGCGCTGCACGGCGACAAGCACGGCGTCGAGACCACCGCCGAGAACCTGTTCCAGGATTGAGCGCGGCGATGCCGCGCGATCCCTGCTAGGGTGCGCGCATGTTGCCCGGACCGCTCGCGAAGCTGATGCCGTCGCTCGATGGCGACAAGAACCTGGTGCGCGAGGCGTGGAACCTCATGGCGGGCTTGCCCGGAGGCAAGGCGCTGTTCTCGAAGCTGATCGGCCGGATGGCGCCGTACACTGGCTCGATCGGCGCCCGCATCACGGCGCTGCGGCCCGGGTTCTGCCAGGCGCAGCTCGAGGATCGTAAGGAGGTGCGCAACCACCTGCAGTGCGTGCACGCGGTCGCGCTGGTCAACCTGGCCGAGCTGGCCGGCAACGCCGGGCTGGCCTACGCGCTGCCCGACGACGCGCGCTTCATCGTCGCCGGCCTGTCGATCGAGTACATCAAGAAGGCGCGCGGCACGATCACCGCCACCAGCGAGAGCCCGATCCCGCCGTCGAGCGCGCGCGCCGAGTTCGACGTGCCGGTCACCCTCACCGACGCGAGCGGCGAGGTCGTCGCCCGCGCGACGCTGCGCACGCTGGTCGGTCCCAAGCGCCCGCCCGCCCGCGCCGACGTGAACTGAACCGCGCGGGCTTGGACCCGCGCGCGCCGCCTACTCGGCGATCGCGACCGGTTCGTCGATGTCGTCGAGCGTGATCTTGCGCAGCGCGGGCGTCGGCGACGCCGCCGCGACCGGCGGGTTCGGCAGGAACAGCATCGCCGGCGGATCGCCGCACTGCTTGCCGTTGGCGTCGATCGGCTGCAGCTGGTACGCGCCCTCGACGTTGCCGACCTCGGCGACGAACTCGTCGCGGGTCACCAGCGCCGGCAACCGCAGCGGCTGGCCGTCGCGGTACAGCCGCGACCACAGCTTGCCCTCGGTGGGCTGGAAGTAGACCTGGAACGCGACCGTCGGGCCGAGGCGGTAGGTCCGCCCGCGCTGATCGGTCAACCACATCCGCCGGGGTCGTCCCGGCCGTGATCCCTTGGGCCAAGGCATGATCACAGCATAGCTCGGATCGTCGCACCGATCCAGCAGGGCCGCTCCGAATCTGCCGATTCAGCGAGCGCCTGATCGGCCCGCGCCCGCTCTCGACTCAAGGCCAGGCCCGCTTCACCGCCGGCCGGTGAGCCAGACATCGGTCGGTCCAGGATCTCGATCCCGGCCGACCGCCCCGGGTTCCTCAATTCCGGGCCGCGGTCATGACCTCGAGGCTGCCGCAGGTGAGCTGGCCGGCGTCGAGGGCCGCCTTGGCCTCGTCGGTGGTACACGCGGTGCCGGTGATGCTGTCCTTGGTGTTGACGCGGGTCTCGATCGTGAGCGTGCCGTCGTCGGCGAGGATCGCGGTCGAGACCGTCGCGCCGAGGCTGCACGCGATGGCGTCGCCGGACGCGACGTAGATCTGCGCCTCGTAGCCGCCCGGGATCGCCTTGGCGTAGGACAGGTCGAACAGCGACGTGGTCTCGCAGGTCCCGGGGGCGGAGCACGGCGCCCACTGGTAGTACTCCTGGCCGAACAGCGTCTCGCGGGTGAACTGGATGTACGGCGGATCGGTGACGACCGCGCCGGGCGTGCACCCGGTGTTGTTCTCGGTGTGGCTGGTCACGCGCCACAGCCCGACCAGGTCGGGGCCCTCCGAGGTCTCGGTGCAGGCGGCAACCAGGGCGAGGCAAGCGAGGGCGGTCAGGCGCATGGATCCTCCGGAACGGCGTCGCCACCGTACCACGCCCTGCAAACCACACCGTGGCGGTCATGTGGCGGGCCGGCATCGTGTAATGTCGCGCCGCGCGATGCTCGGCTACGTCCTGGATGACGTGTTCATCCACCACCTCGCTCCATCGGGTCACCCCGAGCGCCCGGCGCGCGTCGCCGCGGTGCGCGACGCCCTGGCCGCGGCCAACCTGGCGGGCCACGGCCAGCAGGTGGCGATCCGCGCGGCGACCGACGACGAGCTCGGGCGCGTCCACGGCGCGAGCTACCTGGCGACGCTGAGCCGCACGGTGCCGGGCGCCAGCGGCTGGCTCGATGGCGATACGTACTATTCGCCGGGCACCTGGGACGCGGCGCTGGCGGCGGCGGGCTCGGTGAGCGAGCTGGCCACGCAGGTGCTCGCCGGCGCGCTGGGCAGCGGGCTCGCGGTCGTGCGCCCGCCTGGCCACCACGCCGAGCGCGATCGCGCGATGGGCTTCTGCCTGATCAACAACGTCGCGGTCGCGGCGGCGGCGGCGCGCGCGGCCGGCGCGGCCCGGGTGGCGATCCTCGACTGGGACGTCCACCACGGCAACGGCACGCAGCAGATCTTCTGGGACGACCCCACCGTGCTCTATCAGTCGATCCACCAGTTCCCGTTCTATCCCGGCACCGGCGCGCCCGACGAGATCGGCGGGCCTGCGGCGCTGGGCGCCACCGTCAACGTCGGGCTGCCAGCCGGCTCCGGCGATCGCGACTACCTGGCCGCGTTCGACGAGGTGCTGGCGCCGTCGCTCGAGCGGTTCCGCCCCGATCTGATCCTGGTGTCGGCGGGGTTCGACGCCCACCGCGCCGACCCGCTGGCCAGCATGCAGGTGTCGCGCTACGGGTTCGCGCGGCTGGCGGCGCGGGTGCGGCGGCTGGCCGATCGGCTGTGCGCCGGGCGGTGGGTGGTGGCCCTCGAGGGCGGCTACGATCTGGCCGGGCTCGCCGAGGGCGCCGGCGCCACGCTCGAGGCGCTGATCGCGCCGAGCGATCAGCTGGCCAGCGCCGCCGAGGTCGCGCTGGCCGACGCCAGCCCCGGGGCGCAGCGCGCGATCGGCGAGACGCTGCGCGCGCTCACCGGCGGCGGCGCGGCGGTCGCGCTGGGGGCGGCGCGATGACCTACGCCCAGGCCCAGCCGGCGGCGCCGGTGCAGTTCGGTTCGCGCTACTGGCTGCTGCGGCCGCTGGCCACCGGCGGCATGGCCGAGATCTACCTGGCGCGGCAGAACGCGATGGCCGGCTTCGACAAGGAGGTCGTGATCAAGCGCCTCAAGCCGGAGCTGGCCAGCGATCCGCGGATCGTCGAGATGTTCCTCGACGAGGCCCGCATCGGCGCGGTGCTGAACCACCCGAACATCGTCCACGTCTACGACGTCGACGAGGAGGGCGGCATCCCGTACATCGCGATGGAGTACATCGTCGGCGAGGAGCTCAACGAGCTGTGCCGGCGCGGGCTCGGCCTCGGGCGGTTCCTGCCGCTCGAGCACGCGGTCGAGCTGATCCGCCAGGCCGCCGCCGGCATGGGCTACTTCCACGCCAAGCGCGGCAGCGAGGGCTCCGCGTTCGCCGGGCAGGGGCTCGAGATCGTCCACTGCGACATCTCGCCGACCAACCTGCTGGTCACCGAGGACGGCTTCCTCAAGCTGATCGATTTCGGCATCGCCCGCTCGAAGGATCAGCGGCCCCGCGAGGAGGGCATGATCCCGGGCAAGCTGTCGTACATGTCGCCCGAGCAGGCGACCCGCGGCGTCGTCGACTACCGCTCCGACATCTTCTCGCTGGGCGTCGTGCTGTACGAGATCACCGTCGGCCGCCGCCTGTTCAAGGGGCCGGCCCACGAGGTGGTGCGGCGCCTGACCGAGGGCGAGATCGAGGCGCCGACCTTCGTCAAGCGCGACTTCCCCGGGCAGCTCGAGGGCATCATCATGCGCGCCCTCGAGCGCCACCCCGAGAGCCGCTACCCGAGCGCGTACGACCTGGCCGACGAGCTCGAGGGCTTCTTGCGCGACGCGCGCCTGCACTCGGGGCCGGTGCGGATCGCCCGCTACCTCGACGAGCTGGCCGAGGCCGCCGGCGGCCAGCGCCGCCCCGAGCTGATCGCCGAGTCGGACCTGGCCAAGATCGACGAGGAGCTCGACTTCGACGGCAAGATGTTCGACGGCTACCAGGCCGCGCCCGATCAGCCCAAGAGCGAGTGGGACGAGTACCAGGAGGCCGACGCCGAGGTGGCCGCCGCGCTCGGGCTCGAGCTCGAGCAGCTGCGGCTGATGCGCACGCCGGTGCCGCACCGGGGCGACGACGGCGAGCTGTCGTTGCCGCTGCCGGCGCCGCGCGACTCGGTGCCGGAGCCGGCGACCTGGGCCCCGGCGCCCGAGCCCGGCGACATCACCGCGCGCCGCGAGCGGCAGATCGCGCCGACGCCGGTGCCGCCGGTGGCGGTGACTGCTGCGCCTGCGCCTGCGCCTGCGCCTCCGCCGCTGGCCCCGCTCGTGCCGCCGACGATCGCGGCGCCGGCGCCGCTGGCCGTGCCCGCCCCGACCCCGATCGCGGCCGCCGCGCCGCCGCGCAGCCTGACGCCGGTGCTGGTGCTCGGCATCTCGGCCGGCATCGCGCTCGGCATCCTGGTCAGCCGCCTCCTGTGAGCGGGGCGCGTTGCGGCACGGCCGCGGCGCGTCTGGTAGGTTGAGATCGTGCAGCTCCGGGTCGCGCTCGTGCTGGTCGGCCTCGCGGCCTGCGGCGGCGACAAGGCGCCGACCACCGAGCGGCGCGAGGCGCCGACCCGGCGGGTGATCGAGCCGCCGCACGGCGACGTCCGCGCGCTGCCGCCCCACGCGGTCACCGCCGACGGCGTCGGCCCGTTCAAGCTGCGCATGGCGATGACCGAGTGCGCCGCGTCGCTGCCGCCCGGCACCCGGATGTCGCTGCTGCAGATCCCCGGCGTGGTCGATCACAGCGTGCTGCGCGACGCCGGGCTGATCATCGGCGGCGCGCGCAGCGGCGCGACCTCGTACATCGCGGTGATCCGGGTGGCGATCGCGCGCACCGGCGACGGCATCGGCGTCGGCACCGACCGCGCCGCGCTCGAGCGCGCGCTGGGGCCGGCGGTCGGCGATCCGGAGACCGTGCGCGATCCCGGCCTGTAGGTCGGCGCCGGCCTGCCCGGCGCGCGCTTCGTGCTGTACGCCGATCGGGTCGGCGCGCTGGTGCTGTCGCCGCCGCCGGTGCGGGGCCCGGCGCCCGACGACGGCTGCGTGCGCCCCGACCTGGCCGACGTGGTCGGCCTGCCCGCGACCGCCCGCGGCGCGTGCCTCGACGGCGCCCAGGCGATCGCCGCCGCCGACGAGCAGGTGGTGGCGCTGGCGACCGCCGACGGCAAGGTGAAGCGGGTCGCGGCGGCCGACGTGCCCGGGCTGCGCTGGGCCGCGCCGATCCGCGGGCCGGCCGGCGTCGACGAGGTGGTCGCGGTGGCCGAGCGGGTCACGGCCGACGGCCGCACCGCGGTGGTCCAGGTGCTGGCGCTCGAGGGTGGCCGGCTGGTGCGCCTCGGCGAGGTCGACGCGTTCCGGCTGTCGGAGACCAGCGCCGGCTGGATCGGCGCGCGCCTGGCCGATCTCGAGGTGCGGCTCGAGATCACCCGGGTCGGCGACGAGCTGACCATCGGCGGCCTGCTGATCCACGGCGGCACCACCGCGGTGATCGACGCCGCCCCGCTGTCGCCGGTGCCGCTGAGGCTGAGCCGGCGGCCGCCCGACCGCGGGCGGCTGGACGCCGGGGTCGCGGCCGAGGCCGACGCCGGGGTGCCCGCCGACGGTCGGACCCGCTGACCGCGATCGCTCCCTCAGACCTTTGCGATCCGTCCGCGACTTCTGCACAATATCGAAGTTGCCAGCGCTGCCTTCGGATCGACTCGACCGCGTACTCCGCCCGCGCGGCGGTAGCGCGCGCGCTGCTCGGCGCCCATGAAGTTCCTCTGCGACCGCTGCAAGACGCGCTACGCGATCGCCGACGACCGAGTTCGCGGCAAGATCCTCAAGATCCGCTGCA
>Ga0073899_10005545_pt1 | contig 10949 bp, 8 predicted proteins | sample KloWWTmetaKNB5Ph_FD_88975 | JGI IMG/M metagenome (GOLD analysis project Ga0073899, IMG submission 88975) | Active sludge microbial communities from Klosterneuburg, Austria, studying microevolution and ecology of nitrifiers - Klosterneuburg... | ecosystem: Engineered > WWTP > Aerobic digester >...
AGCCGCGATCGCCGACACGCCGCTCAGGCCCGTCACCGTCACCGGCGTCAGACTATTCGTCGTCGTGCCATTGCCCAGTTGGCCGCTGCCGTTGTTACCCCAGCAGCGCACCGTCGCGTCCGTCAGCAGTGCGCAGGTGTGGTACAGCCCAGCCGCGAGCTGCGACACGCCGCCAAGGCCCGTCACCGTCACCGGCGTCAGACTATTCGTCGTCGTGCCATTGCCCAGCTGGCCCTCACTGTTGCGACCCCAGCAGCGCACCGTCGCGTCCGTCAGCAGTGCGCAGGTGTGAAGACCACCAGCCGCGATAGCCGACACGCCGCTCAGGCCCGTCACCGTCACCGCCGTCAGACTATTCGTCGTCGTGCCATTGCCCAGCTGGCCGTTGCCGTTGTAACCCCAGCAGCGCACCGTCGCGTCCGTCAGCAGTGCGCAGGTGTGGTACTGCCCAGCCGCGAGCTGCGACACGCCGCCCAGACCAGGCACCGTCACCGGCGTCAGACTCTGCGTCGTCGTGCCATTGCCCAGTTGGCCCTCACTGTTGCGACCCCAGCAGCGCACCGTCGCGTCCGTCAGCAACGCGCAGGTGTGAGAACCCCCAGCCGCGATCGCCGACACGCCGCTCAGGCCCGTCACCGTCACCGCCGTCGTGCTACTCGTCGTCGTGCCATTGCCCAGTTGGCCGTTGCCGTTGTTACCCCAGCAGCGCACCGTCGCGTCCGTCAGCAACGCGCACGTGTGGTACTGCCCAGCCGTCAACGCCGTCGCACCGGTGATGCCGGTCACATCCACCGCGACATTGCTGCTCGTCGTCGTGCCGTTGCCGAGTTGGCCGTTGCCGTTGTAGCCCCAGCACTTGACTGCACCGGCGTCGGTGAGCGCGCAGGTGTGGGAATCACCTGCTACCAGTGCACCGGGGCCGAAGGACTTGGGTTGCGGCGACACCGCCGGTTCGCTGGCTCCAGCCGCGCAGGCCATCAGAAATGCCGCCATCAGCAGCAGCGGACGAACGATTTTGTGGGCCATGGCGTTGAACTCTCGTTGGGGGCTGCAGGCGTTCGGGGTTGTGAACGTATCGTGAAGCGCAGCCGCGCCGCAATCCGCGCTGCGCGAGCTGCGCGCATGTGGGTGCAACGGAATGTGGCAATGCACCGAACCACGTGCGTCCACGCACCCGCACTCTCTGCCTTGCATCCACAAGCGGCTCGGTGATGCGGTTGGTGCTGGCTTCGAAGCCGTCGCGGAAGATCTGACCCACTCCCCTACCGCTCTCTCATCGAGGGAGAGAGGGAGCAAGCCGCGGAAGCGCTGCCAGTCAGTTCCGCATCGCTCCCACCGCGCCCGGCACTGTGGGCGGTGGTGCGCTGGTTTCGAAGCCGTTGAGGAACAGGCCGATCGGGACGATGGGGTCCTGATCCGTCGCGGTGTCATTGGCGGTGTCGAGCGCGGTGATGCCGATGGGCAAGCTCACGCTGGCGCTGTTGATGACGAACGCACCGATGCTGCCATCGACTTCGGCGACCACGTCGAAGCGCAGGTATTGGCCGACGCCGAGGCTGATCGGTGTACTCAGATTTCCGCTGCCGCTTGCGGGCACTGGGCAGGTGGCGGTGGAACTTGCCGGCACACACTGCCAGGCACCGTTGATCAGCGCGGCGGGCAAGGTGTCGGTGAGCGTGGCGCCGGCGACCGCATTCGGGCCTGCGTTCGCCACCACGATCGCGTAGACCACGGTCTCGCCGTCGAGCAGGCCGACGCGATGGTTGTCCTTGGCGACTTGCAGATCAGCTCCGGGCGTAACCGTGATCGTGAACTGCTGCGCGCTCGATGTGTCGGCACCACCGTTCGCGGTGCCGCCGTCGTCGCGCACGCGCACGGTGATGGTCGCGCTGCCACCGATGCCGCTCAACGTGTAGGTCAACTTGCCGTCGTTGGCGATATCGACCGCGCCGCCGGCGAGCACGCCATCGGGGTCGGTGACGCTGTCGATCAGAAAATCATCGACTGCCTGAGCAATGTCTTCATCCGCCGGGCCGAAGTCGACGGTCGCGAATCCCGGAACACTTTGCACACCAGTCGTCGCGGCCGCATGCGTCGCGAGCGTGCCGACTGTCAGCGCCGGTGCGTCGTTCACCGCGGTCACGTTCACCTGGAACGTCTGCTGCGAACTCGCGCCGATGGGGTCGGTGACCGTCAGCGTGACAGTGACCGCACCGTTCTGTTGCGCAACCGGTGCGAAGGACACGACGCGCTGGCTGTCGGTCAAACCGGCCGCGACCGATGGGTTCGGCAGCACGCTGGTGTTGCCGGAAGTCGCGGTGACCACGAGCGTTGCCGCGGCCGATTCGAGATCAGCGACGTTGATCGTCACGCTCGCACTACTGGAATCCTCCAGCACGGTTGGATTCGAGACGGCAGCAATAGTCGGGGCATCATTCGCGAACGACGCAGTCACATTGATCGGCCCGGTCACGTTCGCATCGGTGCGTGGATTCGCGGTCGAGAGATCGCTCCACTGCGCGAAGTGGTAGCCGCCATCGGGAATGGCGGTGACCGCCGCAGCGTCACTGCCCTGGACCACGGTTTGCGAAGCCGCGCCACTGATCGTGCCGTGGGGGCCGGCGGTGTAGGTCAGTGCGTAGGTGGTGACGAAAGGTGAGCCGACCACAGCAGTGGGTGTCGTCGCGCGCATCGCTTCGCCATTTCCGAGGCGTCCGTCTGTGTTCTCGCCCCAGCAGCGCGCTGTGCCGTCGCCCAGCACTGCGCAAGAGTGGGCGTGGCCCGCTGCGATGGCAGCGACATTCGACAGACCCGAGACGGCAACAGGTGTCGTGCGATTCGTGGTCGAACCGTCACCGAGTTGGCCTGAGTAGTTGTACCCCCAACAGCGCACGCTGCCGTCGCTGACCAGCGCGCAGGTGTGGGTGTTGCCCGCTGATACCGCAATCGCATTCGACAAGCCAGCGACCATCACCGGCGTCGCGCTCAGCGTGGTCGTGCCATTTCCAAGTTGGCCGTATCCGTTGTAGCCCCAGCAGCGTACCGTTCCGTCGCCGACCAAGACACAGGTGTGCGCACTGCCAGCAGTGACAGCGGTGGCGTTCGCCAGGCCCGACACAACCACCGGCACGGTGCTCTGCGTCGTGGTGCCATTGCCGAGTTGGCCGAGGGCGTTGTAGCCCCAGCAGCGCGCGGTGCCATCGTTGATGAGCGCGCAAACATGATTGCCCCCGGCCGCGATTCTCGTTCCGCCAGCCAGACCCGACACGCTTACCGCGGTCACGCTGTTCGTCGTCGTGCCGTTGCCGAGCTGACCGAAGCCGTTGTATCCCCAACATTTCGCTGCGCCACCGGCCAATAGCGTGCAGGTGTGATTCGCTCCGGTTGCCAAACCGCTGGCATTGGTGACACTCGTCACGGCGACAGGAGAAGTTCGATTGACGATGCTGCCATCGCCGAGTTGGCCGTTGGCGCCATACCCCCAGCAACGCGCTGTACCGTCGCTGATCAAGGCGCAACTGTGCTCCCATCCTGCGGTCAGCGCGGATGTGCTCGCCAGGCCTGAAACCGCAACCGGGGTGGTGCGCTGAATCGTGCTGCCGTCGCCTACCGGGCCAGCATTATTGCCGCCCCAGCAACGCGCGGTCTCATCGGCCAACCGCACACAGGTATGAAACATGCCTGCCACGACATCCACGGCACTCGTCAATCCGGAAACCACGACCGGAGAATTCCGCTGCGCCACGCTGCCATCACCGAGTTGACCCTCGTAGTTCCTTCCCCAACATCGCACCGCGCCATCGTTGATCAGAGCGCAGGTGTGGTAGTAGCCCGTAGCCATAGTGCGGGCAAAGGACAAGCCAGCGACAGTCACGGGGCTCAGGCGCATCGTCAGGCTGCCATCGCCAAGCTGACCCGAGTCGTTGTACCCCCAGCAACGCACCGCGCCATCGTTGATCGACACGCACGTGTGCAAAGCTTGCGCTCCTCCCGATAGTTCGGTCGCGCCGCTGAGGCCCGGAACTGCCACCGGGGTCAGCCGATTGCTGGTGCTGCCATCGCCGAGTTGTCCATAGCCGTTGTGGCCCCAGCAGCGCACCGTGTCATCGTCGATCAAGGCGCAAGTATGGGCATTCCCCGCCACCATCTCCGCGACGCCGCTCAGCCCGGACACCGCTACCGGCAAAGGGCTCTGCGTCGTTGTGCCAATACCGAGTTGGCCTTCACCATTTCTTCCCCAACACTTCATCGTGGCGTCGCTTAGCCGCGAGCACGTGTGGCCATAGCCCGCCACAACCTCCGCCGCGTTGCTCAACCCGGAGACCACCACCGGCGTCGTGCTGTACGTGGTCGTGCCGTTGCCGAGCTGACCGTAGTCGTTTTGGCCCCAGCAGCGCACCGTGGCGTCCGCCAGCACAGCGCATGTGTGGCGATGGCCCGCCGCCAGAACGGTAGCACTGGCCAAGCCCGAAACCGCTACCGGAGTGCTGCGCTGCGTCGTACTGCCATCTCCAATCTGGCCGGAGTTGTTCTCCCCCCAGCAGCGCACCGTGCCATCGCCCATTAGAGCGCAGGTGTGGTGGAAACCCGCTGCCAACGACGTCGCGCCGATGATTCCGGTGACATCCACCGCAGTGTTGCTGTTCGTGGTCGTACCGTTGCCAAGCTGGCCGTTTCCGTTCAACCCCCAGCACTTCACGCCGCCCCCGTCGGCAAGCGTGCATGTGTGCTGATCTCCCGCCGCCAAGGCGCTGCCCTGTGCCATCACCGGCGAGGCGCTCGCGGCCAGCAACGCGGCGGCAGCGAAGTGCAAGGTGCGCAGGGCGAGCCTGCGCGCACGCTGTGCAAGGGCGGATGCCGATGGTTCGATGCTCATGCTGACCTCGTGGTTGGTGTCTTGCAGGTTGGGTGTGCGCCGCCCCTGGTTCGGCCGCATCGCCATGCTCGGCACTATCCATGCGCGGGCGGCGGGCGGCATCCCCCAATCGCGGTAGGTGCGAGGTGGGCGCGTCGCTACACCAAGGCACCTCGGGCGCAGTCGATCGCTTGCCAGACACTGCGGCGTCGCCGGTTGCACGGCCGCCATGGTCACGACTAAAGTCCCGCAGAATCAGGGGACGAGTTCCGTTGCAGCGCGTCGCGGCCAGCAACTGCGAAATGAACGCTTCCGCGCTTGTGGCGGAGGTTTTCGCAGGCATTTGTGCAGGCATCAGCCCGATTTCAGCGCTGTGCCACGCCCTGCGCATCGAGACCGTGCCCGAGGCGCCTGGCAATGATGACCTCGGCGCTTCATCCGCCGCGCTGATGCGCTGCCTGCCCTTGCATACGCTGACCGCAGCACAACGCGAAGCGGCGGAAGCCATGGCCGGGTGGTGGCCATTGATCCATACCATCGCCCGTCAGCGGCATTCGGCACAGCAGCGCTACGGCGACCAGCTGGGCATGCTGGCGTCGCTGCCGCTGCCGCTCGCGCTCGGCGAAGCCGGACAGTCGCCGCTGTGGCGCAATGCCGCATGGCGGCAGACGCAAGGCGCGGACGGCCACACGACAAGACCGCCCAGACCGGCCGCCGAAGCAGCGTTCGAAACCGGCCAACCACAACTCGACAGCGGCGCCATCCGCGTCGTCACCGGCGCGAGGCCATACTGGAACGATCAGGCGCTGGAAGCTTTGCCAGTCACTGCAGCCGAGCGGCGGATACTGGCCGAGATCGGCCGCGGCATCGAGCTTGCCGCGATCGCCGAACAGCTCGGCATTTCGCTGCATACCGTGCGTGCCCACGTCCGCTCCTCGATGCGGAAACTGGCCTGCCATCGCCGCATCGATCTGGTGCAACTGGTCCAGTTCTGTCATTCCACTCCATGAGATTCGACGCGTGCCACAACGACCCGATTCGCTGATCGAATCCCTGTACTCCTCGGTCGAATCCATCGATGCCTTTTCGGGCTTCATGGGCCGTATGGCAAAGCACCTGGGCGGGCACATCGCCGCGCTGCAGTTCGAAGACCTCGCGCACCGCAAGGGCCGTGTGGCCATCGTCGTTGGCGTGGAAGCCGAGGAATTGAGCGGCTACGAGGCGCGCTATTCCGCCGACAACCTCTGGATTCAACGCGGCGCCACTTCGCTGATCGAAGCCGGCTTCGTCGACAGCGACCGCGTCGCCAGCGCCTCCGAGATGGCGCACACCGAGTTTCATGCCGGTGTGCTCAAGCCGCTCGACATCGGCCACAGTGTCGGCTGGTGCCTGAACCATGGACCGCGCGGCCAGATCTCCGCCTTGTCGATGAACCGCAGCGCGCGCATGGGCGCGTTTGGCGACGACATCGCGGGATTTGCGCAATGGATTCATCCGCACCTGAAGAACGCCTACACGCTGATGCGCGAGTTCGACTGGCTGAACGGCGCACAGCAGTCCATCGGCTCGGCCGTCGATGCGCTGCGCTGCGCCTTGTTCGTGCTGCGTCCCTCGGGCCGAGTGGCATGGCGCAACGCCGCGGCCGAGGAGTGGCTGGGCACGGGCGATGCCGTGGTGCTCGCCGCCGGCGCCGCCCTGCGGCTTGCGCAGGTCGAGGATCAGGCGCGCCTGGACCGCGCCATCACGCTGTGCTTGGCGCATCAACAGCGGATCGTACGGGTCGCGATCCGCAATCGGGCGCGACAAGTGGTCGGGATCGCCAGCCTGATGTCGGTCGCCTGCACCCGCTGGGTACCGGGCATGCCGCAAGATCGCGCCGTAACCCTGCTGCTGCATCGTCGTGAAACGCCCCTGGTCGCCGCCGACCAGATCGTTGCGACCCTGGGGCTGACGCCAGCCGAGGCGCGAGCGGCGCTGGCGCTATGCGCGCAGGAGACCACGCGCGATGCTGCAGCCGCGCTGGGTGTGACCTACGAAACCCTGCGCGGGCAAATCAAGAACTGCATGACCAAGACCGGCGCGCGCAGCCAGTCGCAACTGTTGCTGCGCATCCAGCAACAGATCGCCCGCCAGACGAAACCGCAGCGCCGGCGCTGACCGCTCGGGGCACCAACTGCGCGAACACTCACCGCCCCGCCAGCAACCGCTCCAAACCTTCGAACGCGGCGGCGACGGTGGCGCGGCGGATGGCGTCGCGGTCGCCTTCGAAGTGGAACACCTGCGCAGTGGGCGGGTGGTGACCGAAGCCCCAGGCGATCCAGACGCAAGCCTTGCGTCACACCGGGGCAAGCACCCGCAGCCCCGGCAGATCAGCGAAATCGCTCGGATCAACTACGCCCACGGATCGCGCAATTCGCTGCCGAATTCCTTGTGGCTATCGTCCAGCCACCGTTTCGCTTCAGCGGCAGTCAACATGGGCTCCAGCCCCGCGAGAGCCTGTCGCGCCGTCATGGACTGGGCTACAGGCACGATCTCGGCGATCAAGCGCTGATTGCGCTCGACGAACACCTTCTCGCCGTCGCGCAGCAACTGATCGAGGATTTCCCGGGTGCGCCGGGCTAGTTCGGTGGCGGTCACGGTGGTCATGGCGGGATGGTGCGGCAACTGCCTATCGGCTGCAATTTGTGCATTCACCGCACCACCGTGTCCCGAACCGGACGGTGGCACCAGTCGCCTTCACGACGAAGGCACGACAGCTCACCGCCCCGCCAGCAACCGCTCCAAGCCTTCGAATGCGGCAGCGACGGTGGCGCGGCGGATGGCGTCGCGGTCGCCGTTGAAGTGGAACACCTGCGCGGCGGGCGGGTGGTGGCCGAAGCCCAAGGCGATCCAGACGCAAGTCTCGCGTCACACTGGGACCAGCACCCGCAGCCCCGGCAGGTCAGCGAAATCGCTTGAGTTCAGCGTCAGTAGCGCGCAAGCGTGCTCGATCGCCTGCGCGGCAATCCAAAGATCGTTGTAGCGCGGCCGTGGCGAGCGGCCCGCCGCACGCACGGAAGCTGCGAGCACACCAAACGCCGCCGCCGTATGCCGAGTCACATCCAGCACCGGCCGCCGCTCGATGTGGCGCAGGAAGGCGGCGCGGCGCGCGCGTTCACCGGCATCGCGGCAAGATTCCACACCGAAACGCAACTCACCGAGCGACACCGCGGACGCGTAGACAGGCGCCTCGCCCGACGCGGCCGTCACGGCGTCGTGCGACAACTGTCCGGTGCCCAGCGCGACCCAGATGCAGCTGTCGAAGATCACGCCCACGGATCGCGCACATCCTCTTCGAAGCCGTCGCGGCTGTCTTCAAGCCAGCGTTTCGCTTCTTCCGCAGACAACATCATCGGCAGGCCGGCCAACGCCTGGCGCGCCGTCATGCGCCGCATTGCCGGCACCAGTTCGGCAATGGGTCGGGCATTGCGCTCGACGACAATGGTCGCTCCCTCGCTCAAGACCTGATCGAGGATCTCCCGAGTGCGTCGGGCCAGTTCGGTGGCAGTCACGGTTGTCATGGCCAAATGATGCGCTTGATACGTAAGTGACGCAATCGATGTACAGGCGCCGAGCCGAGGTTTCACCTCCCCGCCAGCAACCGCTCCAGTCCTGCAAATGCGGCGGCGACGGTGGCACGGCGGATGGCGTCGCGGTCGCCTTCGAAGTGGAACACCTGCGCGGCGGGCGGGTGGTGGCCGAAGCCCCAGGCGATCCAGACGGTGCCGACCGGTTTGTCGCGGGTGCCGCCGGTAGGCCCGGCAATGCCAGTGATGGCGACGGCCATGACGGCGCGCGAGCGCGAGAGCGCGCCGCGCACCATCTCGACCACGGTCTCGCTGCTGACGGCGCCGTGCTGTTCCAGCGTCTGTCGCGGCACGCCGAGCATGGCTTCCTTGGCGTCGTAGCTGTAGGCGACGAAGGCGCAGTCGAACCAGGCGGAACTACCCGGCACTTCGGTCACGACCTTGGCCACCCAGCCGCCGGTGCAGGACTCGGCGGTGGCGAGCTTCAGGCGCGCTTCGAGCAGGCGCGCACCGAACTCGGCGGCACGCGCGTGCAATTCGGCATCGGCAAGTTCGGCAGCGGGCTTCATTGGTGCAGTATGCCAGCCGCGCGCGCGGCGATCACGGCCGGGTCGTTGCAGCCGGTATCGCCATCAGCCGCTGCGCCAGTTGCATCGGATCGAGATAGCCACCGAGCACCGAGCCGTCGCTGGCGATGATCGTCGGCGTACCGAGCCGGGCGAGCTTCTGCCCGAGTTGCATGGTTTCGGTGATCGGATGCGCGCACGCCTTGCGCTGGTCGGCCGGCAACTCCCCTGCCGACATGCTCGCCGTCAACGCGTCCTGGCGATCGACCGCGCACCAGACATAGCCAGCCTTGTCATACGAAGCCGAGGGCTGGCCGGCGCGCGGGAACATCAGGTAATCGACGGTGATGCCGGCGGCATTGATCGCCGACATCTCCTTGTGCAGCTTGCGGCAGTAACCGCAGTCGACGTCGGTGAAGATGGTGATGCGGTGCTTCTCGTCGGCAGCCGCAAAGCGGATGCGCTTGTCTTCGCCGACCTTGGCCAGCGCGGCGCGACGCAGCCCGTTCTCGGTGCTCGCGGTCAGGTCGCTGCGCTCGCGCGCGTCGTACAGCCGCCCCTGCAGCAGGTGCCGGCCATCGGCGCCGACGTAGAGCACCTCGCCATTGGCCACGACTTCAAACACGTCGGGCATCGCCGCCGGCTGCACCGACTCGATCACCGCATTCGGCAGCAGCCGCTGCACTGCGGCGCGCACCGCCGCCTCGTCCGCCTGCGCTGCGCCCGCCACCAGCGCCAAGGCCAGCATCGTCCACTGCTTCATGATTTGCTCCGTGCACCGCCTTCCAATCGAGGCCAGCCTGCGACTCGGCACGCGCGCACAAGTTCCGCGTTCGCCACGGCTTCGAGGTCGATGCACCCGCCCCGCCACCGCTACACTGCGCGGCCCTGTTCCCCGACTGCGTCCGCCGTGTCCGACGACTTCTCCCAGCACACCCCGCTGATGCGCCAGTTCTTCCGCGCCAAGGCGGAATTCCCGGACACGCTGGTGTTCTTCCGCATGGGCGACTTCTACGAGTTGTTCTACGACGACGCGCGCAAGGCGGCGCGCCTGCTCGATGTCACATTGACGCAACGCGGCCAGTCGGCGGGTCAGCCGATCCCGATGGCGGGTGTGCCTTATCACGCGGTCGAGGGTTATCTCGCCAAGCTGGTGAAGCTCGGCGAATCGGCGGCGATCTGCGAGCAGATCGGCGACCCTGCACTCGCCAAGGGCCTGGTCGAGCGCAAAGTCGTGCGTGTGATCACGCCGGGCACGCTGACCGACGAAGCCCTGCTCGAAGAACGCCGCGACAATCTGCTGGTGTCGTTGACCCGCGTCGGTGATCGCTCAGGTTTGGCCTGTGTCGATGTTGCCGGTGGTCGCTTCACGCTTGGCGAGATCGAAGGCGAGGCGGCGCTGCTCGCCGAACTCGCGCGCCTGGCGCCGGCCGAAACCTTGCTCGATGAAAACGTGCGCTGGCCCGAAGCCGTGACCGCGATGACCGGCACGCGCCGGCGTCCGCCCTGGCACTACGAACACGATAGCGCCGAGCGCGCGCTCTGCGAGTTCTTCGGCACCCGCGACCTGCGCGGTTTCGGTTGCGCGGAGCTCAAACTCGCGGTCGGCGCCGCCGGCGCACTGCTCGCCTACCTGAAGGACACCCAGCGATCGGCCCTGCCGCACCTGACCCGGCTCGCGGTCGAATCCAGCGACGACACCATCGCGATGGATGCGGCCACGCGTCGCAATCTCGAACTCGATGCCCAGACCAGCGGGCGCAGCGGCGCCACGCTGTTTTCGGTGATCGACAGCACGGTCACGCCGATGGGCGGACGCCTGCTGCGGCGTTGGCTGCATCGTCCGCTGCGCACTCGCACCGTACTGCAACTGCGTCACCAGGCGATCGCGGCGCTGATCGAGTCTGGCCAACTGCACGCACTGCGCGAACTGCTGCGCAGTATCGGTGACATCGAGCGCAT
>Ga0073899_10005546_pt1 | contig 10947 bp, 8 predicted proteins | sample KloWWTmetaKNB5Ph_FD_88975 | JGI IMG/M metagenome (GOLD analysis project Ga0073899, IMG submission 88975) | Active sludge microbial communities from Klosterneuburg, Austria, studying microevolution and ecology of nitrifiers - Klosterneuburg... | ecosystem: Engineered > WWTP > Aerobic digester >...
GATTCAGTTCATGTTATTCGGTTGCCGGTTTTGGTGCGCCCATGACCTGAAGGTCAGTGCGCCCCCGCTCGCAAAAAACGCGCGAGCGTCAAGACCGGTGCCTTGAACCACTCGGCCAACCCTCCATTTTCTTAACCCATTGTAACAACTGGTCTTTTTCCAGTCCAACGCGGCCCCGCCCCGGCGGCGGCGATGCCGCATACAATGGTCGCGGCCTTGAAACTTCCGCGAAGGGCCCTACTCTAACCCTCGCGTCACGAACGACCGACACCGAAACGAACTCGACTGGAGCCAACACCATGCAAGAAGCCCCGATGATGACTCCCGCCACACGCTCGCAGACTTTCGCGCTCGCGCAAAACCGGGTCCTGCGCAACACCTACGCCCTGCTCGCCCTGTCGATGGTGCCCACGGTGCTCGGCGCGTGGATCGGCGTGCAGATGAAGTTCTCCCTGTTCCAGGCCAATCCCGCCATCGGCTTCATCGCCTTCCTCGCGATCGCCATCGGCTTCATGTTCGGCATCGAGAAGACGAAGAACAGCGGCTGGGGCGTGGCGCTGCTGCTCGGCTTCACGTTCTTCATGGGCCTCATGCTCTCGCGCATGCTGGGTGTCGTGCTGGGCTTTCGCAATGGCGCGAGCCTCATCGGCCTGGCCGGCGGCGGCACGGCGGTGATCTTCGCGGTCATGGCCTCGGTCGCCTCGACCACGAAGCGCGACCTCTCCGGCATGGGCAAGGCGCTCTTCATCGGCATGATCATGCTGCTGGTGGCGGCCTTCGCGAACATCTTCCTGCAGCTGCCGGCGCTCATGATCGCGATCTCGGTCATCGCCGTGGGGATCTTCTCCGCCTTCCTGCTCTACGACCTGAACCGCATCATGACGGGCGGCGAGACGAACTACATCTCGGCCACGCTCGCGGTGTACCTGAGCCTCTACAACATCTTCGCGAACCTGCTCGCGCTGCTGGGGATCTTCGGCGGCAACAACGACTAGGCGCCGTTCGCGCGTTTCCTCGAAGGGCGGCTTCGGCCGCCCTTCGCCATTGTGCCGCGGCTCCGGGAAGGCAACCGGGAAACGTCGGCCCGGCAAGCGCCCGCTTCAGCGGCAGAAGACCGCGATGCTCTCCACGTGCCCCGTGTGCGGGAACATGTTGACCACGCCCGCGGCGAGCAGGCGGTAGCCCTTCACGTTCACCAGCACGCCCGCATCGCGCGCCAGGGTCGAGGGGCTGCACGAGACGTAGACGATGCGCGAGGGCGCGCCGGCTTCCGGCAGCGCCTTGCAGATCTCCATCGCGCCATCGCGGGGCGGGTCGATGAGGAGCCTCTCCACGGGGCCCAGCCGCGCGAGGGCGCCCGGCGCGTCGGCGTAGAGGTCGTGGGCGGCGAAACTCGCCAGCGCTTCCAGCCCGTTGGCGAGCGCGTTTTCCGCACCCCGCCCGATCAGCGTGGCCGACGCCTCCATGCCGACGACGCTCGCCCCGCGCGAGGCGATGGCGAGCGTGAAATTGCCCAGCCCGCAGAAGAGGTCCCCCACCCGCTCGCCGGGCCGCGGGTCGAGGAGGTCCACGGCGCGCCGGACCAGCGCGCGGTTCACCGCGGCGTTCACCTGCGTGAATTCCGTGGGCCGGAAAGCGAGGCGGAGACCGAATTCCGGGAGCCGGTAGTCGAGGGCGGGCGCATTCTCCGGGTGGAACGGGTGCGCGGTGTCGGGTCCTTTCGGCTGGAACCACCACTGGATGCCGTGCCGGTCGGCGAAGGCCCTGAGCTTCGCCTTGTCGTCCTCGCCCACCGGGTCCAGGTGCCGCAGCACGAGGACCGTGACCGACTCGCCCACCGCCAGTTCCACCTGCGGCATGCGCTCGCGAAGATCCAGCGTCGTGAACATCTCGCGCAGCGGCACGATCAGCCGCGAGACCGCCGGGGTCAGGACCTCGCAGGAGCGCACGTCGGCCACGAAGCTCGACTTGCGCTCGTGGAATCCCACGAGCACGCCGCCCTTCTTCGCGACGTAGTGCACGCCGATCCGCGCCCGCTGGCGGTAGCCCCACGAGGGTCCGTGGATCGGCGGCAGCACCGACTCGGGCTTCACCCGGCCGATGCGCTCGAGGTTGTCTTCCAGGACCCGCTGCTTGGCCGCCACCTGCGCGCCGGCGTCGATGTGCTGCATCGCGCAGCCGCCGCAGGTGCCGAAATAGGCGCAGCGCGGCCGCACGCGCTGGCTCGACTCGACGAGCACCTCGGTCACGGTGCCGAGATCGAAGTTGCCGCGGCTGCGGCGGCGGGCGAACGCGACCCGCTCGCCGGTGATGCCGCCCTCGATGAAGGTGACCTTGCCTTCGACGTGCGCAACGCCTACGCCCTCGTGGTCGATCGACTCGATCGTGGCCACGCCCGTGGAGGCCTGGCGCGGGGCCTCACTCATCGGTCGCGCATTGCGTTGCCGGGATGCCGAAGACCTGCCTCGTGATCTGCTTGGTCACCGCGACGCCGTCCACCGTGTAGGTGAGCGTGGCGGCATTGCCGCCCGAGAAGCTCACGGTCATCGTGCCGACGGCCGCCAGCGTGATCGGCCGCCACGGGTTGGCGTCGAACGGCGGACCCGCCGCCCGGTAGAGCGTTCCCTGGAAGCGGCGCGTGCCCGCGACGCGGTCGCCCTTCGACATCACGAACCACTGCCCGTGCCCGTCGGCGCCGTAGGTGAAGAGCGTCGCGAAGATGATGTCGCCCTGGTGCGCGAAGTTGATTCCCCAGCCGGACTCGGCCGGGTTCCACCACAGGTCCTGGTAGTTCTCCGCGTAGCTGCGGTCGAAGGCGGACCAGGCGCAGGTCGCGTTCGTCGAGAAGCGCTGGCGCTCGACCTGCTTGGTCACCTCGATGCCATCGACCGTGTAGCTGAGGGTTCCCTTGTCCGGCGAAGAAAAGCGGGCCCGCATCGTGCCCACGGCGGTGAGCGAAATCGGGCTCCACGGATTGGCGTCGAATGCCGGGCCCCGCGCCCGGTAGAGCAGGCCCGCGAAACTGCCGTCGGATTGGCGGGCGCCGTTCGACATGACGAACCAGTCCGGGGCGCCGTCGGCGCCGTAGGTGAAGAGCGTGGCGAAGACGATCTCGCCCTGGTGGTTGAAGTTGATGCCCCAGCCCGATTCGGCCGGGTTCCACCAGAGATCCGTGTAGTTCTGCGTGACCGGCGACACCGAAGCCGCGAGGGTGTAGGGCCCGGTGCCGGCCGACTCCCAGCGCGTCACGGCAAGGTAGTAGGTGCCGGCGCCCAGGAAATGGGTGAGACCGAAGTCGATGGCGCTGGTCTGGGCATCGTCGTTCGAGTCCAGGCGCTCGCCCTCGGCGTCGAGCAGGACGCCCACGGTGTCCATGCCGCCCGAGGCGCGAACGATGACCGTGCCCGGCGCGGCGAGCGTGAAGCGGAACACATCCATGTCGCCCGCGTAGTCGATGCGCCCGGACACCGTGGTTTCCCCGGCGCCGATCGCGATCGCCGTCGCCTCCGCCGGCCGGTTGCCGTGGTCGTCGGCGACCGGGGCCGGGCTCGCCATGAGCCGGCGCGCGACCTGCGGGAAGAAGACGTCGAAGCGGTTGTAGACGCCCCACTGGTCGAGGTTCGTGCACGACAGCGTGCCGTTCGGGCCGACCGTGGTCGCCGACAGGATCGAGCGAAGCTGGAGCGAGCCGCCGGCCATCGTGAAGAGCCCCGACCCGCTCGATCCGCCCTGCACGATGCCGCGGGAAAACGAGGCGAGCCACGCCGACTGCTCCCAGTCGGCGAAGCGCGCCGTGCCGACCACCTCGGCCAGCGCCCATTTCGACAGGTCCCCCGCCGGGTGCGACAGGCTCGTCGCCGATTCGCCGTTCACGAGCTTCGCCGCGTCCCAGGCCGAGAACGTGACGCCCGACGGCGGCGGCGCGTTCATCACCAGCAGCGTGTGGTCGGTGTTGGGGTCGGCGAAATCGATCGCCATGCCGCCGGCCACCTGCTGGTAGTCCGGGTTCCTCTCCCCGGAACCGCAGGCGGTGGCCTCGTAGAACCAGAAGCTCGCGATGCTCGTGGCCACCGCCGCGCGGCCGACGCAGTGGTTCGCCGTGAGGAAGAAGGGCGTCGGATACTTCTGCGAATCGAGAAGCGTGCCGGTGCAGACGAAGGCCTGCGTGCCGTCGACATAGGTGATCCGCGCCATCGACGTCTTGCGCACGGCGATGGCGGCGTCGAGCGCGGCGTCTCCGGTCGAGCAGGCCGCGTCGATCGTGCAGGCCCCGGCCGCCTTGGCGTCCAGGGGCCGGTCGAAATGCACGATCGCGCCCAGCCGCACCGAGCCCGGCGCGAGCCGTTCGCGCGAGAACACCTCGACCGCCTGCGCCGCGCCCGGCGTCCATGGACCCCAGGCCACGGTTGCGTCCGCCGCGAGGCTCATCGCCTCGACGCGTCCCGCCGCGTCGCGCACGCGCACGTCGATCCCGCCCGCGCCTGCGAGATCGAGCCGGACGCGAAGGCCTTGCGCGCCAGCCGAGGCCACGTCGAAGCGCGCCACGTAGCCGCCCGCCACCGCCTGCCAGGCCGGAGTTTCGAAATCCTTGGGCGTCGCGCGCACGAACCCCACCCGCGCGCGCCTATCGCCAGGGGCCGCCACCGACTTCGTGACGGACTCCGGCCAGCGATAGGTCGCGGCAGGCGTTTCCAGCCGAAGCGCGGTCACGCGCGCCTGCGGCGCCACCCAAGCTCTCCCCGGCATCGAGGGCGCCGCGGCCGCGAGCATCGGCAGCGCGAACGTCGCCAGCGCCGCGATCCGTCCAGCGATCATGCCTGCCCCACGAGTCGCTTCAGTCCCAGCCATTGCTGCCGCCAGAGGCCGTCGCCGTAATCGCGCCCGTGCAACTGGTCGCGAATGCCCGTCGCAAGATACTCGCGCGCGGTGTTGGCCGTGCCGAACAGGTGATCCCAGGCGGGGAACAGGACGGCGAAGTTGCACCCTCGCGTCGCGCCCTCGTGCCCCAGGCCGATGGCGTGGTGAATGCGGTGGAAGCGCGGGCTGACGAGCAGGCGCTCGCCGAGGCGCCCGAACGACAGGCGCACATTCGCGTGGGACAGGCTCTCGACGGCGCGCGTGACGGCGACGATGCCCACGAATTCGGCGGGGGCCACGCCGATCACGAGCGCCAGCAGGGCGAGCGCGGCGTCGATCACCACCATGTCGAGCAGGTGATTGCGGTCGTCGGTCCAGAACGTCATCTCGCGCTGGCTGTGGTGCAGCGCGTGCAGCGCCCACCAGAAGCCGAGCCCGTGCTGCGCGCGGTGCAGCCAGTACATCGCGAAGTCGATCACGACGAGATAGGCCGCGAAGGAGGCGAGCGGGTGCGCGAAGAGGGCGGGAAAGGCGCCCTCGATGCCGCGCGGGATGAAATCCTGCATCCGCAGCCACGCGTTCAGGCCGTCCACGACGGGCAGCAGGAGAAAGAAGATCGCGAGCGGCAGCACCCCCAGCCGCACGAGCAGCGTGTAGATCACGTCCACGCGGATCGGGCCGCGGTCGGCCCAGACCTCGACCGGGCGCCATTTCTCCAGCGCCCCCAGCACGATCGCGAGCACCGCCACCTCGAGCGCGCCGATGAGGAAGATCTCCGTCGCATCGAACGCCGCCTCCAGCCACGTGACCAGGCCCAGGTGGAAGAGGAGCGGCTGCACCACCGACTCGAAGACCGCGTCGTGGAGCGCGACCCACAGCGCCGTGAGGACGTCCACGCCGCCGGCGAGGAGCGCGATCAGCGAATCCATCGCTTGTCGTCCGCCAGGCGCGCGAAGCACAGGCCCCTCGCCTTGAGCCCCGTGATGAGACGGTCCAGGTGCGGCCAGAGCGGATCCTCGCGCGACCAGATGCCCAGGTGCCACAGCAGGATGTCGCCGTCCCGGATGTCGCGCAGCTGGCGCTCGATCAGCTTGTCGCTCGGGAACCGGTCCGAGGGCAGCTCGTCGCCGCTGAATCCCGCCGTGGACCAGCCGGCGTGCGTGTAGCCGCAGCGCCGCGCGTACTCGAGGGCCATGGGCGTGTAGCGGCCACCGGGGGCCCGCCACAGGCCGTCGAAGCCGCGGCCCGTCATCGCGCGAAACGCGTCCTCGGGCTTGCGAAGCTCCGCGCACAGGGCTCCCGCGTCGAGGATCTCGCCCTGGGTGCTGCCGGGCCTCGCGTAGCGGACCTTGCCCGCGGCGGTGTCGCCCGCGAAATACCAGTGGCGCCAGGTGTGCGAGCCGAACGCGTGGCCGGCGTCGGCAAGGCGCTTCCAGAACGGCGCCCACGACGGGTCGAGCGACGTGTCGCCGCGCCTCGTCTTCTCGTTGGCGAGGAAGAACGTGGCCTTGACGCCGTGCTTGTCGAGGATTCCCGCGATGGCCTCGGCCGGCTCCATGTGGCCGGTATCGAAGGTGAGAAAGACCGTGCCCGCGCAGGGAGCCGCGCCGGCCTGGGTCGCGGCAGCGAGGAACGTCGCCGCCAGCAGGGCGCGCAGGCTCATTGGCGCGGGGCGTGCGAGCGGAAGTACAGGCCGTGGGGCGACTTGCCCACGGGGATCCGGTGCAGGATCTTCTTCGTCTCGAGGTCCACGACCGTGACCACGCGGATCCAGCGCGACGTGGTCCAGAGCTGCCTGCCGTCCCGGGTGATCTCCATGCAGTCCGGGCCGCCGGGGACGGGGAAGGTTTCCTTCACCTCGAGCGTCTGCTGGTCCACCATCGAGATCGAGTTGGCCATCCGGTTGGAGAGGAACACGTGGCGCCCGTCGCCCCGGGCCACGAAATTATGCGCGCCCAGGCCGGTCACCAGGCGTTTCACGAGCTTCCTCGCCCGCCAGTCGTAGATCTCGAGATGGCTCTCGCCGGTGATGCCCACAAGCAGGTGCCGGTCGTCGGGCGTCATCCAGAGGCCGGCGGGCTGCTTGCCCGTGGAGAGCTTCCACTGCACTTCGTGGCGTTCGAGATCGATGGCGGCGATCTCGTTCGATTCCTGGAGGGTCACGAAGGCGAGCCGGCTGTCGGCGCTGAAGGCGATGTGGCTGGGAACCCGGGGCATCGGCAGCCGCTTGGCGAGCGCGAACGTGCCGGCGTGGTAGATGTCGACGCGGTCCAGGCGGTTGGAGGCGGCCAGGAACCACTTCTTGTCCGGCGAATAGCCGATCTGGTACGGGTCGCTGATGTTGGGCACTCGGCGCAGGATCTCGCCCGTCTTCGTGTCGAGGAACACGAGGTCGTTGCTCGCCGCGTTGGCCACGATGAGCTCGCGGTCGTCGGGCGTGGCCATGAGGTGGTGCGGTTCCTTGCCCACGGGCACGCGGCTTTCTTCCTTCAGGCTCACCGGATCGACGATGGAAATGCTGCCGTCGCCGGAATTGAGGACGATGACCTTCTCGCCGGGGCCGAATGCGGCCGGCGCGGCGCCGGCCCACGCGAGCGCCGCCAGGAGTAGCGTTTTCCCGAGAGTTTTCATAGGCTTATGATAGCATGGCGGCAATGTACACTACGCACGCACGTCCGCGCGCATGAGCCGCGCCGCGGTCCCCATCAGCCACTGCAACGCCTGTGGCGCCACCGTGGACGTCCGGGTCCCGGCGGGCGACACCCACGAGCGCGCCGTGTGCCGGTCCTGCGGCCATGTCCAGTACCAGAATCCGAAGGTCGTCGTGGGGTCGGTTCCCGTGTGGGAGGAACGCATCCTCCTTTGCCGACGCGCCATCGAGCCGCGCCTGGGCAAGTGGACGCTGCCGGCGGGATTCATGGAACAGAACGAGACCGCGCCGGAGGGCGCGGCCCGCGAGGCGCTCGAGGAAGCCAACGCGAAGATCGAGGTGGAGCAGCTCTACACCTTCTTTTCCGTGCCCCACATCAGCCAGGTCTACGTGATCTTTCGCGCGAGGCTGCTCGACCTGGACGTCTCCCCCGGCGTGGAGAGCCTGGAGGTGAAGCTCGCGCGCGAGGACGAGATCCCGTGGGACGAGATCGCCTTCGCGAGCGTGCGCCGCACGCTCGCGCACTTCTTCGAGGACCGCAGGGCCGGGGCCTTCCTGCCGCGCTTCGGCGAAATCCGCCCGCCGGAACGGTGAGGCGCGACTGGCCCGCGCGATGAGGGGTCAGGCGCGCGCGACCGGCCCGGTCGGCACATGCACGACTTCATCACCGGCGACCACGAATACCTGGTCGCCCGCGCGCGGGCGCACGAGCGCGGAGCCGGTGAACGCGCCGAACGAGGGCAGCACGCCCACCCGCTTGCCGAACCAGTAGCAGGGCAGCCGCAGCGACGGCTCCCCGCGCCCGGAGAGCCGCACCGCGGGATGGAGGTGCCCCGCGAGCGCGTAACCCCCGGCCACCGGCGCCGGCTCGTGGACCAGTGCGAACGGGCCGAGCGCCATGCCCGGATCGACGCACCGCAGGTTCCACACCGGCGGCGGATCGCCCGCGCGATCGTCGTGATTGCCGCGAACGAGCGTGATGGAGAGCCCGGCGCGCGCGGTTCTCCACGCCGCGAATCGATCGAGCGTGCGCTCCGCCCTCGCCTCTCGGCTGTGCAGGAAGTCCCCGAGGATCACCAGGTGTTCCACGTCGCGGCCCGAGAGCGCGAGGTCGAGGCGCTCGAGATTCTCCGCGGTCGTGCCCTCGGGCATCGGGATGCCCGCGCGCCGGAAGCTCGCCGCCTTGCCGAGGTGGAAGTCCGCGACGAAGAGCGCGCGCGACGCGGGCCACCACACGGCGCGCTGCGGCAACAGGACGAGCCGCTCCCCCGCGACGAGGCACTCGGTCACGGGAAGAGCTCCGATTGGCCGTCGACGTCCGCCGTCTCCGCGGCGCGGTCGAAGTCCATCTGCATCCGCCGCACGCGGTCGGCGAGCTTCTCGCTCGAGAGCTTCTCGCGAAGGCGCGCGACCATCAGCGGAAAGGCGAAGGGCGTGGGCCTCGCCGTCTGCCGCAGCACCACCGGCGACGACGAGATCCGGCGAACCGCCGCGGCGAGCCGCGAGTATTCGAGCTCGCGCTCCAGCACCTCGCGCTCCGCCTGCCCCAGCAGCGGGTTCGACCCGTCCCAGCGCGCGAAGACCTCGTAGATGAGCCCGCTCGTGGCCTGCACCTGCCGGTTCGTCTTCGGCTGCCCCGGATAGCCCTGGAAGACGAGCCCCGCCACGCGCGCGATCTCGCGGAACTGGCGCTTCGAGAGCTCCGCGGCGTTCAGGCTCGCGAGCACGTCGGCCAGCAGGTTCTCCGGCGACAGGAGCCCGGCCTTCAGCAGCGGCAGCAGCTCGAAGCGCTCGCGCGAGACCAACTCGAAGCCGTAGTCGTTGAAGGCGAGCGAGAACGAGGCCGGGCGCGTGCGCGAAAGCCGCCAGCCGAGGAGCGCGGAGAGCCCCACGTGCACGTGCCGGCCCTCGAAGGGATAGCAGAAGAGGTGATGGCCCTCGCGCGTCTCGCACTGTTCCACGAGCAGTTCGTCGCGGCGCGGGATCCTCGACCATCGCGCCTGGAGCGCGAGCAGGCGCTCGACGGCGCGCATCTCCGGTTCCTTCGCCCGGCCCTCGCGGTGCGCCTCGAGCAGCTCGCGCACGCTCTCCGACACTTCGCTGGAAAGCGGGCTTCTTCCGCCCTGCCAGCGCGGCACCACGGCGGCGCCCGGCTTGGCGGGCCGCACGAACGCCGTCATGTTCTCCACGCGGACCAGTTCCAGCGCGTGGCCGCAGAAGACGAAGGCGTCGCCCGGCGAGAGCCAGGCCACGAAGGACTCCTCCACGTGACCCAGGCGCTTGCCGCCCACGTAGCGCACGTCCATGGAGGCGTCCGAGACGATGGTGCCCACGGACATGCGGTGGCGCCTCGCGATCGCCGCATCCCGGACCACGTGCCAGCCGTCGACCTCCTCCACCCGCCGGTACTCCGGGTAGGCCTTGAGCGATTCGCCCCCGCGCGTGACGAAGTCCACGGCCCAGCGCCATTCGGCGTCGGTGAGATCGCGGAAGGCCCGCGAGGACCGGACCTCGGCCTTGAGCTCCTCCTCGACGAAACCCTCGCCCGCGGCGATGGTGACCAGGTGCTGCACGAGGACATCGAGCGGCTTGTCCACGGGGCGGCGCGACTCGATGCGCCGGGCATCGGCCGCGCGCCGCGCCGCCGCGGCCTCCACGAACTCGAGGGCGTGCGAGGGCACGCAGCTCACGCGGCTTTCCTGCCCGGGCGCGTGCCCCGATCGGCCGGCGCGCTGCAGCAGTCTCGCCACGCCCTTGGGGCTGCCGATCTGCAGCACCCGCTCCACCGGGGAGAAATCCACGCCCAGGTCCAGGCTCGAGGTCGCGACGACCGCCTTGAGGCGCCCCTCCTTCAGCCCCGCCTCCACCCAGCGGCGGACGTCGCCGTCGAGCGAGCCGTGATGCAGCGCGACGATGCCCGCCCACCCGGGCCTCGCCTCGAGGATCGCCTGGTACCAGGTCTCGGCCTGGGAGCGCGTGTTGGTGAAGACGAGCGTGGAGCGCGAGCCCTCCAGGACGCGAACGACGTCCGGGAGCATCGCGAGGCCCAGGTGCCCGGCCCACGGGAAGCGATCGAAGTCGTCGGGGATGAGCGTATCGATCACGACACGCTTGTCGCAGACGCCGCGCACCACGCGCCCCGGGGAGCCGGCCAGCAGGCGCTCCAGCGCCTCGTCCAGGTTGCCGAGCGTCGCCGACAGCCCCCAGAGGCGAAGCGACGGATTCCAGCGCTTCAGGCGCGCGAGGGCCAGCTCCGCCTGCACGCCTCGCTTGTTGCCGAGCAGCTCGTGCCACTCGTCGACGATCACCGCGCGCACCGGGGAGAGCCGCTCGCGCGCCTCGGCCTGGGAGAGCAGGAGCGAGAGGCTCTCCGGCGTGGTCACGAGCACCGAGGGAAGCTTGCGCGACTGCTTCGCCCGTTCCGCCGCCGGCGTGTCGCC
>Ga0073899_10005548_pt1 | contig 10946 bp, 8 predicted proteins | sample KloWWTmetaKNB5Ph_FD_88975 | JGI IMG/M metagenome (GOLD analysis project Ga0073899, IMG submission 88975) | Active sludge microbial communities from Klosterneuburg, Austria, studying microevolution and ecology of nitrifiers - Klosterneuburg... | ecosystem: Engineered > WWTP > Aerobic digester >...
TCTGCTGCGCTCGGTCTACGTCGCCGAGACGGTCCGCTGCGCCCGTCAGCGGGCCGCCGCCGAGGCGGTGCTGTCGGGCCAGCAGGTCCTCAACATCGGCGTCCAACCGCCCCTGGAGCTGCGATGAGCGCGGTCTCCCAGCCGGTCGCCGCCGCGATCCCGTCGACCGCGCCTCCTTCCGGGGCGCCTCCGTCGACTGCGTCCACCGCCACGCCCGTGGTCGTGCCGGAGCCGAGCGCGGCGGGCATCCTCGACGAGCTGCGCCTGCGCGCCGTCGACCTCGCCCCGGTCGAGCGCGCCTTCGAGCTCGCGCGCCGCTGCCACGCCGGCCAGATCCGCAAGAGCGGCGAGCCCTACCTGATGCACCCGCTGCGCGTCGCCGAGACGATCACCCGCATCGGCCTCGACGTCGACAGCGTGGTCGCGGCCCTGCTGCACGACGCGGTCGAGGACTCGGACCTCTCGATCTTCGACGTCACCGAGGGCTTCGGTCCGCAGGTGGCGAGCCTCGTCGACGGCGTCACCAAGCTCGGCAAGGTCCCGTACCTGTCGCGCCAGGAGCAGCAGGCCGAGAGCTTCCGCAAGATGTTGCTGGCGATGAGCCAGGACATCCGCGTGCTGCTGGTCAAGCTCGCCGACCGCCTCGACAACATGCGGACCCTCGAGCACATGCCGCTCGACAAGCAGCTCCGCATCGCCCGCGAGACGATGGAGATCTACGCTCCCCTCGCCAATCGCCTCGGGATCCAGTGGCTGCACGCCGAGCTGCAGGACCTCAGCTTTCGCTACCTCGAGCCCGCGATCTACCGCGACGTCTCCGCCAAGATCGAGGCCCTGCGGGCCGGCAACCCCGGCTTCGTCGAGCGCGGCCTCGGCCAGCTGCGCACCGCCTTCAGCGCCGTCTCGCCGGGTCCCGCAACCGAGGTCGTGGACGCCGACGCCGCCGCGACCATAACGACGCCGCCCACCACCGCCGACCCGCGCGACGCCGACCAGGACCGCGTGTTCTGGTCCGACCAGCGCTTCGGCCCGGTCGAGCTGCGCGCCACGCTGCGCACGCCCTACCAGCTCTACAAGCTCGCCGAGGACGTCGACACCGAGATCGACAAGCCCTCGGCGCTGGTCAGCTTCCAGATCGTCACCCGCGATCGGGCCAGCTGTTACAACGCGCTCGGCGTGCTGCACGGCTCGTTCACGCCGGTGCCGGGCCACTTCCGCGACTACATCGCGCTGCCGCGGCCCAACCGCTACCAGGCGCTGCACACTGCGGTGATCAACCGCAGCGGCGTGCGCCTCGAGCTGCAGATCCGCTCGCTGGCGATGGACGCGGTCGCCGAGCGCGGCATCGTCGCGGAGTGGCAGCGCGGCGGCCTCAAGGACGGCGGCTGGCAGCGCCTCAGCTGGCTGGACGGCCTGATGGACTGGCAGGGCGAGGTCCAGGATCCGCACGAGTTCATCGAGGCGGTCAAGGCCGAGCTGTTCGCCGACGAGGTCTACGTGTTCACCCCGGAGGGCGACATCCACACCTTCCCGAAGGGCGCCACGCCGATCGACTTCGCCTTCGCGGTCCACACCAACATCGGGGTGCACTGCTCGGGCGCGCGGGTCAACGGCCACCTGGTGCCGCTGCGCTATCAGATGCGCCAGGGCGACACCATCGAGATCCTCACCAACCCGGCGCCCTGCGTGCGCCAGGAGTGGCTCAAGATGTGCCACACCTCGCGGGCCCGCGCGCGCATCAAGCAGCTGCTGCGCCAGGGCGAGCGCCTGCGCCTGCGCGGGCTCGGCCGCAGCCTGCTCGAGCAGGAGCTGACCGACCGCGGTCGCACGCTCGCGGAGTTCGAGGAGCTCGGCCTGGTCGCCCGGCGGGCCGCCGAGTTCGACCTCGGCAAGGACCTGCGCGACGTGCCCGGCGCCGACGGTCTGTATGAGGCGGTCGGCAGCGGTCAGCTGGCGTCGCGGCGGGTGGCCGACGCGCTCGCGCCGGTCCAGGAGCCGAGCGCCGACGACAGCCTGATCCGGCGGATGTTCCGGCGGATGTCGGGCCGCAAGGTCAGCGCCCGCGCGGGCGGCCTCGGCTCGCCCACGGAGGGCGCGCCCGGCTCGCCGATGATGATCACCCGCGAGCGCACCGAGAGCGCCGGCGCCGGTCAGCCGATGATCCAGCTCGCGCCGTGCTGCTCGCCCGTCCCCGGCGATCCGCTGATCGGCTACTTCAGCCCCGGCAAGGGGATCGTCGCTCACGTCGAGACCTGCCCCGAGGCCCTCGAGCGCCTCGAGGAGCGCCGCGTCTACCTCGCCTGGACCCCCGAGCTCGAGCTCGACGCCGCCGCCATCGTCGAGGTCCGCACCGCCAACACCGTCGGTCTGCTCGCCGAGATGAGCCGCGCCTTCTCCTTCCACGGCATCAACATCAAGCAGGCCAACTGTCGCACCTACGACAACGGCCTGCGGGCGATCAACACCTTCCACACCTCGGTCAAGACCCTCGGCCAGCTCAGCTCGCTGATGCGCACCCTCAAGAACATCCCGGGCGTCCTCGGGGTCGAGCGGGTGTTCTCACGCTCGGCCTCCGCCCTCGGCAGCGACTAGCGGCGCTCGGGCCCCAGCCGCGGGTGCCGGCGGGGTTGACAGGCGCGAGCCGGCCGGCTATGCGTGCAGCCCCCGCTCGCAGGAACAAAGCCATGGCCTCCTTCTCCAAAGTCACCGAAGCCAAGCGGTCTCGCCGCAACAAGAACGCCGGGAAAGCCCGCAAAGCCAAGCTCGCCCAGAAGAGCACCGCGTCGTACAGCGAGCTGTTCGCGGGGTTCGGGGAGGCCGGCAAGGCCGCCCCCGCTCGCTCCGCCGCGCCGGCCAAGGCCGCCGCTCCGGCTGCCAAGGCCTGAGCCCACAGATCTCCGGATCTTAAGATCTCCACAACAGGGGACCTGTCCGAAAGGGCATGTCCCCTATTTGCGTCGGCTCACCGCCGCGGCGCTGGGCTCCGCCGGGGCCGGGGGGTCGGCCGGTACACCGCGCTCGGGCGCCGGCAGAACAGCGTCCCGCCGCGGCAGGGCGCCGCGAAAACCCCGAAGGTCTGGCGGATAAGCGGCCCGGTGCACGGTCTGCGGCAATGTTTCTTGTGGCGCCAAACTGTGCGAAGGTTGCGCCGAACGGTGCACGCTCCCCCCAATTGCGTGCGCTTGATCAACCATGCACCAGCGCATAGTCTCGGCCCGGCGTAACCCGCCGGCCCCCACGCCGGCCCTCACGCCGGCAGCCCTGGCTCACGACGCCAGAGCGCGATGCTCCCCCTGGAGACCTCCCCGATGAACACAGCGGCGCCCCAGCTCCCTCCCGGTACAGTGATCGATGGGACCTACACGACGGGAGCGGTGGTGCGTTCACGCCTCGGCTCGGTGACCTACGCGGCCACCGACCTGTCCCAGGGCCGCGTCGACGTGACCATCCATGCGCCGGAGTGCTTCGCCTCGCCGGTGGCGCTCGAGCGCAGCCTGCGTGAGCTCCGCCAGCTCGAGAAGGTCCACGCGCCGCAGGTGCTGCGGGTGATCGACGCCGGCAAGCTCCCGCGCGGCGGGATCTATGAGGTGAGCGAGCCGGTCGAGGGCGTGTCGTTCGCGGAGCTCGGCGCGATCCCTCCGGCCGAGGTCGCCGCGCTGATCCAGGAGATCGTCGTCGGCCTGCAGGCCGCCCAGAAGGTCGGCGTCCTGCACCGCAACCTCGGCGCCGAGGCGGTCCTTCGCACCGAGCGGGGCATCAAGCTGACCGGCTTCGCGGTCGGCGATCCGCAGGGGGGCGTCAGCTTCGGCGCGCTCGACTGCATCGCCCCCGAGCAGGTCGAGGGCAAGAACATCGACGAGCGCACGCTCGTGTACAACCTCGCGGCCCTGACCTACCGGCTGCTGCGCGGCGCCTCGCTGTTCACCGGCGGCGACAGCGGCACCCAGCTGCTGCAGGCGGCCGCGAGCCTGCCGCCGCAGGAGTCGATGCCGGCCCCGCTGTTCGCGGCCCTCGCCAAGGACCCGAAGTCGCGCCCGAACCTGCTGCAGAAGTTCCTCGCCGAGCTCGACGAGATCGTCGGCGAGTTCGGCAACTACACCCAGGAGAGCCCGAGCGACGCGCCCGAGGCCATGACCGACCTGCGTGAGGACCGCGCGGTCACGCACTCGCCCAAGGCTGGCGAAGGGCGCGAGGTCGGTGATACCCTCGCCACGCTAATGACCGACCCTGACGCGCCCAAGCAGCCGTCGGCCCCGGAGGGCGCGAAGCCCAACCCGGAGGCCAGGCCGACCCCGACGCGGCCCGCCATCGTGACCGGCCCCGGCATGATCACGCCGCCCCCGAGCCTCGGTAAGCCGCCCTCCCTCGGCGCCCCGCCGACCCTGGGCAAGGCGCCCGTGCCCTCGCCGCTGGCGGGCCTGCCGAGCCTCGGCAGCCTGCCGAGCCTGGGCAAGCCGCCCGGTGCGCCGCCCAATTTGGGCGCGCCGCCCACTCTGGGCGTGCCACCGACCATCGGTGCACCGAGCGTGTCGGCGCCGACGATCGGAGCGCCGAGCGCCGCGCCGAGCGCCGCCCCCCCGGCCATCTCGACGACTCCCGCCGCCGCGGCCAGCAGCGGCGCGGCCAAGCCGCGAACACGCGGCTGGACCATGTTCATGGAGGTCACCGAGGACGAGGCCGGGAACTCCGCCACGCCAGGCGTGCCGGCTCCGGGCGCGCCGATCGCTCCCGCGAGCCTCGCCCCGGTTCCGGCCCCGGTTCAGGCGCCGGCTCCGGCCCCGACGCCGGTGGTGCAGGCGCCGATGCCCGTGGTGCAGGCGCCGATCCAGGCCCCCGCGGCCAAGGCTGAGGTCAAGCCGAGCACGCGCGGCTGGACGATGATCATGGACGAGCCGGAGGACGCCGCCGGGCTCGGCCTGTCGACGCCCGCAGCCGCAGCGACCCCGCCGCCTCCGAGCCCGACCACGCGCGGCTGGACCATGCTCGAGGAGCTCAACGACGGGCTCCCCGCGGCGGCGACGCCCGCCACACCGGCGCCGGCGCCGGCGACGGCGCAAGCGACGGCCCCCGCGAGCCCCCCGGCCGAGGTCGGCGTCAGTCAGGCCCCGAGCTCGCGGGGTTGGACCATGTTCATGGAGGCCGAGCTGCAGGGCGCGCCCAAGTCGGAGGAGCCGGTCGAGGTCGAGCCCGAGTTCTACGACGGCACGGTTCAGACGGACAGCGGCACGGTGGTGGCCTTCGCCCCGACCGCCGAGTCGCCGAACGCGTCGGCGCCCCGCAGGCCCGAGCCGGTCGAAGATCTGACCGCGCAGGAGCCGATGCGCTCGTTCGGCTCGCGCCTGCGCGGCGAGGTCGAGGAGGCCGCTCCCGTCGCGCCGTCGCTCGATCCGGCGAGCCTGCCCTCGCCCGCGGCCGAGGTCCCGAGCTTCGCCGGCAACAACCTCGGCTTCGCGGTCGGACCGGGCACCCCGGCGGTCCCCGTCGTCGCCACGCCCGTCCGTTCGCCGCAGCAGCCCGACGCCCTCGACAGCGACCTCGAGGCCGAGACCAGCGGCGGCAACAGCAAGATGATCGTCATCGGCGTGGTCGTCGTGGTCGCCATCGTGATCGCCGTCGTGCTCGCCACCCGCTAGACGGTCGGCCGCGCGGCGGTCCCGTGGATGGCCTCGCTTCTGCAAGGAAGCGGGGCCATCGTTGCGACCGGGAAGCAGTAGGCTCTCCCGATGCACAAGAGTCAGCTGTCGACCATCGTCATCGATTGCCAGAGCGAGGACCTCGAAGCGGCGGCCCGCTTCTGGTCCCAGGCCCTCCAGCGCGGCGTGCGGCGGCCTGCGGAGGGGGAGCGCTACCGTGATCTGGTGTGCGGGCCCGATGAGCCGCTGCTGATGATCCAGCGCGTGGAGCACGAGGGCCGCGTGCACCTCGACATCGAGAGCGACGACATCGAGGCCGAGGTCACGCGCCTCGAGGGCCTCGGGGCCCGCGTGATCGAGCGCGTGCGCAGCTGGGTGGTCATGCAAGCACCGACGGGCCAGCGCTTCTGCGTGGTGCGACCGCAGCGCCCGCAGTGGGCGCCTCCGTTCCCGAAGGCCACGCCGCAGCACCACCACCTGCAGGCCCTGTGCGGCCACTACAGCGGCGAGGTCAAGACCTGGCTGGATCCCGCCGCCGACCCCGACGTGTCGCCGGGGGAGCTGCACGTCAGCGCGGTCTTCGGCGGCCGCTGGTTGCGCCTCGAGCAGGCCGGCGTGGTCGCGGGGCGCCAGCACGCCGGGGAGCTGCTGCTCGGCTTCCACGTCGACGCGGCGCAGTACGAGCTGTGCTGGGTCGATAGCTTCCACACCGGCAGCGCCATGATGCTCTCGCTGGGCGACCTACGCGCGGACGGGCTCATCAGCGTCACCGGCAGCTACCAGGCCGGCGACGAGCGCTGGGGGTGGCGCACGGAGATCGAGGTGGACGATGCGTTGGTCGTGCGCGCGTTCAACATCAGCCCCGCCGGGGAGGAGTCCCGCGCCATCGAGGCCCGCTGGACCCGGGTCTGAGCTCGGCGCGCATCGACAGGGCCTTCAAGACATGTCCTTCAAGACAGGCTTTGAAGACCTGTCCTTCAAGACATGTCCTGACGACCTCACTCGTGGTGATAAGGATGCCCGGCGAGCAGGCTCGCGGCCCGATACAGCTGCTCGAGCAGGATCAGGCGCGCGAGCCGGTGCGGCAGGGTCAGCCGCGACAGCGCCAGCAGCCGGTCGGCGCCCGCGCGATCGGCCGCGCTGAAGCCGTCGGCGTCGCCGATGTGGAAGTGCACGGCGCGGGCCCCCTCCGTCCGCCACTGCGCGATCCACCCGGCGAGGCCGCGGGTGTCGAGCTGCTCGCCGCGCTCGTCGAGCAGCACCCGGATCGTCGGCGACGCGTGACGGCACCAGTGCGCGCGCAGGCCCGCGGCGTCGCGGACCTCGACCACCTCGAGCGGCGCGAAGGGCTGGATGCGGCGCAGGTACTCGGCGCACAGCGACTGTAAGCCGGCGTCCTTCAGCTTGCCGGCGGCGACCAGGGCCAGCCGCATGCGCCTCTACTTGCCGCGGCGGGGTGTCGGTGCCGGTGCGGGTGCGGGCTCGGACTTCTCGGCTTCGGCCGGCGCGACGCCGGGCTCGGCCTCGCCGAGGTCGTCGTTGTCGTACTCGTCGGCGTAGCTGTCGTCGTCGTCGTCGTCGTCGGCCAGGTCCTCTTCCTCGTAGTCGGCGTCGTCGGCGTCGGCGGCTTCCTGGGCCGCGATCTCGGCGGCGAGGGCCGGGTCGAGCTCGCCGGTGGCGCCGGCGGCCTCGTCCTCTTCGTCGAGCTCACCCTCGAAGGCGCCGAAGCTGCCGCCACGGAAGGCGGGCATCGGGTTGGGCGGCGTGAGGCCCTCGAGGCCGGAGGTGTCCATGACGTCCTCGGGCAGGCCGAGTTCGACGGTCGGGGCGTCGTTCCACATGCTCTCGAGGTCGTAGTGCTTGCGGACGGGGTGATAAAAGACGTGGACCAGGAAGTCGTCGTAGTCGAGGAGGTCCCACAGGTGCTCGTCGAGGCCGTCGCTGCCGATCGGTGACAGTCCGAGCTGGGACTTCAGGCCGGCCATGATCGCCTCGCTGATGCCGCCGACGTGGCGGTCGGATCGCCCGGAGACGATCAGCGCGTAGTCGGTGTAGCCGGCGACCTCGGTGAGTTGAAGGACGACGGGGCCGACGGCCTTGGCGTCGATGGCGAGGTCGAGGGCTTTTTGCAGCGCCGCCGGCAGTTCGGCGCGAGTGAGGGCAGGCCTGATCACGCAGGCCTTTTAGCGCGGCTTTGCGCCGGGGACAACCGCCCCGGGGGGCCCCTCCGTGAGCTCACGAGCCGGCGAGACCGCCGAGCAGACGCTGCCGCTCGAGCTCGAGGCGGACCCGCTCGGGCACGGGGTCCGCGCCGGAGGGGGCCGTGATCACGATCTGCGACGCGGGCAGGGCCTCGACGCTGGCGCTCAGCTGGCTCTCGCCGATCTGCGGGCGATCCAGGGCGTCGCGGACGACGAAGTTCACGCGGAGCTCGGCGGCGCGCCACAGGCCGGTCGCCTTCACCAGCGTGATGCTGCCCTGGATCTGCGTGATCTCCGTGCGCTGACGCCACTCGCGGCCGAAGCCGGCGGCGATCCGCGCGGGGTCCTGGGCGTCGGCGCGGCGCAGGTCGATCACGAGGTCGTCGCCCGACTCCCGCACCTCGATCGCCAGGGCCGGGGCCGCGAGCTCGACCAGGTCGCGCACGCAGTGCTGGGCCTCGTCGAGCCAGCGAGCGTGCAGCTCCGAGTCGAGCGCGCGGCTCCGCCAGCCGCGATGGGCCGCCCGCGTGTACACCTGCTCGTCGAGGATGATCACCTCGCGGCCCTCGCCCTTGTCTGTCTTTTGAGACAGGTGCATTCGCACCGGCTCCGCGGGGCCAGAGCCCCAGGCCAGGTCCAGCTCGTCGACCACCTGCTGCTCCTGCTGGATCGGCTGGTCGACCACCGGCCGCTCCGGCCGCTCCGGCTTCAGCGAGAAGCTGGCCCGGTAGTGCAGCCGATGCGGGCCCTGCAGCGCCCGCGCGTCGGCGTGCCCCTGGCCGAGCGCCGCCAGCAGCGGACCCGGGCCCGGCGCGGTCATCAGCGCGTCCACCAGCGCCCGCGCCTGCTCCGCGCGGTGCTCGGCGCCCGGGGCGGCGACCTGCAGCGCCGCGCTCGCCAGGCTCGTCGCGTCCGGGAGCTCGGCCGGCTCCGAGCAACCCGCCGCAGCGCTCAGGACCACCGCGAGCGTCGACGCGAGCGCCGCTGCGACCCTCGCCGCGAGCGTGGTCGTCGGGAGAGCGGCCGCCGCGGGGACCGATGTGCAGGCCTGGGTGGGGCGAGGGCGGGTCACGGGGCGCGAGCCTAACATGTGGCGCGCGCGCGCGGGACATGTGCGCCCCGGCCGGCGCCGCGCTAGGCTCGCCGCCGATGCAAGAGGTCATGCCCGTCGATGTCGACCCGCGGCTGCTGATGCTGCTGATGTCCGCGTGGGCGCCGGCGCTGGCGTTCCTGTTCGGCGCGCTGTGGGGGAGCTTCGCCAACGTGGTGATCTACCGGGTGCCGCGGGACCTGAGCGTGGTCCGGCCGGGCTCGCATTGCCCCGGCTGCGAGGCGCCGATCGCCTGGTACGACAACATCCCGGTGCTCTCGTACCTGCTGCTGCGCGGCAAGTGCCGGCGCTGCGGCGCGAAGATCAGCCTGCGCTATCTGGTCGTCGAGCTGCTCGCCGGGGTGATGAGCTTCGCGCTGTACATGCACCACGTGTTGCGGCCGCTGGTCGCCGGGGGCGGCCCGGGCATCGCCGCGTGGTTGTTGTGGCTGACCTTCGGCCTCGCGCTGCTGATCGTGACCTACACCGACATCGACCTGTGGGTGATCCCCGACGAGGTCGTGCTGCCGGTCGCGGGCCTCGGCCTGGTCGTCGCGGGCCTCGCCCCGGAGCTGCTGGGCGTCGGCCTCGTCGAGGCGCTGGTCGCCGGGGCCGCCGGTTACCTGCTGATCGCCGGGCTGCGCTGGGTCTACCTGCGCTGGCGCGGCATCGAGGCGCTCGGCCTCGGCGACGGCAAGCTGCTGCTGATGGTCGGGGCGTTCTGCGGCGCGCAGGGTCTGGTGTGGACGATCGCGGCCGGGGCGATCCAGGGCCTGCTGGTCGCCGTGCCGCTGCTGATCCTCGGCAAGCGCCTCGCCACCAGCGACCTGCAGGAGGTCCACGGCGACGATCCCGAGCTCGGCGCCGACGGCGAGGGGGTCATGGGCGCGCGCGTGCCCTTCGGTCCGTTCCTGGCGATCGCGGCCTTCGAGTACATGTTGATCCCGGAGCAGATCGCCGCGCTCATCGCCCTCGTCGCCCCCTGAGCTGTGATACTCGGGCCCAGGGCCATGGACATTCCGCTGCTTCCGGACATCTACACCGCGATCGCGCAGGCCCTGCCGCGCTGGCTGCGGCCGTACCTCGACCCGACGCTGCTCGTCCTGCTCGCCGCGTCGATCGCCGTGCTCGCCCGCCTGACCGTGCTGCGCTGGCTGCAGCGGCTGAGCGCCGCCAACTCGGTCGTCTACGACGACATCGTCGTCGACAGCCTGAAGCGGCGGGCCATCGTCTGGACCGTGCTCGGCACGGTCTTCGTGCAGCTCGAGGCGCTGCCGTGGCGACCCCGCTCGATCGCCGTCGCCCAGAACATCGTCGCCGCGGCGCTGATCATCTCGGTGACGCTGGCGCTGGTGGGCCTGGTCTCGCGGCTCGCCCTGGCCCACGCGAGCAGCGCCGACGCCGGGGTCGGCGGCACGACCCTGGTCCGCTACATCTCGACGACGCTGCTGATCATCATCGGCATGGTCGCCGTGCTCGCGCTGTTCGGGATCTCGGTGGTGCCGATGTTCACGGCGCTCGGGGTCGGCGGCCTCGCGGTCGCGCTGGCGTTCCAGGACACCCTCGCCAACGTGTTCGCCGGCGTGAACCTGACGCTGGCCCGCCAGATCCGGGTCGGCGACTACATCGAGGTCGGCGAGCTCGAGGGCTTCGTCGCCGACGTCGGCTGGCGCGCGACCACCCTGCGCACGCTGATCGGCACCCAGATCTTCATCCCCAACAAGAAGCTCGCCGAGTCGGTGATGGTCAACTACAGCCGCTCCGACACCGGCATGTTCGTGACGCTGGCGTTCATCGTCGGCCACGACGAGGACCCCGAGCGCGTCGAGGCGATCGTCATCGACGAGCTCCTCGCCGCCGTCGCCGACGTGTCGGGGATCCGCGCCGAGGAGCCGCCGATCGTGCGCTTCAGGGCCTTCGCCGAGTCCGCGCTCGAGTTCAAGGCCTTCGTCGCGATCAACGACTTCCAGGACCGCTTCCTGATCAACCATACGCTGATGAAGCGGCTGCACCGACGCTTCA
>Ga0073899_10005549_pt1 | contig 10944 bp, 8 predicted proteins | sample KloWWTmetaKNB5Ph_FD_88975 | JGI IMG/M metagenome (GOLD analysis project Ga0073899, IMG submission 88975) | Active sludge microbial communities from Klosterneuburg, Austria, studying microevolution and ecology of nitrifiers - Klosterneuburg... | ecosystem: Engineered > WWTP > Aerobic digester >...
ATACTACCGCGAGGTCGACGGCACACCCGAGGGGCAGCGCAAGAAGGGTGGCGTGCTGCCGGTGTGGATCAAGCAGTGGTTCGATCAGCACGTCGACCGCGTGCGGTTCGACCCCAAGCGCATGAAGCCCTGAGCCGCGATCCTGGCGGCCCTGGCGGCTCCGGCGAGCGGATCGGCCATGGCGCGCGGCGCTTCCGATAGTATCCCGGGCCGTGGACGAACCCGAGGTCAACGCCGTCGAAGCCGTGCCCAGTCCGATCGAGTGGGTGGGGCTGGCCCTGGGTGGCGCGCCGTTCGCGGTCAGCCACTCGGTGACCCGCATCAGCACGAGCAACGGCGCGGTGACGTCGGTGTACTACCGCGACTGGGTGGCGCTCGGCTGTGGCGCCGCGGCGGCGGCGATCGGACTGCTCGCGCTGGTCCGGCTGCGGTCGACGGCCCCGGCCCGCCGCACGCTGCGCGCAGTGGTGGCGCTGGCGCTGCTCGTAGCAGGCGTCGCGCAGGTGCTGCGCGGCGTCGGGACCATCGACGGGCCGAAGGTGGAGGCGCCGGCGATCACGACCGGCCCCGCGACCCCGCCGCCCGCGGCGGTCGATCCGGCGGTGGCGTGCGACGGCGGCGACAGCGAGGCGTGCAACCGCGCCGGCATGGCGGCGATCGCCGCCGAGCAGTGGACGATCGCGCGCCAGCGGTTCGAGGCCGGCTGCGCGCGCAAGCACGGCGAGAGCTGCAAGAACCTCGGCGTCATGTACGACCACGGCGACGGCGTCGAGCGCAACCAGGTCAAGGCGGTCGGCTACTACGGCCAGAGCTGCGACGCCGGCAACGCGGTCGGCTGCTTCAACCTCGGCATGGCCCGCTACCAGGGCGCCGGCGTCGATCGCGACGTGCCCGGCGCCGCCGGCATGTTCAAGCGCGCGTGCGCGGCCGACAGCGCCGCGGCGTGCAACCAGCTGGCGATCATGCTCGGCGACGGCGTCGGCGTGCGCGAGGACGACGCGGCGGCGTTCGAGCTGTACACCAAGGCGTGCGACGCCAAGCTGGCGGTCGCGTGCCGCAACGCCGGGCTCAAGCTCGACGACGGCGAGGGCGTGACCGCGGATCCGGCCAAGGCGCTGGCGCGGTTCGTCGAGGCGTGCGACGGCGGCGACGGCGCCGGGTGCTCGGACGCCGGCGCGCGCTACCAGGCCGGCCGCGGCGTCACCGCCGATCCGGCGCAGGCGCGCACGTACTACGAGCGGGCGTGCCGCCTGAACTACGGCGACGGCTGCAACCGCCTGGGCCGCCTGGCCGAGGAGGGCGTCGGCGAGGCCAAGGACCTGGCCAAGGCCGCGGCGCTGTACGAGCAGGCCTGTGCGCTGGGCGCCGGCTACGGCTGCTCGAACCTGGCGTTCCTGAAGGGCGGCATCACCAAGCAGCTGCCGCTGTACCAGCGCGCGTGCGAGCTGGGCGCCGCCGGCGTGTGCGTCGACCTCGGGATGGCGCTGTACACCGGCAAGGTCCTGAAGAAGGACGCGGCGGCCGCGCTGCCCCTGTTCGAGCGCGGCTGCGCGCTGGGCGACGAGGTCGGCTGCCGCAACGCCGGCATCCAGTACTTCCGCGGCGAGGGCGCCAAGGCCGACCGCGTGAAGTCGCACGACCTGCTGGTGCGGGCGTGTCAGCTCGGCGACGCCGCGTCGTGCAAGGAGCTCGAGTAGCCCGTCACTTCGGGGTCAGCACGAGCCCGAGCTTGACGTCGACGTCGGTCGGGTCGCCGTCGCCGTCGATGACCGGCGTGAACGACCACTTGGCCATCACGCCCTCGACGCACGACGCGAGGTTGTCGTCGACGCCGGCGGCGTTGCCGTCGGTGAGCGCGCCGCGATCGGTGACGGTGAAGGTCAGCGAGACCTTGCCGGCCAGCGTGCCGTCGCCCACCAGCGACTTCTTGTAGCAGCGCTGCAGGCTGGGCATGTAGGTCGTCGAGATCTTCCGGATGATGCCGTCGACCGACGGATCGCCGGGCGGGCGCGGGGTCGGCACCGGCTTGATGCGGCCGGGCGGGCCCGTCTCGGGCCCCTTGTCGATCGGGGTGACCGGTCGGGTGCCGGGATCGACGACCGGGTTCTGGCTGGTGCCGGGGCGGTACGCATCGTCGGGGCGCACGCGGCCGGTCTGATCGCCGATGCTGGCGGTCTGGTCGTTGCGCTTGATCTCGTCGAGCTGCTGCGCCAGGTCGGTGCCGGGCTTCTTGGCCGACAGGTCGCCGACCGTGCGGCCGGTGTCGCCGTCAGGGGCGAACAGCAGATCGGCCATGCGGGTCGGATCGCCCGGCTCGGTCACCGACGGCGTCGGCGCGGCCGGCCGGCCGGTGTTGGGGGTCGGCTTGTGGGTCGGCGTCGGCGCGGTGGGCTCGGGCTTGGTCGGCGCCGGCTGGGTGCCGGGCTCGGGCTCGGGCGTCGGATCGGTGTCGAAGATCGGATCGCTGGCGTCGATCAGCGCGATCGTGTCGTCGGTGTACGTCTCGGTCGCGCGGTGCGCCATCGTCGGCTTGCCCGGCGGATCGTTGAGGTTGGCGGCGATCATCACGCCGAGGTGCGCTACCAGCGACGCGGCGGCGAACGCGGCGACGCGGCCGTCGATGCGATCGGCCAGCGTGCCCTTGAGCGCGCTCGGCAGCGTGGGCGCCGGCGCGGGCGCGGGCAGCCGCACGCCCTGGAACAGCACGCGCACCTCGCCGACGTCGACGCGGCCGTGGGCGGCCAGCGGCAGCACGACGGTGGTCGCGCCCGCGGCCACCTTGCCGTGGGCGTCGCACTCGGCGCGGGTCCACACCGCGTCGCCCACCGCGATCCGCGCGTCCATGCCGGGAGCCAGCCGCAGGCGGATGCCGGCCGGCGTGATCGTCAGCAGCTCCCAGTTGCGCGGCAAGGTCGGCAGCGGCAGCTGGATGCTGGCGCGGGCCGACTGGCCGATCGAGAACGGCCGCTGATCGCGCACGATCTGCTCGGCGACCACGGTCCCCGACAGCACGATGCCGAGGCGAAGGGCGGGAGGATTCGCGGGCTTGGCAGGAGTCGCGGACATGGGAATGCAAACGCGCGACCCGCCAGGGCGATCTAGCCGAGCGCCGTCAGCGCACCACGGTCAGGTGAACCCGCCCCGGCGACGACGGCGGCGGCGGCAGCGCCGGCGCGAGCGGCTGGCCGCGCCACGCGTCGAGCCGGCTGCCCTGGTGCGCGTACGCGACCGGGCAGGTGGCGGCGCACGGCTTGGGCGTGTCGAACGCCTGGCGGATGTCGTCGACGCCGTAGTCGGCCAGCGGCTTGGCGCCCAGGCCCATCTTGGGCGTGCACAGGTGCACCAGCCCCTCCTCGCACACGGTGAAGAAGCGGGCGCCGGCGCGGCACTTCCACTCGACCTGGCCGCGATCGAGCAGCTCGCTCTGGAAGTCCTCGCTGAAGACGCTGGTGCCGTGGCGATCGAGCGCGCGGATCTCCTCGTAGACGGCGCGCGCCTCGGCGTCGACCGGCAGCGGTCGCCCCGACGGATCGCGGGCCAGCGAGCACTTGGCGTCGAAGCCGAGCGCGTGCACCGCCTGCGCGACCGCCAGCGCCTCGGCCGGCGGCGCCGCGCCGAAGACGGTGTTCACGCGCACGCGGAAGCGCGCGTGCTCGGCGAGCAACCGCAGCTTGCCGCGCAGCGGCTTGAGCGACTTCTTGCTGACCGCGTTGGGCGTGAGGTTGTCGAGGCTGAGCTGCAGCGCGTACAGCCCGGCGTCGTTGAGCGCGTCGATCAGCGCACGCGTCAGCAAATAGCCGTTGGTGTTGAGCGCCGGCGTCATGCCGCGCGCGCGCACGTGGCGGACGATCGCGACGATGTCGGGGTGGAGCAACGTCTCGCCGCCGGTGAGCGTGACGAACACCGTGCCCAGCTCGGCCAGGTGATCGATGCGCGCCTTCATCTCGTCGAGCGGCACCGGCGGCGACACCTTGTCGTACTCGGTGCAGTAGCCGCACGCGAGGTTGCAGCGGCGGGTGACGACGACGTGGGCCATCAGCGGCCGATCGGTGTCGAGCGCGGCCTTGGCCAGCCCGCGCAGCACGCGGAAGTCGGCGCGCAGCTGGTGGCGGCGCTGGTGGCGGACAGGGGCGATCGCGGGGAGGGCGGCTGCGGACATGGCGGGCGGTATTGCGACCCCTGGGCCATCGCCCAAGCGCTCGAGATCGCTAGGCCGGGTGTCAAGGTTCGACCATTCCCTGGCAGATCAGCGCCGACGGCTGGCTGGTACGTTTCAACGGCGATGCTCCGCCGCGTCTTGCCGCTCGCCTTGTTGGTCGGTTGCAGCCACCCGCGGCCGGCGCCGGCGCCAACGCCGCCGAGCCCGCAGGTCACGATCCACCTCGATCCGCTGCGCTTCAAGCCCGACGCCACGCTGACGATCGAGCTGGTGATCGGCAGCGGCTACAGCTGCAGCAAGCGCTACCCGATGCCGATGACGGAGCCCGCGCCGACGCCATCGCCCGCGCCGTGCATGGCGCCGCCGCCCCCGTTCCACGAGCAGTACGCCGAGCGGGTGGCCGGCCGCAGCGCCATCGTGATCGCCAGCGGGCAGCTCATGCTCGGGCGCGACTTCACCGTGATCGTCACCGGGCCCGCGGCCGAGGGTTGCGATCTGCTGCGCGGCACCGCGCGCGGCATCGCGACCGGCGGCGCGGTCGAGGTCCCGGCGCTCGAGCTGGTCGCGATCCCGCAGCCGTGCCCGGCGTAGATCGTCGACGGCGATCGCGCGTCGGAAGTCCCATGCCCCGCACGCTCGCCGCCCTCGCGCTCGCCGCCCTCGCCACCACCGCCTGCACCGAGCAGCTCGCGCCCGCCGCCCAGGCCACCACGCCGGTGCGCTTCGCGCTGTCGCTCGACGCCCGCGCGTTCATGCCGGGCACGACCGTCGAGGTCGAGGTGTGGAACGAGGCCGCGCTGGCCGCGCGGGCGCGCAGCGGCGACTGCATGATCGGCCACAGCGCCGCCGGCGAGGAGATCATCTGTCCGCCCGGCGTCACCTACCAGCCGCCGCCGACGCCCGAGCGGTTCACGTTCACCGTCGACGAGCTGGGCCACGGCTTCGCGATCGCCGCGCTGTCGATCGGCCGCGGCGAGGCCTACGAGATCGCGATCGGCGGTCGCGCCGCCGACGGCTGCAACCACGCCGGCGCCACCGCGCGCGGCGTCGCCGACCGCGACGAGATCGCGCTGGCCGACCTCGACGTCTTCTCGACCACGATGGCGTGTCGCACCGGCGGCTGATCACGCCACGCGGATGCGGGCGTCGATCGCGATCACGCCCTGGCCCGGGCCGCGGGTGACGATCGGGTTGAGGTCGAGCTCGAGCACCGCGCCCAGGTCGCCCATCAGGCGATCGACGCGCAGGATGGCGTCGCGCAGCGCGGCGCGATCGGCCACCGGGCCGCCGCGGAAGCCGTCGAGCAGCGCCTGCGCCCGCACGCCGTCGACCAGATCGCGGGCGTCGGCGTCGGTCAGCGGGTGGACCCGGAAGCCGACGTCCTTCCACAGCTCGACCGCGACGCCGCCGATGCCGAAGCCGATCAGCGGGCCGAAGCCCGGCGTGCGGGTCGCGCCGACGAACAGCTCGACGCCGCGCGGCACCATCGGCTGCACGGTGACGCCGGCCATCTCGGCGGCGCGCCCGATCGTCGCCAGCCGCGCGTGGATGTCGGCGAAGGCCTGGCGCACGGCGGCGGCGTCGGCGACGTCGAGGATCACGCCGCCGACGTCGGTCTTGTGGGTGATCGTCGCGGAGGCGAGCTTGATCGCGACCGGGTAGCCGACCGCGTCGGCGGCGGCCGCGGCGGCGTCGGCCGAGGTGGCGAGCTGCGTGCTCGGCTGCGCGATGCCGTAGGCCGCCAGCACCGCGCGCGTGGCCTCGGGCGGCAGCCAGCCGTGGTGATCGCCGATCGCGGCGCGCGCCGCGGCCGCGTCGACGGCGAGCTCGGGCACCGCGCCGGCGCCGCGGGCCAGCCAGCGGCCGTAGCGCACCACGCGGGCCAGCGCGATCGCCGCCGCCTCGGGGAACGCGTACGACGGGAACCGGCCCTCGCGCAGCGACGACAGCGCCGCCGGCACGCCGTGCATGCCCATGAACGACGTCAGCACCGGCTTGGTCGCGCTGGCGCCGCCGCGCTGGATCGCCGCCGCCACCGCCGCGGCCTCGGTGCCGACCGGCGGCACGAACAGCACGATCACCGCGTCGACGCCGGGATCGGCGAGCAGCAGCGGCAGCGCGCGCTCGTAGGCCGCGGGCGTGGCGCTGGCGATCATGTCGACCGGGTTCTTGACCGACGCCTCGGGCGGCAGGAACTCGCGCAGCGCGGCGGTGGTCGCGGCCGACAGCTCGGGGACGATCAGGCCGTGGCTCTCGCAGGCGTCGGCGGCCATGATGCCGGGGCCGCCGGCGTTGGTGAGCAGCGCGACGCGGTTGCCGCGCGGCACCGGCTGGTTGGCCAGCACCATCGCGACGTCGAACAGCTCCTCGATGGTGTCGGTGCGGATCACGCCGGCCTGGGTGATCAGCGCCTCGACCGCGACCTCGTTGCCGGCCAGCGACCCGGTGTGCGAGCTGGCGGCGCGCGCGCCGGCGCCGGTGCGGCCGCTCTTCACGGCGACGATCGGCTTCTCGCGCGCGACCCGCTGGCAGGTGGCGAGGAACCGGGCCGGGTTGCCGAAGCTCTCGAGGTACAAGAGCACCACCTGCACCTGCGGGTCGGCGCCCCAGTACTCGATCAGATCGTTGCCCGAGACGTCGGCCTTGTTGCCGATCGACACGAACTGGTGGATGCCGATGCCCAGCTCCTTGGCGTAGTCGAGGATCGCCAGGCCGACCGCGCCCGACTGCGACGAGAACGCGACGTTGCCGTGGGGCGGCCAGGTCGGCGCGAAGGTGGCGTCGAGGGCGATCGCGGGGTCGGCGTTGAGCAGGCCGAGGCAGTTGGGGCCGACCATCCGCATCCCGGCGGCGCGCACCTTGGCCAGCATCGCGTCCTGGATCGCGCGGCCGGCGTCGCCGGTCTCGGCGAAGCCGGCGGTGATGATCAGCACCGCCTTCACGCCGGTCGCGACGCAGTCGTCGATCACCGCCGGCACCCGCGCCGCCGGCACGACGATCACCGCGAGGTCGATGGCGTCGGGCACCGCGCGCAGATCGGGGTAGGCGCGGACGCCCTGCACCGACGTCGCGCCCGGGTTGACCGGGTAGACCGCGCCGGTGAAGCCGTTGGCGATCAGGTTATGGAAGATCTCGGCGCCGATCGTGCCGCGGGTGCGCGACGCCCCGATCACCGCGACCGTCCGGGGCTTGAGCAGCGAGTCCAGCGAGTGCGCCATCGCGTGAGCTTACGCGGGGTTGCGTCGCTGCGGGGGCGCGCCGCGGCGGCGATCGGTCGCGGTCAGTGCGTCGCACGCAACCGCGGCGCGGTGCGGTCGATAGCCGCGGCATGAATGCACCAAGACTCGTCGCGTTGCTCTCGGTCGGTGGCCTGCTCGTCGGATGTGGCGGAGGTCGCCCGGCGCCGCCGGCGCGGCCCGTCGCCGCCGCGAAGGTGGACCTCAAGCGCGCCAAGGCGCCCGCCACCGCGGTCATCCTCGGTACCGGCGGCGCCGGCGACTCGACCACGCTGACGCTGCCCACCGGCTCGCAGCGGGTGACGGTGTCGCCGCTGTTCGTGCGCGGCGCCAACGCCGACGCCGAGGGCGGGATCGGCTCGGTCGACCTGATCGTGCAGGCGGCCACCAGCGGGCAGGTGAAGGTCGGCGTGTTCGAGGACGTCGCCGGCGGCGCCGGGCCCGAGTGGCGGGCCGGCGTGTGGCTGGCGGCGTACGTCGCGGTGAGCGTGCTCGACAAGGACCTCACCGACTTCGCGTTCGAGGCGACCTCGAGCGGTCACGTCGACGGCGCGTCGGCGTCGGCGCTGATGTCGGCGGGCCTCGTCGCGGCGATCCTCGGCTGGCAGGTCGACGCGGCCGCGACGATGACCGGGACCATCAACCCCGACGGGACCGTCGGGCCGGTCAGCGGCATCCCGCAGAAGTTCGCGGCGGCGCTGGCCGCCGGCAAGCGCCGGCTGGGCTACCCGGTCGGGCAGCGGCTCGCGATCGACGCGGCCACCGGCGCCGAGGTCGACCTGGTGGCGCTGGCGCGCGAGCGCGGCGCCGAGGCGGTCGAGATCGCCGACATCTACGGCGCGATCGAGCTGATGACCGGGCGCGCGCTGCCGCGGCCGCTGCCGCTGGCCAGCAACGCGATGGAGCTGCCCGCCGAGATCGCGGATCGCGTCGGCGCGCGGGTCGACGCCTGGGACAAGCGGGTCGACGCGCTGCACGAGGAGCTCGACGGCGGCTACGACCTCGGCACCGCGGCGCTGGGCGCCTACCTGCGCTCGACGGTCGCCCACGATCGCGCCTTCAAGCAGCGCAAGCAGGGGATGGTGGCCCCGGCGTATCACGGCATGGTGGCGGCGTGGATCGCGGCGTCGGCCAGCCGCGACGCCGCGACCGTGCTCGGCTACGCCGTCGACGGCGACGTCGAGGGCGCGATGCGCGAGCTCGACCGCCTGACCGCCGAGCTGGCGACGGCGACCGACGCGGTGCGCGCGGTGGGCACGCGCAAGCCGGCGACGATGGGCGACCACCTGCAGATGCTGTCGGCGTTCGACGCGGCCATCGATGGCTGGAGCTTGCAGACGTTCGCCGAGGCGCTGGTCCGCCGCACCCGGGTGCGCCTCGAGGTCCTGCGCGAGGACCCCGACGATGACTACGCGCTCACCGCGGTGGGCCGCGACGTCGTGGCCGCGACCACCGCGATCGCCCGGGCGCGCGCGGCGGTGCTGCTGACCCAGGACGCGGCCGAGATCGAGACCGCGCCGTCGGCGGTCTACCGCTGCTCGCTGCCCGCGGTGAAGCGGCTCGCGACCTCGTTCGCCGCCGCCGCCGGCTCCAACCTGGCCTACGTCGAGGCGCTGGGCGGCATCACCACCGACCTCGGCCGCGACCTCACCGCGGCGGTCGAGCCCGACTACCTGGTCGCGGCGGTCGGCAGCCGCGTCGGTGACGCCACCGGCGTGCCGGCGACGCTCAAGGCCGCGTGGGGCGAGGACTCGGTCGGCTGGCGCCTGTTCACGCTGGCCGCCAGCCAGCAGTCGTACTTCCGCAGCTCGCTGCTCGCGTCGCGCTGGCACTCGCTGGGCGTGCGCGTGGGGCTCGACGGCCGCGCCTACGCCATCGGCAACGAGCGCGCCCTGCTCAACATGCTCGAGTTCGCCGAGCAGCGCGCGCGCGAGCACGCCCACGCCGCGCAGGTCGCCACCGGCGAGGTGCCGCTGCAGACCCAGCTCCACTACCAGACCGCCCGCGGCCTCCGCGAAGGCGACGCGGCCGACAAGCTCGCCGCGCTCGCCGCGTACTGGGCCGCCTCGGCGTACGCCCAGTCGGCGCTGATGCTCGCGCGCAACTGATCGCGGTCAGCTGATCGCGGTCAGCGGAAGATCACCGGCACCGCGGTCAGCTGGCGGTCGCGCGAGTCGCGTGGGGCGTCGACGCCCAGCGCGCCGCCGTCGTGCTCGCCCCAGCAGCGCACCGAGCGATCGGCGAGCAGCGCGCAGGCGTGGTGCTGGCCGGTCGCCACCGCGATCGTGCCGGTGGTGCCGGGGACGACGCGCGGCCGCCGGAACGACCAGTCGGTGCCGTAGAACCACTGCCCCCAGCACGTGACGTCGCCGGTGGGCGTCAGCGCGCAGCTGCGGCCGTGGCCGGCGCTCAGCGCGACGCCGCGGACGCCGCCGCCGGCCCAGACCCACCAGCGGCGCTCGGCGAACACCTGCTCGTGGGTGCGCGGCGGCGCGGCCGGTTCCTTGGGGCAGCAACGATCGGGCCGCGGCGGATCGCGCGGGTCACGCGGCGGCGGCGCGTCGGTCCAGCGGCACACCACGCCACGCGGGTCATACGGATCGCATCGCGCGTCATCGGGGACGCGCTGATCGCCGAGCTGTCCGAACTCGTCGGCGCCGCCGCACCAGACCAGCGCGTCGGCGTCGGCGAAGCAGACGTGGCGCCAGCCGATGCCGATCGCGATCGCCTTGGCCAGCGGCTTCGATACCGTCGCGCGCAGGATCGGCCCCGGCGCGTTGCCGAACAGCCCCGTGGTGTTGAAGCCCCAGCAGCGCGGGCCACCGTCGGCGACGAACGCGCACGCGACGTCGTCGCCGGCGACCAGCCGGGTCGCGCCGCGCAGGCCGACCACGCGCCCGGGCCGGGCCGCCTTGCGCGGATCGCCCCCATGTCCGACCGCGCCCGGATGTCCCCAGCACCACACCGCGCCGTCGCGATCGCGCACGCAGGTCTGCGCGCCGCCCGCCACCACCTCGACCACGCCGCTCACGCCGGCCACCGTCGCGATCGTGTCGCGCGACTCCAGCGTGCCATCCCCGAGCTGCCCGTCGCGGTTGTCGCCCCAGCACGCCACCGTGCCGTCGCCGCGGGCCACGCACACGTGCCGCGAGCCCACCGCCAGCGACACCACGCCCGTCAGCCCGACGCGCGTCGCCACCGCCGCCGCCGGCACCGCCGCCAGCCCCACCGCGCCCCAGCACCACACCTCCCCCGACTCCGCCAGCGCGCAGCTCCGCCGATCCCCCACCCCGATCGCCCGGATCGCTGGCCCCGCCGCCGCCGCATCCGCCACCACCCCCGCATCCACCGCAACCGCCCGCTCCGCATCCGCCGGGGCCGCCCGCCCCGACGCCCCGCACGCCGCCAGCGTCAACAGCATCCATCGTCCCATCCGCCGAAGAACGCCCGACCCGGGGACAGGATCTACCCCTCCATCACTTCGAAATCACTCCAGATAATCAGTCCACCGCGTCGCAAAAGGGGACAGGATCCTGGGTCGCAAGCATA
>Ga0073899_10005553_pt1 | contig 10942 bp, 7 predicted proteins | sample KloWWTmetaKNB5Ph_FD_88975 | JGI IMG/M metagenome (GOLD analysis project Ga0073899, IMG submission 88975) | Active sludge microbial communities from Klosterneuburg, Austria, studying microevolution and ecology of nitrifiers - Klosterneuburg... | ecosystem: Engineered > WWTP > Aerobic digester >...
GCCTGCTCGAAGTCGAGCACCGCGACGACCCGGTCGGCCTGCCACAACACGTTGTCGCGGAACAGATCGCCGTGGATGATGCCGTGGCTGGCCGCGGCGCGGGCGGGGGCGGCGGCGGCGACCTCGGCCACCGCGGCCACCAACTCGGCGTGGACCGCCGCGAGCTCGGGCCGCGCCGCGGCGGCGATCGCGTCCAGGCGGCCGACGACGTCGGGCCACTGGTAGATGCCGGCCCGGCCGTGGGCGGGCCAGCGCGGCCGGGCCACGCGGTGGATCGCGCCCAGGGTCTGGCCCAGCGCCGCGGCGTCGGCCGCCGTGACCGCGGCCGCGTCGCGGATCGCGCCCTCGATCCATGGGAAGACGCTGATCAGCAGGCCGCGGTGGCGCAGGTAGCGGGCGCCGTCGATGGCGAGCGGCACCGGGGTCGGCACGCCGCCGGCGGCCAGCGCCGCGACCAGCTCGGCCTCCCAGGCCACGTCGTCCTCGCGCTTGCCCTCGTTGACCCGCACGAACCAGCGCGCGTCGCCGCACCGCACGCCGAAGTTGGAGTTGATCGTGCCCGCGGCGATCGGCGCGATCGCGGTGGCCGGCGGCAACCCGGCGGCGCGCGCCACCACCTGGGCGTCGGCGAGATCGAGGACGGTGAACGTGGCCACGGCGGCAGCATAGAGGATCGCGTCCGCGCTATCATCGCGCCGTGGACGATGCGCAGCGAGCCGCCCTGGCGGCCCAGCACCTCGACCTGCCGCGCCGCGTGGCGCGCGTCATCCACGCCCGGGTCCGCGATCACCTCGAGGTCGAGGAGCTGATCGCGCTCGGCAATCTCGGGCTGGCCGAGGCGGTCGATCGCTGGGATCCGTCGGTCGGCACCGGCTTCCGCGGCTTCGCGTACTACCGGGTGCAGGGCGCGATCCTCGACGGGCTGCGCCGCAACAGCAACCTGCCGCGGCGGGTGTGGGCCCGGCTCACCGCGCTGACCGCCACCGCGGAGTACCTCGAGGCGGCCTCGACCCGGGACGCCGCCGCGCGCCAGCAGGCCGGCGCCGCCACCACCGCCGACAGGCTGCGCGAGGTGCAGGTGGCGTTGGGCGCCATCCGCACGATGTACCTGGTGTCGCTCGACGCGGTCGGCGACGACGCCCTGCCGGTCGAGACGCCGCGCGCCGACGACGCCCTCGCCCGCCAGCGCCAGGCCGCGGCGCTGCGGCGCGCGCTGGCCAAGCTGCCCGAGCGCGAGCGCGCGCTCCTGACCGCGCACTACGTCGACGGCGAGACGCTGCTGGACGCCGGCGCCAAGCTCGGGATGTCGAAGTCGTGGGCCAGCCGGATGCACGCCCGGGCCGTCGATCAGCTGCGCGCGCTGCTGGCGGCCGAGGAGGCCCCGCCCCGCCCGCCGCCGTCACCCCGGTAGCGCGTCAGACCTTGCCGGGCAGGTAGTCGAGCGCGACGTACAGGACGCCGTGGGCGAGCGTCAGCACCGCCGCGAGCCACAGGGTGGCGCGCACGCCGTCGACCTGCAGCCACTTCTTCTTCTGGAACACGCGGACCGTGGCGATCAGGAACAGCAGGTTGATCACCAGCGGCATCGCGTAGCGCGCGACGTTGAAGGTGGCGAGGTTGAGCACCGGCCCCAGCAACCAGTACAGGCCGACGTTGAACACCGCGAACATGCCGGCGACCAGCGGCAGCGACCAGCGCGGCTCGATCTTGATCTTGGGGTTCTTGCGGGTCGCGAACCAGAACACCAGGGTGAAGGCCACCAGGCGGATCGCGATCTTGATCAAGAGCCACTGCATGGGGACAGCGTGCCACGTATCCCCGGCTGGGGCGAGGTAGGCGCGGGGCGGCGGGCGGAGCCGGATCCGGAGCCGGAGCCGGAGCCCGGAGCCGCCAGAGCTGGAGCCGGAGCCGGAGCCGGAGCCGGAGCCGGAGCCGGAGCCGGAGCCGGAGCCGCCGGAGCTGAAAGCGAGATCCGGCGATTGTAACCGCGACCGCGCGCCGCAGGCGATTTTCATTTGATTCCGACGTCTTACGAGTTCGCCGCGGGCGGCAGCAGTGATACTTGTCGCACCTCGATTACAATCTTGCAGACATTTGTCTTTGGTCGATTACATTGATGTCATGGGCGATCGATCGAAGCGGCGCGACGGCTGGGTGGCCGCCACCGGCTTGGTCGCCGCCTTTGCTGCCCTTCCGCTGCCCTCGCATGCCCACAGCGCCGAGCTGGCGTCGGTGCTGGCGGTGGGCGCGATCGCCGCGCTGGCCGGCTTCCGCTGGGGCATCGCGGTGGTCGTGGCCGCCGAGGTGTTCCTGGTCGCGGCGGTGTGGCCGCTGGCGATCCTGGCGCGCCCGCCGAGCGTCGCGGCGCAGATCGCGGTGACCGTCGCCTGCCTCGGCGCCGTGCCCGGGATGGCGCGGATGCTGGGCGGCGCCGACGAGCTGATCGAGCTGCTCGGCGTCACGCCGGGTCGATGGCGCCGCCCCGCCGCGCGCGGCCTGGTGGCGGCGTCGGCGCTGATGCTGGCGTGGCCGGCGCTGGCGTGACCGCCGCGGCCCGGCGGCGCGCTCAGCCGACCCAGGCGCGCGCGCTGGCGAACATGTCGCGCCAGGCGCTGCGCGGCGACCGCTCGGGGTGCGGCATCAGGATCGTCACGCGACCGTCGGGCGTGGTGACCCCGGTGACGCCGTCGGGGGAGCCGTTGGGGTTGTGCGGGTAGCGGGTCGCCGGGCGGCCGTGGCCGTCGACGAACCCCAGCACGATCTGATCGGCGGCCGCCAGCGCGGCCAGGTCGCCGGGCGCGCGCTCGGCGGCGCGGCCCTCGCCGTGCGAGACCACGATCGGCAGCCGCGCGCCGACCAGGTCGCGGAAGAAGATCGACGGCGACGGGCGCACCTCGACCAGCGCGCGCCGGGCCTCGAACTGCTCGGAGCGGTTGCGCACGAAGCGCGGCCAGCGCGCGGCGCCGGGGATGAGCTCGTGCAGCGCGGCCATCATCTGGCAGCCGTTGCACACGCCGAGCCCGAAGGTGTCGGGCCGCGCGAAGAACCCGGCCAGCGCGGCCCGGGCGGTGGTGCCGTAGAGCACGCTCTTGGCCCAGCCCTGGCCGGCGCCGAGCACGTCGCCGTACGAGAACCCGCCGACGGCAACCAGCCCGCGGAAGCCGGCGAGGTCCAAGCCGGCGTGCAGCTCGGTCATGTGCACGTCGACCGCCTCGAAGCCGGCGGCGTCGAAGCCGTGGGCCATCTCGACGTGGGAGTTGCAGCCCTGCTCGCGCAGGATCGCGACCCGCGGACGCGGGCCGGCCGGGCGCGGCCGCGCCGGCGGGGTCACCGGCACCTCGACCAGGCCGGGGTCGTCGGGGTCGATCCGCGCGGCCTGCTCCTCGTCGGCGCAGGCGGGATCGTCGCGCAGCGCCTGCATGCGGTGCGTGGTCTCGGACCAGATCGCGCGCAGGTCGTGGCGCGACCGATCGAGCAGCACCCCGCCGTCGGCGCCCGTCACCCGGATCCGCTCACCCGGCCGGGCGGTGCCGACGATCCACGCGTGATCGCCGCCCATCGCGCGCCGCAGCTCGTGGGCGTCGTGGTCCGACGCCACCGCGATCACCGCCCCCGGCACCTCGGCGAACAGCGCGGCCAGCGGGTCGATCCCGGCCGGCACGCCCAGCTCGAGCGCGGCGCCCGACGCGAACGCCATCTCGAGCAGCGCGACCAGGAGGCCGCCGTCGGAGCGATCGTGGTACGCGAGGATCTGGCCGCGGTGGCCGTGGATCACCTCGACGAAGCGGCGCAGCGCCGCGGCGTCGACGTCGGGCGCGCGATCGCCGAGCTGGCCGTAGGCCTGGGCCAGGCACGAGCCGCCCAGCGCGAACTCCGGCCCCAGCTCGATCGCCACCAGCACCACCGGCGCGTCGCCCAGCGGGAGCTGCGGCGTGCGCACGCCGGCCAGGTCGGGGACCGGCGCGGCGGCGGTGGCCACCAGCGTCACCGGCGCGACCACCGCGTGCTCGCCGGCGCCGTCGCGCCAGATCGTGCGCATCGACATCGAGTCCTTGCCGACCGGCACCGCGACGCCGAGCGCGATCGCGAACTCGCTGGCGGCCCGCACGGCGTCGTACAAGCGCGCGTCCTCGCCGGGCCAGCCGGCGGCGGCCATCCAGTTGCACGACAGCTTGACGTCGCCGAGCCCGGCGAACGGCGCCGCGACCAGGTTGGTGATGGCCTCGGCGATCGCCAGCCGCGACGCCGCGCCGGCGTCGAGCAGCGCCACCGGCGGCCGCTCGCCCATCGCCATCGCCTCGCCGGTCGCGCCGACGTAGTCGGTGGCGGTGACCGCGACGTCGCCGACCGGCACCTGCCACGGGCCGACCATGGGCTCGCACACCACCAGCCCGCCGACCGAGCGATCGCCGATCGTGACGAGGAACGTCTTGTCGGCGACGGCCGGCAGCCGCAGCACCCGCTCGAGCGCGGCGTCGACGGTGACGCCGGCCAGGTCGAGCGGCGCGAACGCCACCGCCTCGCGGCGCACGTCGCGCACCATCCGCGGCGCCTTGCCGAGGATCACGTCGAGCGGCACGTCGACCGCCGGCGCGCCGAGCAGCGCATCGTCGACCCGCAGGTCGGCGGCCTCGGTGGCGTGGCCCAGCACCGCCCACGGCGCGCGCTCGCGGACGCACAGCGCGGCGAACTCGGCCTCGCGGCCCGGCGCCAGCGCGACGACGTAGCGCTCCTGGGCCTCGTTGCACCACAGCTCGGCCGGCGCCATCGCCGCATCGCCCGACGGGATGGCCCGCAGATCGAAGCGCGCGCCGCGCCCGCCGCCGTGGGCCAGCTCGGGCAGCGCGTTGGACAGGCCGCCGGCGCCGACGTCGTGGATCGACAGGATCGGGTTGGCGTCGCCCATCGCCCAGCAGGCGTCGATCACCTCCTGGCAGCGGCGCTGGATCTCGGCGTTGTCGCGCTGCACCGACGCGAAGTCGAGCTCGGCGTGGGACGCGCCCTGCGCCATCGACGACGCGGCGCCGCCACCGAGGCCGATCAGCAGCGCCGGGCCACCGAGCACGCCCAGCGGCGCGCCCGCCGGCAGCGGGAGCTTGTGGACGTGGGCCTCGCGCACGCTGCCGATGCCGCCGGCGATCATGATCGGCTTGTGGAAGCCGCGGACCTCGGGGCCGCGCGGCCCGGGCACGGTCAGCTCGAAGGTGCGGAAGTAGCCGCCGATCGCCGGCCGGCCGAACTCGTTGTTGAACGCGGCGCCGCCCAGCGGCCCGTCGATCATGATGTCGAGCGCGCCGACGATGCGATCGGGCTTGCCGTGGTCGACCTCCCACGGCCAGGTCGCGCCCGGCAGCCGCAGGTTGCCGACGGTGAAGCCGACCAGGCCGGCCTTGGGCTTGGCGCCGCGGCCGGTGGCGCCCTCGTCGCGGATCTCGCCGCCCGAGCCGGTGGCCGCGCCGGGGAACGGCGCGATCGCGGTCGGGTGGTTGTGGGTCTCGACCTTGAGCAGCACGTGGACCGGCTCGGCGTGGGCGCGGTAGACCCGATCGCCGTCGGGGAAGAACCGCTGGCCGGGGCTGCCGGCGAACACCGCGGCGTTGTCGCTGTAGGCCGACAGCACGCCGGCCGGGCTGGCCGCGGTGGTGGCCTTGATCAGCTGGAACAGCGAGCGCTCCTGCGCGACGCCGTCGATCACGAACTGGGCGTTGAAGATCTTGTGCCGGCAGTGCTCGCTGTTGGCCTGCGCGAACATCATCAGCTCGACGTCGGTGGGATCGCGGCCGAGCTCGCGGTACGCCGCGACCAGGTAGTCGATCTCGTCGGGCGCGAGCGCCAGGCCCAGCGCGCGGTCGGCGGCGACCAGCGCGGCGTGGGGATCGGCGCCGAGGGCGACGTGGCCCAGCGGCCGCGGCGCGCCGGTCGCGAACAACGTCGCGGCGTCGAGCGCGTCGAGCACGCTCTCGGTCATGCGATCGGCCAGGGCGGTCGCCAGCGCTGGCGCGAGCGTTGGCCCCGCCGCCACGCCGCGCAGCGTCCACGCGGTCGCGCGCTCGATGCGGGTCACCGCGGCCAGCCCCGAGGTGTGCGCGATGTCGGTGGCCTTGCTCGACCACGGCGACATCGTGCCCAGCCGCGGCGTCACGTAGCGGCGGATCGCGCCGGCCGGCACCTCGGTCGCCGGCGCGCGCTCGAGCAGCGCGTCGAGGATGGCGAGCTCGTCGGCGGTCAGCGGCCGCGCGGTCGCGACCACGTAGACGTGCTCGGCGGCCACCACCTCGACGCCCGGGCACGCCGCGGCGATCGCCGCGCGGCGCCGGGCCAGCCGCGCCGGCGACAGCGCCGGCCCGCCCGGGACCAGGAGCGCGGTCACGCCGCCCCCAGCACCGCGGCGATGCGGGCGCGGGCGTCGCCCACCGCCGGCTCGAAGCGGGTGCCGGTCACCTGCTCGAAGCTGGCGATGTAGCGCTTGGCCGCCTCGACCCGCACGTGATCGGGCAGCGGCGGCGGCGGGCCGTCGCCGCGGTAGCCGGCCTCCTCGGCGAGGTAGCGGCGCACGTACTCCTTGTCGAGGCTGCGCGGCTCCTGGCCGGCGGCCAGCCGCGCCTCGTAGTCGTCGGCGTACCAGTAGCGCGACGAGTCCGGCGTGTGGATCTCGTCGATGACGATCACCTCGCCGGCGTCGGTCACGCCCATCTCGTACTTGGTGTCGGCCAGGATCAGCCCGCGCTCGGCGGCCCGGGCCTGGCCGAACGCGAACAGCCGGGCCGCGATCGCGGCGGCACGCTCGAACTCGTCGGGCGTCACCTGCCCCATCGCCAGGAGCTCGTCCTTGCTGACGGTGACGTCGTGGCCACCCTTGGCCGCCTTGGTCGACGGCGTCAGGATCGGCTGCGGCAACGGCTGGTTCTTGCGCAGCCCGTCGGGCAGCGCGTGGCCGGCGAAGCTGCGGGCGCCGGCCTCGTAGGCCTTCCACACCGACGTCGACGTGACGCCGGTGAGGTACGCGCGCATGACCAACTCGACCGCCAGCGGCCGCACCTCGCGGCCGATGCAGACGTTGGGATCCGGGCTGGCGACGACGTGGTTGGGCGCCAGGTGCGCGGTCTCGCGGAACCAGTACTGCGCGAGCTGGTTGAGCACCTGGCCCTTGAACGGGATGAGGCCGATCACCATGTCGAAGGCGCTGAGGCGATCGGTCACCACGATGACCCGCTCGCCGCGCGCGCGATCGATGTAGCAATCGCGCACCTTGCCGTCGTAGCGGACCAGCGGCCCGCGCCCGGCCATGGTCGTCCACGACGTGCGGTCGAGGGTGTGGGCGAGCTGGGCGTGCAAGGCGGCGTCGAGGTCCATGGCGGCTCCGGGGCGCTACGGTGGGTCGCCGAGCGCGCGGGCCAGGATGGTCGGCGCGTGGCGCAGGTGGTGTTCGAGATCGAAGCAGGTGTCGAGGGTGGCGGCGTCGAGGTGGCGGGCCACGTCGGGGTCGGCGCCGAGCAGCGCGCGGAACCGGCCGGGCGGCGGGCCCTTGCCGGCGGCGGCGCCCTCCGCCATCGCGGCGTGAGCGCAGCGCTGGACGAAGACGTAGGCCTCCTGCCGGGCCAGGCCGCTCGCGACCAGCGCCAGCAGCACCGCCTCGGAGAAGCACAGCCCGCCCGAGGCCTCCAGGTTGGCGCGCATGCGCTCGGGGTGGACCACCAGGCCGCGCACCAGGCCGGTGGCGCGGGCCAGCATGAAGTCGGTCAGGATCGTCGCGTCGGGGAAGCTGACCCGCTCGACCGACGAGTGCGAGATGTCGCGCTCGTGCCACAGCGCGACGTCCTCGAGCCCGGCGCCGGCGTAGCCGCGCAGCAGCCGCGCCAGGCCGGTCAGGTTCTCCGACAGGATCGGGTTCTTCTTGTGCGGCATCGCGCTCGAGCCCTTCTGGCCCTTGCCGAAGCCCTCCTCGGCCTCGCCGACCTCGGTGCGCTGCCAGTGCCGCACGCCCAGCGCGATCTGCTCGATCGCGGTGCCGACCATCGCCAGCGCCCACAGCACCTCGGCGTGGCGATCGCGCGCGACGATCTGGGTGGCGACGGTCTCGTGGGTCAGGCCCAGCGCGCCCAGCGCCTCGGCCTCGATCCGCGGGTCGAGGTTGCCGTAGACGCCGACCGCCCCGGCGATCTTGCCGACCGCGATGCTGGCGCGGGCCGCGACGACGCGGGTGCGGGCGCGGCCCAGCTCGGCGTACCAGCGCGCGAAGGTCAGGCCGGCGGTGATCGGCTCGGCGTGGATGCCGTGCGAGCGGCCCATCACCGGGGTCTTGGCGTGGGCGCGGGCCTGCTCGGCCAGCGCCGCGGCCAGGCCGTCGAGGCCGGCCAGGATGCCGTCGAGCGCGCGCACGCTCTGCAACGCCAGCGCGGTGTCGAGCACGTCCGACGAGGTCATGCCCAGGTGCAGCCAGCGCGCCGGCGCGCCGGCCAGCTCCTCGACGTGGGTCAGGAACGCGATCACGTCGTGGCGGGTGGTGGCCTCGATCGTCAGGATCCGCGCCGGGTCGAGCTTGCCTTCGGCCAGGGCCCGGACCTGCGCGGAGGTGCCGGTCGGCACCCGGCCGTCGCGCTCCATCGCCGCGCACGCCGCCAGCTCGATGTCGAGCCACAGCGCGAAGCGCGACGCGTCTGACCAGATCGCAGCGAACTCGGGGCGGCTGTAGCGGTCGATCATCGCGGAGGGCGCGGCGGGCGGGCCGCGGCGCTTCCGTACCAAGCCCGGTCGGCCGACGCAAGACCTCGCGGCGACGACGGCCCGGCGGCGACCGCGTGGGTGATATAACCACCCCGGATTGCAGCCAGGAGATCTGCTCGCCGGCAAGTACCGCCTCGAGGCGCCGATCGGCGAAGGCGCGATGGGGGTGGTGTGGCGCGCGCGCCAGCTGGACCTCGACCGGGCGGTGGCGGTGAAGATCCTCCACCCCAACCTGGCCAGCCGCGGCGACGCCCGCGCCCGCTTCGTGCGCGAGGCCCGGGTGGCGGTGACCCTGGCCCACGAGCACGCGGTGCGGGTGCTCGATTTCGGCGAGGCCTCGGCCGGCCTGTACCTGGTGATGGAGCTGGTGGCCGGGCGCACGCTGCGGGCCTGGCTCGAGGACGGGCCGCTGCCGCGCACCGAGGCGCTGGCGATCGCGCTGGCGATCGCCCGGGTGCTCGAGGCCGCGCACCGCATCAACCTGGTCCACCGCGACATCAAGCCCGAGAACACCTTCGTCGATCGCGCGCCGACCGGCCCGGCGGTGCGGGTGGTCGATTTCGGCCTGGCGTTCATCGCCGATCCGCAGAGCTCGATCGGCCGGATGACCGACGAGGGCATCCTCGGCGGCACGCCGGCGTACATGTCCCCCGAGCAGGCCCGCGGCAAGGCGGTGGGGCCGTCGTCGGACGTCTACTCGCTGGGCTGCACGCTGTACGAGATGCTGGCCGGGCGGCCGCCGTTCCTGGGCCCGGTCGCCGAGCTCTTGACCCGCCACGCCTACGCGCCGCCGCTGACCTTGCGCGAGCTCGAGCTCGACCCGCCGATCGACCCGGCGCTCGACGCGCTGGTGCTGGCGATGCTGGGCAAGAGCCCACCCTTGCGCCCGACCGCGGCCACCGTCGCGACCCAGCTGGCGGCGCTGGCGCACCCCGACGGCGCGCCGCCGGGCGCGCTGCGCCTGCGCGAGCGGTCGGAGCGGGTCTTGCCGCGGCCGGCGGTGGACGCCGTCGACGACGATCCCGCGGCGCTGGCGATCCAGGTCGACGGCGCCCTGCCCGACGAGCTGCGCCTCGAGCTGGCCGCGGCCGGCGTGCGGGTGGTCGTGGCCCCCGTCGCCGCGGTGGCGGTGTTCGCCCCCGGCGCCTCGCTCGAGCGGCTGCGGCAGCTCGCCGCCGGACCCGTGCCGGTGATCACCGACGTCGCGCCCGGCGACTTCGACGGGGTCGCGGCCCGGGTGCGGGCCGGCTGTCGCGACGCGCTGCCGCGGCCGGTGCGCGCCGACGCGCTGGCCCGCAAGCTGCGGCGGCTGGCCAGCCGCCGCCAGCTGCCGGCGATCGGCGGCCCCGCCACATGACCCGCGCGTACCCCGGCGGTACGTGGCGCGCGCCCCGTGGATCGCGGCATCGTGCGCGGACCCGTGATGCGTAGGCGCTCGTTCCGGCTCCGCCTCGTCGTCATGACCACCGCCCTGGTGGTCGTGCCGCTCGCGGTGATCGGCTGGCTGCTGATCGACGTCAACCGGCGCGCGCTCGAGGAGTCGATCCGCGGCCAGCTGCGCACGGTGGTCGCCGACCTGGCCCGGGCCGGCGACCGCGCGCTCGACGACAGCGAGGCGACGCTGCGGGCGATCGCCGCGACCCTGGCCGACGCCGACACCCCCGAGGACGTGCGGGTGGGCGTGGCGCGCCGGCTGGTCTCCGCGAACCCGGCGATCGACCAGGCCGGCATCTACGACGCCGACGGCCAGACCATCGAGGTGGTGGCCGAGCCCGGCAGCCAGCGGCTGCTGCCGGCGATCGCGCCCGCGGAGCTGCGCGCGCTGGCCCGGGACGGGCTGCCGGCGATCGGCCCGGCGTTCACCAGCGGCGGCGGGCCGCGGGTGCTGATGGTGGTGCCGGTGCGCGGCGCCGCCGCCACCTGGTACGTGGTGGCGCCGGTGTCGCTGGCGGCGGTGCAGGATCAGGTCGAGCAGGTGGCCCACGAGGCGTTCAAGGACGACCTCGACAGCGTGTTCATCGTCGACGCCAACCTGCGGATCCTGGCCCACCCCGATCCCGAGCGCGCCTACGCGCTGCCCGCGGCGCGCACCGACGGCGTGGTCGGCGTGCAGGGCAAGATCGGCTCGAGCGATCCGGCGCGACCGGCGAGCTTCGACGCGTTCGGCGTGTACCCGCGCAGCGGCGGCCGGGTGGTCGGCGCCGCGCGCAGCCTGCAC
>Ga0073899_10005554_pt1 | contig 10941 bp, 10 predicted proteins | sample KloWWTmetaKNB5Ph_FD_88975 | JGI IMG/M metagenome (GOLD analysis project Ga0073899, IMG submission 88975) | Active sludge microbial communities from Klosterneuburg, Austria, studying microevolution and ecology of nitrifiers - Klosterneuburg... | ecosystem: Engineered > WWTP > Aerobic digester >...
AGCTGGTCGGTGAGGAAGGCGTGGCGCTGCTCGAGCGCCGCGAACTCCTCCAGCGCGAGCGGGTTGACCCGGCCGAGCTGGGCGAGCTTGCGCTGGGCCGCCGCGAGGCGCTTCTCCTGTGCGGCGCGCACGAACGGCACCGCCGGCGCGGCCGCCGCATCCGGCCCCGCGGCGCCCGCGGGCGCGTCTTCACCGGGCGCGAACAGCACCGGTTGGTCTGGGCCGTACTCGGCGACAAGAATCCGCTCCTCGAGCCCCAGCTCCGACGCGACGCGCTCCAACAGCGACGACACGTGCAACCGCTTCTCGTAGATCTGCAGCTCGAGCCCGTGCACGTTCTCGGTGAGCACCGCGAGGCGCTCGCGCAGCTCGCCCTCCTGCGCGCGGAGGCCGAGCAGCTCGGTGTTGCGCTCGGCACGCTCGGCTTCGGCGACGGCGAGCGCCAACCGGGCCTGCGCGACCGAGCGGTCCACCGAGTCGAGCACGAGGGGCAGTTCATCAACGACGCCCTGTGCGGCCTCCTGTTGCCGGCGCCGGATGACGGCGCGCCGAGCAGCGGCCTCGGCGGCCACGCGCTCGCTCTCGCGCTGCCGCTGCAGCGCCGCCACGCCGGCCTCACCCGCACGGATCCGTTCCCGGAGCGTCTCCACCTCGAGCCGGGCTCGCACCTGCGCCTCACGGGCGGCGTCGACCTCGGCGAGCAGACCGGGGCGGGCCGAGGCATCCATCATCGGCCGCGGCGCTTGCAGCGCTGCGTCGAGCTCGCGCTTGGCCTTGGATGCCGCGGCCTCCGCCTCACGCACACCCACCGCCGCGGCGGTCAGCCCCGCCTCCAGCCGCTCGCACTCGGCGACGGCGGACTCGTGCCGCACCGTCACACGGTTGACGGTCTCGGCCTGCGCGGCGAGCGCGGCGTCATGCTCACGCAGCTCACGCAGCGACTCGCGCGAGTCGTATCGTGCGACGTCGAGCTCGTTCTGGCGATCCTGCAGCTGCGCGCGGGCGTCGTCGATGTCGGCGTGCACCGCCTCGAGCCGCACCGCGGCCGCGTCGCGCTCTGCAAGCAGCTCGAGCCGGCTCTGTTGCCCGCCCGATCCGCCGCGCAACGTGTGCTCGGTGATGATGTCGCCGCCGCGGGTGACGAGGGTGATCGGCCCGCCGAGCTCGGCGCGAGCGAGCGTCGGTCCCGCCGCGCGTGCCGCGTCGAGGTCGTCGGCGATCCCCACGTAGGCAAGCACGCCCAGCACGCCCGAGGGAGCGGCAACGACCAACACGGCGGGCACCACCCCTGCGACATCGTCCGGCCAGCTCGGCATCTCGCCCCCGGCATCGGCGATCACAAACTCGATCCGCCCGGCGTCGCCCGCGCCCGCGAGCGCCTCGTATGCCGCTTCCCGCGCGCCGGCGAGCACGCCCTCAGCGAGGCTCCCGAGCACCGCCGCGACGGCCGCCTCGAAGCCCGGCTGCACCTGCACGTGATCACCGACGAGCCCCAGAAGCCCATCGAGCTCCCGCGCAAGCAGGGCCGAGGCCCCGTTTTTCACCTCGAGGGCACGGCTGAGCGCGCCGACCTGGGCGGTGAGCGCGTCGCGTTCCCGCTCCGCGGTGTGCAAGCGCTCGCGAATCGCCTCAACCTCCGCCTCGCCGACCGTGACGGCGCGCTGGGCGCGTTCGAAGGCTTCGCCGAGCAACCGCGCGGTCTCACCGTCCGGGGCGAGCTCGGGATCAAGGCCGGCGAGCGCGACGGCCGCTTCGTCGCGGCGCAGGATCGCGGCATCCAGCCCCTGCTGCTGGCGCAGCACGCCGCCACGCACCGCGGCGAGGGTGGATGCCGCAGCCTCCGCCGCGCCCCGCAATTTGGTGAGCTGCACGTCGTGGGCCGAGATCAGCACGCTCTGCGCGGCGATCTCGGCGTCGAGGGCATCGAGCGCGGTGCGCGCCCGCGTGAGGCCGTGCGCGGCGGCCGTGACCGCCTCCCCCGCGTCGCCAAGCCCCGCGGCGAGCGCATCGACCTCCGCCTGTGCCTCCTCGATGTGCGAGGGCAGCACGGTCGTGTGCGTCGCCGAGGATTCCTCTTCAGAGCCGAGCAGCGCGAGCCGCTGACCCGCCAGGGTGAACAAGCTCCGCAGGCGCTCCTGCACCTGTTCGAGCTCGAACGCGATGCGACGGGCCTCGTCGACGGCATCGGAGGTCTGCGTCTGTTCGATACGCGCAACCCGCACGCGCACCTGCTCAAGCTGCTCCTGCAGCACCAGGCGCTCGGCGTGGCGTTCCTGTTCGCCCTTGGTGTGATCGGCGAGCGCGGCGCGCAGCGATACGACCTCGTCGGCGTACAGCCGCGCCTTCGCGTCACGGGCGATCGCTGCGATGGTCTGCGCTTCACGGGCGATCTCGGCCTGATGCCCGAGCGGCTTGAGCTGCCGACGAATCTCGCCCGCGAGGTCGCTGAGCCGGGTGAGGTTGGTCTGCATCGCATCGAGCTTGCGGACGGTCTTCTCTTTGCGGCGGCGATGCTTCAGGATGCCGGCGGCCTCTTCGATGAAGCCGCGGCGGTCCTCGGGGCTCGCGTGCAGCACGCCGTCGAGGCGCCCCTGCCCCACGATGACGTGCATCTCGCGGCCAAGACCTGAGTCGCTCAGCAGCTCCTGCACATCGAGCAGTCGGCAGGTCTCGCCGTTGATGGCGTACTCGCTGGAACCGTTGCGAAACAGCGTGCGACTGATCGTCACCTCGGAGTATTTGATGGGCAGCGCGCCGTCGCTGTTGTCGATCGTCAGTTGCACCTCCGCGCGGCCGAGCGGCCCACGGGTGGCGGTCCCGGCGAAGATGACGTCCTCCATCTTGCCGCCGCGCAGCGTCTTCGCGCCCTGCTCGCCCATCACCCAGGCGAGCGCGTCGACGACGTTGGATTTTCCCGAACCATTCGGGCCGACGATGCAGGTGACCCCGGTCTCGAACGCGAACGTCGTGGACTGGGCGAACGACTTGAACCCTTTGAGCGTGAGGCTCTTCAGGTGCATGCGCGCCTCCGAACGTCTGCGTCGCGAATGAGCCGATCGGCCCCGCGAATATCAAAGACACGGTACCTGATCGCCACCCGGCAGCAACCGAGGCGCGACGACTGCCGCGGCGTTGCGCAGGGCGTGTGCCGCTGCCGTCGGCTGCCGCAGGCGGCGCGGCCACCTGCACAGGGATACACTCCCCGGATGACGAGAGCGACGAGAGCGACGACGCCGTGAGCGCCGCCGAGGCGCGGCGTTCGCCGCTGGCCGCGCGCCTGAGCGCGACGCACGAGGCGTTCCTCGCCGCGCGGCCTGCCGGCGCCGACGAAGACGTGCACATGCTCCCGGCCATCGTGGATCACATCATTGAGCGCTGCACACGCCCGGGCGCGCTCGTGCTCGACCCGTTCGCGGGCTTCGGCACCACGCTCACGCGCGCCGAAGCCCTCGGGCGGCGAGCGCTCGGCATCGAGCTGCTCCCGGAGCGCGTCGAGTCCCTTCGCTCGCGGGCCACCCACGCCGGCGTGATCGAGGGCGACGCGCGCGAGGTGGAGCGACTCGTGCGCGCGACCCTCCCCCCTGCCGAGTCGGTCGCACTCGTGCTCACCTCACCGCCCTACATGACCGCAACCCACCATCCGTCTGACCCCCTCATGGCGTATGAACGAGACGGCGGCGACTACGCGCGGTACCTGGCCGAGCTCGGCCTGGTGGCTGCGCAATGTGCACGGCTCGTCGCCCCCGGGGGCTACGTCGTGTGGAACGTCGCCGATATCCACCACATGGGGCAGACCACACGCCTGATCCGGGATTGCGCGCGCGTCCTCTCGGCACACCTTCCCCCGCTCGAAACGACCGAGATCGCATGGGACCACTACCCGCACGACCTCGTCGCCGATGCGCTGCTGGTGTTCCGGCGCCCGCCCGTGGCCCCTGGCGCCGGGACCCCTGGCGCCGGGCCCACCTGATCCGCCCGGCCCATCCGCGGCCGTGACGATCGAGGCATCCACAATGCACGAAGGGGACGTGCGCACAAGGTGGAGACGCGCCGCGCACCGGTGCGTAGACTCGCCCGCGAATCCAATGCGAATGTGGGGTCGCGATGCGCATTGCAGTGGCGGGAGCAACCGGGATCGTGGGTACGTGGATCGTCCGCGAGGCGCGGGCTGCCGGGCATGATGTGCTCCCCGTGGCACGCGCTCAGGGTGCCGACCTCATCACGGGCACCGGCGTGCACTTGGACGGCGCCGAGGTGATCATCGATGCATCCGGGCCCAGAACCGGGTCAGCGCAGCAGGCACGGGCGTTCTTCGCGGCAACCAGCTCCACCCTGCTGCGCGCGGGTGTCGAGAGTGGCGTGCGACACCTCGTGTCGCTGGGCATCGTCGGCGCGGCAAAGGCACCGTACGGCTATTACGCGGGCAAGGCGCTGCAGGAGCGCCTGGTCGCCACGGGTCCTATCCCCTGGACCCTGTTGCGGAGCACCCAGTTCTTCGAGTTCGCCGAGAAGCACGTGCAGAAGCTCGGGCCGTGGTGGGCGCTGCCGGTCATGCGCAGTCAGCCAGTCGCCGCGGCGTCCGTCGCGCGACGTCTCGTCGAACTCGCCGTCGAGCCCCCTCGGTTCGGGGCCCTGGAGCTCGCTGGCCCCGAACGGATGAGCCTCGCGGAGGTGTTGCGCACACGCGACCGCGCGCTTGGCGTGCGGCGCACCGTGATCGAGCTGCGCGCGCCCGGCGGTTTTGCCCGTGCGCTGCGCGACAGCACGATTCTGCCCGGACCGGATGCCGAGATCGTGGGCCCGCGCTGCGCTGAGTGGGCCGCCTCCCCGGCGTGATGCCGAGGCACCCCGCCCATAGACTGAACTCGTGAACGATGAAGTTGGACGAGGATGACGCAGCCCAGCGTTGACCGATCGTCCCGTCCCTCCAACTTCTTCGATGTGCTGCGGCTGGTGGCCGCGGCGATGGTGGTTGTCGGGCACTCCTGGTCACTGCTGGGCATCCCCGGCGTGCCGATGCTGGACGGAATCACCATCCATCACCTCGGGGTCTATATCTTCTTCTCGATCAGTGGGTACCTGCTCAGCGTGAGCTGGGCGCGCTCCCCCATGCCCGGCGCGTTCATGATCCGCCGGTGCCTGCGAATCTTCCCCGCGCTCATGCTGGTGGTGCTGGTGACCGTGTTCATCGCCGGGCCCCTGCTGACATCGCTTCCGGCAGCCGCCTATTGGGGTTCGGGCCAGACGTGGCAGTACCTGCTGAACATGACGCTGTTTGCCCAGTAGGATCTGCCGGGGCTGTTTCTGGAGAACGACCAGCGTGCGGTGAACGGCTCGCTGTGGAGCCTGGGGCCGGAGTTCTCCTGCTACCTCATGGTGATGCTGCTCGGCGTGGTCGGTGCACGCTTCAGCTTCGCCGCGCGAGCCGTGTTGATGGTGGGATTGCTGGGCGCGACGATCCTGCTGCCGATCGAGCGGCCGCTGCGGATCACGGCGATCGCGGTGGTCTTCTTCCTTGCGGGATCGCTGCTTGCGAAGGTGCGCGCGCCGGAGCGTCTGCCCCTGTGGCCCGCGCTGGCGGGCCTTGCGGCGATGCTGTTCATGGGTGGTGACCTCGGGCTGCTGGTTGCCAGCGTGATCGTGCCGTATGGCGTGGTGGCTGCCGGATCGCGTACGAGCAGGATTGCCCGGGCCGTGCGCCGGGCCGGGGATCCGTCGTACGGCATGTACCTCTGGGCGTTCCCGATCCAGCAGACGGTGATCGTCTTGTGGGGCCCGCTGCCCTTGTTCTGGAACATCGTGGTCGTCCTGGCGCTCTCAGCGGCGGCCGGCTACGCCTCATGGCACCTGCTGGAAAAGCACGCGATCGCCGTGGGCGGGGTGCTCTCGGCACGGGTGCGGGCTGCGCAGCCCGCGTGAGTGCTGGGCGTCCGGTGTCGTCGTGCATGCGTCGCTCAGCGCAGCAGTTCGCCAAGCAGAGCTTCCACACGGCGCTTGATCTCGTCGCGGATGGGACGGACGGCATCGATACCTTGTCCTGCCGGATCCTCGAGCTTCCAGTCCTCGTAGCGTTTGCCGGGGAAGTACGGGCACGCGTCCCCGCAGCCCATGGTGATCACGGCGTCGGAATCTTGTACCGCCTCCGTGGTGAGGATCTTTGGCTGCTCTGCAGTGATGTCGATGCCGACTTCGCGCATTGCCTCAACGGCGACCGGGTTGATCTGCTCAGCGGGCATGGAGCCCGCGGAACGGACCTCGACCCGGTCACCAGCAAGCTCACGGAGCCAGCCGGCGGCCATCTGGGAGCGGCCGGCGTTGTGAACGCAGACGAAGAGGACGGAGGGCTTCTGGGTGCGCATTGTTGGTGCAGTTCTTTCAGTCGGTGATCGTGGAAAGGAGATGGCGGACGCGGCCTTCGAGGTCATCGCGGATGGCCCGCACGCCCTCGGCTGAGGCCAGTGCGGGGTCGCCGACTGCCCAGTCCTCGTAGCGCACCCCGGGGATGATCGGGCAGACATCGCCGCATCCCATGGTGATCACCACATCGGCGGCGCGGACCGCGTCATCCGTCAGGGGCTTGGGGAATGCGTTCTCGGCCAGGGGCTCACCCTCCAGCTCCACCAGCAGCGACCTCACGCGCGGGTGCACGTCAGGTGCCGGAGTTGAGCCGGCCGAGCGCGCCACGACCTTGCCCTCGGCGAGCTGGTTCACGAGTGCTGCGGCAAGTTGTGAACGGCCGGCGTTCTGCACGCAGACAAACAGCACCTGCGGGACGCTGTGCTCCCGGTCCCGTGAGAGGTCAGCCAGGCGCTGGCGGGCGAACCGCTCGGTCAGCGGGATCATGTGCTGCGTGACGTTCGCCGAGCGCACGAGGCCAGCGTATGACTCGCGGACGATCGCGATCACGAGCGCTCGGTTCAGGCCCGTCAGTTCATCCGCGAGTTCCTCGCCCAGGCGGGCGACCCTCCCGTCTATGTCACGCAGTGCGGCAGCACGTGCGTCGGCGCCCTGCGGCTCGTCGGCGACCGCGGCGGGGGCAAATGCATCAAGCAGTGCCGCAACGGCGCGTTGTTTGCCCGGCGTGATGCGGTACCAGACCCAGGTCCCGCGACGCTCGGAACGCAGCATCCCCGCGTCCTTGAGCACCTTCAGGTGGTGAGAGACCGTGGGCTGCGACACGTCGGCCAGCTTGGCCAGGTCGCACACGCAGGACTCGCCACGCGGATCGGTCGCGATGGCCGAGAGCATCCGCAGCCGGAGCGGTTCGGCCAGCGCTTTCAACGCGCTGGCCACCGTGGCCGCGACGTCTTGGCTGATCGCGTTCGTCACCGACGACGCACATGCGTCGGCGTCGGGAAGCGTGGTGTCAAGCGTCATGCCTGCCTCGATTCGGTCGTGATGCTGTCGGCATAGGGGTCGGTGTTGAACCAGGCCTTCGCGGCCCACAGGGAGACGTACACGAGGCCCACAAGCACGGGGACTTCGATCAGCGGGCCGACGACGCCGGCAAGTGCCTGGCCGGACGTGGCGCCGAAGGTGCCGATGGCGACGGCGATCGCGAGCTCGAAGTTGTTGCCCGCTGCCGTGAACGCGAGCGCCGTCGTGCGTGCGTAGCTCATGCCAAGGCCCTTGCCCAGCAGCATGCCGGCGAACCACATCAGCGCGAAGTAGGCCAGCAGCGGAAGCGCGAGCCGGGCGACATCCAGCGGGTGGGAGGTCACCTGCTCACCCTGCAGCGCGAACAGCAGGACGATCGTGAACAGCAGCCCATACAGTGCCCAGGGGCTGATGGCGGGGATGAACTTCTCCTCGTACCAGGCGCGGCGCCTGCGCTTCTCGCCGAGCCAGCGCGAAGCGAAGCCCGCGAGCAGCGGAACTCCGAGGAACACGAGCACGTTCAGTGCGATCTGCCACATCGAGACATCGAGCCCCTGTGCGTCGAGGCCGAGCCAACCCGGCAGCACGGTGAGGTAGAACCAGCCCAGCACCGCGAACATCACGACCTGAAAGACCGAGTTGATCGCGACCAACACGGCGGTGGCTTCTCGGTCGCCGCACGCAAGATCGTTCCAGATCACCACCATCGCGATACAGCGGGCGAGCCCGACAATGATGAGTCCGGTGCGGTACTCGGGCAGATCCGGCAACAACAGCCATGCCAGCGCGAACATCACCGCGGGGCCGACCAGCCAGTTCAACACGAGCGACGAGACGAGCAGCTTCTTGTCGCCGGCCACTCCGGCAACCTTGTCGTAGCGCACCTTGGCGAGCACCGGGTACATCATCACGAGCAGCCCCAGGCCGATCGGGATCGAGATGCCGCCGACCTCCATGGCGGCCAGCGCCGCAGAGAGCGCCGGGACGAATCGACCGAGAAACAACCCTGCAACCATGGCCAGACCGATCCATAGCGGCAGCCACCTGTCAAGCGTGGAGAGCCTCGTCGTGGGCGTGCGGGGCATCGTGCCGCTCATGCGTCCAAGGCCTCGATCAACGCTGGGGGTAGCGGCAGCGCGCGGGCGTGCACCGCCGTCGCACAATCGGCGCGGCCAGTTCCTACAGTGCGTAGTTCGACGCGTTGTTTCGACATTCCTCTATATTGACGCAGTTCAATATGAACGTCAATTCCGCAGGGAACCCGAGCGCAACCCGAATCGAAGGAGCATGCACACGAGCTGCTGTTGCAATGAGACCCGCAACCAAGATCAGGCAGGACACACCACGATTGGACCAGCCAACGCTGTATCGCGATGAGCGAAGACCCGGGATCAATCGATGTGAATTCCTACTTCTTGCGCTGGCACCGCGGGCAGAAATGCGACGAGCGCCCACCAAACGGCACGCGCGTGATCACCGTAGTGCACCGCGGGCATGGCTCTCCCCCACGCCCGTACGCGTTCAGCGAGTGCGCAAAGTAGCCCGCCTCACCGTTCACATTCACGTACTGTGCGTCGAAGCTGGTGCCGCCCTCCACCAGCGCCTTCTCGAACACGGCACGCACCTGCGCGAGCAGACGCCCGACCGCACGCGTCGACAGCGCCGATGCCGCCGTTTCGGGGTGGATGCGTGCCGCCCACAGCGCCTCGTCGGCGTAGATGTTTCCCACGCCGCTGAGCACGGTCTGATCAAGCAGCACGCGCTTGATCGCCGTGTGCTTGCGCGCGAGCCTGGCCGCGAACGCCGCGTCGTCGAAGGCCTCGTCCAGCGGGTCACGCGAGATGTGCGCCACCTGCGAGGGCACGAGCGGCGCGGCCGCGCCGTACCCGCCGGCGGCACCATCCCTCGTCGGCACGAGCTCGTCGATGGCCAGCGAGCCGAAGGTGCGCTGATCCACGAAGTCGACGCGCAGTTCGCCATGCTCGGGATGCTCCAGCCCCACCCGCACCCGCAGGTGACGACCGTCATCTGCCCCCGGTGCGCGCAACAGCAGCTGGCCGCTCATGCCCAGATGCGCGACCAGCGCCTCGTCCGCACCGGCGCCGGCGACGTGGCCCGCGGACGGGGCCAGCGGCATCCACAGAAACTTTCCGCGGCGAGCTGCCCCGAGCATCCGGCGCCCGCGCAGGCGCGCCTCGAAGTCGGAGGCGTCGCCGCCGTGTCGCGTGAGCGCACGCGTATCGAACACCTCGACGCCCGAGATCGTGGCGCCGGTGACGGCGGGGGCGAGGCCGAGGCGGACGACCTCGACCTCGGGCAGCTCAGGCACCCGCGCTGAGGGCGCGCCATGCCGCGAGGGCCGCGGCCATCTCGGCGTGCTTCTTGCTCGAGCCCGTGCCGATCTCGCTGGCGATCCCACCCACCGTAACCGTGGCGGTGAACTCGCGGTGGTGGTCTGGGCCGTCCGCGACCACGGAGTAGGCGGGAGCCGGGGCACCAAGACAGGCCGCGAGCTCCTGCAGGCTGGTCTTCGGGTCCATCGCCGCGCCGTAGCGCTCCGGGTCGGCCAGCAGCGGCTCGACCATGCGCAGCACCAGCGCCGTCGCGGCAGCGGGGCCCGCGCTCAGGTACGTCGCGCCGATCACCGCTTCCGTGGTGTCGGCGAGGATCGACTCCTTGTCGCGTCCACCCGTCTGCTCTTCGCCGCGCCCGAGCCGGATGTAGCCGCCGAGGCCGATGTGCCTCGCAACCTCGGCCAAGGCGACCGTCGAGACCACTGCGGCACGCCGCTTCGCGAGCGATCCCTCATCAAGATCGGAATGCCTCGTGTACAGCAGCACCGTCACGGCCTGACCCAGCACGGAATCGCCGAGGAACTCGAGTCGCTCGTTGTGCGGGATCCCGCCGTTCTCATACGCGAACGAGCGATGGGTGAGCGCCAACGCCAAAAGCTCGAGATCGATATCGACCCCGAGCTTTTGGGCTAGCGATTCGAGCGGCAGATTCTCAGCCATCACGACGCCAGAGTGCATCGAGACTGACTAAACGTCAGCGACCTTGCGGCCCTTGTACTCAAGGAAGAGCTCCGTGCCCTGCGAGTCGGTGACGACCTTCGCCTGGTGCGGACGGCTGTAGACGACCTCGCCGTTCTCGATCGTCTTCACGAGCGCGATGGGCGCCGCCTTCCACTGCGCACGGCGCGAGCGGGTGTTGGAACGGGAGACCTTCCGCTTGGGAGGGTTACCAGCCATAGCTGCTTCTCTTCTCTATCTCTGGCTCGGGGATCGGCACGGGCTAACCCGCGTCTTCTTCCCCAGTGCCGGGGCCTGTGGTGAACTTCCCGAGCGCGGCCCAGCGTGGATCGAGGGCTTGTTCGGGCTTTGCGTCTATGCCGTGCGGGAGCTTCTCGCCGGTCTCGGGATCGAGACCTGCACAGTCCGGCTCACACACGGGTTGAAACGGGAGCGACAACACGATCGCATCCCTAACCAAGATTTCAAGATCCACGTGGTCGTCTTGAACGTCAAAGTCAGCCGCTTCGGTTCCAGCGTACGCGAAAAGTTC
>Ga0073899_10005556_pt1 | contig 10939 bp, 6 predicted proteins | sample KloWWTmetaKNB5Ph_FD_88975 | JGI IMG/M metagenome (GOLD analysis project Ga0073899, IMG submission 88975) | Active sludge microbial communities from Klosterneuburg, Austria, studying microevolution and ecology of nitrifiers - Klosterneuburg... | ecosystem: Engineered > WWTP > Aerobic digester >...
CCTCGAACGCCTCGACCTCCTTCGGCCCTTCGCGGACCTCCTCGGGCCCGACGGCGCGATGGTCTTGTTCGAGGACGTCCACCAGAGCTTGAGTGAGTCGGTCGTGTGGCTCCAACGGGAGCGCAAGGACGACGCGTTGCGGGCGCATACTGCCTTTGAGGAGGCGTTGCGGCGACACGAGATTGGGAGCGTCGGCCTCGACTCCGCGAGCGATCAACATGTCCTCATCGTCTCAGCGCGCAATGCGGAGCAGACGGGAGCGGTCCTGGTCCATTCGGTGATTGAGCGCCTGCGGCCCGAACTCACGGAGGATGAGCGGCGCAGGCTCTCGGCTCGCTTCCCCGCGAAAGAAGCGGGCGTGATCGTTGACCTGCCACGGCGCGCCTGGGCCGATGACGACGTCCTCCGCGCGTTCCATGAGGCGGGCGTCTTGCCGGTGCTCCGCGGGCTGTTTCCGGAGGGACTCCATCTTTCTCCCGAGGGGGTGCGTCAGCTCCGCGAAGAGCGACTGATCGCGACGCGGAGCGTCGAGGCCGCGAAGCTGGCGGAGCGTGTGCACCGCACGGTTGGCGCGCTCCGCGTCGAGCGCCGGGTCGAGTTCGACTTGCGTCCCCACGTCGATCTGCCAGAGGTCGCTGCGCGGGACGACTTCGAGCGTATGGAGGCGGTGGCGCGTGCGCCGCTGCGCAACGCATTGAGTTGGCGAGCGGCGATGGTCGGCAATCAGCGTCAGCTCCTGACCCTCGACGGCTTCGTGGCTAACCCGCTGGCTAGCGTCGACGCCTTCCGAGCGCTGCACTGGGACTCGATCGAAGCGCTGCAGGCAACGATGGACCTCGTTCGCAAGACCGACGATCGCGTCGTCGACCTGTGCGAGTTGCTCCCGCTGCTCGTAACCAGCGAGCGCGAGTTCAAACTGCGCATCGACCTTGCCTGCATGGGGGTGCAGGGCGCGCTACTGCCCGACACGATCGCCGAACTCGCCCGTCGCTTCGGTCGCCTCGATAACGCGCGCGTGCGCCGTGTCCTCGACGCGATCGAGCGGGCCACTCGCCCTGACAATAAAGGTGTGGCGCACACCAACGCCATGGGGGCCAGGTTTCTCCTCGTGGAGCGCTACGCACGAGCCGCGGAGGCGATCGCCGCGACGTTGTCGGACGAGGCCACGCGGAGCGACGTGCTTACGCAACTGTTCGACCGCGTCGAGGCGCTCGATGGAGCGGTCGGAAACACGTTGCTCGCCTGCTTCGTATGGGCGATCGGGCTTGGGGCCATGGGCCACCTCTCACAATGGCTCGAGGCCTTCGAAGGGGGAGGCGTTACGTTCAAGGAGGACTCCCCGAGCGGCCGTGTCTTCGCGGTCATGAACCGGTGGCGTAGGGGTGTCGCTCGGCGATCGCGCGGCTTCCTCCGAGGCTTCCGATCTGCCCTGCTCTACCTCGAAGAGCGGACAACCGACGAGCCGTCCGAGCTAGTCGTGCATGTGACGGTGTACCTACTCGGCGGAACGGTGCCTCGGGGTAACATCTTTCCGCTCCGGGACGCCGGCGTCGGAACGCTTGCGACCCTCTCAGGCGCTTGGCGCCACAGACCGCTCGCGTCCCTCGCGTTGAAACTGGAAGACGTGCGCACAGGCGAACACCACCATGTGATGGCGGAGGAGGCATTGCAGAACGTAGCGCAGCGGATGTGCGACGGTGTTGATGTGCTTCGGCTTGCCCCCGGGGCGGTGCACGTTCTCTACCCGCTCCCCAACGCCATGGGGGCGCTGCGCGTCCTCGCGCTGCCTGAGGCACTCTTTCTTCGCGCGCTACCCGATCGCGTGCGGTCTCATGCTTTCGGTCTCGCGATCGCGGTCAGCTCGATCGACGGCCGTCATTGTGACGCCCTACTGGCCTTCGCGGAGGCTCCTGGCGATGCCATCGGACGCCGCGCCCTCGCGCTCACCGCGGCCTCGACGCCCTGGCGGCTCGTCACGGAGGTCCCCGAGGCGTTTCACTCCTGGGCGGCGCGGGACGCATGGCTAGACGTCGGGCTCCCGAAGGATCTCGACGAACTCCGTGCCCTCCTCTCCGAGCCACCTGGGCCGCTACCCGAGGAGCATCTTCCTGCCCTCATCAACGCGCGCTGGGCCGAGTCCGGCCCCTGGCGCGCGCGCCCGGTACCCGCCGAACTCGCCGAGGTCGCGTGTGCCATGCCCGGCGACCTTGCCGTGCTGCTCGCGGGGATCCGCCGCCAGTCAGGCGTGCTTCCGCAGCGCGTCGGCGAGGCGCTGCGTCGTCTCGAACGCCCCGACGAGCAGCCCGTCGGCCAACTCTGCGCCGACCTCGTCTTCCTGGCCTGGACCGCACGCAAAGAGGGCTTCGTCACCATCGGCGACTCATCGATCGACCTGCGGGAGCGTCTCCCTTCCCTCTGGCTACGTTCGCTCAATGCGTCCCTCTCGGGACAGGAGGTCTCTTCGTCGGAGGACTCCCCAACGTGGACGCCCGAAGTCGCCCCCGTCGCTGCCAGCCTCGCCCGACACGAGCGCGCGCTCCTTCTCCTTTGCCGCGGGGTCGTTCAGGCTCGTGCGACACCACCGTTGTTGCGCCGCGACGGGCTGTGGCTCACCTGGCGGCTCTACGGCTGGATGGCCGAGCTCGTTGGCCGCATGGAGCCCTCCACGCGCCACCCCTGGATTGAGGCCGTCGCGCGTGGCTCCGTCGTGGCGTTCGTGGCACCGCCCGACACCGACCGCCTCGACCCCGCGACCTTCGACGGCTGGCCGCACCGGCTCGCCGCGCTGCTTTACGCGCTGTTGCTCGACGATGAGGTCGCGCACGAGCTCCCCGAGGATACCGCCGCGACCCCAGCCGTCGTCTCGAACGAGCTCGTCACATTACTCGTCGGCTTGGCCTCGCGCGACATGACGGAGGACGAACGCAGCCGCCGCACCAACGCCTTCGACGCGTCCATCCTCGGGTGGCGGGGCCCGACGACGATCCCAGAACTCGCGCTGCGCGCGCTGTTGTCGCTCGACCGCATGGCCTTCCCGCGCATCCCCGCGGCGCGGCGGCTCCGCTGGGTCATCGATCTATCCCAGCGGCCGGCGATGCACCCGACGCTCCACGAGCGCCTCGTCGCCGCGGTGATCCTGACCCTGCAGGACCTCTCGCGCGCCGAGCAGCTTGCCTTCGGGGAGTGGCTCGATCGCCTCGAACCCGCGGACATGCGCGAGCGCGCGTGGCGCTCCTTCGGTCTGGTCAAGCTCGTCGCCGCAGGGCACCACGAGCGCACCACAGCCCTCCGGGACGAGTTGCACGCGCACCCGACAGAGCCCCCCGCGGCGGAGATCTTCGGCGTGCTGCTCGACGCCGTGACGCGCGACGCGGTCGATGCGCTCGCCCAGGAGGTCGAGGCGATGCTCCAGGCGGCAACGGCGCAGGGGGCCGACCCGATCCCCTTCGCTTTGGCGGCGACGCGGCTTGTGCTGGAGGGAACGCCTACGCAAGTGGGCGCCGCGAAGGTGTGGCTCGCTGGGCTGCGCACGCGCTACCGGGACGACGCGCGGGTGAAGACTGCCCTCGCGGCGCTTGGGATCATGTAGGATCATGTACCTCGCGATGCGCTCCATCGGTTTGCATACGTTCTGTTCCGCGAAGGGTGGCGTCGGCAAGTCCGCGTTGGCCGTCGCGTGCGCGAAGCTTCTAGCGCGGAGTGGGCGCGACGTGGTGCTCATCGACGCCGACATGACCGGCACGTCGCTGGCGGACGGCCTCGACCTCTGTGCCCCGGCGGTCGCGCCCGACCCGCGCGGGGGGTACTCCTTCGAGGTGGCTCCGACGCGGCACCTCACCCGCGCTGAGACGTGGCACGCGCGCTATGCGAGGGCCGTCGCGATGATGGTCGACGACGACGGGGCGCCGCGGCCGCCGCCTCCCTTCCTCAACGACCTGCTGATCGGTGCGCTCGACGAGGACCCCGAGGTCCCAGTCGCGTCGATGCTCTGGAGGCACGAGCGGGAGGACGGCGTCGGCTACCTCCCGTCGTCACCCATTACCGCCGACCTGGTGGTGGCCGCCCGCTGGCTCAACCACGACGAGGGCGAGCGCTGGGTGCGGCAACTTGCATGGCTCCTCGACCTGCTTGTGGCGCAACGCCCGACGCTGCGCGACGTAGTCTTCGACCTGCCGCCGGGGCTCTTCGGCTTCGCAGCGCACACGATCGCGCTCTGCAGCCACCTCGCGGCGGAAGAGGGCGTGAAGGTGCAGCCTGAGGGCTTCCCTCGCCTGGAGCGGCACGAGGCGCGGTGGGCGCTCGACCCGGTGCTGGTCACATCGCAGGACCGTAACGACCTCAGCGTGGCGGTCGAGTGGTACGTGCGCCACCGCGCGGACGTCCCGACGCTCCGCCTGGTGGCGAACCGCCTTTCACGGCCGGTCGACGACCTTCGCCACCGTGCGAAGTCGACACTCGACGCCCTCGGGCTCCAGGGGAACGTGCCGATCGAGGGGGTCGGCTTCCTGCCGGACTCCTTGGGCGCGATCTTCAACCGGAGCCATGACCTCGACCTCTCGCGGGAGGTGCAGGACCTCGCCGCCGTGCTCCGGGTGGAGGTGCCGCGGTGAGTACGGCGAGGGACGACCGCCGCGTGAAGGAACTCCCACGTACCGCGGCCCGCGCGGGGCTGCGCCTCGTCGCGTCGGCCGAGGACCTTCCAACGATCGACGGCTGGCTCGACCGGCTCTACGCGGCCTGCGCGTCGGGTGACCTCCGGGCGCCGTCGCGGCTCGTCGTCCGTCGCGTCGACGACCTCGTCTCGCGCGGTGAGCGTGGCGCGCTCGACCGGCTCCTCCGGCGCCTCGACGTCGATCGCCTCAACGCCGCGGGCGCGACCGCGGTGCTGTGTGCGACCTATCCCGTGGTGGGCTGGCTCGACGCCGCGCCGCCGGTGCGCGAGAAGCTCCGCGGCCGCCTCCGCGCGCTCGGGCGCGAAGACATCCTCAGAGACCTCGGGGGCTAGCCATGTCCGAACCCTTGCGTGACCTCGCCTGGCGCGATCTGCCCTCTCACGCTCGACCGCCGCTCCTCGCGGTCGCGCTCTGTCGGACGAATCCTGTTCAGTTCCATTGCGGCGTCCTGTTCGAGGCCGAGGACGCGCACCGGCTGCTCCACCTTGCGTTTCATCACGATCTGCGAAACGAACGATGGGACGGAGTGGGGGCCCAGTACAACTACTGGTGGTTCGCGACCGACCTGTCGCCGGAGGCGCAGGCCGCCGTCGCGGCGGCGTGTGAGCTGATCGTCGAACGGTACCTCCACAAAGTGCCGGCTCATCGAATCCCCTACGGCGTCCTCTACCGCGGCGCGAGCTTCGATCCGGGCAGCGGCGAACTCGACTTGTGCGGCGCCAACGGACTCACCTGCGCCACCTTCGTCTTCGCGATGTTCGCATCGTGCGGGATTCGGTTGGTGGATATCGACGTGTGGCCGCATCGCGATGAGGACGCACGGTGGCATGCGTCCGTGGTCTCCCTTCTACGAACCCGCGGGGCCGATCCAGAGCATGTTGCGGCGGTCGAAACCGAGCCGCGTTGCGCCCGGTACCGTCCAGAGGAGGTCGCAGCAGTCGCATGGCTTGGCCGCGCGGTTGACGCGTTGGCCGCGATCGAGGCCGGCGCCCGCATCTCCGGGGTGGTGTCGCTCCCATAGCGATCCGCGGCGCGCCGTCTCAGGGCGGCGCTACCGCCTGCGTCGCGCCACGAGCGACGCCAGCGCCAGCGCGAACATCGCCAGCGTGAAGCGCCCCGTGGTGCTCGCGCGGGCCCGGCAGCCGCAGCCGCCGTCCTGCACCGCCCCCGCGTCGGCCGGGGGCGCGGCGCACACGTTGGCCGTCGTGCAGCGCGTCCGCCCGTCGCGGCGGCCGAGGCACTGCGTGTCGTTGATGCACTCGACGCAGCGCCCGGCGTTCTCCGTGTTGGCGCCGACGCAGTACGCGGCGGGCTGCGTGCAGTCGTCGTCGCGGAAGCACCCCCGCGCGCACACGCCGGGCCGCGCCGGGTCGGCGGAGCTGCACGCCTCGCCCCGCGGGCACCCGTTGTGCCCCTCGCCGGGCCAGCACCCGGGGCGGCACCGCAGCGCCGTCGGGTCGCAGATGCGCCCGGAGTCCGCCGCCCCGCAGTCCGCGTCGCGCGAACAGCCGCATCGCAGCGCGCCGTTGGTCTCCCGCACGCACTGCCTCCCGTCCGCGCTCATCGCGCAGGCCGCCGACATCGTCCCCGCCGCGCACGTCACGCAGCGGTTGCTCTCGGGGTCGCACGCGGGCGTCGCCCCCATGCACGCCGCCGTGTTGGCGCTCGTGCACTGGACGCAGCGCCCGGCGTCGCGCCCCGTCGTCGCGCAGGCGGGCGTCGGGGCGCGGCAGTCGGCGGCCACCGCGGGGTTGCACGGCCGGCACATCCGCGTGGCGGCGTCGCAGACGGGCGACGCGCCGCCGCAGTCCGCGTCGCTCGCGCAGCCGACGCAGCGGTTGGTGGTCGTGTCGCACACGCCCGTGCGGCAGTCGGCGTTGGCCACGCACTGGACGCAGCGGCCCGCGTTGCTCCCGGCGGTGGCGCAGGCGCGCGCGCCCGCCTCGGGGCAGTCGGTGGACGCGGTCGCGGCGGCGCAGGGGCGGCAGGCGTGGGCGCGCGGGTCGCACACCGGGCGCGCGGGGTCGGCGCACTCGCGGCTCGTGAGGCACGCCACGCAGGTGTTCGTCGGGACGTCGCACGAAGGCGTCGGGGCGCGGCAGTGCGTGGGGCGCGTGCAGGGGACGCAGCGGCCGACGCTCGGGCCCGTGGTGGCGCAGGCCGGGCGGGCGGGGTCGATCGCGGCGCACTGGGCGTCGGACGAACACGCCACGCAGGTGCGGGCGGCCTGGTCGCACACGGGGGTGGCGGTGCCGCGGAGGCAGTCGCGGTCGGCGTTGCAGAGGCACACGCCCGCGACGCGGTCGCACACGGGCGCCGTGGTGGGGCAGTTGAGGTCGGGCGCGCCCGGCAGCGCCGCGTTGGTGCGGCCCGCGGCGGACTCGCGCATGTCGGGGAGGCAGTCGTTGTCGGAGTCGGTGTCGAGGTAGTCGGGGGTCCCGTCGGAGTCGGTGTCGACCGTGCAGTCGCCCTCCACGACGTCGGACCACCCGTCCCCGTCGGCGTCGGCGTCGGAGACGCGGGCGAGGGTCTGGAAGGCGATGACCGGGATCATCTCGTCGCCGTCCGTGCCGAAGCGAAACTGCATCGCCGTCGCGGCGTCGCGCACCACCGTGCGGAAGTCGTAGAGCTCGTCGTCGAGGCGCGGGAGCGCGGGCGTCGTGAGGATCTCGTCGCCGTCGAGGCCGATCGGCGAGCCCGCGGCGCGGCCCACGCCGGGCTCGGTGCCGCCGAAGGTCCCCATGGTGGCGAGGCCCGCGGTGTCGCCGAAGCAGCCCATCGCGGGCGTCACGGAGGGCCAGTCGTCGGCGCCGCCCGCGCGGCTCGTGAGCATGTTGCCGTTGACGAAGATCTGGCTCTCCTCCTCGGTGCAGGTGTCGCGCGTCGGGTCGGTCGGGGCCGCGGCGTTGGGGCGGCGGTTGAACTCCCACATCACCCCGATGGAGGCGGCGAAGGGCTCGGCCCGCGCGAAGCCCGTCGTCGGGCAGCGGTTGGCGACGGGGCCGGGGAGCGGGAGCGCGGCGCTCTCGAAGCCGCTGGTGGCGGCCCCCTCGTAGACCACCACGTTGCGCCGCGGGCCGAAGTCGAGGTCGTACACCACCGCGAGGAAGTGCCCGCCGATCTGGATGCGCGTGAAGTCCTCGCGGGGGGCGTCGTCGCCGCGCTCTTGAATCGCGACGTTGGTGACGCCGCCGCGCGACGATGGACCCACGGCGGCGCGCACGGCGGCGGTGACGTCGGTGATGAAGGTCCCCCAGTAGGCGGTGCGGCCCGCGGTGGGGACGGTGCTGGCGTAGAAGCGGGGGACGCCCTCGAGCGTGCGGGTGATGGCGCTCGCGCCGGCGCCGAGGATCACCTGACGCGGTGTGCCCGCGGGCCCGGCCGGGACGGAGGGGGGCCACGGCGGGAGGCGGGCGGTGTCGTGGAAGACGGTAAAGCCCGAGAAGAGACGCGCCCAGCGGACGCGCCCGCCGCGGGGCACCTGCACGTGGAGCTCGCCGCGCGCGAAGGTGGTGGGGGTGCTCACCTCGCCCCAGGCGTCGGTGCTGAGGCCGCCGCGCACCACTTCTGAAAAAGCAGCCTGGAGCGTCTGGGCCGAGGCGGCAGCGGGCGCGAGGGAGAGCGCGAGGGAGAGCGCGAGGGCGCTACGAGCCCACCGGGATCGACTCGACGGCGACGCCGCCGTCGGAGCGCTGGAAGCGAAGGAGTTCATCGGGGTTCTCACTCTCGGCGAGGAAGGCGGTGATGGGGCCGAAGAAGTCCTCGGCCTCGTCGTGGTCGCAGCGGGCGAGCGTCTCGTAGAGCCCTTCGGGTGAGTGGAAGGGCGTCGCCCGCACCTCGCCGTCGGTCCCGTAGTTCACCTGCCCCACGAGGTGCGCGAACACGTCGTGGAACTCCCCCTCGCTCGTCAGGAACACCGCGCTCTTGTGCCCCCACGTCTCCTCGATGAGGTCGACGATCAGGTCGCCCTCGCGCGAGAGCGCCACCAGCACCGGCGCGAGCTCCCCCGGGTCGCTCGGGTCGGCCGTCTCGTCGAACGCGCAGAACTGCTCCCCCGAGCGGTTGATCTTCTCGATGAGCGACGCCTCGCTCGCCACGTCCACCACCGCGTAGAGCGCATGGGGCTCGTCGCGCAGCGCCCAGCGCACCCGGTCGCGGGGGCCGTTGCGCATGCCCTGGTAGAGCTCCTCGGCGGTGAGCTCGGCGTCGTCGGCGGGAGCGGCGACGTCCGCGGTGATCGACACCGCGAAGAAGCTCTGCCCGGCGGCGATCTGGTCGCCGTCGCCGACGTCGCACTCGGTGACGCCCGCGCCGTTGACGTAGGTCTCGTGGGCGGTGCCGAGGTCGCGGAGCACGGCCCGCGCGCCGTCGAAGTACACCGCGAAGTGCCGGTCGGAGAGCCACTCGTCGGGGACGCACACGTCGGAGACCGGCGAGCGCCCCACGGTGCGCGGGCTCTGCTCGGGGGTGACTGTGACCTGCTGTCCGTTGGCGGGGCCTTGAATGACGGTGAGCGTGAGCGGCATCAGTCTCTCGGGTGCGAGGCGTCGGGTTCGAGCGGGTCGGGCAGCGCTTCGAAGGCCGCGTCGACGCCGTCGGGGGTCACGGTGAAGCGGGTGATCGACTCGCCGGTGTGCCCCTCGCTCCACCACGCGTCGATCGGCCCGAAGAACTGGTTGGCCTCCTCCAGCGAGCACGTCGGGAGGAAGGCCCGCAGCACGCGCGGGTCGTAGTAGCGAAACAGCATCCGCCCGCTCCCCTCGACCCGCACGCGGAGGAAGCGCCGGAGGTGACGTCGCACCTCGCGCATCTCCGCGCCGCTCGCCAGGAAGACCCCCCACGCGCGCCCCCACGAGCGGGCCACGAGGTCGGCCCGCACCGCGGGGTCGTCGAGCGAGACGAGGAAGGGGGCGACGTCGAGGAGCTCCTGCGCCTGCCAGCCGTCGTAGAGGCACTCCGTCGGGGCCCCGCACTCGCGCACCCACGGGAGCACCTCGTCGTCGCGCGCCGCGTCGAGGATCGCGTAGAGCGCCGAGGGCTCACCCTGGAGCCGATCGAGGACGACGTCCTCCCGCGTCGTCACGGGCGGTACGCCGTCCACGCGCCGCCGCGGTAGGCCTGGTTGGCGTAGAAGCCCTGCTGCCGGTAGTCCGACACCCACTGCGAGCCGTCGTACATCGCCGTGTGCCCGTGCCGGTGCCCCGGGACCGCCTGGAACACCACCACGTCCCCGCGCTCCGGCGCGTACCCGGGGGTGCCGTTGGTGGCGGCCGCCCGGAAGCCCGCCCGCTCGAGGTTGGGCCCGTAGTCCTTCGCGCTCTGCGTGCGGCCGGGGTTCGCCCCGCCGGCCTCGATCGCCTCCCGCACCGCGCGCAGACACCGCCCCTGCGAGCGCGCCCGCGAGTGGGTCGCGAGGTGCGTCACCGCGCGGTCGACGTCGATCGCGCGCCCGCCCGCAGGCGCCGCGGGGGTGCGCGCGGGGGGAGAGGTCTGCTGGTGGCTCTGCTGCGCGGTGGGGCGGCGGGGCGGCGGCTTCTTCTGCATCTTCTTCGCGCGCTCCTCGGCCTTGCGGCGGGCGCACTCCTCGCAGAAGGCCACGCCCGACTTCGCCGCCGCGCGGAGCACCGCCCCCTGCGGGTGCGTCCCGATGAGCACCGTGGGGAGGCCCTGCACCACCACGCCGCCGTGCGCCGTGGGGTCGCCGATGCGGGCGGCCATCTTGTTGCCGACGAGCACGTTGGGGGCGCCCATCGCGATGCTGTCGGGCGGCGCGTTGCATTGGGCCTTGTCGCTCACGCGCGCGGCGGCCTTGTTGCCGATGAGCACGGTGCCGAGCCCCGTGAGGATCGGGCCCCCCACGTGGGGCGTCGGCCCGGGGTTGACCATGGGGCACACGTGGTGGTCGCCGATGCGGGAGGCGGGGGGCATTGCGGTGGCCCGATCGGACCATGAGCGTCGCCGCCGCGTCAACATGGGTTGACGTCCGCGCGGCAATCGGGCTCCCATCGCGGCGTGTTCGTGATCCGTGAGGCCCAGTTCGACGCGCTCGCCGCCGCCCGCCGCGAGGATTTTGTGCGCTGCATGATGGACGCCCTCCGCGAGCGCTTCGAGGTCGCCGCCGCGATGGAGGCCGCCGCGCTCCGCGAGCTCGTCGTGGACGGGACGGCCGCGGCCGAGGGCTACGGGCTCTACGCCGACGACGAGAACGAGCCCTTCCTGGGGTGCAGGGTGGTGTACGGGGGGGAGTTCCCGCTGGGGGACGAGGA
>Ga0073899_10005560_pt1 | contig 10934 bp, 11 predicted proteins | sample KloWWTmetaKNB5Ph_FD_88975 | JGI IMG/M metagenome (GOLD analysis project Ga0073899, IMG submission 88975) | Active sludge microbial communities from Klosterneuburg, Austria, studying microevolution and ecology of nitrifiers - Klosterneuburg... | ecosystem: Engineered > WWTP > Aerobic digester >...
CCTGGCCATCGCCTGGGCCTCACGCAGCAGGCGCTGGGGCCCGCTGGTGGCGTCCGTCGCGGCGACGCCGGTGTGCAGCACCTTGATCGCGACCTTGCGATCGAGGTCGGGGTCGTGGGCGATATAGACGGTGCCCATGCCGCCCTGACCGAGCAGGCGCTCGAGCACGTAGCGGCCGAGGCGCGCGCCCGGCCCGAGCGCGTCGTCGGTGGACCTCGGGCTCTGGCGGACGCTGGCGACCGTCGCGTCGCCGGCGCTCATCGCCAGCGTCGCCTCGGCGCCGGTGGCCTGCGCCACGGAGACGCTGCTGGCCGCAAGCGTGAGCTCGGAGCCGGGGGTCGGGGCGCGCGGCATGAGGGGGAGCATAGCGATCAATGTGGTCGCGGGGGCGGTGAGGATCGTGTCCTCGGCGATCGATCGCGAGGAGGCGCGCGCGGCAATGGGCACGCCGGTCGCCGTACCTGCTACGCGGGTGGCACGATCGCCAGGTTGTCTGCGCCGCCACCGCCCGAAGATCCCGCAGGGCTCGACAGGGCGGCGGCGATCGGCGACACCCTCGGCCATGGTCCCGCGCCCGCCCTCTGACTGCTTCGACTTCGACTTCGCGGCCTTCGACCGCGACGTGATGGCGACCTACGCTCGCTCGCCGATCGCGCTGGTGCGCGGGGCGGGCTGCCGGGTGTGGGACAGCGCGGGGCGCGGGTACCTCGATTTCGCGGCCGGGATCGCGACCTGTACCTTGGGACATGCCCACCCGGCGCTGATCGAGGCGGTGACGCGGCAGATCGGGCGCCTGCACCACGTATCGAACCTGTATTACGTCCCGGAGCAGGGGGCGCTGGCGGCGTGGCTGACGGCCCGCGGCGCGGGCGAGCGGGCGTTCTTCTGCAACTCGGGGGCGGAGGCCAACGAGGCGGCGATCAAGCTGGCGCGCAAGTATGGGCGCACCCGCCTGGGCATCGCCCGGCCGACGGTCATCTCGGCGGTGGCGAGCTTCCACGGGCGCACCCTGGCCGCGGTGACGGCGACCGGGCAGCCGCGCTATCAGCAGGACTTCGATCCGCTGGTGCCGGGCTTTCACCACGTGCCGTTCAATGATCTTCCGGCGCTGGTCGCCGCGATCGCGGCGCTCGACCGCGACGAGCGGACGGTGGCGGCGATCCTGCTCGAGCCGCTGCAGGGCGAGGGCGGCGTCCGCCCGGGCGACCCGACGTACTTCGCCGCGGTCCGGGCGCTGTGCGACGAGCGCGGGATCTTGCTGATGTTCGATGAGGTTCAGGTGGGGGTCGGGCGCAGCGGGACGCTGTGGGGCCACGCGCAGCTGGGCGTGCAGCCGGACGTGCTGACGCTGGCGAAGGGGCTGGCGGGCGGGCTGCCGATCGGGGCCATGCTGTGCCGGCGCAGCTGCGACGTGTTCGGGCCCGGCGACCACGGGAGCACCTTCGGCGGCAATCCCCTGGTCTGCGCGGCGGCGCTGGCGGTGCTGCAGACGATCGAGCGGGACGAGCTGATCGAGAACGCGAGGGCGCGCGGGGAGCAGCTGCGGGCGGGGCTGCGGGGGTTGGCTGCGGGGCTGCACGGGAAGATCGCGGAGGTGCGCGGGTGGGGGCTGATCGTCGGCGTGGAGCTCGGCGCGGACCAGCCGCGTAGCGCGGCCGAGCTGGCGCGGGCGGCCCAGATCGAGGGGCTGCTGACGGTGCCGGCGGGGCCGCGGGTGCTGCGATTGGTGCCGCCGCTGATCGTGTCGGCGGCGGAGGTGGACGAGGCGCTGGCGATCCTCGGGCGCGTGCTGGGATAGTCGGCGTCGGCGGCAGGGCTGAATGCGCGCAGCGGTATCCTGCGGCGATATGGGCACGCCGGGAGGGTCTGCGTGCAAGTGCACGGGGGGGCGCCCGCGGGCGGCGAACCATGATACGGTCCGGCGGTCGCATGATCTTGTTCGGCGCGAAAGCGGTCACTTCCACGCACGCGAAGGGGACGTTCTACTGCCCCGGATGCGACCGCGACGGCGTGCAATATGAGCACAGGCGCAGTCGACGGTTCGTGACGTTTTACTACCTCCCGCTGATCCCGCTTAATGTCCTGGGCGAATATATCGAGTGTCAGGCGTGCAAGAACACCTACAAGGTCGAGGTGCTGGCGGCCGACAGCGCGGAGCATCGAGCCATCGAGGCCGAGTTTCAGCTGGTCATCAAGCGGGTGATGATCTTGATGCTGCTGGCCGACGGGGTGGTGGCCGACGCGGAGATCGAGGTGATCCGGCGGATCTACCAGCGGCTGTCGTCGGTCGAGCTCCCGGCCGAGCTGCTGCGCGAGGAGGTCCTGGTCGCCGCGCGCGACGGCGACGACGTGCTGGCCTACCTCGAGCGCCTGGCGCCGATGTTGAACCCGCGCGGGAAGGAGCTGGTGATCAAGTCGGCGTTCCTGGTCGCCACGGCCGACGAGCAGTTCCAGGACAAGGAGCGGCAGCTGCTCGCGGACATCGGCGAGACCCTCGAGCTGACGACAGCCCAGGTCCACGCGATCCTGGGGCCGATGAACCGCACCTGAGCTTCAGGTGTCGCCCTGAAGGCCGTCGTGACGCGGTCCTGGTCGCCGGACGAGGCGTCAGGGGCTGTTGAGCGCGAAGAGCCGGAGGCCGGCCGGACCGGGCCATTCGCCGACGACGGCCAGTTCATCGATCCCGTCGCCGTCGAGGTCGCCGGCCGTGAACACGCCATAGGGGATCGGGAGCGACGCGGTGCACAAGGCCGGGAAGCTCGCCCAGCGCCAGAGCAGCAACATCGTCAGTGTCTCGTCGTCATCGTTCGCAACCAGCAGCCGCGGATCGCCCGGGAGCGCCGACTCGAGCAGGGTGCCCCGGTCGAGTCGGCCGTTGCGATCGAAGCTGGCCGACGATAGCGGGTCGCCAGACCAGTACTCGACGACGCCCGAACTCCCGTTGATCGTGACCGGTTGCTGCGCAGCGCCGCCGAACCCGCCGAGCAGCCACGCGCAATCCTCGTTCGGTAGCGCGTCACCCTCGAGGACCGACCCGGCGGCGAAGTCGGGGCCGGGGTGGATCGCGGCCTCGCAGCCGGCCCTGGCGATCAGCAGATCGGGCGCGGGCGCGCCGTCGAGTTGGCCGACCGCGAGGTTGGCGTAGCCGGCGACGGCGGTGATGGGGGCCCACTTGATCATCGTCAAGTCGGGCAGGAAGTTCGAGTAGATTCCGACCTCGAAACCATCGACGACCGCCAATGCGTCGACTCCGTCGCCCTCGGGGTCGATGGCCACGCCGCGGCCAAGCCGGGGTAGCGTGCCGCGATCGGGCCACTCCACCTTGACCACGTCGACCCAGGTGAATGCGCCATCCCCGGTGCCGAGGCCGGCGATCATGCACTCCCCGTCGCGGGTAGCGATGATGTCCATGGTCTCGTCGGCGTCGAGGTGCAGCGGAAAGATGGCGCCGGGATCGAGGATCGCGCAGGGTAGATCGGTGGTGACGACGCTATCATCGTCGAGCACAGCCCTCAGGGTCTGTATCTGGACCAGCGCGAGCAGCTCATCGTCGCCGTTCCCGTCGAGATCGACGAGGTGGACGCCCCTGACATCCCCGAGCTCGGGCAGCGAGCGCTCGCTGACGACGGGGGCGACGCAGTCGTCGTCCGCGCCGGTGGTCCAATCGTCGATCGTGGTCGCGGCCGAGGTGGTCGCGGCCGAGGTGGTCAAGTCCGAGGTGGTCGAGTCCGAGGTGGTCGAGTCCGAGCTGGCCGAGCCCGAGCTGGCCGAGGTTGTCGGAGTTGTGGGGTCGGTCGGGCCCGTCGTGGCGGTCGGGTCCGTGGAACTCGTCGATCCGCCAGGCTCGTCGTTCGGCGGGCTCGGGCACGCGCCCAGCGAGAGCGCGAGGTACAAGGCGAGATGGCGGTTCATGGCTGCCTGCTAGGGGCACTTGCGGGCCCGGACGATCAGGTCGGTGTTGAAGTCGGTCCAGTAGATACTGTCGGCATCCATGGCCACGGAGCCGGGGGAGAAGACCATCGCGCCCGTCGCCACCGTGGTCGGCTCCGGCTCGCTGCCATCGACGGCGATCTTGTAGACGCCGCCTGGCCCCATCGGCGTGGTGCCCCAGACGACATCGACGCCGTCGGTGGCGATGGTGGCGGCGAAGTCCTGGCCGGTGGCGAGCACCTGTGGTTTGTTGTCGCAGCCAGTCAGCGCGCACGCCATGATCGACCCGTCACCGTTGGGCCAATAGGCGCGCTGGACGTCGGTGGCGATGCTGGCCGGCAGGATCTTTGGTCCGGTCGCCAGGACTTGCGGCACGCAATTCATCGCGTTGCAGGTGAAGACCGCGCCGTCGTCCCCGGGCATGGCCGGTCCGGCCGTCCACACCAGGGTGCTGCCGCTCACGGCCACGCTCGTCGGACCACCGGAGACGGCGGCCACTTCGTCGCTGTTGCCCCCGCAGCCAGTCCGGGCGCAACGCTCGACCGTGCCGGCGCCGCCCGAATACTCCGCGATGTAGACATTTTTTGCGTCGACGGCGAGGCCCGCGCTACAGACGGATAACACGATCGACGTCGCGGTGGCCTCGCAGTCGTCAGCGTCGCATTGCATCACGAAGCCGTCGCTGCCGCATAGCCCGGTCTTGGCGGCGAGGCTCCAGTAGACCTTGCCGCCGTCGACGATGATGTCGATGGGGTTGGGTTGTTCTGTGAGGACAGTGGTTGGCGCGTTGGCGCAGCCATCCTTGGCGCAATTCATCATATAGCCCGGCGCCCCGACCCACCAAACATGGGTCGGGTCGAGGGCGAGGGTACCCGGCTGCACCACGCCCGACGCGAGCACGGTGATCTCATACGCCGACGGGCCGTCACAGCGCACCGCGCCCGTCTCGCCCGTCTCGCCCGTGTCCGCGGCTGTGGTCGGCTCCGTATCGATATCCGTGCCCGTGCCCGTGTCCGTGCCGGCGCCCGTGCTCGTACCGGCGCCGGCGCCCGTGCTCGTACCCGTGCCGGCGCTGGTGCTGGTGCTGGTGCTGGTGCCCGTGGGTGCGCCCGTATCGGCGCTCGTGCCCGCTTCCGTGCCCACCGTCGCGTCGGTATCGACCGCCTTATTCGGTGAGCAGCTGACGAGGACCAGGGACACCAGCACAGAGCCTGCACGCATCATTCATCTATACGTCGTAACCTGCGCAGGGACAGCGCAAAATCCGCGGTGCACCGCGAGCATGTGCCCGGACGCTGCCTCCTGCGCTATCCTGCGGCCCGAGCCTCCACGACCTCAAGGCAGGAAGACATGAACCAGAAGCCACCCGTGGCGCTGCGCGCCGCCGACGCGCCGCTGCGCGCCAAGCCGTCCGTCTACCCCGAGCCGTTCGCCTCGCGCATGAGCGGCCGCTTCAAGCGGCCGCTGGGCGACCTGTTCGGCCTCAGCAATTTCGGCGTCAACCACACGCGCCTCGCCCCGGGAGCCGTCTCCGCGTTGCGCCACGCGCATACCAGGCAGGACGAGTTCATCTACATCCTGGAGGGCCACCCGACGCTATGCACCGACGAAGGTCGCACGCCGCTCGCCCCCGGCATGTGCGCCGGTTTCAAGGCTGGCACGGGCAACGCCCACATGCTGCACAACGAGACGGCTCAGGACGTCGTCTATCTGGAGGTGGGCGACCGCACGCCGGGGGATGAAGGCAGCTACCCAGACGACGACCTCAAGGCCTCGCTGGTCGACGGGAAGTGGGTCTTCACCCACAAGGACGGCACGCCGTACGTCACTCGGGCTTGAGGAAGACCTCCTGGATCCAGCCGCAGGTGCCGCCATTCTTGCAAGGTGTGCACAATTGCGGCTTGTCGGCGGAGCAGCCCCCGCCGGCCCCGGCGCCGTCGCTGGCCGGGGTGAGGGTGCCGGCGCCCGAGCTCAGCACCTCGACGAAGTCCCACATCACGCCCTGGGCGTCGCGGGTGTGGAAGTAGCTCTGCGTGCGATCGCCGTGGTGCAGCCACACCTTGGTGGTGCTGTTCTGTCCCCAGTAGAGATAGGCGCCGAATGGGTAGACGAGGAAGAAGTCGGGGTCGTTGCCGTCGGCGAAGCAGGTGATCGAATCGTTGGGCACGGCCTTGCCGCACTTGTGCGTACCCGCCGGGTCGTCGGTGGGGAGGGATCGACGGTGGGGCTGGTCGGGCCGTTTGTGGTGGGCTCGGTGGTCGCGGGGGCGGTGCTCGAGGAGGCGGTCGACGACCCGGTGTCGTGATTCGAGCTGTCGCCGCAGGCGGTCAGGGTGACGAGGGTGAGGGCGAGGCGGCGGGACATGCTGGCTCCGGGGGACGACGCTCATAGCACGATCGCGCGCGAACGGAGCCCTGGAGGATGCGAGGGCGTGACGCGGGGGATGTGTGCTGCGAGCTGCGCGGGCGCCCTATCGCCACACTGGCGTTTTACGTGAATTTGCCTCGCTGGGGTACGAGGGGGTGCATGAGGGTTCAGTCCTCGCCATGTGTCCTCCCTTCGGTCGGCCCCATCGCTGCGGATTCACCCTCATGCACCCCCTCGCACCCCGGCCCGGAAAATCCCTGAAGCGCGCTGGCGGCGGCTCTGGCTCGCTTGCACCTGCCGGGTGAAATGTGAGGCCTTGGTCGGGCAGCTTGCGGCCGCGATCGGCCGCAAGATACCCGACACCCTGGGGCCGGTACCCGCCGCAGATCCATCGCGGACGCTGCTGCGCGCGCCGTGCACCTGGGTGACGACAATTGCGGGCCATGGTTGATTTGCCGGCAGGAGTGTGGTTGACCCCGCAGGGGCCGTGGTAGGCTGGCGGAGTGAGCTGTTCGCGTGAGAGACTGCGTGTCGCGCTGTGCCTGCTGGCGCTGGCGGGCTGTGGTCCCAACGTCGGAGCGGAGGCGTCGAGCACCGCGGCGGCGACGGGTGCGGCGACGGGCGTGGCGACGGACGACGCTGCTACCACGACGGCGCCGACGACAGGGGCGCTGGATGGGGGTGCGTCGGGTGAGGGCAGCACGACCCTGGGTACGAACATGGACCTGCCGCCCGCGTCGTGTGACTCGTATCAGCAGGATTGTCCGCCCGGGATGAAGTGTGGCATCTATAGCTATTTTGGCGGCGGATTGTGGGACGATTCAAAGTGCGTTCCCCTGCTGGAGGATCCCGACAAGGTCGGCGAGGCGTGCGTCACATTCAACGGCGAATACTCCGGTGAGGACAGCTGCGAGAAGGGGGCGGTCTGTTTTCAGGGACGGTGTTCGCCGCAATGCGTCGGGACTGTGCGCGAGCCGATGTGCACCGTGCCGCATTCGGTGTGCTATGTCGTCGCAGAGTGGGCGGCGCTCTGCAGATCGCCGTGTTTTCCGCTTTGGCCGGACTACTGCGGGCCAGATTCTGTCTGTGACCTCGATCCTGGCGATCCTGGCGGTTTTGCGTGTGCACCGGATATGCCTGGCGGGGAGCTATTCGCGGCGTGCACCGGTGCACCGGGGACCTGCGACGCCGGGCTCACCTGCAGGCCGCCCAAGTCGGCCGTCGAATGCGATCCGATGGACCCGGGGTGCTGCCTGCCCTTTTGTGTCACCGACTCCGATGTCTTTCCCTGTCCGGGTGAAGGACAGGAGTGCCAGGCCCTGTACATGACCCTCGAGGAGGCGCCCCCGGAGCTCTGGGAGACCGGGGTCTGTGCCCTCCCGACGTGAGAAGGTCGACCGGGCGCGGCAAATTGCTGCGCGCCGTGCCTCGCCTGCGTCGATGCATCACGTGTCCGGGGTGATGTACTTCGCCGGATCGGCGGCGACGGCGTCGCGCGCCTGGTCGCTGCACAGCACATAGTTCTTGCCCTCGTACTCGAACCGCGGGGAGTCGGCCTTGACGACGAACTTCCGGCCGCTGTACGGGCAGGTCGTCACATCGCCAGGCTTCGCTTCGTGGTTCGGGACGACCGGGCGACCGTCGAGGGACTCGTCTCCGGCCTCGCCGGTGGATGTGGTCGGCGGCGTCGCGGAGGTTGCCGGTCGGCACGCGGAAATGGCTGTGGCGAGGAGGAGCACGGTGAACTGGCGGATCATGGCAATTCGTTCCTGCGGGCTGTTGTCTCTGTCAGCGGCCTGGGCGCTCGCGCGTCGTACGACGGGTCATCATACTACTTCACGCTGATCATGTATGCGCCACCGGCCTGGGCGCTGACCAGGACGTAGCCCTCGTCGTCCGCCGCGAGCTTGAGCGTCGCGCCGCCGACCGGGTCGACGACCTCGATGTCGGCGCCGACCCGGAAGGCCCGACCGCCGATGCCCGTGCCCGTCACGTCGACGCTGAGCTGACCCGGGCCGACCAGGCGGTAGATATCGAGGCCGCCCGGCTGGACGGTGCCCTCGGCCGCCTCGCCGGCGCCGAGGTCACCCTCGCGTGCGACCTCGCCGACGTCGAACGCGGCGAAGCCATGGCCGAGGTCGGGGCGGTCGGCGACCATGGCGACGCCCATGTCGAGGAACAGCGACCACGCGTCGATGTCTTCGCCGGTGGCCTGGAGCGCGGTATCGAGGCCGACCCACCCGTTGCCGGGCTCTGCGGTGATCGCGGTCATCAGCGAGGCCCCCCCGCGCTCGTACAGGAAGGTGCCCCATAGCAGGCCAGCGCCATAATTGAAGGTGCCGAAGTCGACGCCTCCGGGGCCCCAGTCCTGGTCCGGCGCGAGGCGGAAGTCGTCGAGCCATTCGTCGTCGGTGAAGAAGCCGTTGGCGGTCATCGCAGCCTGCGCGAGGCTCTCGTCGATCCACACCTCCTCGTCGGCGTCGCGGGCGCGGTGGATCAGGTGGTAGCTCTCGTGGGCGGAGATCGACAGGGCGTCGTCGCCGTCCAGCGGCGCGAGCACGGTGCCGTCGAGGTGCAGCTGTGAATAGTCGCACCAGCCGCAAAGGTAGCCGTCGCCGCCGCCGTTGCTGTCGATCACGAACACCGACACCTTGCCGCCGGGCAGGTTGGCCGGCGCGAGCGAGCCGAACACCGCCTCGTCGTTGACGATCACGCCGCTGCCGGGGTCGATCGAGGTCTCCGGGGTGAACAGCTCGTAGCGGTGCATGAAGCCGTTGACGGCCGCCTGGTCGACCGTACCGTCCTCCCACAGGCTGTCGGCGACCATCACGAAGGTGCGCTCGCCCTCGGCGCGGCAGGTCGCCGCGACCGGCACGACCTGGTGGGTCTTGCCGTCGTAGACCAGCGTCGACTGCGGCTTGCCCCAACATGGCGAATCGCCGTAGTCGGGCAGGTCGCCGGTCGTCGATTCGGCGGTGGTGCTCCCCGCGGTGGTCGGAATCGAGGTTGTGTCATCGCCGCTCGAGCCGGCCGCGCTGCTGGTCGTCGCGCCGGAGGTGCTGCTCGTGGTCTCGTCCGCCCCGGGATCGGAGCCACCACAGCCGCACAGGACCGCTGCCAGGAAGACGCGTTGAGGTCGCATTGGCAGAGTGTAGGGTAGTTCGCGCGGCCCATCGCCGGTTTCTGCGCGACGCCGTTGCTGCGGCGCGTGAGCGATCGCCGGGAACGCTGTTGAGGACAGGTGCTAACAATCGCCGTGGAGGGCTCGCAGGCGATCGAGGCGATCGCCGAGCGCAGCCCCGAGCCCAGCCTGCACGCCCGCGTCAGCCTCGGCGGCGCCGGCAACCTCGGCCTCGATCGCCTCGAGGGCCCAGAAGCCAATCGTCGCCAGACGTTGTGTGATTTCGCACAAACGTCTTGAGGCAAGCGTCGCCCGTACCCCTTCGTGGGGTGCTTGGCGGTGCGCAAGGTGTGGTATCACCCCCGAGTGATCCCCTGGAATGACCGTCAGCGGAACCACGTCGCCCAGATCTTGGAGCGATATCCGGTCACATCGAATCGCTGCGCGACCGCGGCCTGCGGCATTCTCCCGACCGCCCAGGACCTCGAGGCCGCAGCGCATATGCTGGTCGTCCGACCCGGCGGGTTTGCGATTTATGTGCAGCCGAAAGACCTGCCCGTCCGCTGGTTCCATCACGTCACAGTAGCCGTGGTGGAGCACTGTGTGGATGCTCTGACCGGAGCCGACGGACACCCTCGAGACACTTACCTAACAGAGTATTTTGACCACCCCGACGCGCACGACGTTCAGCCTGTTGAGGGCGACGAGTGGAAGGTGTTGTGATGGCAACCAAATTTGTTCAATCTCCGCTGCGTTGGATCGACGAAGCCCTCGACCAGGTACTCGCCAACCCACAAGGTTGGGGTGGGGTCGATGCACTGGAGCCGGTTGTACTCTTGTTGGTGATCCTGAGGGGAGAGCTATCGTCACCGCCGGTGGCGCGTTCGGAGGTGTTGCGTCAGTACTGGGCATCCCTTGCAGACAAAGTCGGACCGGGATCGGAAGATCTGCGTACTCGGCTTGGTGTGCGTCTGTCGACGGAAACCATGGTAACGGTCTTACGCGCATATGTTGGACTCGTTCGCAGCCAAGCACCGCTCCGCAAGCGTCCGCCGTCATCCGAGCCGCCGCGTGTGTTCCCCAGATTTTGCGCGATTGACACCGAGACGTACCATGGCTGAGATCATCTCGTTCTATTCCTACAAAGGCGGGGTAGGTCGGTCGATGGCCGTCGTCAATATCGCCTGCCTGCTCGCACGCCTCCGGCACCGGGTGCTCGTCGTCGACTTTGACCTCGAAGCGCCCGGTTTACACCGCTATCTCCTCGTTCCGGAACGAGACGACAACGATGCGCAGCAGACGCCGCGACAGGAGCGCCTCGGGATCATCGACTTTTTCCTGGAGTTGCGCGCGCGAATCGATAGTGAGGCGAAATCCGCCGACGAACTTATCCTAGCGCTCCTTGAATCCGGGCGCTTCGGGTACGAAGTACGCTTGAAACTCCCAGGTGGCAACCGCTCCGCAACTCTGGACTTCCTGAGTGCCGGTCGCTTTGATGGCGGGTACGTTGAACGCG
>Ga0073899_10005561_pt1 | contig 10933 bp, 9 predicted proteins | sample KloWWTmetaKNB5Ph_FD_88975 | JGI IMG/M metagenome (GOLD analysis project Ga0073899, IMG submission 88975) | Active sludge microbial communities from Klosterneuburg, Austria, studying microevolution and ecology of nitrifiers - Klosterneuburg... | ecosystem: Engineered > WWTP > Aerobic digester >...
CGAACACCAGTGGCTGACAAACTCATCATCCGCGGCGCACGCGAACACAACCTCAAAGACGTGTCGTTGGAGTTGCCTCGCGACTCACTCATCGTGTTCACGGGTTTGTCTGGGTCCGGCAAATCGAGTTTGGCGTTCGACACGATCTTCGCCGAGGGCCAGCGGCGGTACGTTGAATCGCTCTCGGCCTATGCACGCCAATTCCTAGGTCAGATGGACAAGCCAGATGTGGACTTCATCGAAGGCCTTTCTCCTGCGGTGTCCATCGACCAGAAGTCAACGAGCAAGAACCCTCGCTCGACGGTCGGCACCATCACCGAGGTCTATGACTATCTGCGATTGCTCTACGCACGGGCGGGGCGACCGCACTGCCCTGAGTGTGGATCGCCCATTGAACGTCAGACCCCGCAGCAGATTGTCGACCGCATCTTGCAGTACCCCGAGGGCACTCGCTTTCAAGTGCTGGCTCCGGTCATCCGCGGTCGCAAGGGCGAATACCTGGAGTTGTTCCGGCAACTACAAACGCAGGGCTACTCCAGGGTGCGCGTCAACGGGGAGACTCACACGCTCGATGACCCGCCCAAGCTCGATAAGCAGAAGAAGCACACGATTGAGGTCGTCATCGATCGGCTTTCAGCGAAGGCATCGTCCAAACGTCGACTCACTGACTCTGTCGAGACTGCGCTGACGTTGGCTGGTGGGCTCGTTGTCTTCGATTTCGTCGACGTACCCGAAGGTGAGGCGGGGCGTGAGGCGAAGTTCTCCGAAAAGATGGCGTGCCCCAACGAGCACACCCTCGACACCGACGAACTCGAACCTCGCAGCTTTTCGTTCAACTCACCTTTCGGCGCGTGCCCGCAGTGTCACGGTCTGGGCACTCGCATGGAGGTGGATCCCGAGCTCGTCATCGCCAACCCCGAGGCCACCTTGCGCGAAGGTGCGATCCAGCCATGGACCAGTGCGCAAGTCAGTGAGTACTTCACCCGCTTGCTGGACGCGCTCGGTCACGAACTTGGGTTCGACATCGACACCCCATGGCGCGACCTCAATGCGAGGCATCAATTTGCGGTGATGCACGGCGTCGGCACCAAGGTGCATGTGCGGCACAAGAACCGCTATGGCCGCGAGCGGTCTTACTACACCCAATTTGAAGGCGTGATTCCCTACATCGAGCGTCGCCACCGCGAAGCGGAGTCTGACACCTCTCGCGAGCGCTTCGAGGGGTTCATGCGTGAAGTGCCTTGCCCGTCCTGCAACGGATCGCGGCTCAAAGCTGTTTCGCGCTCGGTCACGATGGGCGGTCGCAACATTGCCGAAGTGTGCGCGATGTCGATCAGCGAAACTGCAGACTTCCTGAGCACGCTTGAGCTGAGCCCACGTGAGAAGCAGATTGCCGAGCGTGTGCTCAAGGAGATTTTGGAGCGGCTCAACTTCCTTCTCGATGTCGGTTTGGACTACCTATCGCTCAACCGCCCCAGCGGATCGCTCTCGGGCGGCGAAGCTCAACGCATCCGCTTGGCCACCCAAATCGGGGCCGGTCTGGTTGGCGTGCTCTACGTGCTCGACGAGCCTTCTATCGGCCTGCACCAGCGTGACAACCAGCGCTTGATTGAAACCCTGGTTCGGCTCAAGAACCTGGGCAACACCCTGATCGTGGTCGAGCATGACGAAGACACCATTCGCATGGCCGACTGGGTGGTCGACATTGGTCCAGGCGCTGGCGAACACGGCGGTGAGGTGGTTTACGCCGGGCCGGTGAAGGGATTGCTCGCGCACCCCGACTCTCAAACTGGCATGTACCTCTCGGGTCGTCGTCAGATCCCGTTGCCCGCCGTACGTCGACCGCGCGATCCCGCACGAGCATTGACCGTGCATGGCGCCAAAGAGAACAACCTGCGCAACATTGATGTGTCGTTCCCGCTGGGCCTGTTTGTCGCGGTGACTGGAGTCAGCGGCAGCGGAAAGTCGACGCTGGTCAACGACATTCTTTACACCTCATTGGCCAAAGAGATTTACAACGCTCGCACCGTTCCTGGGCGACACACCAAGATCACCGGACTCGAGCATGTCGACAAGGTGATCCATGTCGACCAGTCACCGATCGGTCGCACCCCGCGCAGCAACCCAGCCACTTACACCGGCGTCTTCGACCACATCCGCAAACTCTTTGCCTCCACGCCTGAGGCCAAGATGCGTGGCTATTTGCAGGGCAGGTTCTCCTTCAATGTCAAAGGCGGGCGCTGCGAAGCCTGCTCTGGTGACGGCACGATCAAGATCGAGATGAACTTCCTCCCTGACGTCTACGTGCCGTGCGAGGTGTGCCACGGCGCGAGGTACAACCGCGAGACTCTCGAGGTCCACTACAAAGGCAAGACGATCGCCGAAGTGCTCGACATGCCTATCGAAGACGCAGTTGACTTCTTTGCCGCGATCCCGGCCATCGCGCGACACATGCAAACTCTGGTGGAAGTCGGATTGGGGTACGTCCGATTGGGCCAACCCGCGACCACGCTTTCGGGTGGGGAAGCCCAGCGAGTCAAGCTCAGCTCTGAACTCCAGAAACGCTCAACTGGACGCACTGTCTATGTGCTTGATGAGCCGACCACCGGCTTGCACTTTGAGGACATTCGCAAGTTGCTCGTCGTACTGGGACGCCTGGCTGACCAGGGAAACACGGTGTTGGTGATCGAACACAACCTCGATGTCGTCAAGACCGCTGACTGGATCATCGACATGGGCCCCTCGGGTGGCAGCCGCGGCGGCATGGTGGTGGCGGAGGGCACCCCGGAGCAGATCGCCCAAACGGCCGAAAGCGCAACGGGACAATTTCTCAAGCCCTTGCTTATTCGCACCTAGATGTACGTATCAGGCGGCTGACGACTGGCTCCTAGCAGACATCGCACCTCACCGTGGGGTCGGCATTCGAAACGGGTGCCGCGATCTCTTCTAGGAGTTTGCTCATGCACAAGTCAGTTTTCGGTTCAGTTCGAAATGCGATCCGAGACATCCGCGTCGTCGCTGCCTCGGTCATCATCTCGGTAGGTCTGATTGGGGCTCCGGTCGCCTCGGCAACGTTGTCCGCGGCACACCCAACAGACCGCTCCGGTCTGCCTGCCAACAAGGTGATGAAGGGCGAATTCGCGCTCGGCGGTGGCCCCTCAGCCTATGACGTTGATGACATCAAGTTGCCCAAGAAGATGAAGTACCCCATCGCAGGGTTTCGATTCGAGTACATCGCTCCCGGTGGCCCATACTCCGCCAAATGCCCCGGCGTTGGCCAGGTGAATCCTCAAGGCTATGTCTGTGTCTACGTGCGTTACGCCAACTACGGCGGCGGCACGCCCTATTTCCAGCTATTGAATCCAATGACGGGCGGCTACGGCGCCAGCACATCTCGGATGCTCTTCGTCATGACGACCGGTGGCGGTACCCGCAGCTTCGCCGTCGGCTCATGGGCATTGCGCACTGGCGATGCATCGACGGCAACCCGAACAAGTGGATCAGGCAAGGCTGGGGTGCTCAAGTAACTCACATTGCCCAACGTGGGGTCGAGCGTTCACTCGGCCCCATCTTCTTTTGACGCGAACGGTGTTCAGGAACGAGCTCTGGGGGTAGTTTGCGCTTGAGGTGGGGCCGAATAGCGGCGTCCAGTAGAGAAATTGAGGCCTGCGCAATGGAGCAGCACACAAAGATCGGCTTGCGGAACGCATTGCGCGACTTTCGAGTCATCGTCGCATCAGTGATCATTTCTGTTGGGCTGATCGGCGGGCCAGTTGTCTCTGCGTCACTCTCTTCAGCCCAGCCAAACGCCAGAGGCGCGCTTGGCCCCAACAGAGTCTTGCGTGGGGAGTTTGCGCTTGGAGGCGGCGCCGGCGCCTGGGACGTACAAAGCATCAAATTGCCGCGAAAGATCAAGTACGCGATCCGGGACCACCGCACGTCGGTGATCGATGAGGGCGCGCCCTACACCACCCAATGTCCTGGTGTCGGTCAAGTGACGCAAACCGGCTGGTTGTGCATCTATGTCCACCATGCTGATTACAGCGGAGGGGGCCGCGAATACCGCGTGCTTAACCCTGTCACTGGTCTGGCGGGAGTTGGCAACTCGCGCATGATCTTGATGCTCACCTCAACGAACAGTTCGAAGACTTACGCGATGGGCTCATGGGCACTTCGCACGGGCGATGCATCCACTGCGCCTTAGTTGCTGGAGCGCGGTGCGAGCACGGTTCATGTCGCTTCAAGGGACTGCTCCCCACCCAGCGGTCCCTTGAGCCGGCTAGGGCTGCCTAGCTCGGGTTGGATGCCAGGTTTAGGGTCGGTGCATGACACATCCACAAATCCCTAGCAGACGGATTGTTTTCCAAGGCGCCCTTGGTTGTGCAGTGCTGGCACTCTCAGGTTGTGGCACGAGCCAGACGCCTCAGGACTCGGGGAAGACCCCGGCGTCAAAGTCAGTCACCCTCGGGAGCGTCTCAGAGGTGCCGGTTGGTGGGGGCGTGATCTACCCCGATGCCAAGGTGGTCGTGACGCAGCCAACGAAAGGCACCTTCTTGGCGTTTTGGCGCTATGCACGCACCAGGGATTTGCTATCAACAAGATTGCTGATGGGGTCATGACCTGCCCGCTGCACGGTAGCCAGTTCTCTGTCGCAGACGGTGCTGCGGTCAAAGGTCCCGCCACCAGCGCCCTGGGCAAGGTTGATCTGAAGGTCGATGGGGATTCGCTTATTGTGACCCTGTGACCCAGGACTTGAGTTTTCGACCCAAACCCGGGTCGATTCCCACCCATCCTGGCGTCTACCGGTTTCGTGATGCCCAGCGCCGGGTGATTTACGTAGGTAAAGCTAAGAACCTTCGGTCCAGGCTTTCTTCGTACTTCCAAGACATCGGTGGACTTCATCCGCGCACCGCAACGATGGTGACCACGGCTGCCTCCGTTGACTGGACTGTGGTGGCGACCGAGGTCGAGGCGCTGCAACTTGAGTATTCCTGGATCAAGGAGTTCGACCCGCGGTTCAATGTCAAATACCGCGACGACAAGTCCTATCCGTGGTTAGCCGTCACCGTCGGCGATGAGTTCCCCACGGTGCACGTGGGCAGGGGAGCCAAACGCAAAGGCACGAGGTACTTCGGGCCCTATAGCCACGCATGGGCGATCCGCGAGACGGTCGATCAGTTGTTGCGGGTCTTCCCGATGCGCTCGTGCAGCAACGGCGTCTTCAAGCGAGCCACCCAAGTCGATCGGCCCTGTTTGTTGGGCTATATCGACAAGTGCAGTGCTCCCTGCGTCGGTCGGGTGAGCGCAGCAGAACACCGTGCGATTGTTGAAGACTTTTGCGATTTCGTGGCCGGCAACACCTCCGCCTTCGTCAAGCGACTGCAAAAGCAGATGTACGCCGCGTCGGAAGCACTCGATTTCGAGAAGGCAGCGCGCCTACGAGACGACCTTGGTGCGCTCAACAAGGCGCTAGAAAAGCAAGCCATTGTCTTTGGAGATGGCACCGATGCCGACGTACTGGCCTTGGCTGAAGACCCCCTTGAGGTCGCGGTGCAGGTGTTCTATGTGCGCGGTGGACGGGTCAAGGGGCAACGCGGCTGGGTGGCCGATCGAGTCGAAGACAGCGACACCCCGGCACTCGTGGGTGACTTCCTCTTGCAGTTGTACGCAGGGGAGGACAACCAGGCGATCCCTCGCGAGATTCTGGTCCCGGCACTTCCCGACGACTCTGCAGTGCTGTCTCAGTTACTCAGCGAGGCCCGGGGGAGCAAGGTAGCGATCAAGGTTCCTAAGCGCGGCGACAAGCGCACGTTGCAAGAGACCGTGGCCGCCAACGCGAAGCAGTCGCTGGCGTTGCACAAGACCAAGCGAGCAAGCGACCTCACCACGCGCAACATCGCCCTCGATGAGATCCGTGAAGCGCTAGAACTTCCGACAACGCCGTTGCGGATCGAGTGTTACGACGTCTCCAACCTGCAGGGCACCGAAGTGGTGGCCTCCATGGTGGTCTTTGAGGACGGGTTGGCCCGAAAGAGCGAGTATCGCCGGTTCGTGATCCGAGGTGTCGAAGGCCAAAACGATGTGGCGTCGATGCATGAAGTGATCACCCGCCGGTTCAAGCGCATGCTCGATGAGCGGGGTGATCTGGCAGACCCCATGTTGATTGACCCCGAGACCGGACGCCCTCGCAAATTCGCCTACGCGCCGAGTTTGGTGGTCGTTGACGGCGGTCCACCTCAAGTGGCCGCGGCGAGCGCAGCGATGGCCGAACTCGGGGTGGTCGACATTCCGGTCTGCGGGCTGGCGAAGCGGCTTGAGGAAGTCTGGCTGCCTCACCTGGAGGACCCAGTGATCATGGCGCGATCCTCCGAGGGGCTCTATCTGCTTCAAAGAGTGCGCGACGAAGCGCACCGATTCGCCATCACCCACCACCGCAACCGGCGCTCCAAGACCATGGTGGAAAGCCTGCTCGATGATGTGCCTGGGTTAGGGGAGGTACGTCGCAAGACGTTGTTGAAGTACTTCGGCTCGCTGAAGAAGCTGAGGATGGCCAGCGCCGACGACATCGCGCAGGTGCCAGGTATCGGTCTCACAACAGCCCAAGCAATTCTCGATGCGGTGGCGGCGAGTTCAGGCAAGACTGTCAGCCTCAACACTGCCACCGGAGAGATTGAGGAATCCTGATGGACAAAGGCAGCCTTGTCGTCATCACCGGAATGACTGGAGCGGGGCGTAGCACCGCGGCCAAAGAACTCGAAGACTTGGGCTATTTCGTGGTGGACAACCTCCCACCTGGTGTCATCGAGGAGGTCGTTCGACTCGTCGACCAGCGCGATGGCATCAAGCAACCGATTGCGGTGGTCTCAGACATCCGTTCGGGCACGTTCTTTGAGCGACTGCGCGAGTTGCTCGCTAAGGGCCTGCCCACCCGCAAGGTGACCTTGGTGTTTCTCGAGGCCACCGACGACGTCTTGGTTCGCCGCCAAGAGGCCGCGCGCCGCCCGCATCCGCTCCAAGGTGGCGGGCGCTTGCTTGATGGTTTGGCTCGTGAGCGAGAAGTGATCGCCGCCTTGCGGGGAGACGCCGACGTCGTCATCGACACCACGTCGCTCAATGTTCATCAACTCAAACGAAGGGTCGCGCAGACACTCGGTGCCCTAGACCACGTGCAGGTACGCATCGCGGTGGTGAGCTTCGGCTTCAAATACGGCATCCCAGTCGATAGCGATCTCGTGGCCGATATGCGATTCCTGCCGAATCCCTATTGGGAGCCTGAGCTCAAAGAACTGACTGGCAAGGACCAAGCGGTTTCGGAATTCGTCACTCAACGGCTTGCGGCCCAGGAGTTCTTGCAGCGTTATGTCGACGTCGTCGACACAATCTGTGCTGGCTATCTCGACGAAGGCAAACGTTTCGCGACATTTGCGATCGGCTGCACTGGTGGCAAACACCGCAGTGTTGCGATGGCAGAGGAATTTGGTCGTCGCCTGCTGGCGCAGGGGTACGACGTGCGCATTGAGCATCGGGACTTGGGTCGCGAATGACTCGTCGTACTCCACAAGTGGTCGCGTTGGGCGGTGGACACGGACTTGCTGCTTCACTGACTGCCCTTCGACAAGTCACCCGCGACCTCACTGCGGTCGTGACGGTTGCCGACGACGGCGGCTCATCGGGTCGGTTGCGCGAGGAGTTCGGGGTGCTGCCCCCAGGTGACCTGCGCATGGCACTGGCGGCGCTGTGTGATGAGGACTTGTGGGGGGAGACGTGGGCGAAGGTGCTTCAGCACCGGTTCGCGTCGGAGGGTGAACTTGACGGTCACTCAACCGGCAACCTCTTGATCGTCACCGTGTGGGATTTGCTGGGCGACCATGTGAAGGGGCTCGACCTCGTCGGCCAACTGCTCGGGGCCCGCGGTCGAGTGCTGCCCATGGCGCTAGATCCGTTGGTGATCACCGCCACGGTGCAAGGCGCCGACCCTGCGAAGCCAGATGAGGTCACCCTCGTTGAGGGGCAGGTGGAGGTGGCCACGACGGGGGGACGCCTCCTCGAAGTAGGCATCCAGCCGCAACACCCCACGCCGTGTCCCCAAGCTTTGGCCGCCATTGCCGAAGCCGACTGGGTCGTGCTCGGACCGGGGTCTTGGTACACCAGCGTGATTCCCCACGTGCTCGTGCCCGAACTCCGCGAGGCCTTATGTGCCACGCCGGCCCGTGTTTTGGTGAACCTCAACCTCCAGGCCCAGGAGGGCGAAACCGAAGGGCTAAGCCCAGCCGATCATTACCGGGTGTTGCTCGCGCACGCGCCAGGGCTCAAGGTCGACACAGTTTTGGCTGATTCCCATGCCGTGGCGGACCTCGCTGCTTTGCGCAGCGTGGTCGTGGAGTCAGGTGCTGAATTGGTCTGCGATGACATCGCCAGAGTCGACGTCACGGACCAGCATCACCCAGGCAAATTGGCTCTTGCATATGCACGACTCATGGCCGGGTCTTAGGCTGTGTCGTTGGTGCGCTGGTGCAACCCAAGTAGTACGACGTAAAGGCAGGTCCACTTGATGGCAATGACTGCGCAGGTCAAGGCAGAACTGGCAAATACCGCTATCACCAAGACCTGCTGCCGAAAGGCTGAAGTTGCCTCGATTTTGCGCTTCGCCGGGGGACTCCACATCGTGTCGGGTCGCATCGTCGTCGAAGCAGAACTAGACACCGGTGCCGCGGCTCGCAGGCTGCGTAAAGACATCGCTGAAATGTTCGGCCACAACTGCGACGTCGTCCTGGTGCAGGGCGCAGGTCTTCGCAAGGGGAGCCGCTATCTGGTTCGGGTGGTGCGCGAGGGCGAGTCACTGGCCCGACAGACCGGCTTGATTGACCAAAGGGGACGCCCAGTGCGTGGCCTGCCACCACAAGTCGTCTCCGGCTCTGGTTGTGATGCAGTGGCGGCGTGGCGGGGTGCGTTCTTGGCGCATGGCTCGCTCACTGAGCCAGGTCGCTCATCGGCACTCGAAGTCACTTGTCCCGGCCCTGAGGCTGCACTGGCTCTGGTCGGTGCTGCGCGCCGGTTGGGTATCTCTGCCAAGGCGCGCGAGGTTCGCGGGGTTGATCGTGTGGTCATCCGCGACGGAGACGCAATCGGCGAACTTCTCACACGTTTGGGTGCGCATGAGTCGCTGCTGGCCTGGGAAGAGAAGCGGATGCGCCGTGAGGTGCGCGCCGAAGCCAACCGTTTGGCGAACTTTGACGACGCCAACCTTCGTCGCTCAGCACGCGCTGCGGTTGCTGCTGGAGCACGAGTCGGTCGCGCCCTTGAGATCTTGGGAGATGAGATTCCCGATCACCTGCGCCAGGCCGGGTCATTGCGCCTGGAGCACAAGCAGGCCTCGCTAGAAGAACTCGGCCAATTGCACGACCCCGTGCTCACCAAAGACGCCATCGCTGGACGCATCAGACGGCTGCTGGCCATGGCCGACAAGCAGGCCCAAACGATGGGCATCCCTGACACTGAAGCCTCGCTGACTCCTGAGATGTTGGCCGAGGATTCTTAACGGCGATTGAACGTTCGGGTTACTTTTCCGTACTCCTGTTGCGTGTCCCCATCTGGGGCCCGAGAGGGGTAGGGTCGGGGTTGTAATCAACCCACTTTTTCAGGAGTGACCAGCTGTGACAGTTCGCGTAGGCATTAACGGTTTCGGTCGGATCGGCCGCAACTTCTTCCGTGCAGTGCAGGCCTCAGGTGCTGACATCGAGATCGTTGCTGCCAACGACTTGATGGACAACAAGTCAATCGCCCACCTGCTCAAGTACGACTCAGTCCTGGGTGTTTTGAAGGACGACGTCTCCGCCACCGAAGACTCGATCACGGTCGGCAACACCACCATCAAGGTCTTCGCCGAGCGCAACCCCGCAGACATCGCGTGGGGCGAGGCAGGCGCTGACATCGTCATCGAGTCGACCGGCATCTTCACCGACGCCACCAAGGCTCGTGCACACATCGACGGCGGCGCCAAGAAGGTCATCATTTCGGCACCGGCTTCCAACGAAGACGCCACGTTCGTCATGGGTGTGAACCACCACGACTACGACCCGGCCAAGCACCACGTGATCTCAAACGCCTCGTGCACCACCAACTGCCTGGCGCCGATGGCCAAGCCCCTCAACGACGAGCTCGGCATCGTCAAGGGCCTGATGACCACCATTCACGCCTACACCCAAGACCAGAACCTGCTCGATGGCCCCCACAAGGACATGCGTCGGGCGCGTGCGGCAGCGTTGTCGATCATCCCGACCTCCACTGGTGCCGCAAAGGCCATCGGCTTGGTGCTCCCGGAGTTGAAGGGCAAGCTCGATGGTTACGCACTGCGCGTCCCGACACCGACTGGCTCCGCAACTGACCTGACCTTCGAAGCTGGTCGTGAGACCTCCGTTGAAGAGGTCAACGCGATCGTCAAGGCTGCGGCCGAAGGTCCGCTCAAGGGCTTCTTGAAGTACACCTCCGACCCGATCGTGTCAGCTGACATCGTGACCGACCCGAGCTCGTGCATCTTTGACTCCGGTCTCACCAAGGTCATCGGCAACCAGGTCAAGGTCGTCGGTTGGTACGACAACGAATGGGGTTACTCCAACCGCCTGATCGACCTGACCGCACTGGTCGGCTCCTCGCTCTAACGATCATGAGCGATCTAGCAACACTTGGTGACCTGCGCGGCAAGCGAGTTCTGGTTCGCTCAGATCTCAACGTTCCGCTCGCTGGGTCCGTCATCACCGATGACGGTCGCATTCGGGCAAGCCTGCCCACCATCCGTGCTCTCGCTGACGCGGGAGCACGGGTGGTGGTCGTGGCCCACCTTGGTCGACCTAAGGGCGCCCCTGACCCGGCGTACTCCTTGGCGCCGGTGGCGACGCGTCTCGGCGAACTTCTGGGAGCGCCGGTTGCCTTTGCC
>Ga0073899_10005562_pt1 | contig 10933 bp, 9 predicted proteins | sample KloWWTmetaKNB5Ph_FD_88975 | JGI IMG/M metagenome (GOLD analysis project Ga0073899, IMG submission 88975) | Active sludge microbial communities from Klosterneuburg, Austria, studying microevolution and ecology of nitrifiers - Klosterneuburg... | ecosystem: Engineered > WWTP > Aerobic digester >...
CCGTTGATGCAACTCCTCAAACACCGGGATGTACGATGAGGCTCGGTGCGCTCCTAACGATCATTTTCCCGTCGCTCCTGTTCGCGCAGTCGGCAAGCACCGTGGTCGGTGTGGACTTGGACACTTCCGTGTTCCGGATCGGCGAACAAGTGCAGTTGAGGATGCGGATCGACCACGACCCAGCGATCCGGTCCATCGAATGGCCTGCGATCGGGGACACCCTGGGTGGTCACCTCGAAGTGGTCGCGGATCGTGGCGTGGATACAATTCCTAGCGACGGCACGCTTCAACGGCAGGAGCGAACGCTGCTGATCACCTCCTTCGATACCGGCTTCTGGGCCGTTCCACCATTCCGTTTCGTGGTGGACGGAAAGCCGATGGAAAGCAAGGCCTTGTTGCTGGAAGTGCGCACGGTCCCACTGGACAGTGCCAGTACCATGCAGGACATCAAGGACATCATCACCCTGCCGTTCAGCATGGGTCATTGGGTGCGGGAACACACAGCTTGGCTCCTCGGAGGCGTTGCTGTGCTCCTGATCCTTGCCCTGCTCGTGTACCTGTTCATGAAGCGTCCCCGACCAACAACGGTGACCCAAGAGCCTACCATCCCTTTGTACCAGCGTGTGCTCGCAGCCTTGGAGACCTTGGAAAAAGAGCGCCTTTGGCAGCAAGGGGATCACAAAGGATATCATTCGCGGATCACGGACCTGTTGCGCGGCTACATCGAAGAGCGCTACCACGTACCAGCGTTGGAAAGCACCACGGACGAATTGATCCGAGAACTCCGCGTAAGTCCGTTGAGTACGGACCAACGCGGGCAATTGGAGAACATGCTCCGGCTTGCGGACATGGTGAAATTCGCCAAGACCACACCTTCATCGGAAGAGAACGAACGCATGATGACCAGCACCGTGCGTTTCGTTAGTGAGACCAGATCCACCAGTGAACTTGTAGGCCATGGGTAGGAAGAAGGACCTCATCCTACTCGTATGCTGGCTATTGCTCGCCGTATTGGGCATCGCCGCAGCGATCCTGTGGGGTACTCGCCGATTCGAAATGGCGGACCCTGCGGCCTATTGGGCCATGCTGTTCCTGATCCCGGCCATCATGCTCTATGTATTGCGAATGCGCCGCCGCAGTGCGATGGTACGGCTGAGCACCTTGCCCGCCTTGATCCACGGCCCCAGTGATCCGCTCGCTCTTTTCCGGCACCTCCCCTTCGCCGCAGGAGTGCTAGGCACCGGACTATTGATCCAAGCCTTGGTGCGCCCACAAAGTGAAGACAATTGGCAAGACGTGCGGCGCGAAGGCATCGACATCGTGATCGCGCTGGACATCTCGGCGAGTATGCTTGCCAAGGACCTTCGGCCGGATCGGTTGGAAGCCTCCAAGCACGTGGCCATGGATTTCATCGATGGTCGGCCCAATGATCGCATCGGATTGGTGGTGTACGAAGGGGAAGCCTTCACTCAATGCCCGATCACCACGGACCACCGCGTTCTGAAGGAGCTCTTCGCCGAAGTGAGGTCAGGCCTCATCGACGGTGGCACAGCCATTGGGACAGGACTAGCAACGGCATTGAACCGTTTGCGCGACAGTGAAGCAAAGAGCAAGGTGGTGATCCTTCTGACGGATGGTGTAAGCAATGCAGGCACCGTTCAACCCAACGATGCGGCACAGATCGCTGAGCAACTCGGCATTCGGGTGTACACCATCGGCGTGGGCACCAAGGGCCAAGCCCTCTCGCCGGTAGCCCGCTACCCGACCGGCCAGTTCCGGTATGAAATGGTGGACGTACAGATCGACGAGGCCACCCTGATGAACATCGCGGACCGCACCGGAGGCAAGTACTTCCGCGCAACCGACGAAGGCAAATTGAAGGACATCTACAACGAGATCGATCGGTTGGAGAAAACACGGATCAAAGTCACCGAGCACCGTGCGAAGAACGAAGAGTACTTCCCATTCCTGTTCTTGGGTTGTGCCTTGTTGGTCACTGGTTTCATTCTGGACCGCAGTATCCTGCATCACTTGGCATGAGGACGAAAGGCACCTATCACTTGGGTACGGCCGCAGCCGCCGTATTGCTTGCGGAGGTCATCGCATTCCTGGCCTATTTAGCGGTATGGTGGATCCTGGACCGCGAGGTGCAAGGATTCCAATGGGGCCATCCGCAGGTCTTGTGGGCGTTGCTCGCAGGCCCGGTACTTACCCTTCTTTTCCTGTTGGACATGGGCTGGCGGAACCGGGCCTTGAAGCGTTTCGCACAAAGCGGAACCTTGGAACGGATGGTGCCCGGCACCTCCACCACCCGCACCGTATTGCGGTTCTTGTTGTTGCGGCACGGGTTGGCATTTGCGGTGGTGGCCATGGCCGGTCCGCAATTCGGTACCCGGTTGGAAGAGGTCAAAGCCGAAGGCATCGATCTGGTGGTGGCCATCGATGTGAGCAGCAGCATGGATTGCCAAGACCTTCGCCCCAGCCGAATGGAGGCCGCCCGTCGCGCGATGGCGCAGTTGATCGATCGCATGCGTGGGGATCGTTTGGGCATGGTGGTCTTCGCAGGGGATGCATTCGTGCAATTGCCCATCACCACGGACCGTTCCGCTGCGAAATTGTTCTTGAACACCGTGAATACGAATGCAGTCGGTACGCCGGGAACAGCGATCGGTGCGGCCATCGAAATGGCACAAGAAAGCTTCAGCGCGGACAGTCCGGGCAGCAAAGCGATCATCGTGATCACCGACGGCGAGAACCACGAGGACGATGCCGAAGGTGCGGCCCGGAAAGCGGCCGGAGCAGGCATCGTGGTACACACAGTGGGCATGGGCACCAGCGAAGGTGGACCGCTCCCGATCATCCGTAACGGCCAGGTGAATGGCTTTCGCAAGGACAACCAAGGGAATACCGTGGTCAGCCGATTGAATGAACCGATGTTGCAACGGATCGCGGCAGCGGGGAACGGGGTGTACATCCGTGCGACCCAAGGTGACAACGGGATACAACGCTTGGTGGATGATCTGCGATCCATGGATACCACCGAAATGGATAGCTATGTCTTCACCGCGCACGAGGATCATTTCCAATACCCGTTGGTGTTGGCCTTGGTGATGTGCGTGCTCGCCATGGCGACCGGTGAACGTCGACATGGAAGGTTGAACTGGACCACGAAACGATGAGGGATCGCTGGACCTATCTCCTATTGCTTCCCGCAATAGCCTGTGGCACGCCTGAAGAGCAGGCGGCGGAGCGGGCGTTGCATGAAGGTGCCGAATCCTACAGAGCGGAACAATACGCAGAGGCTGCAGACCACTATGCTAAGGCGACGCACGACCCACGGGTGACCTACGACTTGGGCAATGCACTGTATCGGATGAGCCTGCTCGATACGGCGATCGTTGCGTACAGTGCCGCGATCGAACGGTCCACGGAGCCCACGGAACAGGCCGTAGCCTACCACAATTTAGGCAATGCATGGAGCCTGATGGCCGATCGTGCGGACAGTGCTTCAAAGGAACTGGACGAGCGGGTCAAAGGCATGAAGATCGAAGGTGATGCCATAGCGGCGAAGGTCCGGCAGATCGTACAGAGGGATTCGTTGGTGGCTGCGCAACGGGCATCGGAACAGCTGGTGGATTCGGCATTGGCGCAAGGTTCCGATGCGTACAAAGGCGCGCTACGTCGCGTTCCAACGGACGAAGAGACCAGACTCAACTTGGCGTTGGTGCAGCGCCGGATCGCTGCGCGCGTTGAGGAAAAGTCCAACGGACCGAACGACCAGAACGATGAAAAGAAGAACGAAGGATTGAGCGAAAAGGCGAAGATGTTGATGCAGCAGGCCGATGAAATGGTGGAACGTTATGAGTTCACCAAGGCATTGAATCTCCTGCGCGACGCACTGAAGACCGACCCTACCTTGCAGCAACGTCAGGACTACATGAACAAACTCGATGTGGTGACCAAAGCCGCAGCAGCCCAATGAAGACCTGGATCGCACTCCTATTATCGCTGATCACTACCTCTTGCTCGGTCCTCGCACAAGTGAGCGCGCAGACCTACTTCGACCAAGCGGGTAAAGAGTTCGTGAAGGTGGACAAGATGCAAGCGCTGCGCACCTTGGACGAAGGCTTGCGCAACCATCCGGACGACCCGAAGTTGTTGAAGCTGGCGGAAGAGTTGATCAAGGAGGACGAGAAGCAACAGCAGGAGCAACAAAAGAAGCAGGAGCAAGAGCAGAAAGAGGATCAGCAGCAGAAAGACAAGCAGGAGCAACAGAAAGAGCAGGAGCAGCAGCAAGAGCAAAAAGAGCAAGAGCAAGAGCAAAAGGAACAACAGCAGAAAGAACAGCAGGAGCAAAAGCAAGAAGAAGCCGGTCCTGGGGAACAGAAGGAAGAGACCGGTGAACCAAAACCTGGGACCATTGCACCACAGGATGCCATCCGTATGTTGGAAGCGTTGGAGCGATCGGAAAAGTCCGTTCAGGAAAAGGTCCGGGCCAAGCGCAGGCCGGCATCTCGTCGTACCATCGAAAAGGACTGGTGAAATGAACGCGATGATCCGAACGTCCCTCCTCCTCCTCCTCCTGCACCTCGCCGGAGCCATGGTGGCACAGGAGATCAGCTTCACCGCCACCGTGGACCGAAACTCCATTGCGGCTGGTGAATACGCGAAACTGACGGTGACCTTGTCCAACAGCCGTGAATCCTTCCAAGCCCCTGACTTCGGCGGATTGGTGGTCGTTCAAGGGCCGTTCGAGAACAGCAGTTTCAACTACGTGAACGGACGGATGAGCAGTTCTGCTGCACGCACTTGGGTACTTACCGGAACGGATCCGGGGAAGTTCACGATCGGTGCGGCGAAGGTGCGGATCGGCAATGGCATCATGCAGACCGAACCCATTGTCATCGAGGTGACCAAAGGAACCGCCAAGCCCAGTGATGCTAGCGAAAGCCAAGGACAACAGCGCGATTCGAATCTCTTCGCTACCATCGCATTGAGCAAAGGGAAAGCCCGCGTCGGCGAACAGGTGGTGGCCACGTACACCTTGTACTCGCGTTACGCGAACATCGAACTCTCGAAGTACGAATTGCCCAAGATGGATGGTTTCTGGGCCGAGGAGATCGATCTAGGAGACACGAATTGGGAGGATCAACTGCGTACAGTGAACGGCCTGCAATACCGTGTTGCGGTGCTGAAACGGCAGGTCCTGTTCCCGCAACGGAGCGGCACACTGCGGATCGCACCCATCGAATTGGAGTGCATCGTGAACCGATCCTTCTTCAACCGCGGTTCATTGGTGAAGGTGCGCAGCAATGTGGTGGAACTGAATGCCTTGGCCCTACCCTCCAACCGTCCGGAAGGATTCAATGGTGCCGTGGGCGAAATGGGCATGACCGTGAAGGTGGATCGCAACACGGTGAAGGCGAACGAGGCGATCTAACTCACCGTCACTTACACCGGTCGCGGCAACTTGAAATTGATCGAAGCCCCGCAATTGAACTTCCCGAATGACTTCGAGGCGTATGACCCGAAGGTCACGGACCGGATCAACGTGACTGGAAGCGGTATGAGTGGGTCGCGTTCGTTCCAATACTTGGTGATCCCACGGCACGAAGGTGGATTCTCATTGGATCCCATTGTCTTCAGTTATTTCGACACACAGCAAGGGGCATTCCGGACCATCCATTCTGATGACCTGACCATTGAAGTGACACCCGGTGATGGCGGCCCTGCAGCGCAGGTGCAGCGCCCCAACAAGATGGATGTGGAAGTGTTGGGCAAGGACATTCGGTACATCCGGACCGGAGATCTGGATCTGGAACCTGCGGGCAAGCACTTGTTCGGTTCCATGCCGTGGCTGCTCGGTATGGGCACGCCAGCATTGGCCTTCCTCCTCTTCTTGGGTTGGAGAAAGAAACAGGCGGCCGACTCGGCAGATGTGGTTGGAACGCGTCGGAAACGAGCGGACAAGGTGGCGCGGGAACGGTTGAACGAAGCCGAACAAGCCTTGCGGGCCAGCGACCGATCCACGTTCTACGATGCACTGGGACGTGCGCTACACGGGTACTTGGGCGACAAATTCGCAATGGGCCCGGCCGAGACCGCAGCAGCCAACATCAAGGACCGATTCACGGCGTTCACCAATGGCGAAGAACTGGCGGCGAGCTACATCGAATTGCTGGAGGCGTGCGACATGGCCCGGTATGCCCCGGTAGAGGATCGACCGCGCCAACAGTTGTACGAGCAAGCCGCCGAGCTGATCCGTAGGACCGAACAAACCGCACGCGCATGAAGACCAAGGCCCTGCTCTTCTTCTTGACCTTCGCGCCACTATGGGCACACGCCATTGCCCGTATTGAAGCCGACAGCTTGATCACCAAGGGTACACGCGCTTATGCCGAAGGGGATCACCGCACCGCACTGGTCTACTTCGACTCTGTTGCCACCACGTATGCTTCGGCATCGTTGTTCTACAACATCGGCAACTGTCACTACAAACTGAATGATGTACCGCACGCCATCCTGTTCTACGAGCGCGCATTGCGCCTAGCGCCGGGAGATGCCGACGTTCGCGCGAACTTGGAACTTGCCCGCCAAAGCGTAGTGGATCGAGTGAATGAATTGCCCTTGTTCACCTTGGGCTCCACGTGGAGCGAATTGCGCGGAGGGCGAGATGCCGACCAATGGGCCAGACGATCGCTATGGGCGGGCTTGCTCTTCTTCGTGCTGCTCTCCGCAGCAGTCATCCTACGTGGTGCATGGCGCAAGATCCTCTATGGGTTCAGTGCGATCGCCTTGTTCGGCACCATCCTCTCCATCGGATTCGCCTCCTATCGTCACCAAGAGGTCACCAGCACGGACGCGGCGATCATCATGGCCCCGAAGGTGGATGTGCGCAGTGAGCCGAGTAATTCGTCCACGGTCCTCTTCGTGTTGCACAAAGGCACCAAGGTCACCGTGCTACAGCAGTCGAACGACTGGAGCGAAGTAAAACTCAGCAACGGCAACGTGGGGTGGATGCCCCCTTCCTCGTTGGAACGGATCTGAGGTCAAGGAAGCTGGGCCACTTTCGTTGCTGTGGGTATCACGCCGCCGATCACACCTAGGACCAGGTCGCGGTCGTTGCTGACACCGGTGTAGCGTGCAACGCCGTCCAAGTTCACATCACTGCTCAAGTATCCCGTTACCGTGTTCGTAGGCACCACTGAACCGATGCTCAGGAGCACCACGTCCCGATCGTTCCCAGTGCCGGTGTACTTCACCGTACCATCGCCGTTCACATCACCGGACCATAACGATCGATAGGATCCGCTCACCGCCACCGCATTGGTCCCGTAGAAGGAAGTGGAACCCACCGTCAGATCCACCACTTGGCCATTCGTGGCGATCGGAGTGTTCACCATCGCTCCCAAGTGATTGCGGTGCCGGATCACCAATTTCTTCCCAACGGTTTGCACGTTGAATGCGACCTGCGGATCGCCTGTGGTAGAGACCACTTGGCCGTTGGCACGCACCAAAGCCGCACGTCGCGCAGCCACCGTATGACCTGCATCGTTGTTCCGCAGCTCCAACAGTACCCAATCCACGATCGCCTGGGTACCCGTGGTGCTCAATAAACCGCTATTCAATGCGACGCTTGAATTCTCCAGTGTGTAGCCCATCGCCGAGAAGGGTTCGGCGGATGGAATGAGGCCTGCTTGGCGCAGATCATCGCGCATCAGTCCGGTCGCGGTATTCAGTGCACCACCGAGGAAGACCTTCGCTCCCACCGTTGTGGCAGCCGGTGCATTGCAACCCGTTCCGGGAACTTTGTAGATGATCTTCGAAGCATAGGCCGCTACGGTCTGTGGGCCAGAAAGCAGGTTCCCGCTCATATCCGCCCAGCATCCGGTGGGTAGGCTGAAGCTCTGCGAACTGGAAAGCTCATTGGCCAAGAGCAAGTGCTCATTCGTAGCCGTGAGCGGCTGAACGGTCACGCGATGCAATTCAACGTTGTCCAGCCAGTAGGTCGGCTCGTTGATCGTATTGGTGAACATCACAACGGATTGCTCCCCGAGGTCGCTTTGGAAGTACAGTTCCATATCGCGGCGGTCCGTATCCAAGGCGATATCCCGTTGGAAGATCGCGTATCCACTGGCCATTTGGCTAACGCCCTTCACCTTGGCCGCAAGTTTCCCTTGCACATTGGACTGGATCGTAAAACGCAACCGGTACCACTGCCCATTCTGCATGCTGAACTGATCCGGATTCCAAAGGTTGAAGGAAGAGCTTTGTGAGGCATTCGGTAGGTAAGCTTTCAGGCAGCCGGCATCCAAACTCGTGGCATCGCGTGTCACTTGTGCATTGGTGGGCCACCCTCCCCAACCGCTCACGTTGTTGGTGAAGCCGCCGTTCAACACCAAGTTGGTGCTGAGTTCGCTCGTCGTACTGTGCGTGGTAGAGCGCAACGGGCTTCGTGTACTGCCGGTCTCGTCATTGCGCACGGTACGCCAGCGCTCCAAGGTGAACGTCTCCACCTGGCTTACACCTAAGTTCCAGTTGCGAATACTGAGTTCGTTGTATGGATTGTACACCTTGTTGTTGGTGAAGGTGCCGAAATCAACATCGCCCTGCTGGTAGCAGTTCCAGATCTCCATGCACAATTGATCTGCCGAAAGTGCGTACAACTGATTGCCCGAATACACGGTGTTGAAAGAGGCGAGATAGAAAGGCGATGTAGCACCAGGTCCATTGTAGTTGGATCGATCCGAGATGTTCAATTGGGTCTTGTTGTTGTATAGCACGTTGTCCTTCACCTGGTTGTTCGTGCTCACCATGGTGTGGTCCACATGGATCCCCATGCTGCAATTGCTCACGGTGTTGCGTTGGATGATACAGTTCTGGATCACTGCATTCCCGAAATAGATACCGGGAGTAATGGTGCCATTCACCGCATAATTGGTCGCCGCACTTTCGATGTTGCCGATGGCATCGCGCACGATGTTGTCCTGGATCACCATGCCGGAACCGTTGTCCCAATAGATGCCGCCACCATCGTTCACCGTGGCGCAGAAGTTGGAGATCACGTTCTTCTCCACCAAGCAGGTCTCCCCAACGAAGATGCCCGAGTTGCCCGTATTATGTATCGTGTTTCCCCGCACCGTATTGGTACCGCCACCCACTCGCATGCCATGGTAACCAAAGGCTGATTCGCCAAGGCCCGGGACCAGAGCGATGTTCGTGAGGGTCGATCCCGAGACGATGGTGTTGTTGTCCAGCACCACGAGTGCAGAGCCGTAGGTTTCGACGTAGGAGTTGTTGGTGTAGGAGTTGCTGGATCCGTAACTGATCACCCCGCTATTCAACTTCTCGAAGCTGCAGCCATTCACGGTGTTGTATGATCCAGAGACCTTCACGCCTGCATCCTTTTGCCCACGGAAGGCGATGTCCTGCACCGTGATCCGGTTCCGCTGCCATTCGATGAAGACCCCACGATCGTGGATCGATGCTTCCACAGTGAGGTTGTTCGGGTTCACACCCGTGGGTGCCCACAAGTAGAGCACACCTGTAGTCGCATCGTGGTACCATTCACCCGGGGCATCCAAGGCGCTCAACTTGTTGCAGAGGAAGAAACCCCAATTGTAACTACCAGCGTTATACGTAAGCGCCGGAAAGGTGATGGACGAACCCGTCTGTGTACCGATCGTGCGGTTCTCATAACACCAATTGGTACTCCGCAGCACCAAGGTCCCGCCATTCCATGTTCCGTTGGATTGCGTGATGTTCGTGCTGGTAAGTTGGGTACTGGTCGCGGTATTCACGCGGCTCCAACCCGTATTCGGTGTGCGGGCCAAGGTCTGCAAGGCTCCGTTCACGAATACATACTTCACGGCCTGTGCCACATTGGCCTTGTAGATGTTCCCGCTGTGCTGGGTCCAACCGGTCACCGGTGCAGCGCCGCTGATCACTGGTAAGGCACCGGTACCGTATGCTCCGATCACGATGTTGGCGGCCGCGGTTCCTGAGGTATACCAAGTCAACTGGCCCACCCAGGTGCCACCACGCTGGAACAACACCTAATCCCCGGCCGTTGCGGTGGTTGCGATCTGCTGTACCCGTGCGATGCTTTTCCACGGCGTAGCTTGGGTAGTACCGTTGTTGCTGTCGTTGCCCGTGGGCGACACATAGTAGACGGTGGCCTGGGCGGTGGTCGCTGCGAGCACGATACCGAGGAAGAGGTGACGAAGGTTCATGGGCGGATCAATTTCGGGGGATCGTGCCGCGAAATTGGCCCCGTTAGTAGTGCTTCAAGCCACTGTGGATCAGCAGGAAATCAACATTTCGACCAGTGGGCGGGCCTACCCGATGGAGGGCTGCATGCGCACCGCGATCCGATGGAAGGCCCCGAGAAACCGATGAAAACAGCTATTCGCATAACGACGATGCTCGATCGATCCAACTGTCTATATTTGCCGCCCCGCCGAACGTGGTGGGACACACCTTGGAGAGGTGGGTGAGTGGCTGAAACCAGTAGTTTGCTAAACTGCCGTACGGGTTATTCTGTACCGGGGGTTCGAATCCCCCCCTCTCCGCAGACATGTTGAAAAGAGATACTACTCGGGGCGTAGCGTAGCCCGGTATCGCGCCTGCTTTGGGAGCAGGAGGTCGTCAGTTCGAATCTGGCCGCCCCGACGAATGAAATGGTCAGCGAACGCTGGCCTTTTTTCGTTGCGCACCTTTGCAATTCGAATTGGTCCTGTAGCTCAGCTGGATAGAGCACCTGCCTTCTAAGCAGGCGGTCGTTGGTTCGAATCCAACCGGGATCACAGGGAAACCCAGTGATCGCCAACTCTCGCGCAGTCCGCCGTACTGTGGATGCGGATGGAGCATCCCGCTTTTTAGCGGGACGGTCGTTGGTTGGATCCAACCGGGATCACAGGTAAACCCAGTGATC
>Ga0073899_10005565_pt1 | contig 10928 bp, 12 predicted proteins | sample KloWWTmetaKNB5Ph_FD_88975 | JGI IMG/M metagenome (GOLD analysis project Ga0073899, IMG submission 88975) | Active sludge microbial communities from Klosterneuburg, Austria, studying microevolution and ecology of nitrifiers - Klosterneuburg... | ecosystem: Engineered > WWTP > Aerobic digester >...
CGGCCTTGCCGCGCAGGCAGATGCCGTTGATTTCAGCGTCGCGGTTGGTCATGGCCGCCGCGGCTTTTTCGATGTCGGCCCAGGTCGGCGCGTCAGGCATGGTCATCCCGGCGGCTTCCATCAGATCCTTGCGATACATGACCATCGAGCTCTCGCCATAGAAGGGCGCAGCCAGAAGATTGCCGTCCACCGTCAGACCGCCAGCAATAGCGGGCAGAATGTCGGCGGCGTCATAGTCGGCGGGCAGGTCATTCAGGCTGACGAGCCAGCCCTGCTTGCCCCAGATCGGAACTTCATAGGTGCCAATGGTCATCACATCATACTGGCCACCGCCGGTGGCGATGTCAGTGGTGACGTTCTGGCGCAGGACGTTTTCCTCCAGCGTCACCCACTCGACCTTGATGTCGGGGTTCTTGGCGTAGAAATCGTCCATCAGGCCTTGCATACGCACCATGTCGCCGTTGTTCACGGTTGCCACGGTGATGGTGGTTTCGGCCATCGCGCCCGTCGATAGGGCGCACAAGGCCGTCGCGCCAAGAAGCGCGCGAAGTGTCATGGTCATCGGTTTCCTCCCACAGAAGCGATTGAGCATTTCATCGCTTAGTGAGCAATTACCCATCAACTGAGCGAATCGTCAAGATTGTTTTTGGCCGAATGTCTGTAGCCGCCCCACCCCGGGGCGTCATACCAAGGTCGTTCGCTCTTGCCGCTTTGTTAGTCGAGCGCCAACAGAGCGCGCGCAGTGTCTTCGTCGGTAACAAGTGCATTCAGGATCCGCCCCCGCAGCGCACCGGCGAGGGCCAGCACCTTGGACGGTCCGGCCGCGACCCCTACCGCAGGTCGGTTCAGATGAGGTTCGACACGGATGCCACCGGTGCGCTGGGCGGTGCCGACGTCGATATAGTGCCCGTCGCCATCATAGACCCAGCCCGCAACCTCGCCCGCCGCGCCCGCCTTTTGCATGCGGTGCAGCTCCTGGTCGCTGACAAAGCCGTCCGCCAGCAGGGGCGCATCGTTCGACAACTGACCTACGCCGGCAAAAACCACATCTGCCCCCCGCGCCAGTTCCATAACCCGGCGCACCGGCGGCAGAGCCGCGAAAGCTGCATTTTCCTCGGGCGTGGGGGAGATAACGGGGATGGGCAACGGGTAGTGCGGCGCGCGCACCTTGTCGGCAATGCGCATGACGACATCGAAGAACGAAGCCGACCCGTCCGGCGCGATATTGCCATTGAGCGACACGAGCCGGTGCTGGGGTGCGTCAATGGGTTCCAACTCGTCAATCATGCCGCGCATCGCGCGCCCGGTTCCGAAGGCAATCACCAGCGGTTCCGGCCTGCGCAAGAACCGTTCGAGTTCGGCAGCGGCGGCGGCGGCGATGGCGCGCACCGGATCGCCCCCCTGCCCAAGACCGGGCGCGACCCGGCAGCGCAGAAGGCCGAAGCGGTCGGTCAGGGCCTGCTCAAGGTCAAGACAGACGCCGATGCGGTGATTTAGCCGCACATGGATCAGGCCTTCGGTCATCGCCCGGCTGACCAGACGTTGCGCGCGCTGTCGGCTGACACCAAGTTCGGTCGCGATCTGATCCTGGGTTAAACCGCCGACATAATAAAGCCAACCGGCGCGGGCGGCATCGTCCTGCGGCGTTGGTTCGCTGTCATGTCGGCTCATTTCATATTCCTCAGGTCCGGGGCAATCTGGAAGAATTCGCCGAAGGACGCAAATCGAAGGGCCGGACGGGCGTCTTGGGGTTCTTCCGGAGTATCTTGCCCCATATGACTGCCACCGATGAAACGCCAGACCTCCATTCCGGCCGCATGGGCGGCACGGATACCTGTCAGGCTGTCTTCAATGACAAGGCAGGCGGCGGGTGGTACGCCCATGCGTCCGGCAACATGCAAGAAGAGATCGGGCGCAGGCTTTCCGCGCGCCACTTCGGACGCGGTGAAGGTGACAGTGCCGAGCATATCCCAAAGCCCGACAAGCCGCAGTGACATTTCAACCCGTCTGGGGCTAGAGGACGTGGCAACGCAGAAGGGAATGCCCAGATCCGCGATTATGTCCTTCACGCCGGGCATGATCTTCAGCTCCGTCCTGAAGCTCTCCAGCAGTCGGTCACGATATTGGCCATCGAACTCCGGCGGCAGCTGCAATCCGAACTCACTGCGGATCTGGTTCATAACGGTCGGGTAGCTACGGCCCAGGAAATGCCGCGCGACATAGGCCAGGTCGATAGTTACGCCGAGAAGCGCTAGTTCCTTGACCAACATCCGGGCGCTGATGATCTCGCTATCGATCAACACACCATCGCAATCAAGGATAAGAAGGTCGTAACTGGGGCGCATCTTTCGATCCTGAAACCGTTCTTCACACCATCCGTCGCGTCTGGTTGATTTGCAAGAATTCCACAGGACTATGACTGGTTCTCCCTAGAGTGCGCTTCTATCATGGCCCAAAGACGGAGAGGACCATGCCCGACTACAAAGCCCTCGCGGCGGCAATCGAAAGCCTGACCCATGGCGAGACAGACGAGGTGGCACTGATGGCCACGGTCGCCTGCGAGGTGCATCATTCTGACGACCGGTTTGACTGGACCGGCTTTTATCGGGTGACGGGGCCGGAACTTCTGAAGATCGGTCCCTATCAGGGTGGACACGGCTGCTTGGTCATTCCGTTTGCACGTGGGGTCTGCGGCGCGGCGGCGCGAACAGGTCAGGTGCAGCTTGTCCCCGATGTTGATGCCTTTCCGGGTCATATTGCCTGCGCCTCCTCAACCCGTTCGGAAATCGTGTTGCCGGTCTTCGGCGCAGGCGGACGGCTGATCGGGGTCTTCGACATTGACAGCAACCAACCCGCCGCCTTCACCGAAGTGGACGCCCGCGAACTGGCTTCGATCCTCGCGTCGGTTTTCGTCCGCGTCTGACGGAAACGGCACTGCATCAAAGCGGCAGCGTGGCAGGCTTAAGCATGGCTCATGAAACGACCCATCCCGGTTCCTGTCTTTGCGGCGCGGTGACGTTCATTGCAACCGGCCCGCTGCGGGACGTGATCGCCTGCCATTGTACCCAGTGTCGCCGGACGTCAGGCCACTATTGGGCGGCAACTTCCGTGCCGCTGGAGCGGTTCGAACTGACCTGCGATGTCGGACTGGCGTGGTTCCGATCATCGGAAAGCGCGGAGCGCGGCTTTTGCAGCCACTGCGGCGCAAGTCTATTCTGGCGGCCCGAAGGCGAGGGGCGTATGGGGTTTTCGCCCGCCGCGCTGGATGATGATCCGCCGATCCGGCTGACCCAACACATCTATACCGAAGATGCAGGCGACTATTACGTCCCGGAAGGCCCGCCGCCCGCGCCCGTCGCGGGTGTTCAGACTCTCGATTGCGCCTGTCTGTGTGGGGCGGTGCATTTCACCCTGCCGGGCCCAGCCGGTCCGGTGACTGCCTGCCACTGCCGACAATGCCGCAAGCTTTCGGGGCATTATTCCGCGTCATTCGATGCGGACGAAGCGCGGGTGCAGTGGCTTGGTCGCGGCTCGCTCGCAACTTACGCCACGCCTGGCGGCGGGCAGAGGGGGTTTTGCAATCGCTGCGGCTCTAGCCTGTATTTCCGCTCGGCCAAAGGCGAGTTTTCGGTGGAGGCAGGGGCAGTGACCGGCCCCACTGGCGGCTCACTCAGCGAGCATATTTTTGCTGCGGCGAAAGCCGCCTACTACGAGATAGACGACGGGCTTATTCAGTCCTGAAGCCTGCGGCTGGGAACCCAAGCGTAACCGTTGGCGCACAGAATGTAACATTCCCTGAGCCCGTGGGGTTTGTTCGCGGGCGCTTGTAACACGAGGGCGTCGGGGCACAATGCTGCACGGGCGGCGGCCTCATCGGGGTCCGTTTCATAAAGGCGAAACTCAGCCCCAGCACCGCGCGGTCCGGCCTCTGGCAAAAGCGACAGAAGCGGGTTCGATCCATAGGTTGGATCGGCGTGAAGCTGAAAGATCTGGCCATGATAGGTCATGATCGCGAAATTGTCAGAGAGGCGATGAGCCTTCATGTCGAAGACCTGCGCCAGAAAAGCAGCCTCTGCCCGAACATCACGAACAAGGATGTTGAGGCCAATTCCTTTAAGGGAGCGCCCGAAATCTTCGGGGGTCACGGTTTCGAAATCCACGGGCCAACTCCCTGACTGCGGGGGAATGGTTGCACCCGCAAGCGGCACTGTCAAACCTGCAGGCGGCATTGCGCGGCTGACACAAGCGCCTTAGCCTGCAGGTCAGGAGTTGGGGGCGGGAAACGCGAATGTTGGATGTGATCGCGGCTTTCCCGCGTGAGGTGCTGCTTGGTTTCCTGGCTGCGGGGTTGCTTTTGAATTTGACGCCGGGCGCGGATGTGATGTTTGCCACGGCTTCGGGCCTGTCGGGCGGGCCGCGCGTGGGCGCGGCGGCGGGCCTTGGCGTTGGTTTGGGCGGGTTTTGGCATGTGGGCCTTGCCACGCTTGGCCTAAGCACCCTGATCGCGACGGTGCCTGTGGCGCTTGTTGCGCTCAAATGGCTGGGGGCCGCCTATCTGCTGTGGCTGGCCTGGGTAAGCTGGACGGCTGGCCCTCCGACATCGGGTCAGGGTGGCCTGACGGTACAAGCGGCCATCTGGCGCGGTTTCGTCACCAACGCGCTGAACCCGAAGGTTGCGCTTTTCATCCTGGCCTTCCTGCCACAGTTCGCGGATGCGGCGCGCGGACCGATCTGGCAGCAGATCCTGTTTCTGGGGGTGATCTTCACCCTGACGGGCACCTGCGTGACGGCGGCTTACGGCGCGTTGGCGGGGCTATTGCGGGCCTCGCTTGCCACTCGTATGTCGCTTCTGAACAAGGTTGCGGGTGCAATGCTGGCCATTCTGGCGGTACGGATCATCACGAAATAGGAAAACGGCATGGCTGAAATTACGCTTTTGGATGGTGGCATGGGGCAGGAACTGATCGCGCGTTCGGGCGATGCGCCGACACCCCTGTGGGCGACGCAAGTGATGATGGATCATCCTGGGCTCGTACAGGCGGTTCATGCCGATTACTTCATGGCGGGTGCATCAGTTGCGACCACCAACACCTACGCGGTCCACCATGATCGGCTCGTGAAATTCGACCTTGATGACCGGTTTGAAGCCCTGCACGCCCAAGCCTTGTCTGAGGCCGCGGCAGCCCGTGCAGCGCACGGGTCGGGGCGTATCGCTGGATCACTAGGGCCTCTTGGCGCATCCTACCGTTCCGATGTGCTGCCCGAACATCGCAAGGCCGTTGCGCTTTATGCTGAGGTCGCGGGCCTGCTTGCGCCGCAGGTTGATTTCCTGATCGCCGAAACCGTTGCTTCGCTGGACCATGCGCGTGCGGTGTTGGAAGGCGCGCGGGGGGCGGGCAGGTCGGTGTGGCTTTCGGTGACGGTGGATGACGAGGACGGCAAGATCCTGCGGTCCGGCGAGGCGGTGGCGGACCTTGGCCCGATGCTGACGGAAGGCGGAGCTAGCGCGGTTCTGGCAAACTGCTCCGCGCCTGAGGCAATGGCCGATGCCCTGCGCATCTTTGCCACGTTTGGCTTGCCTTACGGGGCCTATGCCAATGGCTTTCAGCAGATCACCAAGGACTTCTTGAAGGATAATCCGACCGTTGATGTGCTGCATGCGCGCCCGGAACTCACCCCAGCGCGCTATGCCGATTTCGCGCTGAAATGGGTTGGCATGGGCGCGACGATCATCGGCGGCTGCTGCGAGACGACGCCGGCCCATATCGCCGAAATCGCCCGGCGGCTGAAGGCAGAAGGGCACCGGGTCGTCTGATTTTGCACCCGCAGGTGGCGCATGCTAAGGGCGGGCCATGTCCGATTTTCACTACGCCCCGCCCGTTGAGCCCGTCCGCGTGATCCATGTTGATCACGAGGTTCTGCTGGTTGACAAACCGGCGGGGCTTTTGTCGGTGCCGGGCAAGGGTGATCATCTGGCCGATTGCATGATCGCGCGGGTCCAGAAGCTTCACCCTGAGGCGCTCCTGGTCCATCGGCTTGACCTGGACACATCGGGCGTGATGGTCTTTGCCCTGACCCGTCATGCGCAGCGTGTCCTTGGCGCGCAGTTCGAGGGACGGCTGACCAAAAAGGTCTATCGTGCCCGTCTGTGGGGGCATCTTGCCCCCAAGGAAGGCCGTGTCGATCTGCCGCTGATCGTCGACTGGCCGAACCGCCCGCGCCAGCATGTGAACCATGAAACCGGAAAGTCCGCGCAGACCGACTGGCGGGTTCTTGGGCATGACCCGGATGGCACGACGCGTGTGCGGCTTTACCCCCTGACCGGGCGCAGCCATCAGCTGCGTGTTCACATGCAAGCGCTAGGCCATCCGATCCTGGGCGATCCGCTTTATGCCGAAGGGGCGGCGCGGGCGTTCCCGCGCCTGATGCTGCATGCCGAATCCTTACGCTTTCGCCACCCCGAGAGCGGTAAGGGCATGAGCTTTTCGGCGCCTTGCCCCTTTGCCTGATCCGCGCCTGTTTGCGGAACCTTAAGCTTTCGCGCGCATGGATGGCCCCCGGGGTGCGGTGGAAAGGGGTTTCCGCTGCCTAAGGCTGGGGTTCGATCATGCTTATGTTTGCTGGGCTTATGGGCTTGGTGCTGACCGCGTCGGTTCTTGATGCCGCGTCCGGTCTTTTCGAAGACGATTCAACGCCGGAGGGCGACCCTGAACCGGAGCGGAATACTGGCTCTGCGACAGCGCCAGATGCTGAAGAGGGCGGGGAGCCGGACGAGGATGATCCCGACAGGATCGGAATCGACGGCACACCGCTTGCCGACATTCTGGTCGGCACCGGGCAGGATGACCGGATCACTGGCGGCAATGGCGATGACCAGATCGGCGGCTATCAGGGCGACGACAGCCTTTCCGGCGATGCGGGTGACGACGACCTGCACGGGATGGAGGGGCGCGATACGCTTGAAGGTGGCGCCGGCAAGGATACGCTGTCGGGGGGCGATGACGCGGATCTGCTGGCGGGCGATGCGGGCGATGACAGTTTGGCCGGGCAGATGGGTGACGATACGCTCGATGGCGGGGCAGGCAATGACACGCTTTTGGGCGGGCAGGGCGCCGACCTGCTTTCCGGCGGTGACGGGGCGGATGCGCTGGGCGGTGGCGACGGCGCCGACACTCTGGCGGGGGGGCTGGGCTCCGATGCGCTGACCGGGAACGGCGGTAACGATCTTCTGTCCGACCGCGACGCGCCCGATGCGCTGGTCCGGGATTATCTGGATGGCGGGCAGGGCGATGACACGTTGACTGCCGGTCAGGACGACTGGCTGACAGGTGGCGAAGGCGCGGATGATTTCATCCTGAACGACTGGTTGAGCGAGCCGCACGGCGCCGCGACCATCGGGGACTATGACGCCGAAAGCGATCAGATCGTGGTGGTCTATGATCCTGCGCACTATCCCGATCCACAGCTTTCGGTGGCACCGGTGGCGGCGACTGGCGGGGATATGGGCGTCTATCTGAATGACGTTCTGGTGGCGCGAGTGCTGGCCAGCCCCGATCTGACGGTGGCCGACCTGCAGCTTCTGCCGTCAGGCGCTGGGGGCTGACCCCGCCCGGCATTCACCCTTTCCTTTCGGGTGATTCTCGCCTATGAGCGCCCATCCGCGCAACCTTGCGGACACTCCACGGGCCTTGCTGGACGACATCCCGGCCTGCGCCATAACCCCTTTTGAAAAGGAGATCCCGATGTCGATCACGGTTGAAGAAAAAAACCGCCTGATGAAGGAGTATGCGACCAAGGAAGGCGACACCGGTTCGCCCGAAGTTCAGGTCGCGATCCTCAGCTCGCGTATTGCCACTCTGACCGAGCATTTCAAGACCCACGTGAAGGACAACCATTCCCGCCGTGGTCTTCTGATGATGGTCGCCCAGCGCCGCAAGCTTCTGGACTATCTGAAGAAGAACGATGAAGCGCGCTATGCCAAGCTGATCGAACGCCTCGGCCTGCGCCGCTGAGCCTGTCGGCAAGGATTTAGGAACGCCCGCGTTGAAAGACGCGGGCGTTTTCGTTTGACGTCGCGTCTTTGTTGACCCGCACGTAAGGGGTGGAGCAGATTTGACCACACCCGTTCAAATCGCGAGAGCCACCATGATCTCTACCCTGCGTGTCCTGATGCACATGGGCAGCCTGCAACGGCTGGCGTCCTTCTGGCTTGTGGCGGTCATTATCTCCGTCTGGAATTGGACGCCTTGGCTGGTGCTGGCAGTGGCCTATGGGGTGATCCTGCAGTTCTTCGTCGAATATGCGATGCACCGTTTCCTTCTGCATCGTAAGCCACCGACCGAGCAAGGCATCTTCAACACGCTCTACCGCAGCCATATCGGGCATCACGAATTCCCCTCCGACCCCGAGCTGTTCACCGGCGATGACCATTGGTATCCGGTACGCTTCGGCCTGATTTCGGTCGCGCTGCACACGCTGGCGCTCTGGCCCTTTCTCGGTCTCGCCCCCGCTTTCACCTTCGCCTTCGCCGGGCTTTTCTTGGGCTCGGTCACGGCCTTCGCCTTCTATGAATATTGCCACACGCTTGCGCATCTGAACGTGCCCAAGGGCTGGCTGGGCGAGCGGATCACCCGCGAACATCTGGCGCACCACTATCAGGACCATCACGCGACCTATCACGTGAGCTTCGGAATGGGCTGGATTGACCGGCTGTTCGGCACCGGCCACAACCCCGAGGTCGCCAAGGCCCGCTTCGACCGCAAGACCCTCCTGTCGATGGGCATGGACCCCGAGGACCTGCGGCTGGCGACGGCCCGGAAGGCCTATGGCCTGCCGCCCCGGCCGGGGATGAAGCGGGCGTAGATCCCTCAGCTAGCGGTCACGAAGTTCAATTCAGAGAGGTCGACGCGATACCGAGATAGAATTGAAGGTTTTCTTCTACGTGCTTTTCGAGGGCGGAGACTATGTCAGCTTCGGCCGCGTCGGTAAGGCAGTCGAATTCATCGCAGTCATCCGTCCAAACCTCCTCCACGCGGCGCCAGCGGCCTTCTTGGTCCGATATCGGCAAATCGCCTCCGATTTTTTCAATCACTTGACCGAGGTCCTTCGCCGCAACATACGCGCCGATCTGTTCGAGAGCTTGTCGAACGTCCGTTGTGGAGATCTCGTAGCTATCGGTAAGAAAGCTGTTTATGCCGCCACTTAAGACCCCGTTCATGTAGCGGCGAGCGATCGCCGCCGACCGCCTCGCGTCACCTGGCGGAAAAGAAGTCGGCTTAAAACTCAGTACGAAGTTGTTCCAAGCTTCGTCGATGACATTGTTCGGCAAATTGCCCACTCCAAGGATTCCTGCATCTGAATAGCCGTAGCAAAGGCGGGCGACAACGCGCACGACGAATATTGTCTCCGATAGCTTTTGCCTGAACTGCTGGCTTCCCGCTTCCCAACTCCCCGGTTTTCCTGTATGGCGCCCTCCATCTGTGACGTGAGGCCCGCCCCCGGCCGCATGCAAAGGATAGGGGGCGGCGGCAATGGGGCCGCCATTCAGAACGGAGGACCGGCAGGGGCCGGGATGCCTCCTTGAGGAAACGATAGATGTTCAATGTGACGAAGAAATCCATCCAGTGGGGCGATGAAACGCTCACTCTGGAAACCGGGAAAGTTGCGCGCCAGGCCGATGGGTCGGTGATTGCGACGCTCGGTGAAACGCAGGTCATGGCCAACGTGACCTTTGCGAAGTCCCCGAAGCCCGGTCAGGACTTTTTCCCCCTGACCGTGCATTATCAGGAAAAATACTATGCCGCGGGCAAGATCCCCGGCGGCTTCTTCAAGCGCGAGGCGCGGCCTTCGGAGAAGGAAACGCTGACCTCCCGCCTGATCGACCGGCCCTGCCGCCCGCTTTTCGTTGAAGGCTTCAAGCATGAAGTTCTGGTGATGGCGACGGTTCTGTCGTGCGATCTGGTAAACGATCCCGACGTCGTGGCGATGATCGCCGTTTCGGCGGCGCTGACCATTTCGGGCGTGCCGTTCATGGGCCCGATCGGTGCGGCGCGCGTTGGTTTCTCCAACGGCGAATATGTGCTGAACCCGGCGATGGACGATATGCACAACCTGCGGTCCAACCCCGACCAGCGCCTTGATCTGGTCATTGCGGGCACCAAGGACGCGGTGATGATGGTCGAATCGGAAGCCTATGAGCTGACCGAGGCGGAAATGCTGGGCGCGGTGAAGTTCGGCCATGCGCAGATGCAGCCGGTGATCGACCTGATCATCGACTTCGCAGAAATCGCGGCAAAGGAGCCTTTCGACTTCTCGCCCCCCGACCTCTCGGCGATCTACGGCAAGGTCAAGGCCGCGGGCGAAGTGCAGATGCGCGCCGCTTTTGCGATCCGTGACAAGCAAGAGCGCACCAATGCGATTGCGGCGGCTGTGGCGGCAATCGTGGCTGCCCTGTCGGAAGAAGATCAGAAGGATGCCAACCTTGGTTCGGCAATCAAGAAGCTGGAATCGTCGATCCTGCGTGGCGATGTCGTGAAGAACGGCACCCGCATCGACGGCCGCGACACCAAGACCGTCCGTCCGATCGTCGCCGAAACCGGCATCTTGCCGCGCACTCATGGTTCGGCGCTGTTCACCCGTGGGGAAACCCAGGGCCTGGTCGTCACCACGCTGGGCACCGGCGAGGATGAGCAAATCATCGACGCACTGAACGGCAATTCGCGTTCGAACTTCCTGCTGCATTACAACTTCCCGCCCTATTCGGTTGGCGAAGTTGGCCGCGTGGGGTCGCCCGGCCGTCGCGAGATTGGCCATGGCAAGCTGGCTTGGCGCGCACTTCAGGCGGTTCTGCCGGCGGCGACCGACTTCCCCTACACGATCCGTGTGGTGTCGGAGATCACCGAATCGAACGGGTCCTCCTCGATGGCGTC
>Ga0073899_10005566_pt1 | contig 10927 bp, 10 predicted proteins | sample KloWWTmetaKNB5Ph_FD_88975 | JGI IMG/M metagenome (GOLD analysis project Ga0073899, IMG submission 88975) | Active sludge microbial communities from Klosterneuburg, Austria, studying microevolution and ecology of nitrifiers - Klosterneuburg... | ecosystem: Engineered > WWTP > Aerobic digester >...
ACGCGCCACCGGCCGCCTGCCACGCCCATCACATCATCCCGTGGTACCGGGGCGGTCCGACCGCCCTGTGGAACCTGGTGCTGTTGTGCCCCCACCACCACGGCATCATCGAACCCGGCCGCGCCCCCACCGCCGCCCGGTGGACGCTGGCCCTGCGTGCCGCCGGGATATCCGAGATCCGGCCACCCCGACGCGTCGACCCCACCCAACGACCACGCCTCCACGCCCGCTTCCACACCCAGACCGCACCACCCGGCTGATCCCCAACGATCCCTGAGCTGGGCGACGCGCCGACCTGTGGGCACGATGCTCGACCGCTGAACCCGAACGACCACGTCACCGCAACGATCCCTGAACAGACGACGAGCCATCAGCGGCGTCAGCCGGCTTCCCGAAGGCCACGGCATGTCCTAACCTTCTCGTGTGAGCACAAGAGGTCGCAGTGTCGCGGCCGTGTCGCTGACCGGACGGTCCCGGGCACCACTGCTGCTGGCCTGCTTCGCCCTCGTCGCGTCGCTGATGGCCAGCTGCACTGGCGCGCCGGTCGGGCGGCCCGCCGCGGCTCCCACCGTCCGGATTGCGACCCTGAAGGGGCCGACCGGGGTCGGCATGGTGCACCTGATGCAGGCCCAGCGCGCGGGCACCGCGACGAACGACTACTCCTTCACCGTGACCGATTCGCCGGACGAGGTCGCGGCCAAGGTCGCCAGCGGGGACGTCGACATCGCCGCCGTGCCCACCAATCTCGCCGCCGCGCTGTATGCCAAGACCTCCGGCGGTGTGCAGCTGCTCGCCGTCAACACCCTCGGAGTCCTGTACGTGCTGGAGAACGGCTCGAGCATCCATTCCGTCGCCGACCTGAAGGGCCGGACGATCTACGCCAGCGGCCAGGGCGCCAACCCCGAGTACGTGATGCGCTTCCTGCTGCAGCAGAACGGGCTCGATCCCGACACCGACGTCACGCTGGTCTTCAAGAGCGAGCACGCCGAGGTGGCCACGCTCGCCGCGCAGGGCTTCGCAGCGGTCGTCCTGTTGCCGGAACCGTTCGTGACCACCGCCAGCCTGAAGAACCACGATCTGCGCGTCGCGCTCGACCTCACCGCCGAATGGGCGAAGGTGGTCACCGGCGGGAGCCAGCTGATGATGGGCGGGGTGATCGCCCGCACCGACTTCGTGGCAAAACACCGCGCGGCCGTCACCGCCTTCCTGACCGAGTACCAGGCGTCGATCGCGAAGGCGACAACCGACGTCGACGGCACGGCAGCGCTCTGCGAGGAGTTCGCGATCATCCCCAGCGCCGCGGTCGCGAAACTCGCGCTCCCCCGGCTCGGCCTCACCTACCTCGCCGGAGAGCAGCTGGAGACCGGCATCAAGGGCTATTTCCAGGTGCTCTATGCTGCGAATCCCAAGTCTCTCGGAGGAGTGATCCCTGATTCCGGGTTCTTCTTCACGGCGCAGTGAGCGGACGCGAGGTGAGCGGACGCGCGGGGCGCTGTTCGCGGTAGCTGCGGCCCTGTTCTGGGTGGGGGTCTGGCAGCTGGCGAGCGTGCTGGTGGGCCAGGAGTTGCTGGTACCCGCGCCGGCCGTGGTGGGGGCAACGCTCCTCGGGATGGCTGCCACACCCGGGTTCTGGGCTGTCACCGGCTGGTCGCTGCTGCGCATCCTGGCCGGTTTCATCGCCGGGGTCGTGGCCGGCTGCGGGGCCGCTGCGCTCACCACCCGCTTCCGGCTCGTCGACGCCGTGCTCTCCCCGGCGCTGCGGGTGGTGCGCGCGGCTCCCGTGGCCTCGTTCGTCATCCTCGCACTGGTCTGGATCCCCACGGGCCGGCTGCCGGCCTTCATCGCGTTCACCATGGTGGTCCCGGTGGTCTGGGACACCGTGGCCGAGGGTCTGCGCCGCCAGGACCGCGCCCTGCTGGAGCTGGCTACGGTGTTCCGGTTCGGCTGGTGGCAGACCGTGCGACGCGTCCGGATCCCCTCGCTGCTGCCCTACCTCAGCACCGCCGCTGCGACCGGCATGGGACTGGCCTGGAAATCGGGTATCGCGGCCGAGGTGATCGCCCGACCCCCGCTGTCGATCGGGGGCCAGCTGCAGGACGCGAAGGTGTACCTCGACACGCCTGCCGTCTTCGCCTGGACGATCACCGCCGTGGCCCTGAGCCTCGCCCTGGAGCGGCTGCTCCGGAGGCTGCTCGGCCGGTGGAACGGCCCGGCTCCCGAACGGCTGGAGCCGGCAGGAGGTCCCGGCGATGCCCGTCCTTGAGTCGGTGGACTTCGCCTACCGTGCCGACCGGCCGGTGCTGCGCGGGTTCTCGCTGGCGCTCCCTGAAACCGGGACGGTGTGCCTGCTGGGCCCCTCCGGCTGCGGGAAGACCACGGTGCTCCGGGTGCTGGCCGGCCTCGAGACCGTCCAGGCCGGAACCGTCTCGGGCCTGGCCGGACGCCGGGTCTCGATGGTCTTCCAGGAGAACCGCCTGCTGCCCTGGGAGACCGCCCGCCAGAACGCGAGCACCAGGGACGACGCCGGGACCGGGGCCGCCTGGTTGCAGGCGCTCGGGCTGGGAGACAGCCTCGACCGGCGTCCCGGTGAGCTGAGCGGCGGCATGGCCCGGCGCGTGGCGATCGCCCGCGCGCTGGCGGCACCGTCCGACCTGTTGCTGCTCGACGAGCCGTTCGCCGGCCTGGACGAACCGACCTGGCAGGACGCGGCCCGGCGGATCGCCGCCGTCGGCGCCCACCGTCTCACCGTGCTGGTGACCCACGTGCCCGACCACGCCGCAGCGCTGGGGGCAGCGATCGTCAGGCTGGACGGGCCACCGCTGCGGGTGGTCAGTTGATCGGCATCGTGGGCGGCACGACCGCATGGTCGCCGAACGCCGCATAGGTGGTGTGCAGCAGGTGGTGTGCCGCCTCCGAGTTGGGCTCGCCGTAGAAGTCGTCGTAGAGCCGGTGGATGTCGGGGTTCTCCTGGGAGCGTCGGTACTTGCTGGAGCGGTCGATGCTGAAGAGGACCTCGGTTCGTTCGCGGAGTTCACCGACCTTCGCGGGCGCCGGGTTGCCGGCGCCGTCGATGCAACCGCCGGGGCATGCCATGATCTCGACCAGGTCGTAGCCGGTGTCCTCCCCGGCGATGACCCGCCTGATCAGCGGCTCCGCGTTGCCCAGCCCCGAGATCACGGCGACCCGGACGGTCGTCCCGGCAGCGGTCACGGTGGCGTCCCGGACGCCCTCCAGCCCTCGCACCGCATGGAACTCGAGCTGCTCGGTCTGCTTCTCGCCGGTGAGCTTCTCCACCGCCATCCGCAGGGCTGCCTCCGCGACACCGCCGGACGCCCCGAAGATCACCCCGGCGCCGGTGACCCGCGCGTACGGCTCGTCGAAGCTGTCGGGCGCGACCTCGTCGGGGTTGAGCCGGATCATCTCCATCATCTCCATGAACTCGGTCGTCGTCAGCACCGCGTCGACGTCCCGGATCCCCTCCGGCGCGAACTCGGGCCTCGCCGCCTCGTACTTCTTGGCCAGGCACGGGACGATCGACACCACGTAGAGGTCGTCCAGCGAGATGCCGTACCTCTGCGCGAAGTGCGTCTTCACCGTGGCGCCCATCATCTGCTGTCGCGATTTGCAGCTGGAGAGGTGCGGGATCAGCCCGGGGTAGCGCTTCTCGACCAGGTTCACCCAACCCGGACAGCACGACGTGAACTGCGGCATCACCCCGCCACTGCCGATCCGGTTCAGGAACTCCGTGGTCTCCTCCATGATCGTGAGGTCAGCGGCGAAGGAGAAGTCGAAGATGCGGTCGAAGCCCACCGCCCGCATCAGGCCGGCGACGAACGGCGACGCCTCCTCCGGCGACTTCCCGTACCTCGCGGCGAGCACGCTGCGGGGGGCGGGTGCGACGAAGCCGACCACGACCTTGGTGGGGTCGTTGATGGCGGCGAAGACCCCGGGACGCTCCCGCACGTAGTCGAGCGCTCCGCACGGGCAGGCCGTGACGCACTGGCCGCACGACACGCAGTCGGTGTCGATCAGCGGCCGGCCGTCGTGGGTGCCCACCGTGAGGTGCCCGTTGCGGAACTGGTAGGCCAGCACGGCCGGGCCCTCGATCTCGGCGCACGCGGCGACGCACCGCCCGCACGAGATGCACTTGTTGTGGTCGCGGATGATGAACGGGTGGTCGCGGACGATCGGCACCCGCGGCCGCACGTGCAGCGGCTCGGTGAACGTGACGAGCTGCCTGGTGGCCACCTTGCGCAGGTCGCAGACGAACCGCGCCTTGCACCCACAACGCAGGCACCGGGCAGCCTCGGCGCGGGCGTCCGCCTCGGTGTAGCCGGTCTCCACCTCGCCGAAGCCGGTCATCCGCTCAGGGACGGGGACGGCGGGCATCGGGTGCCGCACCAGGCGGGGCCGGGCCTCGAACTCGTCGCGGCCCAGATCCTCCAACGAGCCGCGGCTGCAGTTGTACGCTGCCGGCTCGCCACGCACGTAGCCGCGGGTGACGAACTGGTCCATCGCCCACGCCGCCCGGCGGCCGGCGGCCACCGCCTCGATCACCGTGGCCGGGCCGGTGACGCAGTCACCGCCCGCGAAGATCTTCGCCTCGGACGCCTCCATGGTGGAGCCGTCCACGTCGACGTCGCCCCACTTGTTCAGCCGCACGGGAAGGTCGTTGTAGAGGAACTGGGTGTTGGTGCTCTGCCCGATCGCCCCGATGATCATCGATGCGGGCAGTTCGAAGTCGCTCCCCTCGACCGCGATCGGGCGGCGGCGTCCGGAACGGTCCGGCTCGCCGAGCGTCATCTCCAGGCAACGGAGCGACAGCCCGTCGCCGATCTGGCGAATCGCGGTGGGGGCGGCGAGAAAGCGCAGTTCGACGCCCTCGGCCTCGGCGTCGGCGACCTCGTGCGGCTCGGCCGGCATCTCCTCGCGCGTGCGGCGGTACAGCAGCACCACCCGTCCGGCCCCACGCCGCAGCGGTGCGGGCGCAGTCGATCGCCGTGTTGCCGCCGCCGACCACCACCACCATCCCTCCCGGATCGGGGTCGGTTCCCTTGGTGACCTGTTCGAGGTACCGGATGCCGGTCAGCACCCCTTCGGAGTGCTCCCCCTCCAGGCCCAGCGGGGTGGGGGTCCAGGAGCCGATGGCAAGGTAGACGGCGTCGAAGTCGGCCCGCAGGTCCTCCAGCCGCAGGTGCGTCCCGATCGCCCTCCCGCAGACGATCTGCACGCCCAGCGCGGCAATCGTGGCGATCTCGGCGTCCAGGTCGGCCTTGGGTAGCCGGTACTCCGGGATCCCGTAGCGCATCATCCCGCCGGGCTTGGGTTGGCGCTCGAAGACGGTGGCCTCGTGGCCGGCGACGGCGGCGTAGAACGCCGCGCTGAGGCCGGACGGACCGGCGCCGACGATCGCGATCCGCTTCCCGGTGCGCGCACCGACCGTCGGCCGCCACGGCACCTCCCGGGCCAGGTCCCAGTCGGCGGCGAACCGCTTCACGTGGTTGATCGCCACCGGCGCGTCCACCAGGGAACGTCGGCACTGCGCCTCGCAGGTGTGCGGACAGACCCGGCCGCAGGCGGACGGGAACGGGTTGCGGTCCTTGATCACCCGCACCGCCGCCTCGAAGTTTCCGTCGGTCACCAGGGCGAGGTAGCGCTGGATGTCGATGTGGGCCGGGCAGGTCTGCTGGCACGGCGGCTCGCAGTCGGCGTTGTGGTCGCACAACAGCTGCTCCACGCGCACCTTGCGGTAGGCGTCGATCGTCGCCGAGCGGGTGTGGACCACCATCCCCGGCGTGACCGGGGTGATGCACGACTTCACCTCGCGCCTCGACTCCCCGACCTCAACCACGCAGAGCCCGCAGTTGCCGTTGGCCCGCTCGAGCCGCACGTCGTTGCAGAGCGAAGGGACGTCGAACCCCTCCTTCTGGAGGGCGGTGAGGACGGTGAGGCCGTCGTCGACCTCTACCTTCCTGCCGTCCACCGTGATGGCGACGCGGGTTCGCTGGGCAAGGTCGTGCATGGCAGCCTCCTCATTGAGACCGGCCTGACGCGATGAGCCCCAGGCCATCACTGTAAGAACATTCTGTCATGGGCGGGGCGAGTGCGTGGCTCATTGCCCGGATTCGGGCTCGGGACGGACCCCGGTCAACAGCAGCAGGGCCGGGGTGGTCGAGTCTGAACTGGAGGGCTCTCGGGCACACCACGCCGGGCACGGCCCTGCATCACCAGCACAGCCTGGACGGGGCGGACGCGCGGGCGGCCCAACGTCTGTCCCGGATTCTGGAGGGTTGACTGCACGCGCCCATTGATCGATGGCAATCGATCTGATAGACATACATCTATGAGTTATCAGGAGGACACGGCCCGGACCTTGTTGGTGGGCGACCTGTGTTGTTCGCCGGTGCTGCAGTCGGAGCTGCAGCCGGCGGAGGCGCGGGTCCTGGCGGGGGCGTTGAAGGCGTTGGCCGACCCGGCACGGTTGCGGTTGTTGGGTCTGATCCGTTCGACCGCTGGCGGCCGGGCGACCACGGGTGTGTTGGCCGATCGGTTGGGTTTGACCCAGCCGACGGTGACCCACCATCTCGGGGCGTTGTTCGACGCCGGGTTCCTGGAGCGGGAGCGCGACGGCCGTCAGACCTGGTACTGGGTGAACACCGACGGGCTGCAGGCGATCAGGCAGCTCCTCGATCCCGCTCCCCCGCGACAACTGATCACGATCGAGACAAGCAGGAAGTGAGTGGAGCATGAGCGACAACGATGTGGTGGAGCAGGTTCGGGACCGGTACGCCGCCGCCGCGAGGGCGGTGATGGGCGCCGGCCGACGAACCCTGGACGTCCTGGACGACCTCGATGGCGGTGGCACCGGTCGTTGTGGCGGGGACGGCTGCTGCGCCGGTAGTGACGACGCTGAGGCGTTTGGGGCGGCGCTGTATGACGCGGCGCAGGCCGGTCAGGTGCCGGAGTTGGCGGTGACTGCGAGCCTGGGATGTGGGAACCCGACGGCGGTGGCCGATCTGAATCCGGGTGAGCGGGTGCTCGACCTGGGTTCGGGTGGCGGGCTGGACGTGCTGCTGTCAGCGCGCCGGGTCGGCCCGGACGGCTTCGCCTACGGGGTCGACATGACCGATGAGATGCTCGCCCTCGCCCGGGAGAACGCCGCCAGGGCCGGCGCTACCAACGTGGAGTTTCTGAAGGGCCGGATCGAGCAGGTTCCGCTCCCCGACGGTGCGGTGGACGTGGTGATCTCCAACTGCGTGATCAACCTGTCCGTGGACAAGCCAAAGGTGCTGGCCGAGATGTTCCGCGTTCTCGCCCCCGGTGGACGGGTCGGGGTCTCCGACGTCGTCGCCGAGGACCACGTCAACCCTGCCGAGCGGGCCGAGCGCGGCAGCCACGTCGGCTGTGTCGCCGGGGCCCTGTCCCGCCAGGAGTACGTCGACGGACTGACCGCCGCCGGCTTCACCGACATCGAGGTGCAGTTCACCCACGAGGTCGCCCCGCAGATGCACGGCGCGATCGTGCGGGCGGCCAAGCCCGCCTGAGGTCAGTCAGCGCTGAGCAGGTCCTTGACCTGGCTGGCGGTGGGCACGCGTCCGGACAGGAGCACCTGCTCGTCCACGACCAGGCCCGGAGTGCGCATGATGCCGTAGGCGGCGATGTCAGCGTAGTCGGTGACCTTCTCGAAGGTCGCGTCGATGCCGAGTTCGTCGACGGCCTGCCGGGTGGCGTTCTCCAGGTTGACGCAGTTGGCGCAGCCGGAGCCGAGGATCTTGACGTGCATGGTTGTCCCTTTCAGAGGATGGCGTTGAACAGGTAGCCGACGGCGACGATGCCGAGGGCGGTGACGGTGGCGAAGGTGGCGATCAGGCGGGGTTTGAGGACGCGGCGCAGCAGGATCATCTCGGGCAGGCTGAGTGCGACGGTGGCCATCATGAAGGCGAGCAGGGTGCCCATCGGCATGCCCTTGGCGTACAGGGCGTCGATCAGCGGCAGGATGCCGGCTGCGTTGGAGTACAGCGGCACCCCGATGCCGACCGCAACGAGCACGGCGAACGGGTTGTCGGGTCCGGCGTAGCGGGCGAAGAAGTCGGCCGGTGCCCAGCCGTGGATGACGGCGCCGAGACCGATCCCGACCAGTAGGTACGGCCAGATGCGGCGCAGGATGGAGGCGACCTCTTCCCGTCCCATGGCGAGCCGGTCGTCCCAGCTCAGCCCGGCAGTGGAGTCGATCACCTGGCCGCGGAGACGGGTTTCGTAGACGAACGACTCGACCTGGCCCTCCAAACGGAGCCGGCCGATCACCATGCCCGCCACGATGGCGATCACCAGCCCGGCGCCGACGTAGAGCAGGGTGGGTCCGATCCCGAACAGGCCGAGCAGCAGCGCAATGGCGACCTCGTTGACCAGCGGGCTGGCGATCAGGAAGCTCATCGTCACCCCCAGCGGGATGCCGGAGGCGACGAACCCGATGAACGCGGGCACGGCGCTGCACGAGCAGAACGGCGTCACCACTCCCAGGGATGCGGCCAGGACGTTGCCGATGCCCTCGCGTTTGCCGCCGAGCAGGGCGCGGGTGCGTTCGATGCTCATGAAGCTCCGCAGGACGGTGACGACGAAGATGATCCCGGTCAGCAGCAGGGTGATCTTGATCGTGTCGTAGCTGAAGAAGTGCAGCATCGATGCCCAGCCGGTCGTGATGTCCAGCCCGAGAACGGTGCCGTAGAGCCAGGTCCAGGCGACCTCGTTGAGCGCGTACGCGGCGGCCCAGCCGAGGGCTGCGGCGCCGAGCGTCCAGCGCCGGGTCGTGGCCCGGGCGGGGCTCGCCGGTGTGGTCACCGCCCGGTGCCGGCCAGCGCCGGCTCGGGGTCAACTGCGCAGCCGCAGGCCTTGCTGCCAGGGACGGGGAGTGCGGCGTGGAGGCGGTCCATCGCGTCGTCGGTGAGCTGGTAGTCGATCCAGCGGCCCCGGCGGGTCCCGACGATCAGGCCGGCCTTCCGGAGCACCTTGAGGTGGTAGCTGAGCAGGTTCGCGGGGATCTCCGGCTCGGTGCGCAACTGGCACACGCACCGCTTCTCGTCCGACAACTGCGCGATCAGCTGCCAGCGGATCGGGTCCGCGATCGCGGTCAGCAGCGACACCGATACTTCAACCGCGTTTGATTCAACCACGGTTGAAGCATAGACCGCCGTTCACGCCGAGGGAACCAGTTCTGGGTTCAGCGCCTCCACCCGCTACCGGATCTCGTCGCGGATCGGACGGCCTCGATGCCCTGCCCTGCCGGGTCATCCAAGCATTCACCGGCGACAAAGCCGTCGCCTGGTCAGGCGGCTCCGAACCCGGCCTCGAGATCGACCCGATCGCCGTCACGGCCATGGCCGAACGGGCGCTTGGCCCCTCTGGCGAGGGATTGAAACCATCGCACTTTGTCAAGCTCCATACATCGAGTGCCGGAGAAGGGACTTGAACCCTCACGCCTTGCGGCACGGGAACCTAAATCCCGCGTGTCTGCCAATTCCACCACTCCGGCGCACCGGGGAGTGAGTCTACTGATCGGCGGCGTGGAGCGCCGGGTCGTCGGCCGCGAACGTCCGCACCGGTCCGGGGCCGGTCTCCGCCGTCTCGAACCGGACGGTGACGCGCCCCAGGCCCGAGCCCCACACCCAGCCTGGCCCGTGGACGTCGTGCACCACGTCGGCGCCGGCCAGCCACCCCGCGGGGCGCCGGGTCAGCGGCGCCTCGGACTCCTCCACGACCCGTCCGGGGCCGCCCAGGTCGAGGTCGAACAGCGGCTCCTGGGCCACCTCGACCAGTCCCGACACCCCGACCCCGAGCAACCGGACGCCCTGGCTCACCTCCAGCCCGGCGAGCAGGTCGCGGGCGACCCGCGAGATCAGGTCGAGCCGGTCGGTGGCGCCCTCCAGCGTGCGCGAGCGGGTGACCGAGGAGAAGTCCGGCCACCGCACCTTCACGGTCACCGTGCGGGCGAACAGCTCGGCCCTGGCCAGCCGCCGCACCACCTGGGCGGCCTGGCGGTCGGCGATCCCCGCCAGCACGGCGGGGCTGTTCAGGTCGGTCTCGAAGGTGTCCTCGACCGAGATCGACTTCGTGGCCCGCTCCGGCTCCACCGGACGGTCGTCGCGGGCGAACGCGAGCGCGTGCAGGTGCTCCCCCGCCGACTTCCCCAGCTCGCGCGTCAACTCCGAGGCCGAGAGGCCCTGGAGGTCGGCGATCGTGGCCACCCCGAGCCGGGCGAGCCGGTCCATCGTGGCCGGACCGACCCCTGGGATCGCCCGGGCCGGCAGGCCGGCGATGGTGGCGACCTCCTCCCCCGGCGGCACGAGCCGCACCCCGTCCGGCTTCGCCAGTTCGCTGGCGACCTTGGCCATGAACTTGGACGTGCCCAGGCCCACCGAGGCCGTCAACCCGCCGGTCGCAGCATGCAACTGCTCGCGCAGGCCGGTCGCCACCTCGAGCAGCGCCGGGGGGTCGAGCGGACGGGGCCCGCCCGCGGCGAGGTCGACGAACGCCTCATCGAGGCTGAGCGGCTCGACCAGCGGCGAGAGCTCCCCGAGCAGCCCCATGACGATGCCGCTCGCCTGCCGGTACGCCCCGAACCGGCCGGCGAGGAAGGCGGCGTGCGGGCAGCGGCGGCGCGCCTCGTGCATCGCCATCGCCGACCCGACGCCGAACACCCGCGCCTCATACGACGCCGTCGAGACCACCCCGCGCACGCCGATGCCGCCGACGATCACCGGCTTGCCCCGCAGCGAGGGCTTGTCGCGCTGCTCGACCGCGGCGAAGAACGCGTCCAGGTCGAGGTGCAGGATCGAGGCCTCCGCGCGCACCGCGCTCAGCGCCGCCGGTACTGCACGAACGCGAACCCGTCCCGGGGCTCCCGCGAGACCTCGACCCAGTCGGACTCCTC
>Ga0073899_10005567_pt1 | contig 10927 bp, 10 predicted proteins | sample KloWWTmetaKNB5Ph_FD_88975 | JGI IMG/M metagenome (GOLD analysis project Ga0073899, IMG submission 88975) | Active sludge microbial communities from Klosterneuburg, Austria, studying microevolution and ecology of nitrifiers - Klosterneuburg... | ecosystem: Engineered > WWTP > Aerobic digester >...
CCCCAGCCCTCGATCTGTTTCGACCAGGCGTCCTGCTGCCCGGGCGAGTGCCCGAGCGCCTTCGCCATGTCGCGGATCGCGTTCTTCGGCCGGTACTGGATCACGTTCGCGACCTGCGCGGCGCGTTCGCGCCCGTATTGGGCGTAGACCCACTGGATGATCTCTTCGCGCCGATCCGAGTCGAAGTCGACGTCGATATCGGGCTCCTCGTCGCTCAGCGAGGAGAGAAACCGCTCGAACGGCAGGTCGTAGGCGATCGAGTCGACGGCGGTGATGTCGAGCAGATAGCAGACGGCGCTGTTCGCGGCGGAACCCCGCCCCTGGCACAGGATCCCGCGGCGGCGCGCCTCCTGCACAATGGCGTGCACGATCAGGAAGTAGCCGGGAAAGTCCTTCATCTCGATGACGGCGAGCTCCTTCTCGATGCGCGCCCGGTCGGCGGCCGTGGCATCCGGGTACTTGCGCGGCACCGCCGCCCACACCAGCTGCCGCAGCCACGACATGGGGGTGTGCCCCTCGGGGACGTGCTGTGTGGGCAACGCGGGCTTTGCCTGCCGGAGCGGGAAGGCCAGCTCGTCGGCGAGCGTGACGGTGCGCGCGATCGCCCCCGGATACCGCGCGAAGCGTGCCTGCATCTCGGCGCCCGAGCGCAGATGCGCCCCCGCGTGCGAGGGCAGCCACCCGTCGAGCTCGTCGAGGCTGCGGTTTGCCCGCACCGCCGCGATCGCGGCCGCGAGCAGCTGTTTCTGGGGCACCGCGTAGTGCACGTTGTTGCTGGCCAGCAACGGCAGTCCCCGCTCGGCGGCGAGCCGGGCGAGGGCGTCGTTGAGGCGCGAATCGAGCGGGTTGCCGTGATCGATGAGCTCGACGTGCACCGCATCGCGCCCAAACAGCGCCACCAGGTGGTCAAGCTCGCGCGCGGCCGCTTCGACACCGGATGCCCCGCCCCGGCCGAGTGCCCGGCGCACGGCGCCCTTGCGGCAGCCCGTCAACACCGCCCATTCGCCGCCCGCCGCCGCGGCGAGCGCTTCGAGGTCGTAGCTGGGCCTGCCCTTCTCGGCCCCCTGCAACTGGGCGTGCGTGATCGCGCCGGCGAGCCGGTGATAGCCCGGCTCGCCCCGGCTCAGCACGAGCAGGTGCGTGCCCACCGGATCGGCCTCCCCCTTCTGCGGTGCGGGCAGCTCGAGCGAGAGCTCGGCCCCGAACACGGTCTTCAGCTGCAGCGGCTCGGCGGCCTCGGCAAAGCGCACGATGCCGTAGAAGCCGTCGTGATCGGTGATCGCGAGCGCGTGCAGCCCCAACCGCTCGGCCTCCTCGGCGAGGGCCTCGGGCGAGGAGGCCCCGTCGAGGAACGAGAAGGAGGAGTGCGCGTGCAGCTCGGCGTAGGGCACGGCGTCGCTGGGGCGCGGAATGCCTGCGGGCGGCACGGATGGGCCGCGCGTGCGCGACCAGGCAGGGGCGTCGCCGCCACCGGCCCCAGCCGGGCGGGTGGCGCCCTCGGTGAGGCGGCCACTAAGCAGCCGCTCCATCTCAGACCACGGCATCGACGGATTATGAAACCCCATGCGCCGCCTCCTCAGTCATAGCGGGCCTCCGCCCGCCATTCGTCGGCCTCCCAGATGAACAGCCAGGCGACGTGCTCGGCGTCGACAACCTGAAAGCGATACGCATGCCGACTGCGCAGGGCATCCCACCCCCGCTCGATCACGGGCCACGGCCCCGCCCAGGCGTCGACGCCCAGGCGGCGTCCGCTCTCGATGAGCACCGCCGGCCGGGCGGTGAGCGCACCTCGTTCGTCGACGGCGACGGCACCCCCGCCCTGCCCCAGCACCTCGACCTCGTAGGGCTCGGGAAACACGGTCGTGGGCAGCGGATCGGGCAGCGTGCCGGGCCAGGGCCTGGCGCGGTCTTTGGCGAGCACCGTCCGGTCGCCCCACGGCACCAGCACCTGCCGCTCGGCAAGCCAGCGCCCGCCGCCGATCGCCGGGGTCAGCACGCCGCGATGGCCGAGCATGGCCTGCACGCGCGAGAGCGCATGATGCACCTTCTCTTCGGGACCCCCGCCGAAGATCGCCGGGCGTTGGGTGGATGCGTCGGCTACCGCCGCCGGCTCGATCCGCACGTGCGCGATCCCGCTGCGCAGGGTGCCCTGCCCCTGTGCCTCGCTCAGCTGCCAGCGCACCCGGTCGACCACGGCCGCCGCGTCGAACGATGCGGGGTGCAGCCACACACGCTCCGAGCGCTCCCCGCGCTCGGCGGTGAGCTCGACCCGCAGCTCGGTGCACACGAGCTGCTCGGCGCCGAGCCGGGCGATGAACGCGTCGGCCGCCATGCGCATGCCGAACGCGAGCTGTTCGACGATCTCGAGCGGCGGCTCGAACGCCGTCTCGCGATGCAGTTCGGGCGGCGGGACGCGCGCCTCGACCGCGCGCGAGTCGTGACCGGCGGCGAGGTCGTGCAGCCGAACGCCCTGGGCGCCGAAGCGGTCGCGGACGCGCTCTGCATCCAGGCGCGCGAAGGCGCCGAGGCTGCGCACGCCGAGCCGGGCGAGCAGCTCGACCAGCTCGTGCGCGGCGGCGAAGCCCGTCTCGGTGAGCACCGCGGCGGGCAGCGGGGCGAGAAACTCGGCGGATGCCCCGGCCTGCACGATCGCGATCTGCGAGCCGGGTGCGAGTGGGGCCCCCCGGCGGGCCGCCTGCTCGGCGGTGAAGGGCCCGTCTCCCACGCCCGCGCGCACGCCCTCGATGCCGTGCGCCGCGAGCGCGTCGATCAGCTCCTGCGCGGCGGCGGCCTCACCCCCGTAATAGCGAGCCGCGCCGCGTGCGTGCAGCGCGCACACCCCCGGTCGGAGAATCTGCACCCCGGGCACGCGATCCTCGATCACCGAGACCACGGGGGCGAAGACCCGATGGTCTCGCGCGGGATCGGCCGCAACCACCCGCAGCTGCGGGCACCGGGCCTGCGCGTCGCGGCGCCGCTGCCCGCGCCGCACCCCCTCGGCTCGGGCCGCGGGTGAGCAGGCGACGATCACGTTGTTCGCGACGAGGGCGATCGGCGGCGCCAGCGAGCGCATGGCCGCGGTGCGCTCGGCGCCGCTTCCGTCGGCGTGCACCGGCGCCCCCTCTCCCGCGGTCTGCACCGCCGCCGCGCCCGCCTTGGGTCGCGCATGCTCACGCAGCAGCGCGGTGACCGGCCAATCGGGAAACCACAGCACGAGGCTGCGCACGGGTTGCTGCATCATCAGCCCACCGCCCGCACCCGGCGTACATCGCTCGGCTGCCGCCCGGCACCGATCGGCTGGGGTGCGCGCACCCCGGGCGCGGCCTCGGGCACCGTCGCGACGGTGCCATCGGGTGACGGCAGCATGAGGCGTGCTTTGCGCGGCACCGGCCACCGCCGGCTCGAGGCCGTGACCGTGACCGTGCGCCCCGCCAGGTAGCCGACGCCGTTGCCGACCCCGGCCCACTCCCCCTCGCTCAGCCGCAGCGTCGCCTCGGCCTGCGGCCATGGCCCCTGCACCAGGAGCACGGCGCCACGATCGCGCAGCCGCGCCGCCAGCCGCGACACCTCCGCGCCCATGGCCCGGCCGCCCGGCCGGATCGCGACCACGGGCAGCACCTCGGCCAGCATCGCGGCCACCCCGAGCGTGCGGGCACCCGGGTCGGGCACCAGCACCAGATGCTCCAGCGCGACGCCGAGGCGTTCGGCGGCTTCGGCACCCAGCTCGGGCATACCGATCGCGCCGCACCAGATGCCCTCCTGCGAGGGGCGAGCCATCAGCGCGAGCAGGAGCGAGAGCGAGGGGTCGAGCGAATACGCCGCCCCCGGGCGGAGCCCGCCACCCGGCAGCAGCGCCGCGAACGCGGGGTGCGTGGGCAGCACCGGGGCATCGAGCCGGCGCCCCTGCACCTGCTCGAGTTTGGCGCGAAGCGCCGCTATCTCGCTCCGCGCCACGTTGCTCTGCACGATTGCCCTCACTCTCCCAGGCTAGAACAAACGTTCTATAGATGCCAGTAGCGAGGCGAGCATATTCGCGGCCACGGACATTCCAGTGTGCGATTTCGTGAACTATCTTCGAAACTCACGCACCGATCGCGGCGCACCATCCCGAGCCCCACACCCGCACCGCCCGCACCCGGGCAGGGCTCCGGCTAGCGTGGGCGAGGGCGAGCCGCCCGATCCCCGCAACGCCAAGGAAGCCTTCACCGTGCAGCAGAAGTCCCGCCGGACGATTCTCACCGCCCTCGTTCTCCCCGCCGCACTCACCGTGGCGACCCTCGTCGCCATGCTCGCGCTCATCCCGCAGGCGCCGAGCGAGATCGTCATGCAGTGGTCGGGCGATGAGCCCTCGCGCTACGGGCACCCCGCCGAGCTGCTGTTCGTGCCCGTCATCGCCGCCGGAATCAGCGCCATCATGTGGGCGGCGCTCGGCTCGGCGTCGCCGAGCAATCAGCGCCTCGCGGTGATCCTGGGCAATGCGCTGAACGCCGGCCTCAACGCCACCGCCCTCCTCATGCTGCTCACGCAGCTCGGCCCGAGCCCCACCGGGAGCCTCTCCGGGATCCTCATCGCGCTCATCCCCGCCGCCGCCGTCGGTCTCATCACGTTCCTGCTCGTCCGCACGCAGACGGACTAGCGAAGGCGATAAGCGCAGACGGACTGCACCGAACGGCACCGCCGCTACGCCACCAGCGAGAGATACGGCTCCCACTGCGGCTCGGCGTGCTCCGTGCCGCGCACCGTCCACGCCGTGCCGTGCGGCTTTTCGGGGCGCACCCGCACCTCCCAGCGCATCTCGCCCGGCGTGCGGTCGCCCTTGGCGTTGTTGCAGCGCAGGCAGCAGGCAACGAGGTTCTCCCAGGCGTCCCGCCCGCCACGCGAGCGCGGCAGCACGTGGTCGATCGTCGCGGCCGTCTTGCCGCAGTACGCGCAGCGATGCCCGTCGCGCCGCAGCACCCCGCGGCGCGAGACCGGCACCCGCCGGCTATTGGGCAGCCGCACGTACCGCGTCAGCAGGATGACCGCCGGCCGATCGTAGTCGGCGTGCTGCGCCCGCACCGGCTCGCCCTCCACCCGCTCGATCACGGTTGCCTTCTCGTTCAGCACGAGCACCAGCGCCCGCTTGAACGAGACGATCGCCAGTGGCTCGTATCCCGCGTTGAGGACGAGTGTGCGCATGTGCCTTCTCCTTCGAACGGCCGGGACGGCTTCCCGGTCATCGATGTTCCGACGCGGCGGCACATCGAGGGGTCACGCGCACGAAAAAAGGCGCCGTCTCAGAGACGGCGCCTTGGCGCCACGGGATGCCCGTGGTTCGCGTGCGAGACATGCCCCCAGGCGCACGAGCCCGACGCACCCTTGGTTGGAGTGCGCCACCGGTTCGCGTGCTCGCCCATCGGCATCCCTTCGCTGTGTCCTGCGTCGAGAGTCAGGGTAACCCACGGCACCGACCACGGCGCCAACATTCGGGATCACGATCGTGTCGCGCCGGAAGACGGCGCGCGGCGAACCACCCGGCAACACCGCAGGCGCGGCCTCCCGAGGGAAGACCGCGCCTGCAAGAGCGTGAGTGGATGCGCCTTAGCCGGCGTTCGCGTTCAGCCAGGCCCACGGGTCGACGAGGCCGCCGTTGACGCGCACCTCGAAGTGCAGGTGGTTTGCGGTCGAGCTGCCGGTGCTGCCGACAAGACCGATCAGCTGGCCGGCCGACACCGTCTGCCCCTGCACGACCTGACGGCTGCCGTAGGTCATGTGTGCGTAGAGCGTCGAGACGCGCTGGCCGTTGATCACGTGGTCGATGACGACGGCGACGCCGTAGCCGCTGTAGCCCTCGGAGGAGACGCGCACGACGCCGTCGGCGGCGGCGAACAGCGGGGTGCCCGCGGGGGCGAGCAGGTCGACGCCCTGGTGGTAGCCCGAGTCGCCGATGCCGCGGCCCAGGCGGAAGCCCGAGATCGGCCAGCGCACCGCGCCAGTCCCCGGTGCGACCATGTTGAGGTTCATCGACGACGGCACACCCACGCGGTTCTGCGCGAGGCGCTTGGCGAGCGCGTCGGCCGCCTTCTTCTTGGCGATCTCGTCGGGCGTGGTCGCAGCGTACGATTCGCGGCCGAGCTCGACCGGCGTCTCGACCGCGGATGCCACGACCAGCGACTGCGCGCCGCTTTGGGCGACCTGCTGCAGCGTGACGGTCTCATCCTCGGTCGGGATGCTCGCGAAGGCCGGCAATGCGACCGTGGCGACGAGCCCCGGGACGATGAACGCCATGATCGCGAGACTGCGCGCCTGCTTGCCCCGCGTGGCCGCCGAAACCTTGGGTTTCGCGGCGGCGCGCTGCACCTTGCGCAGGCGACGAGCGTCGCGGGAGCGGGAAATCAATGTGGTTGAAGGCACGCCTTCACTGTGTTGTGCGTCCGTTTCGGGTACGTCCGCACGCGGTGTTTCAAGAGCCAAACCAGTCCTCCGGCGCCTCTACGCCTTGTGGGCGATGGCCCGTCACGTCTGCTGGCTTCGACCGCAGCGGGTGACGGGCCTCAGAGGCATTCGCGGCGGGGTCCGTCGGCTGGCTTCGGCCTGTGGACTCGTCGAGACTACCGGAAGGTAACGGTTAAGTCACTCTGAGGCACCAGATTGTGGATGCCTCGGCCCACACCCGCGCGTCAGTCGGCGTCGCGCTCGTCGACGAGGAAGATGTGCGAGGCGATCTCGACGGGCAGCTCGAGGCTCTGCTGACTGCCATCGATCGTCGCGAGCACGTAGCCCTCGTTGAACCGGAAATCGCCCGTCGCACCGGGCACCACACCCGCGTCTTTGAGCTGGGTGAGCAGCTCGGGGTCGACCTGCGCGGGCTCGGCGAGGCGGCGCACCGTGCCGCGCACGGGCCCCTCCGTCTCGTGCATCAGCCGAACGAGACCGACGACGCCCTTGGCGAACACGGCGCTTTCGTGGTCGCCAAGCTGGTCAAGGCCCGGAATCGGGTTGCCGTACGGCGACTCGGTGGGGTGGTTCAGCAGCTCGACCAGGCGCCGTTCGACCTGCTCGCTCATCACGTGCTCCCAGCGGCATGCCTCCTCGTGCACGAAGGCCCAGTCGAGACCGATCACGTCGCTGAGCAGCCGCTCGGCGAGGCGGTGCTTGCGCATCACGTCGATCGCCTTCTGGCGCCCCTCATCGGTAAGCTGCAGCGTACGGTCCTCTGCCACGACGACGAGCCCGTCGCGCTCCATGCGGCCCACGGTCTGCGACACGGTCGGCCCCGAGTGACCGAGCCGCTCGGAGATGCGCGCGCGCAGGGGAACGATCTGCTCCTCTTCGAGTTCGAGGATGGTGCGCAGATACATCTCGGTCGTATCGATCAGATCGGTCATGTGTCTGCCTCATTCAGCTGTGGTCGCCCGCGTTTCTCGCACGAGCCTACCAATCGGGCGACATGGGGACAGGAGGCATCCGCCCGCACAATACAATTGTGCGCATGTCTCACGTCACCATCCCCCGCGAACTCCTGCCCCTCGACGGCCGCTTCGGCTGCGGCCCCTCGAAGGTGCGTGCAGAGCAACTCGCGTACCTGGCCGGCCCCGGCGCCGAGATCCTCGGCACCTCGCACCGCCAGGCGCCCGTCAAGAACCTCGTCGGCGCCGTGCGCGCCGGCCTCGGCGAGCTCTTCCGCGCACCGGAGGGCTACGAGGTCATCATCGGCAACGGTGGCGCGACGGCGTTTTGGGATGCCGCGGCCTTCGGCCTGATCGAGCGTCGTAGCCAGAACCTCGTGTTCGGCGAGTTCGGCGGCAAGTTCGCCGCCGCCGCGAAGACCCCGTGGCTTGAGGCACCGGACGTGCGCAAGGCCGACGCCGGCTCGCTCGCGACCGCCGAGGCGACCGAGGGCGTCGACGTGTACGCCTGGGCACACAACGAGACCTCCACCGGCGTCGCCGCCCCCGTCACCCGCGTGCACGGCGACGAGGGCGCGCTGACGGTCATCGACGCGACCAGCGCCGCCGGCGGCATCGACTTCTCGCTCGGCGAGGCTGACGTGTACTACTTCGCCCCGCAGAAGAACTTCGGCTCGGACGGTGGCCTGTGGTTCGCCATGGTCTCGCCCGCCGCGATCGAGCGCATCGAGCGCATCGCCGCATCGGGCCGCTACATCCCCGACTTCCTCAGCCTGAAGGGCGCGCTCGACAACTCGCGCCTCAACCAGACGCTGAACACCCCCGCCCTCTCGACGCTCCTGCTGATGCAGAACCAGATCGACTGGATCAACGCCAGCGGTGGCCTGCAGTGGGCCGGCGAGCGCACCGAGACCTCGTCGTCGGCGCTGTACGCGTGGGCCGAGGCATCCAGCTTCGCGACGCCGTTCGTCACCGACCCGGCGCACCGCTCCTCCGTGGTTGCCACCATCGACTTCAACGACGATGTGGATGCCGCGGCCATCGCGAAGACGCTGCGCGCCAACGGCATCGTCGACACCGAGCCGTACCGCAAGCTGGGTCGCAACCAGCTGCGCATCGCGACGTTCGTGTCGATCGAACCGGCCGATGTGGTCGCGCTGATCGGTGCCATCGAATACGTGGTCGACTCGCTCTAACCGCGAGTGAGACGAGGAAAGGCCGCGCGATTCGCGCGGCCTTTCCTCGTTCCCGGGCGCCATCCGGCGCCGGGTGCTCAATAGCTCCGGTCGGTGCCCTCGGGGTCATCGGCGTCGTCGAGGTCGTCGTCCGAGTCATCGTCGGACGCCTCGACATCGTCATCCTCGTCGTCGTCTGCATCCGAGTCATCGTCATCGTCGTCGTCCGACTCGTCGTCGTCGTCGTCGTCCGACTCGTCGTCGTCGTCGTCGTCCGACTCGTCGTCGTCCTCATCCGAATCATCATCGTCGTCGTCCGAGTCGTCGTCCTCGTCGTCTTCGTCGATGTCGACGCCGTCGAGATCGCCCGAGTGCAGCGTCGCCGAGCCGTCGGTCTCGAAGTCGTCTTCGTCGATGTCGTCGAGCTCGTCGAGTTCGTCGAGGTGCGCATCGCCCTCGGCGTCGTCATCCGACTCGTCGGCCTCGCCCGCGGCCTCGCGTGCGGCCGCCGCGGCAGCCTGCGCGGCCTGGTACTCGGCCAGGCGCACGGCCCACGGCACCCACTCCGGGGCCAGCAGTGCGCCCTCGGCGGGCATCAGCTCGGCCTCGAGCACGGTCGGCTCGGCACCCTCGACACGGGCGAGCGTGACGGTCCACAGCCACCCCGGGTATCCGAGCATCCGATTCTCAAAGCGCAGCGAGAGCAGGTTCTCGCCCTCGACGACGTACCCGGCGATGTCGCCGATGGTCGCCTCCGGGGTGATCTCGAGCAGCGCCGCGCGCGCGAGATCGTGCGACTCGAGCAGGCGCGCGTCGGGCACGGGCGTGGCGCCCGGCTCGGGCGTGGCTGCAGGCGTCTGCTCCGCCCCGGTGTGGGGGGCGGCCGCGTCGTGCACGTGCTCGGCGTCAGACATCCAGCTCGTCCGCGACCTTGCGCAACACGGTTGCGACCTTCCGGGTGTGCGACGCCGAGGGGTATCGGCCGTGGCGAAGATCGCCGCCGAGCCCGTCGAGCAGCTTCACGAGATCCTCGATGATGACCGCCATGTCGTCAGCGGGCTTGCGCTTTTGCCGTGCGAGGCTCGGCGGCGCGTCGAGGACGCGAACGGACAGCGCCTGCAGCCCGCGCTTGCCGTCGGCGACGCCGAACTCGAGGCGGGTGCCGGCTTTGGGCGCCGGGGCGCCGGCGGGGAGTGCGGAGGCGTGCAGGAAGACGTCCTGGCCGTCATCGGAGGCGATGAAGCCGAACCCCTTCTCCTCGTCGTAGAACCTGACCTTGCCGGTGGGCATGTGCGAACCTCGATAGTTGTCTTGCTCCCGTGAGGGAGATGTGTGTACTCCGCTGGGGAGCTGAAGAAATGAGGAGACCAGATGGGTCATCCAGCTCCCCAGCTTAGGCCACTGGCAAGAGGGGCCCTAGGGCCCGAGTAGGCTGGCTCGAATGAGCACGCCAACTCCCACCAACGAACCGCAGCCCGGGCCGATCGACCGCCTGCTCTCCTACGTCGCGTTGGGCCTCGTCGCCGTGTCGATCATCTCGATGTTCGTCGTCCTCATCGCCCGCTGGCTCAACCCCGCGACCGATTTCGACGCCTTCGGCTGGCAGTTCGCGGCGAACATCCCCGTGTTCGGCCTGCCCATCGCGTTCGTCCTGATCATCATCCTGCTGATCCTCAACTTCGTGCGAAAGTCGCGGGCCCGCCGAGAGGGCTGAGCGCCCGCCGCCGAGCGCCCCAACCGGGCCCACCCCGCCGGCTCAGCCGCGCGCCGCGCGATACCGCAGAAACACGAAGCCGTCCTCGTCGCTGAGCGCGTGCACAAGCCGCAGCTCGCGGCCGCGCTCCGGCGCGCCCTGCACGATGCGCGGCGCGCTGCCGCCCACCAGCAGCGGGCTGAGCGTCAGGCAGACCTCGTCGACGAGCTCGGCCTCGGCCAGCTCCCCGAACAGGTGCGGCCCGCCCTCGCACAGCACCTGGGTCAGCCCCAGCTCGGCCAACTGCGCCAGCGCCTCGGCTAGGTCGACGGCGTCGCCGCCGCACACCAGCACATCGGCGACGGCGGCGAGCGCCGCGCGACGCTGCGCCGGCGCGGCCGCGCAGGTCACGACGATGGGCCGCGTGGTCGCCTCGGTGAAGAAGGGATGCTCCACCCCCACGTCCAGGCTCCGCGACACCATGGCGAGCCGCGGCTGGGCCGGGAGCCCCTGCGACTCACGCCACGAGGCATCCACGGTCTCGAGGTGCAGCCCGCCGTAGCCCTCGGCGCGAACGGTGCCCGCGGCCACGAGCACGACGTCGCACATCGAGCGCAGCACCTGCATCAGCCGGCGATCGCCCTCGCCGCCCAGCGCGCCGCTGAGCCCGC
>Ga0073899_10005568_pt1 | contig 10925 bp, 12 predicted proteins | sample KloWWTmetaKNB5Ph_FD_88975 | JGI IMG/M metagenome (GOLD analysis project Ga0073899, IMG submission 88975) | Active sludge microbial communities from Klosterneuburg, Austria, studying microevolution and ecology of nitrifiers - Klosterneuburg... | ecosystem: Engineered > WWTP > Aerobic digester >...
CATGCTGCAGGCCGAGAGGCTGAGCTACACGGCCTTCCAGAGGAGCTTTGGAAGGTCCACCAAGGTACGGGCCGCAGGCTCGTTGATGGCGCTGCTGCGCCGCAAGGCTGCAAGAGCCGGCGGCGAGCTTCGCGACCTCGACACCTGGAGCCTGAAGCTGTCGCAGCTCGATCACCCCAGTCGCACCCACACGAAGAAGGCGCTGTCCCAGCGCTGGCACGTGCTGGGCGACGGCTCGGGCGTGGTCCAGCGCGATCTGTACTCCGCGTTCCTGGCCTCCTGCGTCACTGCAGGCGAGCAGGATGCCCTCCACCCGTGCCACATCGATGCGATGTGGCCGGCTGCGCAATCGCTGCTCGGCCGTGCGGGGTGGATGCGCCCGAAAGGGACTCAACCCGTGAGCGTGGCGGGCTTGCTCGCCACCGCGCCGCCAGGCTCCGGCCTGCCGACGCCGGAACGGGTCGCACGGCAAAGGGCCCCAGCCAGTGGCGATGCCTCGGATGCTGTAGTCGCAAGACGAGAGCCGGGGAGAGCCCCTGGAGACGGGCCTAGAACCCCCGGGCTTTAGCCCTGGGGTGATTCAGGGCAGGTGCAGCCCAATCAGGGCTGCCATGTAGGTCATCCAGAACACGTGGCGACTCCGTCAGGCAGGCAGCAGTTGCTGCGGACTGCGTTGGCCTCTGTCGCACGGCGTGCGACATTTGGCGTATCTGGCGCGAAGCTCGGCGACGGCGTCCCCAATGTCCTGGCCATCAATCACGATGCGTTTGGGGCTCGCGAACAGCGTGCCCTGCTCTTCCACGATCATCGTCATGGCCAGCAGCCGCAGCGCGCAGACGTCCTCGAGGCGCTGGGCCAGGTTCGCGCGCGTCAACTCGGGGGTGTCGAAGTGCACGGTGCCTTCGGGCGTGCGGGCCATGCCGCGATCCCAGGTGATGCGCGCGCTCGCGACCACCTCAAGGTGTTCGCCGCCTGTACGCCGCAGGATGTGGCAGCCCCGGCGAACGTAGCGTGATGGCTGATCCACCATCGCGCGCGCGCGCTTGGCGGTGATCTCCTCGATGCGGCCGTCTCCGCGCACGTGATACAGCCGCGCGGTGGGCGGGTCGGCGCGTAGCCGGTACTCGTTGACGTCGAGAAAGGCGTGTGCCAGCTCGACTTGCTTGGCATCGACACCCAGCCGGGCCAGGTGCGTGCCGCTTTCGTAGACCAGCCAGATCCACTGCGCCTTGGGAGAACCCCACAGCGTGATCTCGCGGACGTCGTGGACGCGAAAGTCGTCCAGGAAGTGTGTGTAGAACGCGGTCTCAGGCGCCGCGATGCGCGCGGCCATGGCGTCGATGACGCCCGTCATGATGTTGTTCATGGTTATGTCCTTGGGGTTCAGCGGAACGGTTCCGGTTGGGGGGCGTTTCGCGCTGCGGCGAAGCCGCTTTCGTAGGCCTTGTTGGCCTGTGGGCGGTCGCTTGCGGTTTCGAGGCCGATTGCGCGGCGAAACCAGTTGTGCTCGAAGCTGTAGCGACAGCCGTCACCCTGGTTGAGGGCGCGTGCAGCTCGGCGGCCGCACTCGGCGTAGGTTTCCAACGCGTTGAGCATCACCGCACCTGCCTTGCGGGATCTGCGATCAGCCCCATGGCGATTGCGTAGGACACCGCGTGCGGCTGCCAGTCGGCTTGGCTGGGTCGTGGGTGGCGCGGCGTCGTGAGGTAGCCGCTCTCGATCGCGTCGTCGACGGCCTCGTCCCAGAGGTCGAAGACTGTGCGGCCGTTCGGGGTTTCGAGCCGGATGTTCCTTCGGTCGCGCTCGAACCACACCGCGGCCACGTACTCGTGGCGCGCGATGGGTTGGAACAACGTGGCAGATGCCATGTCGGTCTCCTTGTGACAGACCGTGCTGGGCACGGCGGGCTTGCGCGCCTGGGGGCGCGCAAGGGGAAACCTCGGCGTGGCTGACGCCCGCGCAAGCGCCGCCCTCGCAGCGGGGCGACGCTTGCGCCGGCACCAAGCGGTGCGGGCGGGGCTGCCGCAGGGCAGCCCGGGTTGTGGGGGTATGGCGTACACCGGGCGCTCCGGTGGCGTGCCCGTGCCGCGTGTCTCAGCGCGGCTTGAGTGGCTGCGCGAAGCCCGCGCGCTTGGCCAGGAGCCAGGCGCGGCTCCATAGCCGCGCGTCGTCGTCGCTGTCGGGGCGACTCGGGTGACCGACTACTTCGGTGAAGGCCTCGGCCATCACGCGGTTGGCGTCGACTGCGTCGTGGCTCGTGCACACGATCGAATCGAAACCGGCCGCTTGGTTGCCGCGGTCTATGGCCTGACGTTTGTCCAGCGGCAGGCTCATCGCCATGCGCAGGCGGAACCGCTCGGCCAAGGCTTGCGCGTCGGGCGCGGCCGGGGGCTTGCACGTGGGCGCGGCTTGCGGCGCCAGTGGCCGCACTTCGGCGCGCAGGGCCGAGCGTACGAGCCCATAGGTCTTGTCGATCCCGTAGGGCCAGCGCCCTACCCAGCCAAAGCCGGTGGCGTCGGCCGGAATAACGACCTCCCCGGGCCAGGTGTCCATGTAACCCGCGCCGTTGATCGGGTCGTGCAGCCCGATGTGGATCTTTCCTTGTCGAGTCGCCAGCCGAAGCGGTGCCCCCAGAGGCGCGTCCAGCAACTGCGCGAGGTTGATCTCGCAGTGGTACATGGCGACGCAATCGGTGCGCGAGTTCTCCATCACTCCGATCAGGTCCGAGGGTCGCAGCAGCGTCGGCTCGTCGCAGCGGCGCTCGACACGCCAGCCCGCCAGGCTCTCGGCGAGCTTGGCGGCCTCGCCCGGGCGCTCGCGAAGGCACGCGGCGAACAGATCATCGGTGCCGATGTTCAGCCAGCGCAGCACGTTCGCCAGTCCGGTGCTGGGCACCAACTCGTCCATCGTGGGTGAGAAGCCCCAATGGCGCGTGCGGATGCCCAGGTTGTAAATCATGTCGTCGACACTGTGACCATCCCAGCCAGGCACGTAGACGAACTCGGCCCAGGCGTGGCTCAGTGCGCTGTGGATGTCGGTCTGCAGGCCCGCCATCGTCAGTTGTATGGTCTGGCCTACCAGGTGTTGTGCCAGCAGTTCGTAGCCCTGGGCGTGATGGTCGCCGAAGATCAGCCGGGCCATGCGGTGCAGTCGTGCGCCCACGCGTTGGCGGTCGATCTTGCGATCGAGGATGGACTCGTCGTCCAAGCCGTCGCTGCCTGTGAACAGCGACTGCGTCTGCAGGAAGTGATCGACCAGGACGTCGTAGACGCTGCCTGCCAGGGCTGGATCGGCCAGCCAGCGCACGCGATGTTCGCGCCAGGCTTCGACCACGCTGGCGGCGACGGCGTCCTCCTGGTAGTGGTCGTGCTCGACGTGCAAGTCCGGCCGCGCAGCGTTTGCCCACTGCGTGAGCGTGGGCAGCGAGTTCGTCAGTGCCAAAGCGATTGCGTCGCCCCTGTCGGGGTCGGCAGCCAGCAGGCGCGCTTGGGCGACGAGTTCGGGCTGGACACACTCAGCGTCCAGGGTGCCGGTGGTGTTCGGCATGGGGTCTCCTTCGAGGCCGGCATGCGCGAGGCGCCCTGCGGACGCTATCGCGCCTGCAGGCGTTGGTTGAGATGCCGCGTTGGGCGCGGCTGCGTGCATCGGGCGATGCACGTGCGAAACCGGTTGCCGCAGCGGCCAGCGCAAGCGCAGCGGTGAAGTGCTGCGCCGGGCGTGGCCACAGGGGCAACCCGTCAGGCTTGGTCGGCTTGGAGTTGCGTTGCGCGCGGGCGCGCGCGCACACCACCTTTGCGCGACACGTGTCACGAGCGGCGCCATGTTGGCACCCAGGTGGTCTACCAGAGGATTTCAACACCCTCTGGCACGGATGAAAGGCTGCTTGCCGCAGCTGGCTGGGTGATGTTCCCACAGGCCTCCTGACAGGTCAAGGTCGAGTCGCCTGGCTGTCCATCTGGCCCCGCTCGAGTCTGTGCCGCCGGCAGCCGAAAATGCTCGTTGAGCTGGCATTTCCGGTGTTTCCGTTCTTATTGATCCGGCACGATGAAGTCTTCACGCCGCGTACTTGACGAGCGGGTCCTGGAAGTAGGCCCGAACGCGCTCGCGGTTGGTGGCGACGAATTGCATGTGCTCATCGGCGGCGGCGCGCAACTTGGCTTTGGTGCGCACGGGCACTTTGGTGCCGATGGCGTGCTTGAGATCGGCGTTGAGCCGCTCGTCGGGGTTGAGCTCGGGGCTGTAGCTGGGCAGGTAGAAGACCTCGATGTCGCGCTGGTGCTCGGCCAACCAGGCCTTGACCGGCTTGCAGTGATGCACGCCCAGGTTGTCCAGAACGAGGAAGACCTTCTTGTGTCGGCGCCGGCCGTCGCGCACCAGGGCCTGCAGGAATTCGATGAGCCGCTCGTGATTGAACGCCCCGTCGATGATCATCCAGTTGGCGCGTCCCTGGTTGGTGACGGTGGAGATCATCGACAGCTTCTCGCGTGTGCCGCCCACGGCCATCGTGACCGGCGTCTTGCCGCGAGGCGCATAGCTGCGGCCGCGCACGTCGGTATTGACCAGCGCCGTCTCGTCGCCCCAGTGGATCTCGCCGCCCTCGGCCTTGGCACGGCGCTCGATAGCCGGGTACTCCTGCTCGAGCCACTGCTTGACCGCCTCGGGTCGCTGTTCGTAGGCGCGCTTGATCGGCTTCTGGGGCGTAAAGCCCCAACGGCGCAGGTACTCGCCGGTGGCACGAATGGACAGCCGCACGCCGAACTCGCGTTCGATGAACTGCATGACCGCGCCGCGCGTCCACAGCGCGAACTCCATCTTCAACTGCTCCGGGCGCTTATCGCAGATGGTGCGGCGCACCGACGCCTCCTGCTCTGCGCTGAGCCTGCGCCCATCGCCGGCGCTGCGGCCCCGGGCGGCAGGCTTGATGGCCGGCCAGCCGCCCTCGCTGAACAGATCGATGGTCTTGCGCACCGTCGGGTAACTCAGCCCGGTCAGGGTCACGATCTCCATCACCGCCTTGCCCCGCACATGCAATCGCACCACTTGCTTGCGGCGCTCATGAAGTTGCTCAAGCTTCTGGTATCGAGCGTCTTCTTTGTCCATGGCGCTCTGACTCCATCGGCTCCAAGAAGTTCAAACTTCATTTGGCCGGCTCAATAGCGCATGATTCGCTACATACGGAAACGCAGGAATCGGGGGGGGCCCATGCTCGACTTGGGCTCGCAGTGGCACTTCGAGCGGCCCAAGCTGGTCGCCGGCTTGGCCCTGCGGCTGGAGCAGCACCAGCGCATTGCGATGTTCGGCCCGCGGCAGACGGGCAAGACCACATTGCTGCGCAGTGAGCTCATCCCGAGCTTGAGCGCCGCGCAGCCGCCCTCGGCTTCCAGATCAATCCCGTGGGGGCGGCCGCATGAGCGCGCGCGCCGCCGGAGGCGATCCAACACCACGGGCCTGACCGGTTGGGCGCAGCCTCAGCTGTGTTGGTGTCCTGCCCGGGCTTGCACGTGCGAAGCTCACCCGGATGATGGTGCTCATGAGTACACCATCGACCCCCGTTGCGGCTGCCGCCGATTCCGCCACGCCGGCGCCCGAATCCATCTCGCAAGTATCCGTCTCGCAAGTATCCGTATCGCAAGTGGGTGCGGCCCGTTCGGGTGGTGCGTGCGTTGCGGATCCCGTGTCCGTCGTATCCGCGCCCTGGAGCCAGCATTCGGCGCGCTTGCGGTACTCGATGCCCGGGATGCTCTACTCGCCCGTCGAACTAGGCACCATCCGCATCGGTCACCTCGATGACGATGGCGACGGTCGCGTGGTGCCCGTGCGCGATGACCAGTTCCGCATCACTCACTTGGTGCGCCGCCGCCGCGGCGAGTGGTTGTTGCACCCGATGCATGCCCGGGTCTTCGAGTCGCGCGCGCAGGCTGTCGGTGCGAGCGGCGAGAAGAAGCTGCGCGAGATCCCGGTCTTCATGCCCTACGACTCTCCTGATCTCATCGTGCGTTCGCGCCTGGAGGCCTTCGACCTGCGGTCGCGCCGTCCAGTATGTGCTTCAGTTGGCAATGCCCGCGCACGCCGCCTGGGGCCCAACGGTGAGACGCTGGATGTGGCATGCCCCGGCGCGGCCAACTGCGCGTTTGCTCAGGAAGGGGGCGTGCGGTGCAAGTTCTTCGGTCGCATCAATGTCCAGGTCAGCGGGCAAGCCGACCCGGACAATGTCTTCGTATTGCGGTCATCGTCATTCAATACGCTTCGCAACTTCGAGGCGCGTCTGGCGCGCTATTGGGCGTTGTTCGGAGGGCGCTTGACCGGTGTGCCGTTCAAGCTCGTGCTGCGCACGCGCACGACTTCGGGCTCGATGTGGTCGCAGTTCCACTTCGTCGATCTGCAGCTCGATGGGGTTGGCCTGGCTGAGGCCGCGCAGCGTGCCCGCACGCATGCGCAGCAGATGCGGACCGATGGCCTCGATGTGGCTGCCCACGAAGCGGTCGTGCGCGCCGGTTTGGCCAACGGGGCGCTGTCGTGTGACGAAACCGAGGGCGCCCTGATGCATGAGTTCTACGCCGCTGATGGTGACGAGGCCGGCAACGCGGCCGATCTCGCCGATGGTTTGGTCGAAAGCTCTGGCGCCGGCGCCGCACAGGCTGCGAGCGTTGGGGTGTCGACCGCCTCAGGTGCGGTGACGGCGGCGCCCGTGCGCGTTGCGGTGCCCGCGCGGGGTGTGCGCGTCAATGGGTTGCGGCTGGCGCCTAAAGCCGTGACTCCTGACGCACCTGGGCACACCACAGCGGTCTAGCTGTTGCCGCAAAATCGTGGCCATGGCTGAATCTGATGCGCGGTCCGCGCCGAGGGCGTTCGACGCAGTCGAGCGCATGATCATCGGCGCGACCGAAATGGTGCTCGACCTGGCTGCGCCGGCGCCTGCGGGCCAAGTGCTACCCGCTTCCTCGCAGGTCTCGGCCGCGGGATCTGAGCAGTCCGCCGTGGCTGACGCTGGGCAAGACGCGCGTTCAGAGCCCGGCGTCGCTCGAGCGGCTTCGGGGCTGCCGGCAGGCCCGGTTGCGGCTGAGCGTGATCCTGGCGCGTCCGGTAGGCGTGCGCGGTCCGTTTGGACGATCATGCTTCGCGCGTGCGGCGTTCTTGTCGTGGTGTTCGTCTTGGGCGTTTGGTGGTTGGGCGCGGGGCCGGAGCCGCAAGATGCTCCGCCCGCGCGCTTCGACAACCCCATCTCGGCGCGACCTGACGTGCCGATGGTGGCCGAGCCGCGCGCCGACCAACTCGGCCCCGGGCGCCCGGCCCCAGTTCCCCGGGCAGTGCTGCAAGCGGCTTCAGCCGCTGCCGCGATCGCGATTCCGGGTGGCGCTGCATCAGGGTCGGGTGTGGCGAGTGCCGGTGCGGTGGTCCGCCGTGTGAATGCCTCGTCGGGGCGTAGCGGTCCGGCCGCTCCCGCTGCGCGTGGCGCATCGGCTGCAATGAACTCTATCGTGGCGCTGTCGGAGGATCGTCGCGCTCCTCCTTCGGGTGGCCCCGCCTCCAGCTCACCCTCGGCCGCCACGGTGCGCACGGCTGTCTACGGGCGCAGTGGCATCCTGGCGCTGACCCCATCGGCCGTCGTCGTGTTCGATGAGCAGCGGCGAGTGCAGGCCGAGGTCAAACTCGGCGCCTTGTTGCCCGATGGTTCGCGTGTGCTGGCCATCCACCCCGATAGGCATCAGGTGGACACCGATCGCGGTGCGCTGGTGCTGTCATCGCCTCCCCCTGGTGCCCCATAGTGGCAAGCCTGGACTCCAACATGGCAACGTCAAGCTCTTCCTCGTCTGCTGCGCGGACCACAGTCATCGTCCACCCCGTCAACGAACGCATCACGACGATGATCGCGGCCGGGATGTGTGTGCAGGGTTCCATCGAGGGCGCTGAGGGTGTTTACGTTCGCGGCGAGATCACGGGCGACCTGCTGATCAATGACGACGGACCTCCTGACACCGGCACCGTGGTGGTGGACAAGACGGGCATCGTGCGTGGAATTGTCAGTGGCCGGCGCGTCGTGGTCTTAGGTACCGTAGAAGGGCCGGTGATTGCTCGCACCGCCCTGACGCTCGGCGGCGCTTCGGTGGTTCACGGTGACGTGTACTGCGGCCAGCTACAGCCAGGGCCTGGCAGTGTCATCAAGGGCCAGGTGCGTACGCTGACGGCTGGCATGGATGCCTTGGCTGTCGTGCGCGCCCAGCGTGGCGTTTGACTCCCGCTCGCGCGGGGTGCGCCTGCCGGTTGGCGCTGGGCCGGCCCCCGCGGTCCTTGAACCCCCGCTCGTGCGGGGCGCCCGTGCCCGCGGGTTGGCCCAGGGTACTCGCTTTCCTTCAACCCCCGCTCGCGCGGGGCGCCCTCGGTAAGTGGGGCGCTGCGGCGCCTTTTTGTACTTCAACGCCCGCTCGCGCGGGGCGCCCTTGATAAGCTGCGCGTCCGGCGGCACGGTCTCCCTTCAACCCCCGCTCGCGCGGGGCGCCCGCAGCACCTCGCGCTTGTCGCTTTCGTTCGTGCCTTCAACCCCCGCTCGCGCGGGGCGCCCGCGGCCATGTTGGTCGCTCAAGATCTTTAACCCCCGGTCGCGCGGGGCGCCCGGAGTGCACGATCACTGGCGCCGGCAGGCCTACCTTCAACCCCCGCTCGCGCGGGGCGCCCGCGATGACCTTGGCCAGGGGCGCTATGTTAGTACTTCAACCCCCGCTCGCGCGGGGCGCCCCACCCGACTCGTGGAGCTGTTCACCGCGGTTGCCTTCAACCCCCGCTCGCGCGGGGCGCCCGTGCAAACTCTGATAACAGTGCGCCTCTGGCACCTTCAACCCCCGCTCGCGCGGGGCGCCCGCGTGGGGCAAGCACTTACGGCATGTCCAGCTCCTTCAACCCCCGCTCGCGCGGGGCGCCCCTTCAACCACCTGATGCGTTGCGTTGGCCTGACCTTCAACCCCCGCTCGCGCGGGGCGCCCGACAAGATCGCCGAGATCGCCTTCGCCCAGATCCTTCAACCCCCGCTCGCGCGGGGCGCCCTCTTCCGGGAAATCGCAATTCCTTCAATACCTTACGGCGCCGGCGGCAACTTACCGCCCTTGCGCACGGCGACCAGCTGGATGCCGAAATGCTCGACCGGCGCGGACGGGTGCTGACCGATCGTCAGCAGTCGCATGCCCAGTTCGTTCCGTGCGGGGAGGACCAATAGCGCCGCCTTCGGGGCCGCGTCTACCACCGCCGCCCAGAGTTGCTCGACAGCGCGACGCGGCAACGCGCCAACAAAGCAGTTCGGGCGGACCTCCAGGAGGCGCCGCGAGATGGCTCCACGAAGCGCTGCAGGCGCGCCATCGATATCAAGCAGGATGATCGGCACGAAGCACGTCTTCCACGAGGTCGACCAACTTGGCAGCGAGCGACTGCTCGAAGAACAGATCGCGTGCGGCAGTGCGCGCTCGGTGTTCCATACTCGCTGGTCGCTCGGCCGCAAGCCGAAACGCCAGCGGTACGACCGTTTGGAACTTCACCATGTCCGCCACGTCGAAGACGAAGCTTCGCGCATCGCCAGAGTGGATGAAACCGAGTGCCGGGCTGTAGCCCAGAGCCAGGATCACCGCCTCACACAAGCCGTACAGCGCCGCATTGACGCCGGCCAGCGCCGCGTCGATCGGCCGCGCCACCGACGTCGTGTCGCGCCCCACCCATTCGATGCCGGACTCCTCGGCGAGGCGCGCGTAGATCGCCCGCACACGGGCCCCCTCGATCCCTCGCAGTTGTTCGATCGACCGCCGCTTGGGCGCCGGCTCGCCGAACATGTGGAAGAAAATCCTGCCGGCAGCCAATAGTCGCGCTTCGTCCGCTTGCGCCAGCCGCGCCTGTCGAAGCAGCGCCTCACTGCGCCCGCCAGGGTTGCCTGCCGCGTACAGTCGCACACCCATCTCGCCCACCCACAGGAGCAGGGCTCCTTCTGCCGCGCAGAGGGCCACCGCGGCATGAGAGACCGAAACCCCAGGTCCGAGCATCACGACACTCGTGCGGCCCACCGGGATCGTCAACGCGCCGTCTGCAGTCGCGCTCACAAGCACATGCCCCTGGCGAACCAGTTCGCCGCGATCAACATACACGATCGAGATCCGGTCGGCCACGCAGATCGGATGCATCGTCCACCGCTGCCGTTCGCTCATCGCACGTGCTCCTGCTCACACCCCTGGAATAGCCCCGCCGTCGCCCAGGCGCTTGCCCGGCGGAGTAGTCTTTCACCTAGTTGTGGTAAAGAACGGATGGGCTGTGTTTCTCAGCCGAAGCGCAGCATCCCGAAGCCCAAACGCTTGCCACGGCCGACGCCATTGACGAACGCGTGTGACGCGCGCTCGAAGTCGGCGATGCGCACGCGGGCCCTGACGTTGGCTGCAAGCACCCGAATGCGCATCAGGTGCTTGTCGCCCGTGTGGAGCTTGACGCCGTCGACCGCGAGCTCCTCGACTTCCACGCCATTGTGTTCCAACTTCGCTGCGCACCAGTGAGCGAGTTCGCGCACCGGCACAGGCTCGTCGTGGTTCTTGCCGCGCATAGCCGCCAGGCTGACACGCAGCTGCTGCCGCTCGCCCTGGCCCGGCATGACGGCGATCTCCGTCACGCCGCGCAGGCGCTGGCTGCGCACCGCGAACAGCTGCGGGGCCACTTGCGCGAACAGGAAGTCGCCGCCGCATTGGCGGCGCGCGATGCCGTGCATGGCCTGCCAGACTTGCTGGTGCCGCAGGTAGATGTCGTCGCGGCTGCCGGGCACGCCAATCGTGATCTGCGGCACGCGCAGCGCACGGGCGCAGTCGTGTGTGCGGATCACGCGTTGTGCAGATTCAGCGACAGGCCCAGCACATCGGGGGCATCATTTTTCTTGACATCCTCCCCCGCCTGAAGGCGGGGGATTC
>Ga0073899_10005571_pt1 | contig 10925 bp, 10 predicted proteins | sample KloWWTmetaKNB5Ph_FD_88975 | JGI IMG/M metagenome (GOLD analysis project Ga0073899, IMG submission 88975) | Active sludge microbial communities from Klosterneuburg, Austria, studying microevolution and ecology of nitrifiers - Klosterneuburg... | ecosystem: Engineered > WWTP > Aerobic digester >...
CGCCAACGCGAAGAAGATCGCTGACGCTGCAGGTATCACCAGCCAGTCAGTCAGTGCGGTAAGTAGCCGTGCGGAGACGTTTATCGAAAAAACCGTCAAGGATATGAAGTGTGATCTGATCGTGATCGCGACGCATGGACGTGGTGCGGTTGGACGTTTTGTAATGGGCAGTGTCACGACCCGGCTGCTGCCGATCTCCCCGGTTCCGGTGCTGGTCTATCGCGATACGACCATGGCCAGCTGACATAGAGCGCTGGTCTCGCCGTCACATACTAGGAGCGCACCGACGCCTCAACGGCGGCGTGCTGGCGAGCGCTGCGTGTTTCTTCGGCCGTGCAGCGACTCTGGTGGTCCGGGCTGAATTTTCGGGAAACGCCTTGCTGTTACACACTGTTACCGTGTGTTCATCGTCTGTTTGCATGACGCTTAGATAGTGTGAACCATGCCAAGTCGGTATGCACACAGGAGTCACGCATGCATTCGCCAGTCCAGTCAGTTACGCAGAACATTCGCGTTGGGAATCCCTCGCTGATGGCCTCACGAAGCATTGCTTCTCGAGACGCCATTCTGGAAGAGGTGGTCGCGCTGGGGCGCGCCCGTGTGGTGACCGAAGGAACGGCCATTCATCGTGCTGGAGACCCGTTTCGCTCGGTCTTCTTCGTGAAATCGGGCGCCGCCAAACGCATGCTCATTCAGGAGGATGGTCGCGAGCAAATTCTGGGATTTCCAATGCCAGGCGACATCGTCGGAATGGAAGCGATTGATGCAGGCACGCATAGCACGACAGTTATCGCGCTTGATCTGTGCGCCGTCGTTGAAATCCCCTTCGAGGCTATTGAGGCGCTTGCTGCGGAAAATCCAGCGGTTGCCCGATTTCTCTATCACCGGATGAGCGCAGCTTTGCGCGATGAGCACGGCTGGCTCGCTGCGTTGGGACTGCTTAACGCGGACGAACGGGTAGCGGCATTCCTTCTGGATCTCTCGAATCGGTTTTCAGCGCGCGGCTTTTCGCCAAGACGATTTATGTTGCGCATGACCCGTGCCGAAATCGGCAGTTTTCTCGGCTTGACCTTGGAAACAGTTAGTCGCGTGTTTTCGCGGTTTCAGAAGCTTGGTCTGCTCAAGGTGACACGTCGCGATATTGAGTTGCTTGACATGGCGGCGTTAAGCTCTCTTTCGCACTCGCAGGCACTGCACTAGCAGCGCAAGGCAACGCGCGCTTGACGAGAGCGCGTCAGTCGCCGGACGCGGGGGCTGCAAGTACGCGCTTGATTGCCTGACCCAGTTGAGTGCGGGAATATGGCTTGCGCAGGAATGCAATGTCTTCATCAAGCCCGAACTGAAGTGGCAATGCACTGCGGGCATAGCCGGACGCGTAAAGAACGCGCAGATTGGGTCGAATTTTCCGCAGTGACGCGGCAATTTTTGGCCCGGTCTCTTCGCCCGCCAGCACGACGTCGGTAAACAGTAATTCGATCTCGGGATGCGTGCGCAATCTCGCCGACGCCGTACGTCGACTTGACGCCGTGAAAACGTGATATCCAAGAGATTCAAGAAACGCGACCGCCACTGCCTGAACATCATGATCGTCTTCGACGACCAGAATTGCCTCAGAGCCTGCGAGAGACACCGTTGATGTCGACGGCTTGGCTACCCGCCTCTCTTCTGCCGAGGCAACCGGCAGGAACAGGTTGATTGTTGTACCTACGCCACGCTCGCTATACGCCGTAACGTGACCCGCAGACTGCTTGGCAAAGCCGTACACCATGCTGAGCCCCAGACCACTGCCCTTACCAACCGCTTTGGTGGTGAAGAATGGTTCGAACGCACGCGCCATCACGTCGCGACTCATACCTGTGCCGGTATCAGAAACGCTCATTCGTACGTAGCGACCGGGACGCACGTCATCGACGCTCGCTACTGAGTCCGCCTGCAGATCGACGCCCGTTGCTTCAATGACGAGTGTCCCGCCATCCGGCATTGCATCACGGGCATTTACCGCAAGATTTAGTAGCGCAGTCTCAAGTTGACCGGCATCGGCAAGAGCGAGTGGGAGCCCGTTTTCGGCATTGACCCGGACATTGATGTTGGTCCCAAGCGTTCGGGCCAGTAAATCGCGGAACGATTCGAGAAGTTCCGGAACGTCAATTGGCGCCGGTCGAAGTGTCTGGCGGCGAGAGAAGGCTAGCAATTTGGCAGTGAGTTCCGCGCCGCGCCGCGCCGCACGATGCGCTGAAGCAATCGAGCGCACGGCGAAGGGGTCGGTAATCGCCATGTCCTCAAGAATCTGCAAATTTCCTGAGATAACCGTCAACAGATTGTTAAAGTCGTGTGCCACGCCCCCTGTGAGTTGCCCCAGTGACTCCAGCCTTTGTGAAAGTAGAAGTTTTTCTTCGGTGACTGAGCGCTGAAGAGCGTTCGACGCGATGTTTGCGATTGCTTCCAGAAACGCAACATCGTCAGTGGTGAAGTGATGCGGCGTCTTTGACCCCGCCACGAGCAGACCGCTGACGTGATCGCGGTCGGCGATAGGAGCAATTACAAGGCTGCGTACGTCGGCGACGAGCATGGCCGGGCAAATCGTTGAACTGGCGGTTGCGACGTCGCCAACCAGCACTGGCGCGCCGGTTGCAAAAATTTGACCAGACAGCATCGTATGCATACGCGCCATACTGGCGTTCAACAGGACCGAGGCTAGCGCGCCGGACGCGTTCGTACATACCAGAAATTCATCATCTGCAGATTTCCGGAAGAGTGCTACTACGTCTGCTCCAAGTGGCGTCGTCGCGATCTCGACGGCGCGTTCACCAAGCGCATCGAATTGCCGTTCGCTGAGAGCGAGTTGGCTGATCCGGGTCAGGACGTTGGCGCGGATCAGCTCGCGCTCGGTGCGGCGTGCCTGCAATCGATCACTGACATCGCGCAACATAACAATTGTTTCGTAGCCCACTGGCGTTCGGGTTGGCGCCAACGAAATTTCCACGGGAAACTCGCGACCATTGAGCTTGAGCGCTTTAAGTGCAAGCCCCACGCCCATTGGCCGCCGGCGAGGTTCCGACATGAATTCGCCGCGCAACCTCGCGTGCCCCTTCCGGGCGGCCATAGGTACGAGTTTGTCTACACTGAGCCCGCGAAGCTCGCCCGGAGCAGCTTCAAGCATCCGTTCCGCTTCAGCGTTGTTGAGCCGGATACGTCCTGCACTATCCACCACCAGGATTGCATCAGGTGCCGCATCAAATAACAGCTTGAACGCATTGTTTTCCGGAGGTTCTGAGCTTGTCACTTCGCACCCCATTTGACTGCTACTGAAAGCACATAACCCGCGCCGCGCACTGACTTGATGATTCTGGGCTCCTTGCCGTCGTCGCCCAGTTTGCGCCGCAAACGCCCAATCTGCACGTCAATGGTGCGATCAAACGGACCCGCATCACGATGATGGGTTCGCTGCAACAATTGGTCGCGGCTGAGGATGCGTCCGGCCTGTTCGCAAAGGATCAACAACAATTGATACTCACCCGTGGTAAGTGCAACCAGCGAACCGTCCGGTCGTGCCAGTTCCCTTCGCCCAACATCAAGCACAAACTGATCGAAGTAACAGGGCAGCGTCGTATCCGCATGCAAGGCGGGCGGCTGGGATACCGGGGCTGCCGAACGCCGGCCCACACTTCGAATGCGGGCAAGCAACTCCCGTAGCTCAAACGGTTTGGTGACGTAGTCGTCTGCGCCAATTTCCAAGCCGACCACGCGGTCAATAGTGTCTCCCCGCCCGGTCACCATCAACAAACCTCCATGCCAGTCATTGCGCAACCTGCGTGCGATGGCGAAGCCGTCTTCAGTGCCCAAATTTACATCCAGCAAAATCACGTCGGGCGCGTTCGCACCCAAATTCGCACGCAACTCTACTTCGCTGCACGCCTCAAATACCTGCAAACCCTGAGCGCCAAGGTAGGCGGCAACGAGTTCCCGAATATCTTCGTCATCATCAACGATTAACACGCGAAGAGGCGATGAACTAATCAAATTCGCAGCAGATACAGAGTCCAAGGAGCCCTGATTATCTCCTCGATGCCAAGCGCTATGCTCAGCTTTTCAATCCGGCGTGTGCTTCAGTGTTCTTCTGGCAGGAGAGACATCGGCGAGCGCTGGGATAGGCAAGTAACCTTGGATAGCCGATTGCTTCGCCGCACGACTCGCACAAACCATAGCGACCGTCAACCACTTTTTCCAGCGCAGTTGTTGTTTCTGCAAGCTCTTTAGCATCCCGTTCCGCTTTCGCAATCAGGTTTTCAGATTCGACGTCCGCAGTGGTCCAATCGGCATCGCTCTTGCCGGTAATGGATGTGTGAGTTCGATCATCTGCGTGCAACTCAGCGTCTAGCACCGCTTCAAGCTGGCGTTGACGTTGTTGCAACAACTGCAGAAGATCATCAATTTGTTTGGAGGTAAGTGCGAATTGCGACATATCATTTCCACCTTGTGTGTGAATGATGTGTCCAGCGCGTCAGAACAGCCTTGATATCGATCAAGGCTTGCGCTCCTTCGTCTCACTAGGCTTACGCAATGAATTCAACCGGTGCGTCAATTCCACTAGCAAGCGCGACCAAGCGAGTCACTGCGAACATGGCCACCACACGTCACGCCACGTGCGTTTTGGACGTTCTTGACATGCACTGCGCAGCCTGCGCGGTTCTCATTGAGGGCGCCCTGCAAGCTGTTGATGGTGTATTAAACGTCGGCGTGCACTACGCCACTCAGCGCGCCCGCGTGACGTTTGATCCTGCCTGCACCAGCGTTGAGCGCCTGTTGCAGCGGGTTGAGCGACTGGGCTATTTGGTAGACGCTGGTGAAAGCATTGATCGGATTAGCATCGTTCGCAAACAGCGGCATCGACACATCTGGGGATTTGGCCTGTCGGTGTTTTGTGCAATGCAGGTGATGATGCTGACATTGCCCCGCTTCCTGGCAGGCGCCGATATCGAGCCGGAGCTTGCACCCTTGCTGGACTGGGCTGCGTTTACGCTGGTGCTTCCGGTTATCGGGTGGAGCGCACGTCCCTTCTACTGCGGGGCCTTGCGCGAGCTTCGGCTGCGCCGGCCCGGGATGGATTCGGCCATTACGCTTGGCATCGTCTCGGCGTTCATGGGGTCAATGTGGCATTTACTTCTCGGCACGGGAGTGTTGTACTTTGATTCTGTAGCAATGTTCGTTGCGTTGTTGCTCGGTGTGCGCTGGCTCGAATGGGAGCAACGTGAACGCAATCAAGCAATCATCCGCGATGCTGGTCATAACCAGACCCCAGCGACCGTCATGCGGTTCGATGCGGCAAACCGGCTGTCAATCGTCGGTGTCAATGCGGTTGGCATCGATGATCGGTTGTGGGTACGGACAGGTGAGGCCGTTCCTGTTGACGGAGTTCTGGAGAGCGCAGAGGCTGATTGCGACGAGTCATTGCTGACCGGTGAGTCGGCGAGCGTGCGCCGAATATCAGGGCAGACGTTGTTTGCAGGCACGATCAACGCTGGTGCATCCATCGTCTTGCGTGCGACACATACGGTGGAGGCTAGTACTGCGCAAAAATTGATGGCACTTGCGGATAACTCGATCAAACCAGAGTCATTTGCTCTGGCTGATCTCGTCGCACGTTACTTCATGCCCGCATTGATTTTGGTGGCTGCGGCGACATTCGCGGCGATGATGTCGTCTGGCATCTCAGTTGCAGCTGAGCGGGCAATCGCGGTGTTGATAATTAGTTGCCCGTGCGCGCTCGCGCTCGCCGCACCAGCGGCCTACGCAAAAGCATTTGCAGGGTTACTGCGTCGTGGAATTGTCTTGCGCCGCACGGATGCGCTTGGTCGCCTGGTCAGGGCCAACGCATTTCTTCTTGACAAGACAGGAACGCTGTCAATCCCATACGTGAATGGCGTTGTATCGCTGCGGTCTGGTGTAAGTGAACTTCAGGCACTGGCCGTCATCGTGGCGCTTGAGCGAGTGGCCAATCACCCACTTGCTGTCGCGGTGCGGTCGCTCGACCTTGACTCTGGCTACGTTGCGACCGACCCCGCCTGGACTCCAGGGGAAGGAGTGTCGGGAGTCGTTGCCGGTGTGATGTACCGTTTTGGCCGAGCAGCATTTGTCGGTGTTGATGATACGGAAAGTCCCGCGACCCGGTTGTGGCTCGTGGATCCACAAGGAATTGTGGGTGCATTGGATGTGTCTGAACGACCGCGAGAAGACGCGTTGCCGCTCGTACGGGCGTTGGGGAAACGCGGCACGGTTGAGATTCTCAGCGGTGATCACGAAGGAAAAACGCAGACCATCGCTTCGTTGCTGAGTGTAAGCACTGCTTCCGGCGCACTCTCACCGGAGCAAAAGGCGCATCGCGTCAAGCAACTCCGTGACGAAGGGCGAACCACAGTGATGATTGGCGACGGCGTCAACGACAGTATCGGGTTTGCAGGCGCGGATGTAGCTATCGCCGTTCATACGGCAACCGACGCCGCCAGAGCTAGCGCTGATTTGGTATGCACGAGTACGAATCTGCGGAGCATTACCGACGCAATCGACTACGCAACAAAAGTAGAGTCAATTGTGCGTGAAAACTTCATATGGGCCATTGCATATAACCTGATCGCTATTCCATTTGCGGTGGCGGGTGTGGTCAATCCTCTGGTTGCAAGCGTCGGCATGGCCGCCAGTTCAGCCGTTGTGATGCTCAATGTCATGCGACTGGGTCGCACGAGCAAGGCGCTGAGCTGATGGAATCCCTGTTCATACTCATTCCGCTCGCCCTTGTGCTGGCTGTCATCATCGGCGCCGCGTTCTGGTGGTCGACATCCTCTGGTCAGTTCGATAACCTTGAAGATGCTGGACGTAGCGTAATTGACGACGATGACCGCTAACGGCGCTGAAGTGCGCGCTCATGTTGCAGTGCATTGACAAGGGTCAATACCCACACTGCTAGTCACGGCTATTATTGGCTTGTAGTAATGATCGTTGACAAAACGGAGTTAGACGATGGGGAATAACCGCGCACAAAGCGCTGATCACGAAACATACAACTACAAGGTTGTGTATAACTTTTCCATAATGACGGTGGTCTGGGGCATCGTCGGGATGCTCGTTGGCGTCATCATCGCTTCACAGCTCGTGTGGCCTGAACTGAACGTCCACGAGTTTCTAAGCTATGGTCGTTTGCGGCCACTTCACACGAATGCAGTGATTTTTGCATTTGGCGGATGCGCGCTGTTCGCGTCCTCATATTACGTGGTGCAGCGAACCTGTCACACCCCGCTTTTTGCCCCGCGCCTGGCGGCATTTACTTTCTGGGGCTGGCAGTTGGTGATCGTGCTTGCGGCTGTGACGCTTCCTCTGGGAATGACCAGTGGAAAGGAGTACGCAGAGCTCGAATGGCCCATCGATATTCTGATCGCGGTGGTTTGGGTGTCCTATGCCGTCGTGTTCTTCGGCACGCTTGCCAAACGCCGTACATCGCACATTTACGTCGCCAACTGGTTCTTCGGCGCGTTCATCCTTACGGTTGCAATCCTTCATATCGTTAACAGTGCCGCCATTCCGGTGTCGCTGACCAAGTCCTACTCTGCGTATGCAGGCGTGCAAGACGCGATGATCCAGTGGTGGTACGGGCACAACGCGGTCGGCTTCTTCCTGACAGCAGGCTTCCTGGGCATCATGTACTACTTTGTCCCGAAGCAGGCGGAGCGCCCGGTGTACTCGTACCGCTTGTCGGTCGTTCACTTCTGGGCATTGATCTTTACCTACATGTGGGCGGGTCCGCATCATCTGCATTACACGGCTTTGCCGGACTGGACGCAATCAATCGGCATGATTTTCTCGCTGGTGCTGCTTGCGCCGTCTTGGGGTGGCATGATCAACGGCATCATGACGCTGTCGGGGGCATGGCACAAGCTGCGCGATGACCCGATTCTGAAATTCCTAGTGACTTCACTTTCGTTCTACGGCATGTCGACCTTTGAGGGACCGATGATGTCAATCAAGACAGTGAACGCGTTGTCGCATTACACCGACTGGACGGTCGGACACGTGCACTCTGGAGCGCTGGGCTGGGTGGCTTTCGTTTCAATCGGAGCCCTGTACTACATGATTCCGCGCTTGGTGGGCAAGGAAAAAATGTACAGCACGCGTCTGATCGAAATCCACTTCTGGATCGCGACACTGGCCATCGTGCTCTATATCGCGGCGATGTGGATTTCCGGGGTCATGCAGGGGCTGATGTGGCGGGCGGTTAACGCAGACGGCACACTGACCTACAGTTTTGTCGAGAGCGTGAAGAGTAGTTATCCATTCTGGTTCATCCGCTTTGTCGGAGGGGTGCTGTATCTGGGCAGCATGTGCATCATGGCCTACAACGTGTTCATGACTGTGCGCGGCGCAAAAGTGACGCAGGCTGTCGTACCAGCGCCAGTTTCAGGTGCTGCGATTCCGGCGGCAGCGTAGGAAGAAGACATCATGAAAATTACACACGACACCATTGAACGCAAAACAGGATTGCTGATCGCGCTGGTCATTCTCGTGGTCAGTATCGGGGGATTGGTTGAAATCGTTCCACTGTTTTTCCAGAAGAATCTCATTGAGCCGGTTGCGGGCCTTAAGCCCTATGACCCGTTGAGCCAGATTGGTCGGGACATTTATGTGCGGGAAGGTTGCTACAACTGCCACTCGCAGATGATTCGTCCATTCCGCGCAGAAACGGAACGGTACGGGCCCTACTCTGTCGCGGGGGAGTTTGTCTATGACCGGCCATTTCAATGGGGCAGCAAGCGCACAGGCCCTGATCTCGCTCGTGTAGGTGGGCGTTACAGCGATGAATGGCATCGCCTGCACTTGAGCAATCCGCGTGACGTGGTGCCGGAATCCAACATGCCGCGCTACGCCTTTCTTGATCGTCCTATTGGCGGGGCCGATATCGCGCAGCGTCTGAAGGTGCTGAAGATGCTCGGACACCCGTACAGCGATGAAGAGATCGCGAAGTCGGGTGAAACCATCAAGGGCAAGACCGAGCTGGATGCGCTCATCGCGTACCTCCAGGGGCTTGGAACGCAGATCAAGGCGGTGAAGGGTTAATCATGGACGAGCTTAGAAGCGCATTTACAGTAATTTCACTGGTCACATTTATCGGAATCGTTTGGTGGGCCTGGCGCCCGGGCAGCAAGAGCAAGGCTCAGGTTGCAATGAGCGACATGCTGATGGATGATGATCGCAAACCCTACTCACAATCTCACCCGTCCAACCAGAGTCAAGGAGCGCGAAAATGACGGACCTGCTCTCGTCTGGGCTGCTCGCAAAGGGCTGGGGCTGGTATGTTGCCATCCTGACGGTTCTTAGTTTGGTGGCGTGTCTTTGGGTGCTGCGCGCAAACAGCGTAAAGAAAGAAAAGACTGGGCCGGCTGACCTGCACGGTCACAATGAATGGGATGGATTGCGCGAATATGACAATCCGCTGCCGCGCTGGTGGTCGAATCTTTTTTACATTACGGTCATTTTTGCGTTTGCCTACCTGCTTTTGTATCCCGGTCTGATCGTGACCGATGGTGTTCTTGGCTGGAGTACCGATTCGCTCTACCGCGATGAAGTCAAACAGGCGAAAGCAGAGTTCGACCCGATCTTTGACACCTACGCCAAGCAGGACGTCAAGACCGTCGCCGGAGACAAGGGGGCGCAGCAAATTGGTGCGCGTCTGTTTCAGACTTACTGTGTACAGTGTCATGGCACCGACATGCGCGGTTCAAAGGGATTCCCGAATCTGGTCGACAAAGACTGGCAGTGGCCAGGCACCCCCGACGGTATCAAAACGACGATTCTGGAGGGCCGCAACGGCATGATGCCTGCGTTCGCTGAGCAACTCAAACCGGATCAGATTGCTGACTCAGCGCAGTATGTGTTGTCGCTGTCGGGGCGCTCCACTGCGCCTGATGCGGTTGCCCGTGGCGAGACTACGTTCAAGCAAATATGCTCTGCATGTCACGGCATGGACGGCAAAGGCAACGTGGCGCTGGGTGCCCCTAATCTGACAGACAACACATGGCTCTATGGCGGCAGTCTCGCGACTATCGTCGAGACTTTGACCAAAGGCCGGCAGGGTCAGATGCCCGCGCAGAAGGACATGCTTGGCGAGGCACGAGTGCATCTGCTCGCGGCGTATGTGTACGCGCAGTCGCAAGAGCAGTCTCAAGCAGGTTCGAAGCAGTAAACCCGTGTCGGCGGAACATCCGCCGACCGCGCACCGGATGAACGATGGGTAGCACTACTAGCGAGACGAAAGTCATCTCGCTTTATCAGTCGCAGAAGAAGATTTACGCGAAGTCGGTCACTGGCCGCTTCGCGAATCTGCGCGTTTTCATGGTGTTCTTCACGCAGGCGATTTTCTACGGTCTGGCATGGTTGCCCTGGAACAACCGTCAGGCAGTGCTGTTTGATCTCGGTGCGCGCAAGTTCTACATCTTCGACTGGGTGTTCTGGCCCCAGGATGTCCTGTATCTCACTTTCATCCTGATTGTCTCTGCATACTCGCTGTTCTTTGTGACCGCTATAGCCGGCCGTGTCTTCTGTGGTTATGCCTGCCCGCAGACGGTCTACACCGAAATATTCATGTGGATCGAGAAGAAGTTTGAAGGCGACCGTGCCGCGCGGATGAAGCTTGATCAGGCACCAATGTCCGCCGACAAGCTCTGGCGAAAGGGTGGCAAGCACTTTTTCTGGGTACTTATCGGGCTGTGGACCGGCTTTACGTTCGTTGGCTATTTCACACCGATACGCACACTAACTCATGAAGTGCTGACACTTTCCACAGGGCCGTGGGAAACGTTCTGGATACTTTTCTACGGATTTGCGACTTGGGGCAACGCTGGCTTCATGCGCGAACAGGTTTGCAAGTACATGTGCCCGTA
>Ga0073899_10005573_pt1 | contig 10925 bp, 11 predicted proteins | sample KloWWTmetaKNB5Ph_FD_88975 | JGI IMG/M metagenome (GOLD analysis project Ga0073899, IMG submission 88975) | Active sludge microbial communities from Klosterneuburg, Austria, studying microevolution and ecology of nitrifiers - Klosterneuburg... | ecosystem: Engineered > WWTP > Aerobic digester >...
GACGTGGACCTGGTGCCCGGGGAGCGCCTCGCCATCGTCGGCCCGTCCGGCTCCGGCAAGTCGACCCTCGGCCGGCTCGTGGCGGGGATCAACCGGCCCCGGGTGGGTGAGGTCACCGTCGGTGGCGTCGACGTCATGGACCTCCCGCTGGACCGGCTCCGCACCGAGGTGGCCCTGGTCACGCAGGAGCACCACGTGTTCGTGGGATCCGTCCGCGACAACGTGGTGCTCGCGCGCGAGACCACGGCCTCGGACGACGAGGTGGAGCAGGCGCTGCGGGCGGTCGACGCGTGGGGGTGGGTGTCGCGGCTGCCGGGAGGGCTGCACGCGGAGCTCGGTCACGGCAAGACGCCGCTGACCCCCGCCCAGGCCCAGCAGGTGGCGCTGGCCCGGCTCATCGTGGCCGACCCGCACACGCTGGTGCTCGACGAGGCGACCTCCCTGATCGACCCGTCGTCGGCCCGGCACCTGGAGGGGTCGATGGCGGCGCTGCTGGACGGGAGGGCGGTCATCGCGATCGCGCACCGCCTGCACACCGCCCATGACGCCGACCGGATCGCGGTGGTCGACGGTGGCCGGATCGTCGAGATCGGGTCCCACCACGAACTGCTCGAGCTCGACGGCCAGTACGCGGACCTGTGGCGCACCTGGCGGAACTGAACCCCAGGGCCGGCGCCGCTCAGCCGAGCGTGAGGACGGCGGTGCCGGCCTCGGAGGGCTGGGCGGCGTCGCGCCACCGGCCCTCCGAGGCCGTCCACTCGCGGTCCGCCACGACCACCGAGGTCAGGCCGCCCGCGTAGCTGTTCGCGATCGCCAGCTGGGCCGCCGACCACAGCAGCGTCTCGTCCGCGGCGGTCACGGTCGACGTGCCTCCCTCGGCCGCGACGCTCACACTGTCGCCCAGCGCCGCGAGCACGCGCTCGAACGCGCTCGGGTCCGGCGTGGGGGACTCCTTGAAGCTCAGGCAGGCGATGCCCTCCGGCACCGACCCGCGCAGCGCGCCCGCCACCGCCGTCGCCTTCTCCACGTGCTGGCGGTAGGCCTCGGGGAACCCGCTGCGCTGCACCTGCTGGGCCACGTCGTTGATGTCGCCGGTCTCCCAGCCGCTGAACTTCACCAGCTCCTCGTAGAACCTGGCCGACGAGTACCACGGGTCCATGATCTCCTCCTCGGTGCCCCACCCGTAGGAGGGGCGTTGCTGGAAGAGGCCCAGCGAGTCCCGGTCCCCGTAGTCGAGGTTGCGGAGATCCGACTCCTGGTAGGCGGTCGCCAGTGCGATCACCGCCGCCCGCTCGGGGAGCCCCCGCTCGACGGAGACCGCCACGATGACGGAGGCGTTGCGGGCCTGCTCAGCGGACAGGACGGTGGTCCCGCCCTCCATGACCACCGTGCACTGCTCGGGCGTGACGCGTTGGTACACGTACCCGTACGCCTTCCAGCCGGCGAACGCGAGGCCGCCGAGCAGCGCCAAGGTCAGGAGGGCCGCGATGAGGCCACGACGCATCAGTTGGCGTGCAGCGCTGAGTTGAGCGACACCTTCGAGCCCCGACGGTGGCGCGCGAGCACCGCCCCGCTCACCGAGTCACGCAGGAAGAGGAGGTCGTCCTGGCCGGACAGCTCCCGCGCCTTGACCACCGAGCCGTCCGACAGGGTGACCTTGGTGCCGGCCGTGATGTACAGGCCGGCCTCGACGACGCAGTCGTGGCCCAGCGAGATGCCCACGCCCGAGTTGGCGCCCAGCAGGCACCGTTCGCCGAGGCTGATCACCTCCTGGCCGCCGCCGGAGAGGGTGCCCATGATGGAGGCGCCTCCGCCCACGTCCGTGCCGTCGGCGACGACGACGCCGGAGGAGATGCGGCCCTCGACCATCGACGTCCCGAGCGTGCCGGCGTTGAAGTTGACGAACCCCTCGTGCATGACGGTGGTGCCCTCCGCCAGGTGGGCGCCGAGGCGGACCCGGTCCGCGTCCGCGATCCGCACGCCGGTGGGGGTGACGTAGTCCACCATGCGGGGGAACTTGTCCACCCCGTAGACGGTGAGCTGCTCGCCGCGCGCGTGGAGGAGCATCCGCACCCGGTTGACGTCGGCGACCCGCACCGGCCCCCGGGTGGTCCACGCGTTGTTGGGCAGCACGCCGAAGATGCCGGTGAGGTTGAGGCCGTGCGGCGCGACCAGCCGCGCGCTGAGCAGGTGCAGCCGCAGGAACGCATCCTCGACCGACTCGGGCGCCTCGTCGAGATTGATCTCGACGCGCACCACCTTGGACTCCACCTGGCGGATCTCGTCGACCTGCTGGGCCTCCACCAGCAACGACGGCGGCTCGTCGGTCACGTCCGAGCCGAGCCGAGGCTCGGGATACCAGGTGTCGAGCACGGCGCCCGTGGTGTGGACGGTGGCCAGGCCCCAGGCCCAGGCGGTGCGGGTCTCGTTGGTCATGGCGGCCAGTCTAGTGGCGCCCCACGTTAGGGTCGCGTTACAGATCGGTGCCAGGTGCGCTGTGCGCCCCCGGGACCTAATAGCCTGTGCGCATGAGTGCGCTGTTCGACGATTACCCGCCGGGGGAGGCTTTCGACGAGATGGTCGGGCCGGAGGGGATCCGGGCTTCGGCGCAGAGCGTCGCCGAGGGCCTGGAGCGGTTGGGGATCGACGAGGTCCGGGCGCGGGCGGACTACCTGCGCACCATCTACATCGACCAGGGCGTCACCTTCGACATCGGCGGTGAGGAGCGGCCCTTTCCGCTGGACATCGTCCCGCGGATCATGCAGGCCGACGAGTTCGTGCATGTCGAGGCAGGCAGCAAGCAGCGGGTCCGCGCGATGGATGCCTTCCTCGACGACGTCTACACCGAGGGCCGCTGTTTCGCCGAGGGCGTGATTCCGAGGCACGTGGTGGCGTCGTCGCCGCACTTCCACCGGGCGATGGCCGGTTTCACCACACCCAACGGCGTGCGCGTGCACATCGCCGGCATCGACCTGGTCCGCGGGCACGACGGGGTCTTCCGGGTCCTGGAGGACAACGTGCGCAGCCCCTCGGGCGTGTCGTACGTGATGACCAACCGGCGCGCCCTCAACGCAGCCCTCCCCGAGATCGCCGGCAAGCACCGGATCAGGCCCGTCGAGGACTATCCCTCGCAGCTGCTCAAGGCGCTGCGGGCGGCGGCACCCTCGAGCATCGCCGACCCCACGGTGGTGGTCCTCACCCCAGGGGTCTACAACTCCGCCTACTTCGAGCACGCCATGCTGGCCCGGATGATGGGCGTGGAACTGGTTGAGGGCCGCGACCTGGTGGCGCACGGCGGACACGTGTCGCTGCGGACCACCCGCGGCCTGCGCCCTGTGCACGTGATCTACCGGCGGATCGACGACGAGTTCCTCGACCCGGCCGTGTTCCGGGCGGACTCGCTCATCGGCTGCGCCGGCCTCCTCAACGCGGCCAGGGCAGGGAATGTGACCATCGCGAACTCCGTGGGCAACGGCGTGGCCGACGACAAGCTCGTCTACACCTACATCCCGGACCTGATCCGCTTCTACCTCGGCGAGGAACCCATCCTCGCCAGCGTGGACACCTGGCGGCTCGAGGAGCCGCAGGCCCGCGAGGAGGTGCTGGACCGCCTCGCCGAGCTTGTCGTCAAGCCCGTGGACGGCTCGGGCGGCAAGGGGATCGTGATCGGGCCCCGCGCCTCGCAGGAGGAGCTCGACAAGCTGCGCCGCCTCATCCTCAAGGACGCGCGCGGCTGGATCGCGCAGCCGGTGGTGCAGTTGTCGACGGTGCCGACGATGATCGACGGCGCCCTCAAGCCCCGCCACGTCGACCTGCGTCCGTTCGTCGTCAACTCGGGCAACGACAACATCTTCGTCCTGCCAGGGGGGCTGACCCGCGTCGCGCTCCCGGAGGGCGAGCTCATCGTCAACTCGTCCCAGGGCGGCGGGTCCAAGGACACGTGGGTGCTCACCTCCGGCAGGCCCATCGCGCCCACCATGCCCCCCACACCCCCACCCCGGCCCACGTCCGTGCCCATGTCGGAGCCGGTCCTCAACCGGGTCATCCGGCACCAGCACGAGCAGCAGCAACAGCAGAGCGGGGAGGGGGCATCATGCTGAGCCGAATCGCGGACTCCCTGTTCTGGATCGGCCGCTACCTGGAGCGCGCCGAGGACACCTGCCGCATCGTCGAGGTCCACCTCCACCAGCGTCTCGACGACCCCGGGGCCTATCCCGCGCAGGCCGCCAGGGACCTGATCCTGCTGATGGGGCAGGAGCCTGCGAGCGACGATCCCGACGTGCTGCAGGAGCTGTGCTACGACGAGAAGTCACCCGTCAGCTTCCTCGCCGCCCTCGGCAGCGCCAGGGAGTCCGCACGCCGAGCCCGCGAGACGGTGTCGACGGAGGTGTGGGAGTCGATCAACACCACATGGCTGGCCATGCGCGGGGGGCGCCTGCAGCGGATGCGGCCCGCGTCGATGTTCAAGTTCGTGCGCGAGCGCTGCGCCGTCATCGCCGGCCTGGCCGACGGCACGATGAGCCACGACGAGGGCTGGCTGTTCCTCACGCTGGGCCGCAGCATCGAGCGCATCGACATGACGTCGCGGCTCCTGGCCACGCCGTCGTTGGTGGGGAACTCCCCGCGCGCCTGGGACCACGTGCTCAGCGGGTGCGGCGCGCACCATGCTTTCGTGCAGCGCTACGGGGCGCTGGCCTCCGACCGGGACGCCGCCGAGTTCCTCATCCTGGACCGGCTCTTCCCGCGGTCCCTGATCTACACGCTCAACACCGCGGTGGACTCGCTGACCCTGCTCGGCCCGGGCAACCAGCGCATCCGCCCCGACGACCCTGCCACCAGGCTGCTGGGGGCGGCGCGTGCCACCCTCGAGTACCTTCCCGCGGAGGAGATTCTCCTCGACCTCACGGACCAGATGGCCCGCCTCCAGGTGGTGTGCTCCGAGGCCACCCAGGCCATCTCGGCGCGCTACTTCGAGGGATCAGCTGCGGCCGAGTGGGTCGGTGGAGCATGGTGACGACCCAGCAGAGAGGTGGCCTCCGATGAGCCAGTACCGCATCGTGCACACCACGGGCTACAACTACGGCGGCGGCGCCTCGGACTCCTTCAACGAGGCGCGGATGACCCCGTTGACCAGCCGAAGGCAACTCGTCCTGTCGTCGCGCCTCGACATCACACCGGTGGCCTGGACACACGCCTACCGCGACTACTGGCGCACCTCCGTCGTCGCGTTCGAGATCCACGAGCGGCACTCCGACCTCAAGGTGGTGGCCACGTCCACCGTCGAGATCCACGACGTCTCGCGCGACGCGGTGCCGCTGGGCTGGGCCGGCCTCGAGGATCCCGACCTGCGGGACCGCTACGTGGAGCTGCTCACGCAGACCAGCTACGTGCGGCCCCATCGCGAGGTGGTGCGGATCGCGGAGCAGGTGCGCCGGTCCTCGGCCACCCCTGGGGAGGCGGTGGTGGAGCTCACCCGCCGGCTGCGGGAGCACGTCGCGTACGTGCCCGGCGTCACGCAGGTCCACACGCTGGCCAGCGAGGTCTGGGAGCACCGCGCCGGCGTCTGCCAGGACATCGCGCACCTGCTGCTCGGCGCCCTGCGCTGCATCGGTATCCCGGCCCGCTACGTCTCCGGCTACGTGATCCAGTTCCAGGACCCCGAGATCGGCGTGCCGATGGTGGGTGAGTCCCACGCCTGGATCCAGTACCACGACGGCGAGTGGCTCGGCTTCGACCCCACCAACCAGACCGAGCCGCGCGGCTCCCACGTCGAGGTGGGCTTCGGTCGGGACTACTCCGACGTGGCCCCCCTGATGGGCATCTACACCGGCTCGGGTGGCTCCGAGATGTTCGTCTCCGTGGAGATGACCCGCCTCACCTGACCGGGGGGACAGTAGGCTCGGCGCATGAGCGGGTTGGCGCGGTTGATGCAGGAGATCATGGACATCGAGTCCGTCTCGGGCAGTGAGCGCGCGCTGGCGGACCTGGTGGAGTCCAGGCTCGCGGGGCTACCGCACCTCGAGCTCCACCGCGACGGCGACTGCGTCCTCGCCCGGACCACGCTGGGCCGCGCCGAGCGTGTGGTCATCGCCGGCCACCTCGACACCGTGCCGGTGGCGGGCAACCTGCCCTCCCGCCTGCTCGCCCGTCCCGAGGGCGACGTCATCTGGGGGCGTGGAGCCAGCGACATGAAGGGCGGGGTGGCGGTGATGCTCACCCTGGCTGCCGAGTTGTCCGCGCCCATCCGCGACATCACGTGGATCTTCTACGACCACGAGGAGGTGGAGGCCGCCGCCAACGGCCTCGGCAGGCTCTCCCGGAACCGGCCGGACCTGGTGGCCGCGGACTTCGCCGTGCTCATGGAGCCCACCGGCGCGCAGATCGAGGGCGGTTGCCAGGGCACCATCCGGATCGACCTCACCTCGTCCGGCACCGCCGCCCACAGCGCGCGCGCCTGGATGGGTCACAACGCCATCCACGACCTCGCCCCTGTGCTGGCCACACTGGCGGACTACCGGTCCGAGGAGATCGAGGTGGAGGGGCTCGTCTACCGCGAGGGGCTCAACGCCGTCGCGATCAGCGGCGGCATGGCCGGCAACGTCATCCCCCCGTCGGCCACGATGCAGATCAACTACCGGTTCGCGCCGGACAAGTCGGTCGACGAGGCGCTGGCACGGCTGCGCGGCTGGTTCCCCGGCCACGACCTCGTGGTGGCGGACGCCTCGCCCGCGGCCCGCCCCGGCCTCGACCGGCCCGCGGCGCAGCAGTTCGTCGCCGCGATCGGCGAGCCGGCCAGGCCGAAGTACGGCTGGACCGACGTGGCACGGTTCAGCGAGCTGGGCATCCCGGCCGTCAACTACGGTCCCGGAGACCCCTCGGTGGCCCACCGGGACGACGAGTCCTGTCCCGTCTCGGACCTCGACAAGTGCGCCGCCGGCCTCCGTCGCTGGCTGACCCCCGAAGGAGCAACCCCGTGACCCAACCCAAGCGCCGCGCCGGCGCGGTCGAACTCGGCGGCGCGGAACGTACCCGCCAACCGATGGCCGACGAGGCGCTGCTGCAGCACACCCGCCTGCCCTGGAGCCACCTGGATCCCTGGCGGGTGCTGCGCATCCAGTCGGAGTTCGTCGAGGGATTCGACGCGCTCAAGGAGCTTCCGCCGGCGGTGAGCGTCTTCGGCTCCGCCCGGACGCCGTCGGACCACCCGATGTACGAGGCGGCGGTGGAGGTGGGGCGTGGGCTGGTCCACCGCGGGTTCGCGGTGATCACCGGCGGCGGCCCCGGCATCATGGAGGCCGCGAACAAGGGGGCCAGCGAGGCGGACGGGCTGTCGGTGGGCCTGGGCATCGAGCTGCCGCACGAGCAGGGGATGAACGAGCACATCTCGCTCGGCGTCAACTTCCGCTACTTCTTCGCACGCAAGACCATGTTCCTCAAGTACAGCCAGGGGTTCATCACCATGCCTGGCGGGTTCGGCACGCTCGACGAGCTCTTCGAGGCGCTGACCCTGATCCAGACGGGCAAGGTGAAGAACTTCCCGATGGTGCTGTTCGGCACAGACCACTGGAGCCCGCTCATGGACTGGGTCCGCGACACCATGGCCGAGCGCAACTACATCTCCAAGGCGGACCTGAGCCTGGTCACCGTCACCGACGACGTCGACGAGGCGCTCGACGCCATGGGCCTCCCTGGCCAGTTCGAGAGCTGAGCCGTGTGGATCGCGATCGTCGCCGTCGCCATCGCTGTGCTCGGCCTGGCCGCCTTCGCCGGGATGGGACGGCTGGGGGAGATGCCCGCGGACGCCGTCGTCGACCGCCCGCGGGGGAGGGTGCCTGACGGTCCCGTCACCCATGCGTTCCTCGCCGAGGCCGTCCTGCCGACGGCGTGGCCGGGCTACGCCCGCGAGCAGGTGGACCAGTACCTGGCTGCGGTGGCCGACGGGGCCGCCGCCCCAGCGTCGGAGACGCTGTTCGACGTGGTGCGGCGCGGATACGACATGCAGGTGGTCGACGAGCTGCTGCTCCGGGCCGAGTATGAGCGCCCCATGGCCGCTGATGCCTCGCCTGAGGAGTTGCCGAACCCGCTCTGATCGGCGGCGATTCGCCCCCGTGCGGGCGGCCGCTTGGTGTGATGCGGAATAATAGGGCCAGTCCACAGTTCGAGCACAGAGAATGAGGGTGGCAGATGGCAGCGATGAAGCCCCGTACGGGCGACGGTCCGATGGAGGTCACGAAGGAGGGACGCGGCATCGTGATGCGCGTCCCCGTCGACGGGGGCGGACGCCTCGTCGTCGAGATGAACGCAACCGAGGCCACAGACCTGCTGAACGCCCTCAAGGGCGTCGTCGGCTGACATCCACCAACGCACCAAGACACGAGGAGGGCCGCCCACCGGGCGGCCCTCCTCTGTGCGTCGTGGGTCACCCGCGGGCGCCGATGGCCCTCTCGTAGACCGCCACGGTCTCCTGCGCGATCTTGGCCCAGGAGAACTCGTCGATGCAGCGCTGACGCCCGGCCAGGCCGAACCGCTCGGCCAGCTCGGGGTCCCGCGTCAGCCTGTTGACCTTCTCGGCGAAGTCCGACTCGAACGCCCTGACGAACGAGGGATCACCCGCCTGGGAGGGGTCGTAGGCGACCAGCAGGCCGGTCTCCCCGTCGTTGACCACCTCGGGGATCCCGCCGACGGCGCTGGCCACCACGGGGGTCTCGCAGGCCATCGCCTCGAGGTTGACGATGCCCAGCGGCTCGTAGACCGACGGGCAGGCGAACACGGTGGCATGGGTCAGCACCTGCCGCACCGATGCGCGGGGGAGCATCTCCTGCACCCAGATCACGGGGGCGCTGCGCTGCGCCTGCAGGGCGGCGAAGGCGCCCTCGAACTCCGCCGCGATCTCGGGGGTGTCCGGGGCCCCGGCGAGCAGCACGACCTGGGTGTCAGGGTCGAACTCGGCCGCCGCGCGCACGAGGTGCACAAGGCCCTTCTGCCGGGTGATCCTGCCGACGAACACCACTGACGGGCGGGCCGGATCCACGCCCAGCCCGGTCACCACATCGGTGGAGCGGTCCGGCTTGAACTCCTCGGGGTCGATGCCGTTCTTGACCACGTGCACCTTGGCCGGGTCCAGGGCGGGGTAGCTCTCGAGCACATCGCGGCGCATGCCCTCGCTGACCGAGATCACGGCGTCGGCCGCCTCGTAGGCGGTCTTCTCCGCCCAGGACGAGACGCGGTACCCGCCTGCCAGCTGCTCGGCCTTCCAGGGGCGGTGCGGCTCGAGCGAGTGGGAGGTCACCACGTGCGGGATGTCACGCATCAGGCCGCCGAGGTGGCCGGCCATGTTGGCGTACCACGTGTGGGAGTGGATGATGTCCACCTCGCCGACGGCGGCCGCCATCGACAGGTCGGCTCCCAGCACGCGCAGCGCCGCGTTGGCGCCGGGCGGGAAGTCCTCGGCGTGAGCCGTGGCGCCGTCGCGCGGCTCGCCCATGCAGTGCACCTCGACGTCGATCAGCTTGCGCAGCTGGGGGACCAGTTGGGCCACGTGCACCCCGGCTCCGCCGTAGATCGTCGGGGGATATTCGCGGGTCAGGAGGGACAGCTTCATCGTCATGACGGAATCGTGTCACACCAGGTCGGGACGCGTGGTGGTCATTTGGTGGATTTCCTTGTCGGGGACCTCCCTTTGGCAATAGGTTCAAGCCATGGCTGCTCGTCCCAAAGTCCTGTCCATAGTCCTCGCCGGCGGCGAGGGAAAGCGGCTGATGCCGCTCACTGCGGACCGGGCCAAGCCCGCGGTGCCCTTCGGAGGCACCTACCGGCTCATCGATTTCGTCCTTTCCAACCTCGCCAACTCCAACCTGCGGCAGATCGCGGTGCTGACGCAGTACAAGTCGCACTCGCTGGACCGCCACATCTCGAAGACCTGGCGGTTCTCCACGATGCTCGGCAACTACGTGGCCCCCGTGCCGGCACAGCAGCGCCTCGGGCCGCGGTGGTACCAGGGCAGCGCTGACGCCATCTACCAGTCGCTCAACCTGATCCGGGACGACGATCCGGACTATGTCGTGGTGTTCGGCGCGGACAACATCTACCGCATGGACATCGGGCAGATGATCGACGCCCACATCGACTCGGGGCTCTCCGCCACGGTCGCGGGGATCCGGGTGCCGCGCAGCGAGGCGTCGGCCTTCGGCATCATCGACGCCGCGGCGGACAAGAAGATCAAGAGCTTCCTCGAGAAGCCGGCCGACCCTCCGGGACTTCCCGACTCGCCCGACGAGTCGTTCGCGTCGATGGGCAACTACGTCTTCACCCGTTCGGCGCTCGTCGAGGCGCTACGCGCCGACGCGGAGGACCCGACGGCGCGGCACGACATGGGCGGCGACATCATCCCCTGGTTCACCGCACAGGGCCAGTCCCAGGTCTACGACTTCAAGGACAACGTGGTGCCGGGCGCCACCGAGAAGGACGTCAACTACTGGCGGGACGTGGGGACCATCGACGCGTTCCACGAGGCCCACATGGATCTGGTGAGCGTGGAGCCCGAGTTCAACCTGTACAACTACGACTGGCCCATCTGGACCGATCAGGTTCAGGCGCCGGGAGCCAAGTTCGTGATCCGCGGCCGCGCCGAGGACTCGATCGTCAACGCCGGCTGCATCATCTCCGGCGGCGAGGTGGACCGCACGGTGCTGAGCCCCAACGTCAAGGTGGACAAGTGGGCGCAGGTCTCTGAGTCGGTGCTGATGGACTCGGTGCAGATCGGGAAGAACGCCGTCGTGCGCCGGGCCATCCTGGACAAGCACGCGGTGGTGCCCGACGGCGTCCAGATCGGCGTCGACCAGGACCACGACCGCGCCCGCGGGCTGGCCGTCTCCGACACCGGGATCACCGTGGTCGGCAAGGACGTGGTGGTCCCCCGGGACTGA
>Ga0073899_10005575_pt1 | contig 10920 bp, 8 predicted proteins | sample KloWWTmetaKNB5Ph_FD_88975 | JGI IMG/M metagenome (GOLD analysis project Ga0073899, IMG submission 88975) | Active sludge microbial communities from Klosterneuburg, Austria, studying microevolution and ecology of nitrifiers - Klosterneuburg... | ecosystem: Engineered > WWTP > Aerobic digester >...
GCCTCGCGTCGGCGCATGACAATGCCGGCGACGAACGCCGCGCCGCCGAGAACGGCCCAGAGGATCGAGAGCCCGACCTGAGCCCGCTTCTGTAGCTCCTCGAACGCCGTCTCCCCGCCGATCTGACGCTGGAACGCGTCGACCAGGCCGACTGAGAGCGTGTAGACGATGGCAATCGACGCGGCAACGATCAGCCAGCGCCCGTGCGGCTTGTCTCGCACGACTCTGGCAGCAACACCTGCGGCGACTGCCAGCGCGATGCCGGCAACTGTCGCGCCGCTCCACAGCAACGGATGGTCGATCGCGCGCGTGGCGTCGACGGCGAGGCGGTCGAGCGGAGCAACGCGCGCGAGCGTGAGCAGCGCGCCGAAGCCGAGCAACGCCAGCGAGACTCCGTGGTACAGGGCGGCGTTCGCAGCATCCCGACGAACCAGGAGGGCGATCGCGACGGCGAGGGCCGACCAGCCGGCCACGACCGCCGCTTCCACAACCTGGAACGGCAGCAGGTAGCCAGCAATCGCCACAGCGGCAACGATCGACCAGCCACGGGCGCGATCCCAGGCACGCACGATCCAGGCGCCGGCCAGCGCGGCCGCAATCATGAATGTCGCCGCGAGACTCGGAGCGTTGACGAACGGAGTCTCCGGTCTAGTTTGAGCAAAGGCATCTTCCAACGGCAAGTCAAGCGCCGTCAGGTGCTGGATAGCACAGATGGCGGCGACGCCCGCGGCGACCGCCAGCGCATGGGCAGCCCCACGAATGGCGAGAGCTCGCCAGCGCACTGACACACCGTAATCATCAATATCGGGCCGAAATGCTGGTGTCCGCCAGAGGACCAGCGCCACGACCCAGACCGCCGACCAGCCCCCGACGAGCGCCGCGCCCGAAAGCTCGAACGGCAGGACGTAGACAACCAGCGCAACGCCGGCCGCAGCCAGCAGCATCCGAACGAAGCGATCGTGGACGAACCAGCCGGCCACTATCAACGAGGCCAGCAGGAACCCGGCTGTCGCGGCATTTCCATTGAGGAACACACGCTCCGGTCCGCCTGCCATGTCGATCTGCCAGAACGGGTACTCGATCGTAGCGAGATGTAGCGTTGCGACAGCGCCAAGGACGACTGCCGCGCTGGCCGCATACCCGTTGCGTGTCCGCGTGTAGACCCAGGTCAGCGCAACCGCCTGGGCTGCCCAGATAATCGGGACGATCGGCCCGCCGAGCTGGACCGGAACGGCGATGCTGAACGCGGCCAGCGCTGTGCCAGCCATCAGCAGGCCGAATGGGTTGCGCTGGCCACGGACGACGAGAAAGTAGGCCGCAATGGCGGCATGCGCCAGGGAGACGCCGACCAGGAACAGCCCCCGCCAGCCGTCGAGTCCGCCTTCGAGCAGCCGGAACCCGGCCCAGATGAGGAACGAGGCGTTCGCCAGCAGGAGCATCGCCGAGACGGGGCGCAGCCGGTCGCGCGGGACACGATACTCCTCGCCGCCAGCCGCGAGCACATGGAGCAGCCAGAAGCCCCAGGTCGCTAGCAGCGCTGGCGCGACGGCCGGATTGCTCAACACCCAGTCTGCCAACTGTGGCGCAGAGAGGACGAAGGCGACCGGCGCCAGCCAGCGCCAGTCGCGGGTGAGCGTGATCGCAGTCGTGCCAGCCAGCACGACCACCAGGAATGCGATCGTCGCGCCGTCCGGCTCCGCCCCGAGCAGTGGGGGAGACGCCAGCGCGGCAACGAGACCGAAGATAGCGACGACCTGCGACCGAGCATGGATAGCGATGACGGCGGCCACCGCTGCGGCAGCGAATGTGCCGAGCAGCGCGACGTGGATCGAAAAGAGGTCGTAGAAATCGCAACCAGCCAGCAGTGAAAGGCTGAGGACGCCGAGACCGACGGCGACCAGGACGTGGCCGATGACCCGCTCGCGCCGCTCGAAGAGCCAGCCGCCGCCTGCCAGCATCAGCGCTCCGCTAACCAGACCGATCGTCACGCGCGTAGCCGGCCCGATCCAGCCACGGCTGAAGGCCAGGCTCAGGAAGAAGACCGCGCCAACAATCAGCGCCAGCCCGCCCAGCCAGGCAAGTCCGCGGCCGCTCAATAGATCCTCGAGATCCACACCCGACCAGCGCGGTTCCGCGCGACGCCGAGCCGGCGGTGGGGGCTGGGGCGCGGCCTGCGGCGGTTGGGCTACTGTCGGTCGTGGCGCGGCAACGGGTGCGACTGGCGGCGCGGGTCGTGGCTCGTGAGAGACGTCTACCGGCGGCGCAGCGCCACGCTCCAGCCCCAGCAGGCGTTGGTCGAGCTCGGCGAGTCGTCGTTCGATCCGCTCCAGTCGCAGATCGAGGCTCGACGCCGGCCCCGCCAACGAATTAGTCCGCGAATCCAGAGCGTAGCCACAGACCGGACAGTATCTCGCAGCCTCGGGAAGCACGGCCTGGCACGAGGGACATCGAAGGCGGAGGTCAGCATCGTCAGCGGTCATCATTTTCCCCTTCCGAACTGGCCGGGGGATGGGTGTCGTTCGATAATGATATACGTCGGAACCGCGACGAGCGCGTCGTGCACGATCGCACGAGTGGATGCCGTTGGACGCCCGCGAGCATCACACTCAGATCTCGTGCGTCATCCGTCGTTCGGGTCCACCCCTAACACCGTCGACAGAAACGCCAGCACGTCGGCGCGCTCTTCGATGAGCTTGGCGGTCGGCTTGCCCATGCCGTGGCCGGCCTTCATCTCGACCCGTAGCAGCACCGGCGCGTCGCCGCCCTGGGCCGCCTGCAGCGTCGCCGTGAACTTCTTGGCGTGAGCTGGGACGACGCGGTCGTCGGTGTCGGCCGAGGTCACCAGCGTCGGTGGGTAGGCCGTGCCGGAGTGGACGTTGTGCAGCGGCGAGTAGGCCAGCAGGAAGCGGAAGTGCTCGGGGTCCTCCTCGGCGTTGCCGTACTCCGGCGTCCAGAAGTGCCCGACGGTGAAGCGGTGGTAGCGTAGCATGTCCAGCACCGGCACCTCGCAGACCGCCGCGCCGTAGAGGTCAGGCCGCTGCGTCAGACACGCGCCGACCAGTAGTCCGCCGTTCGAGCGCCCGTTGATCGCCAACTTCTCGCGGCTGGTGTAGCCGTTGCCGATCAGCCACTCGGCAGCGGCGATGAAGTCGTCGAAGACGTTCTGCTTGCGCTCCAGCATGCCGGCCTGGTGCCACTCCTCGCCGTACTCTTCGCCACCGCGCAGGTTGGCCTGGGCGAAGACGCCGCCGCGTTCCAGCCAGGCGAGATTGGTCGGCGAGAAGGCCGGCATCAGGCTGATGTTGAATCCGCCGTAGGCGTAGAGCAGTGTCGGGTTATCCCCGTGCAGGCTCAGACCCTTGCGATGGCTGACGAACATTGGCACTCGCGTGCCATCCTGCGAGTGGAAGAAAACCTGCCGCGTCTCGTAGACATCGCTATCGAAGTCGATGGCCGGCGCAAGGAGCGGCGCGAGCCTCGCGTCGGGGTCGGCCAGGTCGTAGCGGTATGGGGTCGGCGGCGTCAGGAACGAGGTGAAGGTGAGGAACAGCTCCGGGTCATCCGGCTCACCGGAGAGCGCCTCGACCGCGCCGATCCCGGGCAGGTCGATCATCCGGTCGAACGTGCCGTCGCGTCGATACAGGTCGATTCGATGCTGGGCGTCGATCAGCATCAGCGCGACCAGACGGTCGCCGGCCGCGACGACCGCCGCCAGCGGCGTCCCGCCCTCGGGGATCACGTCGCGCCAGCGCTCTGGCGCGGGGTCGGCGGCGTCGATCGCCACCAGCCGGCCGAGCGGCGCGTCGCGGTCGGTCAGGATGTAGAACGTCGCGTCGTCGTTGTCGACGAACTCGTACTTGGCGTCGACGCCGTCGAGCAGCGGCACGATGTCGCCGTTGCTGGCCAGGTCGCGGTAGTAAATCCGCGTCCGCGGGTCGGTGCCGATCGAGGCGGTGATGACGAGGTAGCGACCATCGTGGCTGACCTCGGCGAAGAAATGCAGGTCGGGCATGTCTGGCCGCTCGTAGACCAGCGTGTCGTCTGCCTGCGGGTCGCCGATCCTGTGCAGATAGACGCGGTTGTGGCTGTTCTGCCGCGAGGTCGGGACGCTGCCCGGCTCGGGGTAGCGACTGTAGTAGAAGCCCGATCCGTCCGGCAGCCAGGCGATGTTGGAGAACTTGCACCAGCGCAGCTCGTCGGACAGGTCAGCGCCGCTCTCGACGTCGCGCACGCGGATCGTCTGCCAGTCGCTGCCGCTCTCGGCCAGCGCGTAGGCCAGCAGCCGGCCATCGCGCGAGGCCGCCTGGTTCGTCGTCGCGACCGTGCCATCATCGGAGAGCTGGTTGACGTCCAGCAGCGTCCGCGGCTCGGCGTCGAGCGCCTCACGAACGGTCAGCAGCGGCTGGTTCAGCAGGCCGGGATTGTGGAAGGCGAAGTAGCGCCCGCCGCGCTTCATCGGCGCGGAGTCTTTGGGGTAGTCCCACAGCTCCGTCAGCCGCTCGTGGATGCGCTCCCGCTTGGGAGCATGCTCGCCGAGCCACGCCTGCGTCCGCGCGTTCTGCGCCTCAGTCCAGGCCAGCACCTCTGGATCGGCTGCGTCCTCTAGCCAGCGATACGGGTCGGCGACCGGTGTGCCGTGGTAGTCCTCGACAACATCGACGGTGCGGGTCACGATCGGCTTCAGTGTCATCTGGGGAACCTCCGGTGTCGTTCATCAGCGTCTACGACGCTATCGTACCGGAGAGATGGATTCTGTTGGCTCCATACGGGACAGGCCCGGTCCTGTCCCTACGAAACCATCCCCGTCCCCCGTCCCTCGTCCCCCGTCCCCCAATCTGCTACCGTCATGCCCGGACAGACGGACGAGACAGGAGTTTAGGAAGCATGGCCGAACAGCCGCTGGTGGGCGTGATTATGGGGTCGCGCTCGGACTGGGAGACGATGGCGCATGCGGTCGAGACGCTGGAGGCGCTCGGCGTGCCGTACGAGACGCGCGTCGTCTCGGCGCACCGCACGCCCGACCTGCTATTCGACTATGCGGGAAGCGCCGAGGCGCGTGGGCTGGAGGTCATCATCGCCGGCGCCGGCGGCGCGGCGCACCTGCCGGGTATGGCAGCGGCGAAGACGGTCCTGCCGGTCCTCGGGGTGCCGGTCGAGTCCCGCGCGCTGAAGGGCATGGACTCGCTGCTGTCGATCGTCCAGATGCCGGCCGGCATCCCGGTCGGAACGCTGGCGATCGGCCGGGCCGGCGCGGTCAACGCCGCGCTGCTGGCCGCCGCGATCGTTGGCACGAGCCGGCCGGCGATCCGCGCCGCGCTCCACGAATGGCGGGCGCGGCAGACCCAGTCCGTCCTCGATCACCCCGACCCACGGGAGGGCAGCTAGATGATCCGCGTCGGCATCATCGGCGGTGGCCAGCTCGGCCGCATGCTGGCGCTGGCCGGCTACCCGCTCGGCCTGCGCTTCCGCTTCCTCGACCCCTCGCCGGACGCGCCGGTCGCCGACCTCGGCGAGCTGATTGTCGGCGCCTACGACGACCCCGACGCCCTCGCCCGCTTCGCCGAGGGGCTGGATGTCGTCACCTATGAGTTCGAGAACGTGCCGGCCCACGTCGCGCGCGCGCTGGAGCGCCAGGTCCCGGTCTACCCGCCGCCGGCCGCGCTCGATGTCGCCCAGGACCGCCTGTCGGAGAAGACGTTCTTCAACGCGCTCGGCATCCCGACCCCGCGCTACGTCGCCGTCGACGACCGGGCCGGGCTGGACGCCGCCGTCGCCGAGCTGGGACTGCCGGCCGTGCTGAAGACGCGGCGCGAGGGGTACGACGGCAAAGGTCAGGCCATCCTCCGCGACGCCGCCGACCTCGACGCCGCCTGGCAGACGCTCGGCGGCCGGCCGCTGATCCTGGAGGCGTTCGTGCCGTATGACCGCGAGCTGGCGATCCTCGCCGCCCGTGGTCGCGACGGCTCAGTGGCGGTCTGGCCAGTCGTCGAGATCGAGCAGGTCGGTGGGATGCTCCACCGCGCCTTCGTCCCGGCCCGTAGCGTCGATGACATACTGGCAGCGACGGCCCGCGGTTATGTCGAGATCGCGATGGCGGAGCTGGACTACGTCGGCGTGCTGGCGATCGAGCTGTTCCAGGTCGGCGATGCGTTGCTGGTCAATGAGATGGCCCCGCGCGTCCACAACTCCGGCCACTGGACGATCGAGGGCGCCAGAACAAGCCAGTTCGAAAACCACCTGCGCGCCATCCTCGGCTATCCACTCGGTGAGACCGACGCGCTCGGCGCGATCGGCCTCCAGAACCTGATCGGCGAGATGCCCGACCCGTCCGCGATCCTCGCGATCCCCGACGCGCACCTCCACCACTACGGCAAGGCCCCACGGCCCGGCCGCAAGCTCGGCCACATCACCGTCCGCGCCGCCGACGAGGTGACGCGAGACGAGCGGCTGGCGGGGGTTGATGCTGCTGCGTGTCTTGCGAGCGGTCGAGGATCATCATCGAATCTGACTCGATAGACTATCAGCCCGCAACCAATAGCGAGAGCTAAATTGAGATCTTTGCCTGCTCCGGTTGCACCGACGTCTCAGATCGCGCGTCTGAGCGCATGTCGATGCACCCTCGCCGGCCTACCGCCAACAGTTGCAAGTCGATGATTGTCCGATCGGAATATCGTCCTCGCTCACCAGGGCTGTTTCCCGTCACGACAATGCATGTCGTAATCATCCTGTCGCAGTCAGGGCTGTACGAATCCTGGTGGTTGCCGCCGCCGCAGCGACAGGTAGTATGGCGAGATTCACCAGAAGCATGCTCAGTGTCACCCACGGCTGTAAGCCGACCACGCCAGGGAGCGGATAAGGCAGATTGTCGTCGCTGAACAGTGGGGCGAACACTATAAGGACGTAGGCGATGGCAACGCAAGATGCAACACGCTTCGGCCGGGACGCAAGCCAGGCTGCGATGACAGCACCAAATGTCGTCGGGAAACAGAATAGAACGATGATGACGAGTTGTCGCATCAATCCGGGGGTATCATAACCAAGGTCGATCTCCTGCGCCGGCCGAATGACGCGGTACTCAAAGGAAACGTATCCACCTAGAGCGATCAGGCTCAAACACACCCCAAGCAGCACCGCCGTGACGTCGCTACCGCTGTTCTGTCGACTCTTCACGAACCGCTTCATGGGTGACTCCAGCTAATTGGCAAGGTCCGAGCGGCAGAGGACGCTATACCTGATTCTACCCGACACTAGCAGCGTAGCGAAACGGACCGGCGAATGCCCCAGGAACCATGGCTTGGCCTCGTATGGCTGATTCCTGCGTGTTCACTGCTCCTAACCTGGTACGGCCTGTCTCGCTCGTCGTGGAAGGCGATGCTCATCGCCGCGGCGCTGGCGTTCGTGTTTGGCGTGATCACGGTCTTCAGCATCGGTATCTTCCTGTTCGCCTTCTGTGTTCTCCAGCTCGTCGCCGTCGTTCTACTGCGCCGGAATACGTGAGGAGCACGAAGGTCGAACGAGGCACGTTGGCGGTCGGTAGTCAACGGTGCTCGCCGCTTCAGGATGGTCGGTCTCTGCGCCGCAGCGCGTCGAACGCCAAGACCAGCGCAACCCCGATCGCCGCGCCGACCAGGATCGGCAGGCCGCTGCTATCGAGCCGGCCGAGCAGCGCGATGCCGAGCAGGAAGCCCAGCAGGACCGCGGCGGCCTGAACGAGCGGGTTCTTTCGGCGGCGTGGCGGCATCTCGCTCATCAATCGTTCTTGCGCTGATCGTGCGCGACGCCGAGCGCGACGCCGATCGCGACGCCAAGCGGGAGGCCGACGATCATCCCCTGCTGCTGGCGTGGCTTCTGCTTGTCGTCCGGGTCCCGGTTATCGCTCATCCTGCCTCCTTTACCCTGACCCTACCGCATGTCGCGATCCAGCGGCCAGATCGGCCGGCGGACGCGGCGGTAGGGAAAGCTGAGCAGATCCGGCGAGGAGAGTCCCGGCCCATCGACCTCGATGATGCCGGCTGCCAGTGGCCCGAACGCGGCCCGGAAGTGGACGCTCGACTTCAGCACGATGACCCGGCGCGACTCCGGCTCGATCCCTGCCGCACGCAGCAGCTCGGGGTCGAGCGCCTGGACGCGGTTCGTCGCAACGATCACCTCGACCGGCGGGTCGCCCACCTCGATGACCGCCGACGACCCCAGCCGCGTCGTCGTCCCGGTTCCCATCGGACCGCGATTCACAAAGGTGAGGTCGCCAGTCCAGCGCACCCGCGCGTCGAGCTCCAGCGTCGGGCCGTGGAGGTGGTCGGTCTTGCCGCCCAGTCGTAGCCTGCCGCGATTGCCTGCGCCGATCAGCTCTGCCTGACGCACCGTCTCGGGATCGGCGATCATCGCGACAACCGCGCTTTCGGCACGCGCCGCCAGCAGCGCGGCCAGGATCGTCGTGCCATCCCCCGACGCGCCCCCGCCGGGGTTGTCGGCGACATCTGCCAGCACGACCGGCCCGCGCTCCGCCGCCATCGCCAGCGAGACCGCTGCATCGACCGGGGTCAGGTCCGACTCGAACAGCGATCGTCTCTCCCAGCAGGCGGCTGCCAGCCGGTCGGCGATCGCGTTCGCCGCCGCCGGATCGCCGTCGGTCGTCACCAGCACCGCCATCCCCGCGTCGTGGATATCGTTGTAGGGGAAGCCCGAGGCGAGGGCGATCGAGAGCACCGATCGTTCATGACGCGCCTGCTCGGCCAGCAGCGCGAGGTCGCGCATCGGAGTCGGCCCGGCAGTCCACTGCGTCGTCAGCGGGGTCAGTAGCGGAATCTGGCGCAATGCGTGGGTGGGCAGGATCTCGCCGAGCAGCCGCTGCTCCAGCAACCGCACCGCCTGGCTGCCACGCGCATAGGTGTCGATGTGCGGGTAGGTCTCGTAGGCCAGCAGGATGTCGGCATGCTCGACCATCTGCGGAGTCAGGTTCGCGTGCGAGTCGAGAACGACGGCGATCGGCACGTCCGGTCCGACCGCCCGGCGCACGCGGCGCAAGATCTCGCCGTCGGCGTCGTCCAGCGCCTCGGCGACCATCGCGCCATGCAGTGCCAGCAAGACGCCGGCCAGCCCGGCCGGCTCACCGGCCGCGGCCGCGATCCCGCCGACCAGCTCGTTGGCCAATGATTCGAACGCGCCGCGCCGAATGCGGCCGCTGGGTGTTGCCGAGGCGAACAGCGTCGGAACGAGGTCCCAGCGTAGTGCCAGCGACGTGTCGACCATCCCCCCGAGGGCTGTGCCGGCCCCCCGGCTGGTCTCGATGATCGTCCGGCCACGCGCGAGCGCGCGGCGCTGGAAGTCGGTCAGGGTCGTCTGTATCGACGAGAATGTGTTGGTCTCGTGCGAGATCCCGCCGATCGCGACGCGAGGCATAGCCGGACGCTCCGTTCGCTCCGCCGTTCAGATCGGCGCAGTATCAGGCAATACCCGGCAGGCGGCAAGCAGGCGTCGGGTACGTTGCCGGACGTCCTGCCCGCCGCTATCATCGGCGCACCGGATCGTTGCTGGCGATGGAGAGACAACAGTATGCAGACAACTGACGCGTCGGGCTCGCTCGGGACGGCGCCGGTGGATCCATTTACGTATGCGAACGCGGGTCAACCGGCCGGCAAGCGGGAAGTCGACCTCTATGTCCGAACCTATTCGACCTTACTGCGTTCCTCCGGCCCGGTCGATGTAGACGCCCTCATTCCGGCACACCTCAACATCCAGTCCAGCCTGCACGCACAGGCTGCATCCGACCGGCCGGATATGGGCGCGTTCATGTACAGCACGCTTCGGCTGCCGCCGGAGATCGTCACCGTCCGGAATATCCTCCTCGGTCAGGCACATACGGTCTTCGCCGTCCACGGCTATACCGACCTGGACGACTGGACATCGGTGTCGGCGCCAGGCCGACGGCGAAAGTGGCAGTGGGATGGGCGCAGCACGATGGCTGTGATGGTCGGCTCAGCCTCCGACCTCGATGACCTGATCCCGACGATCGTCGGCTGGCAGATCGAGTGGAACAAGATGCACCAGCGCATCAGCGACACCCCCGAGCTGGCGGCGCTGATCGAGGCAGGCTCACGCCGGCCGGGCCAGCCTGGCGACGCCGACGGCGGCCAGCGGCTGGAGCAGATCGGCGAGGGGCTGGGGATCGAGCCGGCCGACTGGGCGCGGCTTTGCTCGACCTGGGGTCGCGAACTGTGGCCCAATCTACGCCGGCTGGCCGCGCGCAAGCGCGATCTGCGCCTGCAGATGCTCGGTGGAACCTATCTCGGCTACACACGGTCCGCTCAGCGCTGGTGGGCGCCGGCCGGGCGCAGCTTGTCCGAGCTAGACCTCGGCGGCCGGCCGGTCTACTTCATCTCGTCCAACACCCACTCGCTGGCGAACATCCTCACCGGCACCGCCCGTCGTCGTCGCGACGAGCTGGTGCGCTTCGTCGAGGAGTCGGCACACCCCGATCTGCTGCCGGAGTTGCGCAAGCTGCAGGCCGGCGAAGTTCGCGCGTCGTGGGACAATTTCCTCTACTACACAGCCCGGCTCTACTACACCGTCAACCCCGAAGCGCGCGCCGAGCGCGACGCCGAAGAGGCCGAGCTCGGCGTCGTCACGATCGATCCGACCAGTGCCGTCGATGTCGGCATCCAGATCATGGACCTCGGCAAGATCGACCCGAATGATCTCGACCCGCGTATTCGTGGCTACTGTCCCGGCGGCACAGATGCCGTGATCGTCAACATCAACTACCCGCTCGGCCTGGCGGCGTATCACATCTTCGGTCAGATCGCGACGGGGGTGGATCGGCTCCGCGGGATCTACATCCTCGGCAAAGCTGCAACGCTCAACGCCCGCATCGGCGACGTCATGATCGCCAACGACGTCTACGACGAGCACTCCGGCAACACC